>Ga0137394_10003384_pt1 | contig 11986 bp, 13 predicted proteins | sample czobulk116metaG_FD_108278 | JGI IMG/M metagenome (GOLD analysis project Ga0137394, IMG submission 108278) | Vadose zone soil microbial communities from Angelo Coast Range Reserve, California, USA - czobulk1.16 metaG | ecosystem: Environmental > Terrestrial > Soil > Vadose zone | place: USA... | reverse complement strand
GCCGCCGCGGGCGTCGAACTCACGGATGAGGTCGAGAAGGCGAGCGGTCGCGGCTTCGAGATGCGCCGACAGCTCAGCGATCTCGTCGCCCAGTCGGTCCAGTGAGAGCATTTCCATGACGAGTCCCCCTTCTGCTGGGGCGACTCTACACCCGAGTTTCGGAGCAATCTGGCGGGCACGACAAGCGGCGATCTCGACACGAACGACATTTTTCGCGACCAGCCGACGGCGGCGAGATCTCCGGGCTTCTGCGGACCGCAAGCGCGGCATTCACCAGGCGCTGCCGACACGCGGCCACAGCCCACGCAAAAACTTGTCAAGCTGGAATTGCCGTGGGAAGCCGAGTCCTGCTCGAATGGCCAGGGCCACATACCGAGCGTCCTCGTCGCGATCGCATCTTACTCGGTCGCGGCCCTGATGACAGTGAGCCAGTAGTGGCTGCATCCCGAGAGATGCCGCCAGCTCGAGCGCCTGGCGGAAGTGCGTCTCGGCATCTCGTGTCCGACCGCCACGAGCGGTGATCTCGCCGAGGAGCCTCAGGGTCCAGGCCTCGTCCCCTCGTTCCTCTCGTAGTCGTCCACGTTCCCGATTCCCCAGCCCCAATGCCTTAGTCCACCTGACGGCGGGCCGCCAGCACCGGCGCCAGCGCCGGGACGCGCGCCGCCACTCGCCGGCCGAGCGCCTGACAGGTGCCCACCAGCCCTCCCGGGTAGCCACGGGCGATCACGATCACGAGCAGGGCGAAGAGCACCATGCGGATCTCGCCCCAGGCGCGCAGTGCTTCCGACAGCACCTCGATGAACACCGCGCCCAGGATGGGCCCGGCGAAGGTTCGGAGACCGCCCACGATCACCATCACGACCACCATCGCCATCTCGTTGAACTTCATCGGCGTCGGCGACAGCAGGCCCACGTAGTGGCCCTGGAATCCACCGGCCACCGCGGCGAAGACGGCCGAGACCGCAAAGACGAACCGCTTCCACTTGAAGGTGTCGACACCCATGACGGCGGCAGCCTCCTCGTCGTCCCGGATCGCGCGCATGAACGCCCCGATCCGCGAGTCGATGAGCTCCCGCGCCGCGAGCACCGCCGCCAGCGCCAGGGCGAGGAAGAGGTAGTAGTAGGCGGTGGGGCGCGGCGTGGCGAAGAGGAGCGGCGCGGCCAGGCCGAGGTCGCCCCGGGTGATCTCGTACTCGACCGTGATCAGGAGCCGCATCGACTCGGCGAAGGCCCAGGTGGCGAGCGCCAGGTAGATCGCGCGCATCCGGAGGCACAGCGTGCCGAGCCCGTAGCCGATCGCCGCCGCCACGACGACCCCGGCCCCGATGCCGACGAGGATCGGCACGCGCGCGTACAGGACCAGCAGGGCCGAGGCGTAGGCGCCGATGCCGGCAAACGTATGATGCGCCAGGGAGAACTGCCCGGTGTACCCGGCGAGCAGGTTCCAGCCGATGGCGAGGATCACGTAGTAGAGGCTCGTGACCAGCACGTGCGTGTGGTACTCGGACGCGGCCCACGGCACCCACGCGAGCGCCGCGTACGCGACCAGGCACCAGGCGAGCCGGCGGACGAGGCGCCGCAGGATCAGGCTCCGAGGAGCGCGTCGCGGATGATCTCGCGGAGCTGGTCGGCGAAGGCCTGGCGCGGTCCCTCGCGCCGCACGCGACCGATCTCGAGCATGTAGAGGTAGTCGGAGATCTCGACGGCCTTCGTGATGTTCTGGTCGACGAGCAGGATCGTCACGCCGGCGGCCTGAGCTTCGCGGAGCCGCTCGTAGACCTGCTCGGCGATCCGCGGCGCGAGCCCCGCCGAGGGTTCGTCGACCAGGAGCAGGCTCGGGTCGGTCACCAGCTCCTTGGCGACGGAGAGCATCTTCGCCTCTCCGCCGGAGAGCACCGTGGCGCGGAGCCCGCGTTTGTCCCGAAGACGCGGGAAGGCGTCGTAGGCGCGCTCGAGCATCCCGGCCGCGCGCGCCCGGTCGTGCCGGAAGATCCAGGTCCCGATCTGGAGATTTTCCTGCACCGTGAGCTGGGGGAAGATGTTCGCACCCTGCGGCACGTAGCCGATCCCCAGCCGCTTCAGCGCGTGGGGCGCCAGGTGTCCAACCTCACGGCCGTCGAAGACGATCCGGCCGGCGCGCGGATGGAGAAACCCGAAGATCGTCTTGAGCAGCGTCGACTTTCCGGCGCCGTTCGGCCCGATGACGCCCGTGACCGTGCCCCGGGCGACACCGAGGTGGAGGTCGTTCAGGATGTCGATGCCCTCGACGTACCCGGCGACGATCCCGTGAAGCTCGAGGAGCGCCACCTACCGCCCCAGATAGGCTTCGAGCACCACGGCGTGGTTGGCGATCTCCTCGAACGATCCCTCGGCGATGAGCTTGCCCTCGTGCATCACCGAGACCCGCCGGCAGAGCCGGCGCAGCGTCGCCATCTCGTGGGACACGATCAGGAACGTCACGCCCTCCTCCAGGTTCATCCGGAGGATCGCCTCCATGATGGTGTCCTTGATCGTCGGGTGCACCCCCGCGAAGGGCTCGTCCATCAGGAAGAGATGGATCGGATGCACCATGAGGCCCCTGGCGATCTGCAGCAGCATGCTCTGGCCACCGCTGAGCTCCCGGGCGAGTGCCTGACGCTGTCCGTCCAGCGTGACGAGCTCGAGCAGCCGGCGCGCGCGTTCGCGGATCTCGGGCATCGGGCGGTCGCCTCCCCGGCCGAGCTCCGCCAGAGCCGGCAACAGGACGTTCTCCAGTACCGTCATGCTCCCGAAGAGCTTCGGAGTCTGGAACGTCCGCGCGACGCCCCGCGCGGTGATCTCGTGGGGCCGCAAGCGGTCGATCCGCTCGCCGCGCAGACGGATCTCGCCGGCATCCGCGCGATACAGACCCGAGAGCAGGTTGACCGTGGTCGTCTTGCCCGAGCCGTTGGGCCCGATGAGGCCGCGGACCTCGCCGGAACGAACGCCGAGCGGCAGATCGTCCACCGCCACCAGGCCGCCGAACCGCTTGCTGAGGCGGCGCGTCTCGAGCAGCCACCCGTTCGGCGCGCCGTCGACGCCCGTCACACCAGCGGCTCCCAGAACCGCTGGATCTCGATCAGGTAGCCGTTGGGGTCGCGCACGAAGGCGTTGTAGATCCGGTACGGCGGATTGTCGGCGGGATCCTTGACGAACTCGACGCCCTGACTCTTGAGATGCGCGCACCAGTCGTCGACCCGGTCCGTGACGAGCGTGTACACGACGCCCTGCGGCTCCGCCGACGCATCCGCTCGCTGGCAGAAGCCAAGATAGGCGCTGCCGCTCACGTGGTAGATGCGGCAGGTGCCCTGGTCGCGGGCCAGACGGAGACCGAGGATGCGCTCGTAGAAGTCGGCGGTGCGCGCCAGGTCGCGCGTGTCGAGAAACGTGATCTGCTGGGTGACCGTCCGATCCGCCATGGTCACGGCCCGGCGGAGCGGTCGGTCACGCGGGCCGTGGCGGCTGGCCGGCGGCGAGTGCGGCGTGGACCATGGTGACGAGGGAGACGATGTCGAACACGGGAAGCCCGGTCTCGCGCTGGATGTCCGCGGTGTACGGCGGCATGTTGGTGCACTCCAGCACGATCGCGCCCACGTCCGGGTGCTCGGCGACGAGCCGGCGGGCGACCCGCACGTGCTCCTCGCGCGCGGCGTCGACGTCCAGGACCATCTCGTTGCCCAGGAGCACGCGGGTGAACTCCTTTTCCGTCTCCATCCCGGCGACGGCGAGCGGGATGTCGCCGCCGATGCCGGCGCCGTCGAGGTGCTCCTGCGTGAGCGAGCCCGCGTTCACGGTCATGATGCCGACCCGTCGGCCGCGCGGGATCAGGCGGTGAACGAGCGGCACCAGCAGGAGACTCGAGGTGAACACGGGCACGCGGACGGACCCCGCCAGCTCGTGCTGGAACTTGACGAGAAACCCGCAGTTGGTCGTGATCGCGCGCACGCCTTCGCTCTCGAGCCGCCGCGCTCCCTCGACGAACGCGGGCAGCAAGCCGGCGGCGCCCCGGCGCACGACGAGGTCGGGGTCGGCGCCCGTCACGCGCTGGTAGCGGACCGGGAACGGGAAGGTCGCCGCGTTGCCCATGTCGCCGGGGATCCGCGGGAACCGCGTGTCGAGCATGAGGATGCCGACGGTGAACCCGTACTGATTGAAGCCGCCCTGGACGCGCCCCGATGTCATGGCCCCATACTCTACCCTGCTTCTTCCCTTCGGGGCCGCGTGCGCTTATCCTCATCCGGCGGAGGCCCGAAGCCGAATGAAGATCGACATCTTTCCCCACATCATGCCGCGCCGGTATTTCGATCGGATGCTGCAGGTGGCGCCGCCCGGCATGGCGCTGCAGAAGCGGATGTCGGGGATCCCCGTCCTGGTGGACGTCGAGCAGCGCCTGCGGATCATGGACCGCTACGAGGGCTACCTGCAGGTCCTGACGCTCGCCAACCCTCCGATCGAGGTCGCCGGCGGCCCCGACGTGAGCCCCGAGCTCGCCCGGCTCGCCAATGACGGAATGGCCGAGGTCGTCGCCAAGCATCCCGATCGCTTCCCCGGCTTCGTCGCGTCGCTCCCGATGAACAATCCCGAGGCCGCCGTGCGCGAGATCGATCGCGCGATCGACGATCTCGGCGCGACCGGCGTGCAGGTCTACACCAACGTCGCCGGACGGCCCCTGGATCTGCCGGAGTACCAGCCGGTCTTCGACCGGATGGCCCAGCGCGACCTGCCCGTCTGGATGCATCCCGCGCGCCCCGCGACCTTCGCCGACTACGCGGGCGAGCCGCGATCGAAGTACGACATGTGGTGGGCGTTCGGCTGGCCGTACGAGACGTCGGTGGCCATGGGGCGCCTGGTCTTCTCCGGAATCTTCGATCGCCATCCCGGGTTGAAGATCATCACCCACCACATGGGCGCCATGATCCCCTTCTGCGCCGGGCGCGTGGGCGGCGGCCTGGAGCAGCTCGGCAGCCGGAGCGACGACCCCGAGGACACGACCGCGCTCAAGCGCCTGCGGCGGCGCCCCATCGACTACTTCCAGATGTTCTACGGCGACACCGCCCTCTTCGGCGCCTGGCACGCCATGGAGTCCGGGCTGGCCTTCTTCGGCGCCGATCACATCCTCTTCGGGACCGACATGCCCTTCGATCCCGAGAAGGGACCGGGATTCATCCGCGACACCATCGAGGCGATGGCGCGCATGCGGGCCACCGAGGACGAGAAGACGAAGATCTACGAGGGAAACGCGCGCCGGATGCTCCGGCTGCGGCTCAAGTAAAAGGGGAGAGACAGCGATGACCACCAAGCGAGCGAGCGTCGAAAGCACCGCCGATGCCTACCTGGAGATCCTGGCCGCCCGCGGCGTCGAATATTTCTTCGCGAACTCCGGGACGGATTTCGCGCCGCTGATCGACGCCTACGCCCGGCGCCTGGCGCAGGGACTGCCGGCACCGCGGCCCATGACGATCCCGCACGAGGTGCCGGCGGTGGGAATGGCGCACGGCTACGCGATGGTCACCGGGCGCCCGCAGGTCGTCATGGTCCACGTGATCGTCGGCGCCGGCAACGCGGTCGGCGGCATCATCAACGCCGCACGCTCGAACGTGCCGATCCTCTTCAGCGCCGGACGCAACCCGCTCACCGAGGCCGGCCTGCACGGCAGCCGCAACCGCCCGATCCACTGGGCGCAGGAGTCCTTCGACCAGGGCGCGATGGTCCGCGAGTTCGTCAAGTGGGACTACGAGCTCCGGAACTTCACCCAGCTCGAGACGGTCGTCGACCGCGCGCTGGCGCTCGCCCAGGCCGAGCCGCAGGGGCCCGTCTACCTCACGCTGCCGCGCGAGGTCCTCGCCGAGAAGCACGAGGTCTTCGAGTACGCCGCGACGAGTCGCGCGCCCAGGCCGAGCGCCGTCACGGCCGCGCCGGAGGCGATCGCCGAGACGGCCAAGCTCCTGGCCGCCGCGCGCAACCCGATCATCCTCACCAAGGCCGCCGGGCGCGACCCGCTCGCGGTCCCGGCGCTGGTGAAGCTGGCCGAGGCCCTCGGCGCGCCGGTGATCGACCAGTTCCACACCTACATGAACTTCCCTCAAGACCATCCGCTGCACGCGGGCTTCGACGCGGCACCCTACCTCGACGACGCCGATTGCGTCGTGGCGGTCGAGTCCGACGTGCTGTGGTTCCCGGCGCTCAAGGCGCCGCGCCCCGAGGCGAAGATCGTCCAGATCGCGGTGGACCCGCTCTTCGCCCGGTATCCGATCCGTGGGTTCCCGGCCGACGCCGCCCTGTCGGGCACGGTGAGCCTGAACCTGGCCGCGCTCGCCGATGCCGTGCGGCAGCGCGTCGACGGCCGTGCCGTCGGCGAGCGGACGCAGCGCTGGCACGCCGAGCATCGGCGGCTCCGCGAGGCGTGGGCGTCGGCCGCGCGCAAGGTCGAGCACGACAAGCCGCTCGAGATGCTCTGGGTGTCGAAGTGCGTCGGCGACCTCGTGGACGAGAACACGATCCTCGTGGACGAGTACGACTTCGACCCGACCCAGGGGTGCTTCCGGACGCCCCGGAGCTACTTCGGCTCCTCTCCCGCCGGCGGCCTCGGCTGGGGCATGGGCGCCGCCCTCGGCGCCAAGCTCGCCGCACCCGACAAGACGGTCATCTGCTGTATCGGCGACGGCGCCTACATCTTCAGCGCGCCCACCGCGGCGCACTTCGTCTCGCGCGCGTACAATCTGCCGGCGCTGTTCGTGATCTTCAACAACCGCGCGTGGAACGCGGTCAAGCGCGCCGTGCTGAGCCACGCGCCCGAGGGCATCGCCGCGAAGACGGGCCGGATGCCGATCTCCGACCTCGAGCCGGCGCCCGACTACGAGCTGGTGTGCCGCGCCTCCGGCGGCCACGCCGAGCGGGTCGAGGACCCGGCGGCGCTGCCCGACGCGCTGGCCCGCGCGCTCAAGGTCGTCCGCGACGAGAAGCGCCAGGCGCTGCTCAACGTGATCTGCAAGAAGCCGTGAGGGCGGCTTCCCGAGGGCGACGGATCCTGCTCCTGTTGACGGCGTGGCTGTCGTTCGACCTCGCGACGCCGTTGCCGGGCGCCTTCGAGTTCGAGGTGCAGGACTCCGAGATCGAAGAGTCCATCGACGTCCGCCGGGAGCTGCACGATCGGCGGACGACCGCCTCCCCTCGAGCCACTCCGCGGCCGCGCGTCGAGCACGACCGGCCGGCGCGGGCGGTTGCCCCGCCGGCGCCGAGCGCACATCGGCCGACCGGTGACGGTTGGCTCCCGCAGGTGAGATCGGCCCATCTGCCGTCCGCGGGCCACGCTCCGTCCTCCGAAGACCACTAGCGCGGTCATCCCGTTCGTCCCCTGAAACGCGCCGCCATCCGGCGGCGAATCTTGTTCGTCCAGCCCGGGGGGAGACACGAGATGACTATCAATCGCTACGAAGGCCTGGCCATCGCCGTCGCGCTCGTCGTCGTCGGGCGCGTCCTGGTCGCGCTGGTGAAAGCGCTGGTGGAGTGACGTATGCTCTTCCTCATGGATCCGGAGTTCTGGGCGCGCGTCGTCGGGATCATCGTGATCGATCTCACGCTGGCGGGCGACAACGCCCTGGTCATCGCCCTCGCCGTCCGGACGCTGCCCAAGCGCCAGCAGCTCTGGGGGCGCATCTGGGGCACCGCCGGCGCGGTCGGGCTCCGCCTCGCGTTCATCACCGTCGCGACGTTGCTGCTCCGGATCCCGCTCCTCCAGCTCGTCGGCGGCGTCGCCCTCCTCTGGATCGCGTTCAAGCTCGTCGGCAAGGAGACGGGCGCCGAAGGGCACGTCCGCCCGGGAACCTCGCTCCGCGAGGCCATCTGGACCATCATCGCCGCCGACGCGATCATGAGCCTGGACAACGTGCTCGCCGTCGCCGCCGCGGCCCACGGCGACCTGACGCTCGTGGTCTTCGGCATCGCGCTGTCGCTGCCGATCGTCGTCTGGGGCAGTGGCATGCTCACGACGCTGATGAACCGCTTCGTGTGGATCATCTGGCTCGGCGGCGGGATCCTCGGCTACGTCGCGGCCGACATGATACTGAAGGACCGAAGCCTCGCCCGGTGGATCGACCCCTCGGCGCCCGGCCTCGCGCTGGTCCCGCTGGTACCGGCCGCGATCATCGTGGTCCTTGGGTGGTGGCTGAACAATCAGAACGGGAGAAAGAAGATGCCCGAGAACGCCTGATTCAGTATCCTAGGCGCCATGGCGCAGGACCTCCGGAGCTATCTCGACCTCGTCAAGCGGCGCAAGCCCGGCGACTTCGAGATCGTGTCCAAGCCCGTCGACCCGCGATTCGAGATCACGGCGCTCGTCGTCAAGCTCGAGCGCGAGGCGAAGCGCCGGCCGGTCCTGCTCTTCGAGAACGTCAAGGGCACTCAGTTTCCGGTCCTCACCAATCTCCACGCCAGCCGGCCGCGACTCGCCGCCGCCATGAACGCGGCGCCCGAGGCGACGCAGGCGACCTACCTGCGCGCGATGGAAAAGCCCATTCCGCCGAAGGTGGTGGCGAGCGGACCGGTTCAGGAGGTCGTCCTGAAGGGCGACCGGATCAACCTCTACGACTTGCCCCAGCTCGTCCACCACGAGGGCGACGCGGGCGCCTACGTCACGGCGGCGATCTCCTTCGCGAAGGATCCGACGCGCGAGATCTGGAACTGCGCCTACAACCGGCTCCAGATCAAGGGGCGTGACACGACGTCGATCCACCTGACGACCGGCAAGCATCTGTGGGAGTTCCAGCGGATCGCCGAGTCGCGGAACGAGCCCCTGCCCCTGGCGCTGGTGATCGGCGTGCATCCGGCGATCGCCCTCGGCGCGCTCGCGATCGGATCCATCGACGAGGACGAGCGCGGGATCATGGGGGGGCTCCTCGGCGAGCCGCTCGAGCTGGTGAAGTGCCAGACCTCCGACGTCCTGGTGCCCGCCCACGCCGAGCTCGTGCTCGAGTGCGAGATCCTGCCGCGGCAGCGCACGCCCGAGGGACCCTTCGGCGAGTTCACCGGCTACAGCCTCGGCGAGCGCCAGCGCGAGGTCGTCCGCGTCAACGCGATCACGCACCGGCGCGACGCGATCTTTCAGGACATCACCGTCGCCCACCTCGATCACATGCTCCTGTCCACGATTCCGATGGAGGCGAACCTCTTCCGCGCCGTCCGGGCGATGGTCCCGTCGGTCAAGGCGGTGCGCGTGCCCGGGCCCTTCACGTGCTTCGTCTCGCTCGAGCAGCGCATCCCGGGCCAGGGGAAGAACGCGATCCTGGCGGCGTTCGGCGCGGATCTCTACATGAAGCGCGTCGTCGTCGTGGACGACGACGTCGACGTCTTCGACGACCGCCAGGTGAACTGGGCGATCGCGACGCGCTGCCAGCCCGACCGCGACATCACGATCATCACGAACGCGCGCGGCTCGGACCTCGACCCCTCGGCGCGCGACGACGGCTACACGGCGAAGTGGGGCGTGGACGCGACCGCCAAGCCCTCGCTCGCGGCGTACACGCCCCGGCACCGCGTGCCTCCCGACGTCTGGCAGCGGATCAACCTCAAGGACTTCTTCGCCTAAGCGGCTCCGTGGCGGAGAACTTCGCCCGGCGCCTCGAAGCCAGCTCGCGTCGCATCCCCGAGAAGCCCGCCCTCGTCTGGGACGACGCCGCTCTCACGTTCGGCGAGCTGGACCGACGGGCCGACGCCTTCGCGACACGGCTGGCGTCGACGAGCGTGACACGCGGCGATCGGATCGCGCTCACGATCGGGAATCACTGGGCCTTCGCCGTGGCACTGCTCGCCGGCTGGAAGCTCGGCGTCACCGTGGCTCCGCTCGACACGCTGTTGAAGCCGGAGGAGCGCGCCGACATCCTCGCCGACCTCGCGCCTGCACTCGTCATCGACGAAACCGACGTCGGCGGGCTCGGGCGTGGCGGGCCGGGGGGACCCGGACGGCTCCGTCACCCACTCGCCCGAACGCCGTCCGGGTCCCCCCGGCCCGCCACGCCCGAGCCCGCCGACGCCGCGTTGATTCTCTATACGTCAGGAAGCACCGGCCGGCCGAAGGGCGCCGTACTTTCTCATGCGGCGCTCGAGCTTGCGATCGAATCGTGGGCTGGGCCGGTGATGGCGCTGGCGCCCGGAGACGTGGTGCTGGCGACGCTTCCGCTCGCGCACTCGTTCGGCCTGAACGGCGCGCTGCTCGCTCCCCTGCTGGTCGGCGCCACCGTTGCACTCGTGGAGCGCTTCGCGCCCGATCGGGTGGTCGAGGCGATCCGTCGCCACCGCGTCACGGTATTTCCGGGCGTCGCGACGATGTTCCGCCGGGTCCTGGACAGCGCCGAGCTCGCGGCGGCCGATCTCGCGTCGGTTCGCATCGGGGTGTCGGGCGCGGCGCCCTGTCCGTGGGAGCTGGCCCGGGAGTGGCGCGACCGCACGGGGATCAGGATCGTGCGCGGCTACGGGATGACGGAGCTCTTTCGGCCCATCTCGTATCAGGCGGCGGACCCGACCGAGTCGCCGGACGCGATCGGCCGCCCCGTGCCGGGAGTGGAGATCCGGGTCGTCGACGACGCCGGTCACTCGATTCCCACCGGCGAGGCGGGCGAGCTCTGGATCAGGAGTCCCTCGGCGATGGACCGCTACATCAATGCTCCCGAGGAGACTCGGCAGGTCCTGGTGGAGGGATGGTTCCGCACCGGGGACCTCGCGACGGTCAGCGCCGACGGTCTCGTCACCATCGTGGGCCGCAAGCGCGAGCGGATCCTGCGCGGCGGGTACTCGGTGTTTCCGCCCGAGGTGGAAGCGGTGCTCCTCACGCATCCGGCCGTCGCCGAGGCCGCCGTCGTCGGCATGCCCCATCCCGAGCTCGGCGAAGAGGTCGCGGCCTTCGTGACGCTTCGCCCCGGCCCGACGGTCGGGCCCGATGATCTGATCGCTCACTGCAAGGATCGCCTGGCGGCGTTCAAGTACCCGAGACGGCTCACCGTGCTCGACGCGTTTCCGCGGGGCGCCACCGGCAAGATCCTCAAGTCCCGGCTCATGACACTCTTGTAGTCCGTCTCATGAAGGTCTATTCTTCACGATCATGAGCCGACCCTTGCAGGTCTATCTCGACGAAGCGGACCTCAAGAGGCTGCAGGCGTGGTCGCGTAGTCGCGGCTGGACGAAATCCCAGGCGATCCGCGCCGCGGTCCGGGCGCTCACCCGGCCTCCCGAGAAGGACCCGTTGCTCGGCGCGAGCGGCATGATCGAGGGGCTACCGCCCGACTGCAGCGAGCAGTTCGACCGCTATCTCACGGAGACCTTCGTTGCCGAAAAGCCCGCGCCGTACCGGAAGAGGCGCCGACGGTCCCGCACGCCTGTTCGTCGATAGCGGCGCCTGGATCGCGCTCGTCAGCGCCCGGGATCAGCACCACGCCGAAGCCGATGCGATGTTTCGCGCGGCGGCCGCCCGCGGGATTCGGCTGCTCACGACCAACCTGGTGCTCGCCGAGGCTCACCGTCTCCTGCTTCACCGCGCCGGCACCCGGGCCGCCGTCTGGGCGCTCGACCGTTTCGAGGCCAGTCCCCAACTCACCATCGTCTTTACCGGCGCCGAGCATCACCGCGCAGCGCGAGCCTGGCTCGAGCGTCTCGCCGATCAACCCATCACCTACACGGACGCCGTCAGCTTCGCAGTAATGGACGCAACCCACTGCCCAGCCGCCATGAGCTTCGACCACGACTTCCTCCTAGCCGGCTTCCCCCTCTGGTTCGGCTGACAACCCCCACAGGAAGCAAGACCGCGACAGACCGTGCGGTCGGGCCCGAATGAATGGCGCAAGCCCGACATCGCCGCGACGGACAGTCGGCGACGACGACGACAACGGGGATCGGCGGGCCGGGGGCGGGGGCTGCTCCGCGGGCCCGGGGGTGAGGGGCGCTGGGACCCGTTCCCTCCACACGGAGAACGTAGGTGATG
>Ga0137394_10003382_pt1 | contig 11987 bp, 11 predicted proteins | sample czobulk116metaG_FD_108278 | JGI IMG/M metagenome (GOLD analysis project Ga0137394, IMG submission 108278) | Vadose zone soil microbial communities from Angelo Coast Range Reserve, California, USA - czobulk1.16 metaG | ecosystem: Environmental > Terrestrial > Soil > Vadose zone | place: USA... | reverse complement strand
CGTGGAATGCCTGGATCGACCGCGTCTGCAGCATCCGCTGTCCCGACGCCAGATTGATCAGGTAATTTGCGTGAATGACCAGTGGTCCCAGCCGCAGTTCGTCCCGGCGTGCCCGAAACGCCTCTGCGTCCACATCCGCAATCCGTGTTGACCCGCCTTGCCACATCCTGGGGCTCGCTGAGAAAATCTGCAGCGCGTTGCAGCCCAACTTCCTCGCCGATTCCAGCGCGTTCAGGTAGCTCCCTGCGATGGAGGTATGAATCCCCATCCGAAAGCTGCCGTCCATCCACGATGGCGGCTGCGGTTCAGGTTCCGGTTCAGGGCGGTATTCGTCTTCTGGGTCAAACTGTGTTGGCAGAATGATGGGCTGTTCAGGCATGCTCTATGGGGATTTCCACTCCGTCTTAAACTCCCTATTCTAGCACATGCCCCAAATCGCTCCCTCTGTGGCAATCTCTTCCACTGGCCTACACCCCCTCCTCCGCGCATCGCCGCACACAGTCTTTAGGCAGAAGCAGTCAAGCAATCTGGTCTTCTGAGGCTATCGCCCGAACATGGAAAACGGAATGCGCCCGCCTGTCGATTCTTCCGTCTCTCTGCTCGACGCTGCTGCAATCACCTGGTCCACCGGACGATTCGAAATGCGATCGAGCGCGTCTGCGATCCGCGACAACTCATACACGACCTGGTCGGTCACCGCCGACCTTTGCAACACGATGGAACGCCTCCGGCGGAATTGCTGCACCGCCCAAGCGGTTGCGGCAACGACGAGGACGACAATCACCAGCAACTCTTCCCGGCCTGTTATGGTGATGGTACGGCTGAAGAAATGAAAAACGTGGTCCGAGAGCAAATGTTCCTCCCGGCTGGGGCTAAAGTGGACTACTACTCAATTGAATGCCTTTTCGCCCGCCTTCGTCAATGGATTTTGTCGCGTGAGCATCCCTGCTGGCGGTTTTCGACGCTGTCAAACGGGCACAAGCTGGCAATCTTTCCTCCATTTTGAATTCAACCCAATTCTGCTTGGCTAAGCGTCGGGTACAATGCGAAATATGAAAAATAAGTGCCGATTCATAGTCTATGTTCTATTCGTCTGTCTTACGTGCCGATACACGTCTGCCTATGCCCAGGCCCGCTCTGCGGACGGAATTCAACAATTTGCCGAATTTGGCGACTTCAAACTACACGACGGCGGCCTAGTTCATGAATTTCGTCTGGGCTATCGCACGCTGGGCAAGCTAAACAGCGGCAAATCGAATGCTGTGCTCTGGCCAACATGGATTGGCGGCACGTCACAGGATTTGCTCCCGTTCATCGGGCCAGGAAACGTGGTTGATACGAATAGTTATTTCGTCGTTCTCGTCGACGCAATTGGCAACGGCGTATCGAGTTCGCCTTCAAACAGCAAAAGACAACCTCTCATGAAATACCCCAAATTCACAATTCGTGACATGGTGGAGGCGGAACATCGGCTTTGTACCGATGTACTTCACCTGTCACATCTCCACGCGGTACTAGGGATTTCAATGGGTGGCATGCAAGCGTTCGAATGGGTTGTGACGTATCCCGATTTCATGGACATTGGCGTTCCAATGTCTGGGTCACCGCAGTCCACTTCTTTCGACAAGTTGAATTGGACTGCCCAAATAGATGCCATCGAGCTGGACCCCGCATGGAATCATGGCAACCCGACAGGTCCACTTGGCCGCGGCTTTGCACTTTCTGAGGAAATCGGCTCAATGAACGGTACTTCCCCTTCTTATCGTGTGGCCCACACCAGTCCCAAGGATTTCGACATGTTTGTCGCAGAAATCAGGAAAAATGCCGGGGGCGATGGTGGAACTGCGAGTGACCAAATTCGCCAGCGTCAAGCGATCATTGCACTCGACATACCCGGTGAATTCGGCTTGACCCTGGAGCAGGCTGCTAAGAGGGTACGCGCCAAGTTACTCATCGTCGTTTCGACACAAGACCACATTGTTAACCCGCGCCCCGCGTTGGAATTTGCTGCTGCTGTCAACGCCCCTGCTATAAATCTAAACTCTCCCTGCGGACATCAGAGCTTCACTTGTATCTCGCTCGGGCCAACCGTCGCAAGTTTTCTAGCTGACCCCGCGTCCGTTCATAGCGAGACCTTGCAGGACGCCCACAACCACTAAACGAGGGTGCCGCGCGCTTAACCCCCCATGAGTCGGCTGATGGAAACTGCCCTCGAATGCCCGGGATTTGCGGCCCTCTACCGCCATGCCGTAAACTCAATGTTCACTCACCGCGCCGGGGGAGCCATCCATGCTGGTTGTTATGCAGTCGCACGCCACTGAGGAACAGGTCCGCGCCGTCTGCAAGCGCATTGAGAGCCTCGGCCTGAAGGCCCACCCCATGCCGGGGTCGCTCCGCACGGCCATCGGGATCACCGGCAACAAGGGCGCCATTGACCTCGGCATTCTCGAATCCCTTCCTGGCGTCATCGAGTGCATCCCCGTCAGCAAGCCTTACAAGCTGGTCAGCCGCGACACCAAGCAGGAAGACAGCATCATGCGAATCCCTACGCCCTCCGGCGACGTGATCGTCGGCGGCGATCAGATAGCGCTCGTCGCCGGCCCTTGCGCTGTCGAGACCGAGGAGCAATGCCTGGCTATCGCCGAACGCCTAAAAAAATCCGGCGTGCGGCTTTTCCGCGGCGGCGCTTATAAGCCACGCACTTCTCCGTATAGCTTTCAAGGTCTCGGTGAAGCCGGTCTCAAGATTCTTTCGAAAGTTCGTGAAAAATTCGGCTTTGGCATCGTCACCGAGGCCATTGACAACGAATCCCTCGATCTTGTCGAGGAATACGCCGACGTCATCCAGATCGGCGCGCGCAACATGCAGAATTTTTCCCTGCTCAAGCGCGCCGGCCGTGCCAAAAAACCCGTCCTTCTCAAGCGCGGCATGTCCGCGACGCTCGACGAATTTCTAATGGCCGCCGAGTACGTCCTCTCCGAAGGCAACTACAACGTGATGCTCTGCGAGCGCGGCGTGCGAACGTTCTCCGATTTTTCCCGCAACACGCTCGACCTCGCCGTCGTTCCCGCGGTAAAAAAACGCAGCCATCTCCCCATCTTGGTCGACCCCAGCCACGGCACCGGCAAACGCCACAAAGTTTTGCCGCTTTCCCGCGCCGCTGTGGCGGTTGGCGCGGATGGCCTCCTCATCGAGGTCCATCACGAGCCGGACAAAGCGCTCTCCGACGGCATGCAGTCCCTGCTTCCCGAGGAATTCATTTCTCTCGCCGATGAAATGCGGCAAATTGCCGCCGTCCTCCACCGTTCCATCAACTAGGCGTTTTTTTCGCCGCGTTATCTGCCATTGGCAAGCTGTACTTTCACGCCTAGAGAGCCGCACTCCCGAGAAATCTCAGTGCATGCTTCGGCCTGAAGTACTGCTGAGATAACAGGAAGTCGCTGGACCCTGCTTTCAGGTATTCACCTGATTGGCGCTAGGGAATACCAATGCTACTTCCTAGCGTGAAAAATAGGACTCAACGGCCCGCGGCAACCCGCCAGCCTCGCGCCGCCGATCTCCGCCAGCAGCTAGGTCCGGGCCAGATGGCCTTCAAAACTAGATTCATCGGACGCATGGAGAAACGCTTACCTATCGCTATTGTTGTGCGCCTGGCGCATGAACGGGATCAATCTGCTGACGGAGCGGAACTGACGTATACGGATAACGTCAGTGCTCACGGAGCGCGCGTGATTTCGGATCATCCGTGGAAAACCGGCGACACGGCGACGGTGACTTCCCTGAAAGACGAAGTTGCTATCCGCGGAAAGGTTGTTTATTGCCAGAAACGTCAGGAGGGCCGCTACTACATCGGACTAAATTTCCTGGACCGCGGAGTCGTATGGTCTGTGTATCGCACTTACGCGAAGAGTTAGCCCCAGTTCGCTTGCCAAACCGCGCTTGAGGATGGTTCGAACGCCCAGCATCACTAAAAGGGAGAGCACAAGCCATGGAGATCCAATTTCCTCCAATCCGGACCGAAAACCGAATTCCCAAGAAGCTGTCGGTTGAGCTCTATAGTTTTGAGAATGCCGCGTACGAGATTACTTCCACAACGAACGTCAGCGTCCACGGCGCGCGCGTTCTGACAAAAACTCCGTGGGCTCCGAAGCAAGACGTTTCCGTTCGCCCGGTTTCAGGTAATCTCTCCTTGCGCGCGCACGTCGTTTACTGCAAAGCGCTTCCGGACCGTTCTTTTTCCATTGGGCTGGAACTGCTCCATCCACTGGAGAACTGGCCGGCTGAAGGCGAACCATTCCGGGCGCCTCTCACTCACTGACTTGCCGCTGGCGGCCATCCCGATTCGCCTGCAATCTGCCCACAGCGAATGCGTCTCCCCAGTTTAAATCGGCGCTCAGTCTTTGTTCAGCGGCTCCCGATCAGCGATCCGGCGCATCTTTCTTCACAGCCAGCTCTTCCTGCGCTGTTAACCACGCTGCAAGTTGCTCCTTACCCATGCCGCGAAATGTCTGCACAAGAATTCCGGCTAACCCTTCCGTATTCACCCAGGCAACTTGTCCCTTGCCACAGATATTCGCTCCCGAAGACAGCGCAAACTCAAAATCTATCACTGCGGAGTGTCTGAGCGCAGGTATGGTGCGCACCGCCATTCCGCTCTCACTCAAGTTGGTCATCCGCGCATGCTGCTCCGCTCCACTGTCCTTCAGGATCACGGGAAGATTCACAGAGTGACGGAAGTAGCGCCGCCGCTCGCGTTCCAGCAGTTCTTTCGCAATGGTGATGTGCAGCGCGACGCTATCTTCGTTCAGCGGTTTCCTCAAGAGAAAATTAGCTCCCGCGCTCAGCGTCTCCGTGTATTCTCTTGAACTCATCACACACGCAAAAATCACTGCCTTGGAATTCGACGCTCCCTTGCGGATTCCTTCGATCACTCCCAGCGCGCCGGCAACTTCCAGGTCAACAAAAACGCCGTCAATTTTTCTCCGGTTCAGACAGTCGCGTGCGGCTTCCATCGTGGGCGCTAAAATAAATTTGGCGCCGTATTTTTTCACGCCGCCTGATACCGCGGTCATGGTTGCGTAGTCGCTGGACACCAGCACGAATTCGAGCTCTAACGGATTGGACATGGTAGCGGGAATTCTCCGTTGGCCGGTGAAGGAATGCCTGCCCAGTTTAGCGCTTGCCGACAATAATGCCAAAGCCGCACCTGTGTCGAGCAAATTTCGCAGATTCTCAATTCGAATGCGGCGCGGGATAATTTCCGGTGGGCGATAATCGTTTCTCCCGTCAAACGCATTCTTGTTTTCAAATTCCCAATTTCGAAATTCGCCGCTGTACCTGCACGGCATTTTGGGCGCGTCGCATCAGCAGGTCCCGGTCATGCCCAGTCCACGGTTCCATGAGATCGGCAGGGGCAGTTTTCAAATTGATCGAGGAGGAGAAAATGAGACGACAGTTCATTTTTCCGGTTGCTCTGGCACTAGCCGCGACACTTCCTGTTCTCGCGCAACGTGGCCAGGAGCGTGGGCAGGAACGGGGACAGAATCCGCCGCGCGCCAATCAAGGCCACATCCCGCCTCCGCCGGTGAAGCGGGAGGATCCTCACGCCAAGCCTGAGCCGGAGCGCCACGTGACCGGCCATGTGAATACCTTGCCCCACGTCAGCAACGACCATTGGTATGGCCACGATCGTCCCGACGCCAAGCGCTATCACTTCGACCATCCCTACGAGCATGGCCGTTTCGAACACTTTGGCCCTTCGTACCGTTATCGCATCGAGCGCTTCGATCCCGATCATCACCGTCTGTGGCTGCCGGGCGGCTTCTACTTTGAAGTGGCCTCCTGGGACTGGCCGGTTTGTGCCGATTGGTGCTGGGACTGCGCCGACGATTTCACGATCTATGAGGACACCGACCACGTCGGCTGGTATCTGCTTTACAACGTTCACACCGGCCTCTACGTTCACGTCAACTACATGGGCAGCTAGCCACTTCCAAATCGGCTGACTGGCGCCGTTTGAGAAGGAAGACTTTGGATGCCCCCAGGAACCGCCCCGGCAAAGATTTCGTGGACTCCAATTCTGGCGCTGATCGCGTCCGGCATCCCCCTTGCTGCGGGCTCCTCGTCGCGCTCATTTCACCGTGGGGTAATCCGTCATCCCCTGTGGCCACGGCCAGCTTCTTGGGGGATCCTTCCCGGCGTTCTTCTGCTGGGGGCTGGTTGCATCTGAATGCTGGCAAAAGTAGCGACGGTGACGTCCTGGCCCGGTGACCCTCGTCGGATCCGCTGGCGTTGTATTACTACTCCATTGAATGTTATCTCTTGAGGAGCACCTTGCACGTACTTCCCTTGATGCCTACGAGCCTTGAGTGGACACTCGGGGTGCCTACCCCAAAGGACGTGCCATGGGAATCCTCGGCTTCCGGAAGCAGCGCAAAGACCTCCGCTCCGCTTTGCAGTCCATGAGAAGTCACGGGATTATCGTCAACGGACCCTACCGAAGACGGAGCGGCATGTTCGTCTTTAGCGTGGCGAATTCTGTGATAACGGAAGATGAGCTGCTGCGTTTGCAAGGCGAAGGAAAATTCGAAACCAGGGAACTTCAGGAAATTCTTGCCGAAATTGGAAAGCGACTCTGACCATCTGAAAAATGCTTTTGTGGTGAAGAAAGACTCTCGATAGGACGTCACACGGCAGATTGTCCCTGTCCATTGCTGACTTTCATTCTCGATTGCGTTAGGGTGCGGTTTCCTGGAGGCCCGCTTGCCGCTGAACACAAATTCCTGGCAAACCATCTGGCTCCCCCGCTTGCGCCAGTTTCTCGAAATAGAACAGCGTGTGGTTTTTGCCGGTGTGTTGATCTCCGCTCTGTTCTGGGTCTTGACGCCGGGTGCTCCGATCCTGTTTATGGCGGTTTGCATCCTCACGATCGGGAACTTGATGTATTTCCTCCAAAATCTCGCGGCGCGTCTCGACAGCAATCGTCCATTCCCCTGGAACTGGGTGATGTATCTTCCCATTTTGGCCGCTGCCAGTTTCGCGGGCACGTTGGCTGCGGTTGCCCTGTTGCGCTGGATGAGTCGCGAAATTGCTTCCTATGGGAGTCTCTTTCGCGATTCCTGGAAGATCGTCATGGTGGTATCCATGGGCACGGGAATAGTGGGATACGCGGTGCAGGAAGTGCAGCGCAAGCTGCAAGCCAAGAACAAGCTTCTCGAACAAGCCATGGAGCGCAGTGGCGCCGCCCTTACTCTTGCCCAAGGTGCTGCCGCAACATCGGCATCTCGAGTTGGCGGGCGCTTGGCAGCCCGCGCGCACTGTTGGTGGCGATTATTTCGACGTCGTCCAATTGGACGAAAACCGCTTAGGCATTTGCGTCGGGGACGTTGCGGGAAAGGGCCTCACCGCTTCCCTGCTCATGGCCAATTTACAGGCGGCGTTTCGCGCTTATGCCACACCCGAGGCAACGCCGTCCGCGGTCTGCGCCAAGTTGAATGCGTTTATTTGCGGCAATGTCGCCCCAGGCAAATTCATCACTTTTTTCTACGCGATACTGGATGCGGGGCGGCGCACGCTCATCTACGAAAACGCCGGGCACTGCCCTGCTCTGCTGTTACACGCCGCGGGCTCACCCGATACCCTGAGTGGCCATGGCGGGGTGCTTGGTGTGGTTCCTGAATGGACGTACGAAGACTCGACCAAACAGCTCGTTTCCGGTGATCGCCTGCTCCTTTTCACAGACGGTGTCACCGAAGCCGAAAACCGGGAGGCCCTCGAATTTGGCTCCGAGCGAATCGTACAAGTAGCCGGTCCTTCCGGCAGTTCCGCCGCCGAGACCAAGCGCCGCATCATGGAGGAAGTAGCGAAATTCTGTAACAGCGAATTTCGCGATGACGTTACGCTGGTGGTTGTCGCCATCCGTTAGGCCCTCCGATGTGGACCAGGTTTTGTTTCTCGTTGCATTACAACCCTAGCCGCGCGTGCGCCAAGTAGTGTGGCCTGTTCGCCCCAGCCGGCAAACGCCAGTACGGCTGACCCTAATCTGGACCTCCGTACAGGTGGCACGGCAGGCGCCGGAGTCTAGTCTGGGCACACAGCCCAATCTCTAAAGGTCCAAGTGTGGAGGCACAATGCGCAGCCTCAAGATTCTGCCTACGATTCTGTTGCTAAGTGCGATGCCCATCGCCGCAACCGCCCAGCAGCCAGCGACTCTCAGTGAAGTGGTGGACAAGATCGTGTCGCAGGAGCAGGTGGAGGTGCAGCTCCTTCGCCAATACTCACCGCTGGTAGAAACCTACATCCAGAATATCCGCCCGGATAAGCAGCTGGGGGCAGTGCCCGACGGCGACAAATACTTTTTTGGGCGAGCCGATCTGGCGAAGGGCGTGGAGCTTGAGCCCCTGGACCATGATGCCGGTATGAAACACAAGATTTTTGCGGGGTGGGCCGGCATCTTCTCGACGGAATTTGTTCCCCGCGGGTTCCTCCAGATGATCTATCTGGACCTGAATGGATTCGACCGCCAGCATTACAAGATTGAGTATGTTCGCCGCGAATTCTTGGGCGAGGTTCGTTGCTTGGTGTTTGACGTCGATCCATTGCCGAAGTCGGGCAAGGGACGTTTCGTCGGCCGCATCTGGGTAGAGGATCAGGATTTCCACATCGTACGGTTCAACGGCGCTTACGGCCGGCCGTCACTGATCTCTAGTTATTTCAATTTCGATAGCTGGCGGACGAATGCTGGAAAGAACCTGTGGCTCCCGGCCTTCGTCTACAGCGAAGAAGGCAGCGTCCGAGATGCGAAGACAAAGAATCTCGGATTCAAGGCCTTCCGAGCGCAGACGCGATTGTGGGGCTACGACCTTGGCAATGTTCGTGAAGAGCAAGAGCTCAACAAGGTCCTTGTAGAGGGGCCGAATCCCGTGAACGATCAGTCGGAAACTGCCAATGACTACTCGCCCTTTCAAGCAGAGCGTTCCTGGGGCCGGCAAGCCGAAGACAACGTCACCGAGCGACTGGAGCGCCAGGGCTTGATGGCGCCGCATGGCGAAGTCGATAAGGTGCTCGAGACGGTGGTCAATAACCTGGAAGTGACCAACAATCTGGACATCCAGCCGGAAGTCCGCTGCCGCGTGCTGATGACCTCAACGCTTGAGTCGTTCACGATTGGCCACACCATCGTTTTGAGCCGCGGTTTGATTGACGTGCTGCCTGACGAGGCCAGCCTTGCGGCCATGGTGGCGCACGAGCTTGGTCACGTGGTGCTCGGACATCGCATGGACACGCAATTTGCTTTCTTCAACCGCGTGCGATTTGACGAAAAGGAAACCTTCCGCCACTTTGACTTTGCTCGCACCCCGGAGGAGGAGCAAGCGGCGAAGCAAAAAGGGATCGAGCTGCTGAACAATTCGCCATACAAGGAACAGTCCGGCACGGCGCAACTCTTCCTCCAAGCGCTCAAGAACCGGTCGAAGGAAATCCCCAACTTGATCAGTCCGCACCTTGGTGACAGGCTCTCAACAAGCTGGACCATCGTTGCGGCGGTGTTCTCCGCGCAGCCCTCCGATACGGAAGCGAAGCCGTCGGCAAACGTCATCACTGCGCTGCCGCTCGGCGGGCGCATCAAGATCGACCCCTGGAATGATCAGTTGCGAATGTTCAAGTCCAAACCAGTAGGCACAGTGGCTGAATCCGAGAGAGTGCCGTTCGAGGTCACTCCTTTCGTCATCTATCTCACCCGCGCCGGAGATCACTCCGTGACCGAAACCCCTAGCTCCATTGCAGCCAAGGCCGATACGGACGCAAAACCGTAGACGACTCAAAACGAAGTCCCACCAGAATCCTGCCACACCAACACAAAGGGTACGGCACGTTTCGGTTTGAAGTGTCCGGAGCTTGACCTTTCCTCGAACCATGGGACAATTTCCTCGCAGACATGAACCGGCCTAGGAACTTCCGCGTCTACTTCCTGCTTGCTGCGCTAGCGATCGCCGGGCTCGTTGTGTTGCTGCGCGAGCATCGGCCTTCGTTCCTGCGGCCGGACTTGCATCTGTCGGCTTATGTGACCACGGCGGACGGCAACGTCACCGTTGTGGACCTTGTAAAGCTGCGGGCTGTGGCGCGCATCGCTGTTGGGCCGGGGCTTTCTGGGATGCGGGAGCATCCTACGCGACCGGAGATTTTTGGGGTCAGCACCGCAGGCGGGTACGTTTGGATCCTTGATCCGCGCGCGAATCAGTTCACCGGGCAGGTGACGGCGCGGATCGCGGTGGGGCCGCTTCCGTACTCGCTGGATTTTTCGCCGGACGGCGCGCGCCTCTACACAACGGCATCCGGGAACAACACACTGGTGGCGATTGACGTCAAATCGCGCGGCGTGGTGGGGCGGGCGGCGACGGGACGCGAACCCGTGCTGGCCCATGTCACGCCGGACGGCACGGCCGTGCTGGTAGTGAACCGCCGCGACGGAACATTGGGGATTCATGACGCGGCGACGCTGGCGCAGCGCGCGAGCGTTGCCGTCGTAGCGCAGCCGGAAGACGTGGCCGTACTGCCGGACAGCTCAATGGCGTTTGTTCTGAGCCGGTCGGAGCGGCGCATCTCCGTGGTGGACTTGCGGCGCGGCGAACTGCTGACCCATCTGGAGCTGGCAGGCAAACCGACGGACATGCTGCTGAAGCCGGATGGCGGTGAGCTGTACGTGATTTCGCCGGAGGCGCACGGCTTGCAAGCCATCAATACGTGGACGCACGAAGTGGGTGATTACATGGTGCTCGGGTCGGCGCCGACACGCGGGGTGCTGAGCGAGGATGCGTCGCTGCTATATGTTTCTGACACGGCGGCGGGGCGGGTTACCCCGGTGGATATATTCAACCGGCGCATCGTTCGCGATCCGGGGAAAGGGTTTCCGGTGCCGGCAGGGGATGCCCCGGCGACTTTGCGGTTCGACCCGGCGGAGAATCTGCTGCTGGTGGTGAGCGCAGGGTCGGGGGATTTGGCCGTGATCCGCGTGCGGACGAATTTTCTACTGACGATGATCCCGGTGGGAGATCATCCCCAGGACCTGGCCGTTAAATTGTTTTAGCGCGCAGTTAGGACCAAGAGTGCGGATCGGTTGAGATTTTTTGCCGCGCTCAGGATGAAAGCGCACAGTTTTCGGAAGAAGAGACATAAAGTAAAACTTTAACTCGCCGATTCCTAAAGACAATTCAGCTCGTTGACAGTTCAAGAAAGACTTTAAGCAACACACGACACGCTTCTGGTACTCCGCGCCGGACCTGAAGACCCACCGCTACAGTTTGGGAGGCCAAGCGAAATGATCTTCTCCAAGATTCACATCGAGAAATCCCTCAGCAGGCAAGACGTCCACGGGCAGGCCGCCGTGCCAGAGGGCTACGCCGAGGCGGAGCTTGGTCTGCTCGTTGAGGTTGAGCTGATCCTTGTTGATGGCGACTTCGAGGACACGTTCGAAAGCGGCTTCGGCGACGAGCTTGGGATTCATCAGGCAGACCAGGGCTTTTTCGACCGAGAACTCCTGAAGGTGGCCGCGCTGAAGCTTGACGACGATGGTGACTTCTTCAGCGGCGCCTATAGTGATGCGAAACTCTGGGTCTTCGAGTTCGCTGAGCGCTTCAGGGAACGCGTCAATGCGCACGCAGAAGCGGCCTTTCTCAAAACCGTAGCGCAGCTCGTGGAGATAAAAGACCCGGCCGTGCATGGAGCCGCCGCGCCGCTCCGGCGAATAGAGCCCCGCGCCAAGCCATTCGAAATAGGAAGTGTCGCGACCATCCACGGTAACGTTGAGCAAACTGGTGGGCGCGAGTTGCAACGCGTGTTCTGGCCGTCGCTTGATGGGTTTGGCTAGTTCTTCCGGCGCGACTTGTCCTAGAGCCAGATAAATGGCCGTCAAATGCTTGCGATAGAGGGCGTCGAATTCGGCGTCGTTCGCGGTGCTGTGCTCGGGGCCGAACCACCAGCACCAGTCGCTT
>Ga0137394_10003381_pt1 | contig 11987 bp, 14 predicted proteins | sample czobulk116metaG_FD_108278 | JGI IMG/M metagenome (GOLD analysis project Ga0137394, IMG submission 108278) | Vadose zone soil microbial communities from Angelo Coast Range Reserve, California, USA - czobulk1.16 metaG | ecosystem: Environmental > Terrestrial > Soil > Vadose zone | place: USA... | reverse complement strand
CCACATGTCAGTGGCACTCAATGTTATCTGGCTAGGTGGCGAGAAAATCAGAGAAGAAATACAACAAGTTGCAGACGACATAGGTGACCAAAAGCGTTCGTGATACGACCTCTCTTCGCTGGCTACGAAGGCTCAAATTGCTCAATCGCTCTCACAGGGACTCGCATAAGACAAACCCTTCAAAAATGGCTTTCTCCCCCTGATACATCTGTAAATTACAACACTGCAAGCGATGCTCACCACGAAGGTACTGCCTTGTGGTTCATTGAAGGCAATACGTTCAAAGATTGGAAAGTGTCTGGGTCACTGTTGTGGCTTCACGGAAAACGTACTTCACCATCACCCAGTGTATTTGCCTTTGCTAACGGACCCCCGCTTCCACAGCAGGTTCCGGGAAGAGTGTCCTTAGGTTCGTCCCTTCCTTCCCAATCTTGTTATAGTCTTGTCATTTATCATCCAACAGCTCATCAATCATCCGGGATATCGACGCAATCTGCAATGCAGGATCGGCTTATATGGCCTACTTCTTCTTTGACTTCAAAGACAAGGGAAAGCAGGATGCCCATGCTTTACTTTCTTCTGTCGTCATCCAGCTCAGCCATCAATCTGCGTCTTTTTGTGATATTCTCTCCGGCTATCATTCATCCCACCAATCTGGCTCACGACAACCCAGTGACCGCACACTTACACAATGCCTTAAAGACATGCTCAACGTATCAGGACGAGTTCCAGTCTATCTTATTATTGACGCACTTGATGAATGTCCCAAAATGACTGGGATTCCATCATCACGTCAAAAGGTCCTATCCCTTGTCAAGAATCTTGTCAAACTGAACCTTCCCAATTTGCGCCTGTGCATGACAAGTCGTCCAGAAATTGACATTCGGACTTCCCTCGAGCCTTTGACATCTAACCAGATATCTCTTCATGACCAAAGCGGACAAAAGAAGGATATCATTGACTTTGTCACCTCCGTGGTTTATTTAGACGAAAACATGCGGAGATGGCGTGATGACGACAAGAAATTAGTCATTGAGATGCTCTCAGAGAGAGCCGATGGAATGTAAGGTCTCAGGTGTTGGTCAGAGATACTTGTTCATGCTTTTACTCAGGTTCCGTTGGACATTCTGTCAACTAGAAACTTTGCGGCACTGTCTCCCACCAAGCGTGCGATTCATTCTCAGTGAATTACCCGAAACGTTGGACGAGACTTATGAAAGGATACTGCAAGAAATTCCGAAGTCGAACCAAATATATGCTCATAGATTGCTGCAGTGCCTCGCCGTGGCCGTTCGCCCACTTCATGTGGAGGAGCTAGCAGAAGTCATTGCAATTGAAGTCACTACGCCGGGGGGGAGTCCGAAGCTGAACGAAGGTTTGCGGTGGGAAGATCGAGAACAAGCGGTGTTGTCTGCATGTTCCAGTTTGATTGCCATCGTCGAGGACAATTATTCCCGAGTGGTTCAATTTTCCCATTTCTCGGTCAAGGAATTCCTTACCTCAGATCGCCTTGCCATTTCGAAGCATGAAACTTCCCGGTACCATCATATCCTCCTCGAGCCAGCACATACAATCATGGCACAAGCTTGTCTTGGTGTCCTACTTCATTTGGATTCCGAGGTCGACAAGAAGAGCGTTAGGAATTTCCCATTAGCCGAATATGCTGCTCAACATGTTGGCGACCATGCAGAGTTTGAGGGTGTGTTACCGCACATACAGGATGGGGTCAACGATCTCCTCGACACAGACAAATCGCACTTTGCTGCTTGGCTCTGGGTCCGTCACCTTCTTCAGGACCAGCATCCTCGACGTCCAAAAGCAACGCCCTTGTACTTCATTGCTGGATTTGGATTCATCCACCTGGTCCAACACCTCATTTCGACGCATCCAGAAGATATATGTGCCAGGGGTGAATATGGGACACCCTTACATGCAGCGTCACTCCATGGACATGTCGAGATTGTAGAGCTCTTACTCGGGCATTATATGGACGTGGATGTACGGGACTTCAAGAACCAGACTCCGCTGCATGTGGCAGTAGACTACGGACTCATCGATGTTATCCAAATGCTGATTGGACACAACGCAGACATAAATGCCCAAGATAACAATGGCCGGACACCACTCCACCGAATCGTGACGAGCGTGGCCATACGACCCAAAGATAGAGATTTCGATGTTGCACGGTTTTTGCTGGAGCACGGTGCGGACCCAGATGCAAAGGATAATGACCACTCCACCCCGTTGCATGTTGCATCATACTATGGAAGTGTCAAGGCTGCACAGTTACTGCTCGGGTATGGTGCAAATATCCATTTGCAGAACAAGAGCGGTCAAACGCCACTACACCAAGCAGTGGACGACCTGCAAGTCCACGTGGAGGATTATTATTTGGCCGTCATAGGATTCTTATTAGAGCATGGCGCGGAAGTTGATGCACTGGATAGCGACAACTTGACTCCGCTTCATGTAGCAGCACATCATGGCAGCGTTAAAGCCGCCCAGCTACTACTCGAGCATGGCGCGAGTCTCCATCTCCAAAATAACGAAGGTCGGACCCCCGTTCAGGTTGCGGAAACGAGGGGCGACGATGAGTTCACCGAGTTGTTGTTGGAGCATTTACAGAACAAACAAAGGAGTACTAGTCGATGACCTGAATGTGTAATCGTGGATAGCCTCTATGCTGTAATGCTTGCCATGATGATATCTAGTATATGGAGGGTGCAAGACCTGTGAGGATCCTGCAGTGAGTTCGGGGGTTGGCCTCACGACCGGGGCTCCAAGGAGGGTCGCGATACCGAAGGGAAAGCGAGGGCGCGCCAAGGAGGAAGGAGGGGGAGAGGGAGGGAGAGAAAGGGAGGTTTTCGCATGCGCGTGGCACGAGCGACGGACGACAGACGGTTGGAAACGATGGGAACGCGAGGACGAGACTTGACTGTACGAGACTAAACGCGGCGAGACGAAAGAAAGAAAGAAAAATGATTTGCTTGAGGCCAGGACTGGGGGATGACGGACAGCGCACGGGCTGGCAAGTCGTCGGTCGGTCGGGCGATACACGCGAGTTCCTAAACAAGGGACCGGGGACGTATGACGGCTCACGGGCTTCGGGTTGACGCCGAGACGGGTGAACGAGGGGGACAACGCGCGGAGGAAGAGAAGGGGGGAAAGGCCCTGCCCACAATTGCCTGGTCTTTCGACGGAGCGACGGCGCGGGCTTTTAAAAAACTACCTACTGACAATCTATCTTACTAGTGCTAGATTAAGAGGAAAGGAAGACGAGCGCGCGCGAGAACTGGGGTGCTGTTCGGTAGGCGAAGAAGGGGTCCAGGGCGCGAGAGACCTGAGAGCACTCAGGCTATCTGAGTTGGGGTTTGTGTCTTGTCAATTGGCCGAATCATGTACTGTATGGGCTGCGGAGTACTATACGTGAAGGCACATGGAAAGTACTAAAGTACTCGAAAGCCTCAGTGACAACATGCGAGAGCTGAGTCATTGTTAGTCACATGACACATACAGACGAAACCTCCGAACCGTTCGTGTCGGAATCATTCAGACCAGACATTCATAGTAAGTTATAATCGAGTTTCCTCATAATCTCTACACAAACGGTCGCTTTCTGTGTTTGACCTTTCCACCCCGATCAGAGCAGCACTCTAAGCTCTGGTCAGATACCAGCGGTCGCTTTTCTTCGTAATGTTTCGTATCCTGAGAAGACCACTGGCATTTCCTCAGCGTCACCATGCTTTCTCGACAACAGCACCGGGTCAACGACCAACTATATCAGAGACCTTTCTTCGAAGAGCAGGATATATCGCACTGCTGGGAGTCACGGGATACGTTATGGACCGAGAGTTCTACGCGAGCACCGCAGTGCGCAATCTTCGCACCTTCTGGACTGTGCGTGGCATTTTCAGAAAGAGCAGTTACATCATCCCCGCTGACTAAGTTTGGGCAGTGTGCACTCATTGCGGCAGACTACAAGTTGAATTTCACGCCAGGCAAGGGCGACTATATCTTAGCGTTGCACGACCGCGTTGGTGACCGCCTCCTCAACCTCTTTACTTCCAATGGAGGGCTTTACATAAAGTTTGGTGGGTCCTACATCCTAGCGGTTGGTCGAGACGTACTAAGACATACCTAGGCCAAGCAATCGGTGCAAATGCCGCCCTCTTACCAAAGCCACTGCAACTCAAATTTTCCCGTCTCTTCGACGATGCGCCGCAAGTGCCTTTTGCGGATATTACCAGCGTATTCCAAGAAGAGTTCGGCCGCCCTCCAAGCGGCCCTGATGGTATCTTCTATGAGTTCGAGGAGACAGCGGTTGCCAGTGCAAGCATTGCCCAGGTGCACCGGGCTCAGTTGAAAGGCCAAGACGGGCAGCCTGGGGACTGGGTAGCCGTTAAGATCCAAAAGCCCGCAGTAGCAAAGCAAATGGAGCCAGACCTCGCTGCCTTTCGTGCAGTCATGTGGATATACGAGCACTGGGTGTTCGATATGCCGACGTATTTCGTTGTCGGTGAGTACGTCCTCAGCAGAATACAGCGTGTCGGCGCGCTTACGTTCGTTTGACTAGACTTCATCTGTGACCACCTTCGTCAAGAATTGGACTTTGTGAACGAATCACGGAATTCCATACGCACTGCGGAGTTTGTGGCACTGGATTCTTCCCTGGCGGAGCGCGTACATATACCAAAGGTTTATCCCGAACATTCGACAAAGCGTGTGCTCACCGCTGAGTGGATTGATGGCGTACGCCTCAGTAACCGGCAAGGTATTCTGAAACTCATGGGAGATTCGAGCGCAGTCCTTCCTTCGAAGTCTATGACACCCCTCGGCTCCCCCGTTCACTCGCCTGATGCCAATGATTTACGATCTCTGGAAGGAGGCACGAAATGGGTCATGCAAACCATGATCGACCTTTTCTGCGCGCAAACCTTTCGCTGGGGCTGGCTCCACTGCGACCCTCATCCGGGAAACATATTCATACGTCCTCACCCACGGCACCCTAATCACCCCCAGCTCGTCCTCATCGATCATGGCCTGTATGTGAAACTGACCCCTGACTTTCGCAGACAGTATGCAGAGCTATGGAAGGCCCTGCTCGCAATGGACCTCGGCGCCCTATTCAGAATTGCCGGGGAGTGGGGTATCGGCGCACCAGACCTGTTCGCTAGCTCGGTCCTCCTGAGGCCCATCAGCTTGGGAAACAACAGTGGCAAGACAGAAACCAAAGAACCCCAGATAAAACGCTCGCAGTACGAGGCGAGCATGCAGCTGAAAGAGAAATTGAAGAATTTCCTTGTCGACACTGATAAAATGCCCAAAGAGCTTATCTTTGTTGGCAGGAACATGCGGTGAGAATTCCCCGTACATACTACCCTGGATCGGACCCACAGCATCCAATCTGATTTGATCTATAGGATCGTGCAGGGTAACAACCAGATGCTCGGCTCGCCTGTCAATCGGGTCAAGATTATAGGCCTTGCCGCGGCTGATGCCATTCCACGCTCACTAGATCTGAGTTTTGGCAAACGCGTAAAAGAACGTTTCCATGAGGGCATATTCTACACCGTGATGGCGTCGATCGATGCTGCATTCTGGTTGAGCCATACTTGGAACTGGATAACCGGAATTGGAGAAGATCACTTTGAAGACCAGATGGACCGTCAGATGCGAGAGATAGCCAAGACACAGTATGGGATAGATATCGACCCGGCGGTTTATAATGCGTGATGATGGCTAGAGATCTGAGAAATCGTACATCATGATTTTGGACATGTGTTCTTCACATCGCTCTTTAGATCCTGCTGGCAGTCTTACTTACCCTAGAGCATATAGACTGTATTTTGAGAGACTGTATGTTGATACATTAATCAAAATACAGTCTCATGTAGTGTTCATAATGCAAGATTGCAAACTGATGGCGCGCTCGCTATTCTCAGTTGCTTGATGTAGAAAATTGAGTACCAGGAAACATGTATGCCATTGCTTACTGGTAAGGGCAAACAAGGACGCTTATGTCCAGCCAACCACTGGCACAACAAAGGCTTACCGCCCTCTTCTGACTTCTTAGACTCCGAGTCGGTAACAATGTGCCACTTGGTGTCAACGATGGCTTGCCAGGGGTATAGGTACTGCTACTGGGCTTCTTCGCTCCGAATGTCGGCCCTCCACATCGCAAGTATGCCATGCTGCTGTCGCGTGCATCCATCCGGCTCGTACTGGTAATAGTCATCCCTGCTATCCAGAGTGCGATACTCGTTTTGTCCTTACGTTGTCCATCCTTGGACTTGCTTCGTGTGATTCACCCTCAAGGTGTGCTTCGCGGATCTTGTCCCTGGTGAACTGGCCAGGCCATGTGAGGCATGCGTGTCATCTTACTAGTACACCTAGCTGATGCCTGAAACCATGATAGATGGTAGTTCGTTGTTCCCGGTATTACTGTGAGTGAATAACACTTCCCTGATGACCGACACTAGATGCATGTGCTCGGAGGTAACGCTTCGGTCTTGACCTGTTTGTGACACGGGCGTGTGTCCAGCCTACTCCGAGTTCAGGCAGCGCGTAGCATCCCACTGAAATCGTCGTCTTCCATCACTGCGGCATGCTTGGCCCTTCCCGCGCAGTTCAGGAGAAGCGGCAGGTAGCGACATCCGGAGCTTCTGTGAGAACAGCGATCTGGGCACCAAGCGGCAAACTGTTCTGCGCGGGGAGTTCTTCGATCGGGTCGTATTGAATTTCTTCTCAGACTTAGGGGACGATGCAACGTTTGGTGGTGGCGGAAGCGGTCATGGATGTCATTTCTATAGAATGGCTGCGCGCCTTCGCCCATAGTCCATAGGCCTTTTGCGTCGCAGGTACTGCCAGGTGCACCTAGGCAATTGGGAATATTGACGATTGACGGAATGGTTATGAACTGTTAGGTTCATGGGGGCTGTCCTTTCTTTGATGCGTGCGATACCGTACATCGTCTTGTTCTGACTAAGTCCCATTCACGGCCGGCTAGTTTTGGCATCTGGGTAGACCGAATATTTCACATTACCGATAGCGTACCCTGCGTTAGCCCGTGTCACACTCCCCCAAACCCACTAGTCTTTTTCTATCTCGGGTGCTTCCCCCCTCGTGTGCTCGGTCAGTTTCATCCCTGCTGTCCCTGTTGTTGCTGACGTTTGCGCGCCGCGGGAGGTGGCCCTCGCATTGCAGTGTACCAGTTGCCCAGCTGTAGTATGTGGGGCCTGCTGCAGGATCGAGATTGTATGCTTCCTTATCATGGCACCGCCACCGTCTATGTCTAGTGAGAACAGGCCCAGACATGGTCTAATGCAATGGGGGCGAATAACGACTTGCGTCAAGTTCCCAGGATCTCCATGTCTGAATGATCAACTTAGCTTCGACAACGACAATAGGAATAATATTAATGAAGGGCAATGAGTGACTTACCGCCTTTCTTTTCGCAGGTTGATATGAGCGAAGAACCTGCGAAAGGAACATTCGAATGGAACAGCGTCATCCGAGTCGGCGTTTGTAATCCACACTGCACCAGTGAGACCAGTGTAATCCTGACATACCCTCTAATGAGTTTCTTCCTGTTGTTCGAATATGATGAATGACGTGGATACGCATGTGAGCGAGATAGTTCTCGCATTTATAGTGACTAAAGGGTAAATACCTTCAGGGATACAGTTGATGCACGCGCTTAATTGCCACGCCTAATGGCTCAAGTAAGCGGGAATGCCCACCAATTGCTTGCCACCAGTGATAAAAATCTGTGCTCCCCAAAAAGCCAGCCACTCGTCCTCAAATGGTCCTACAACACCTATCGGAGTCAATGAACCTTTCCTTGAGCGTCTATCGTCCAGAAGAAGCACGAACCAGGTCACGCTGTGTTTGTATCGCGCCACCCCATCACCCCTTCCTATTATCAGTCGATGGCGAGCAACATGTCCCAGATACCCATACCGACCTCCTCCTCAAACTATCAATCCATCTTCGACAATGCTCTAGAAGCATACGAGAAGAAGACGAAGGAAGATCTCCGTTCCCACCCACTACTTTCCAAGCTTGAATCCTGTCATTCTCCTGATGCCGTCCTCTCCGTCCTAAGAGAACAAATCTCCGGGTTCGATCAATCTCGTAATACCAACGAGAGATTGACCAAATGGCTCAATCCGACCGTCAACGTCCTCCATACGTTCTCCGAGGCCATCGGTGGAGGTATCAGTTTGGTGAATCTCGGAACACAGGATGAGTCGTTCACGATCTGAGATGCCTTGTAAATACAGGTATATCCACCAGCTGCGGTGATCTTCACTGGAATGGGTATTCTTCTCTCAGTGAGTATCTTCGAAACCCGTGTCAGTTATCATGACATCCAACCCTCTCAGGCGGCCGAGTCCTTGTCCGCTAGCCAGGATAAACTCATCAGCGTCTTGGAACGCATTGAGAATTTTTTCAGCCGACTGGAAATGTATGTTAAAGTATCTACGACTGCCGGGATGACAGACGTGATCATGAAGATCATGATTGAGGTGCTTTCGATCCTTTCCATCGCGACAATGGAGATTAAGCAGAGCAGAGCGAGTACGTTGAACATTGATGGTATAAATGGTCAGTGTCAACTTACGGTTGTTTAGGGAGATACATGAAGAAGCTCGCGGGGAGGGCGGATATCGAGGATGCGCTGGATCGACTGGATCGACTTATGCAAGAGGAGTCTCTGATGGCGGCTGCGCAGGGCCTGAAGGCCACTGGTGATGTCAACAACAAGGTGCAGGGAGTCGACGATACTGTGAGAGATATTCATGACAAAATAGACGTCATCATCGATGGTATGCAAATTTATTTTCATTCGCTCATCGACACGATCCTAAATTTTTGCATCTGGCTAGGCGGTGAGCTAGTAAGAGAAACGGTACAACAAGCTGCAAACGATCAGAAGCGTTCGTCATCTCACTGCCTCGATTCATTGATCAGGGAGTCTCAATCACTCTCACAGGGCATCAGCTGCGGAAAGACTTCGAAGCGTGGCTCTCTCCCCCCGATCCGTCTGTAAATTACAACATTGCGAGCAATGCTCACCATGAAGGCACAGCCCAGTGGTTCATTGAAAGCAGCGAACTCAAGGAATGGAAAGAATCCGAGCCACTGTTGTGGATACACGGAAAACGTATATCTCCTGCTCTTCGCCTTCTAAATACTCTAAAACAACGTCCGTTTCCACAGCAGGATCCGGGAAAAGTGTTCTCAGGTTCGTCGCTCTCTGACCTGTTTCGTCCAAGGTTATTGATCTTTTCCCAGCTCATCCATCATCCAGGACATAGAAAGCGCCTCCAATACAGGATCGGCTCACGTCGCTTACTTCTTTTTCGATTTTAAGGACGAAAGAAAGCAGGATTCTCACGCCTTACTTTCCTCTCTCATCGTCCAGCTTAGCCATCTATCTGATCCGTTCTTCGACATTCTCTTTCACTATTATTCCACACACCAATCTGGCTCAAAACAACCCGGTGATCTTACTCTTTTACAATGCCTCGAAGACATGCTCGGGCTCCCAGGAGCAGTCCCAATCTATCTCATCCTTGACGCACTCGATGAATGTCCCAGCACAACCGGGCTGCCCCCACCACGTGAAAGGGTCCTGGAGCTTGTCAAAAGGCTCATCAAGTTGAACCTTCCAAATTTGCGTTTATGCGTTACGAGTCGCCCCGAGATCGACATTCGGACATCCCTCGAGTCATTGACATCTAATCAGATATCTCTTCACAACCAAGTCGGACAAAGGGTGGATATTGCGGACTACGTGAGGTCTGTGGTATACTCTGACAGCAACATGAGGAGATGGCGAGATGAGGACCAGGAGTTGGTCATTGAGACGCTGTCAGAGAGAGCCGATGGCATGTGAGAACACCGTTGCGTGATCAGAAGTACATTCTCACATTCTCACATAGGTTTCGCTTTGTCTTCTGCCAGTTGGAAGCTCTGCGGCCGTGTCTTCCGCCGAGTGTGCGACGCACTCTCAACGAATTGCCTGAATCATTAGACGAGACATACGAACGGATACTGCGGGAAATTCCCAAGTCGAACCGGATATATACTCATCGGTTACTTCAGTGCCTCACTGTTGCGATTCGCCCACTTCGTGTGGAGGAGTTGGGTGAGGTCCTTGCAGTTGACTTTGACGCGACTGGGGGGATTCCGAAGCTGGATGAAAATTTGCGATGGGAAGACCAAGAGCAAGCGGTGTTGTCCGCATGTTCCAGTTTGATCGCCGTTGTCGAAGATGCCCGGGTGGTTCAATTTTCACATTTCTCGGTCAAAGAATACCTAACTTCGAATCGCCTTGCCACTTCGAAGATCGACTCCTCCCGTTATCATCATATCCTCCTCGAGCCGTCGCATACGATCATGGCACAAGCTTGTCTCGGCGTCCTACTTCGTTTGGACTCCCACGTCGACAGAGACAGCCTCGAGAACTTCCCTCTAGCTTTGTATGCTGCCGAACACTTTGGGGCGCATGCCGAGTTTGAGAACGTTTTGGCATACATATCGAACGGGATCGACGATCTCCTTGACGCGGACAAGCCTCACTTCTCTGCATGGTTGCGGGTGCGCAAAAGAAATCACGAATCGTATTTCGCGTATCCGGAACGACCAGAAGCAGCTCCCCTTTACCACGTTGCGGGATTTGGATTCCGTGGCATGGTAGACTACCTCATTTCAAAGCGTCCCGAGGATCTAACTGTCAGGGGTCACTATGGTGCTCCATTGCACATAGCATTATATAATGGTCACGCCGATATTGCACTCTTGTTACTCCGGCACTGTGTAGACGTGGATGTTCGGGGCGTTGACGATCGGACTCCACTGCACTTGGCAGCGAACAGTGGGCTCCTCGAGGTTACTCGCATACTCATTGAACGTCATGCGGACATCAATGCCCGGGATTCGAGCAGTATGACACCACTCCACATACTACTGGCAGGTTCCGGATTTCCTAGGACATCATTTGATGAATATTTCGAAGTGGTGCGATATTTACTGGAGCATGGTGCGGAGGTGGACGCACAAGCCAATATCAGCAACTCGACTCCGTTACATGCCGCATCATGGTTTGGAGGCGTCAAGGCCGCACAGCTTCTGCTCGAGCATGGTGCAAAGGTCAATGCGCGGAACGAGGAGGGTTGCACTCCGTTGCTCAGATCATTAATCGGGCTTGATGACACCTTTTCTGATTCTTATTTTGGTGCCATACGGCTCTTACTAGAGCATGGCGCGGACGTCAACACACAGGATAACGACCAGTCGACTCCGCTACATGTCGCATCAAATTATGGCAGTCTTAAAGCTGCAAAGCTGCTGCTCGAGCATGGCGCAAGCGTCCATCTCCAGAATAACGAGGGCCAGACCCCTTTCCAAGTCGCCTCGAAGAATGGTCACGAAGAGATCACGCGATTGTTGTCCGAGCATTTGAAGAACTTTAATGCGGAAAGGATATGATGTTTCTTGGGTACCTACCCTATCTTATGTCTTTTTGTAATCCTCTTCACCCATAGCTTCCGGCTTGTAAAAATGGTACTTTGAATACACCATCTTTGAGGGCCCTGGCTGTTGTTCGAGTTTTAAATCGAATTGCGAAACAAACACTGCAGGTATTTTATTTGAAAAATGCCAATTATATTATGGTAAAATGCCCAGTGAAAGTGACGCACATGCACAAATCACGTTGCTCTAGAGAGCATGGACAAGCACCAACTGGTATATATCGCTGTATTAACGACGCCAAAGCCAAACACAACAAAGGTCCATCCATGGCCGCGCAAAACAGGTCGTGTACTGTAGCGTGGTCACGAATATTATAACATACTGTACAGGCTCCAAGAAAAAACATTCGTGGGCATACTTCCCTCCCTGAGAGCAAAAAAACATGTTCTATTCCTACTTCCTCCCGCTAGCGGCTCTCGTCCTTGGGCCCCGCGTTTTCGGCGGTG
>Ga0137394_10003379_pt1 | contig 11989 bp, 9 predicted proteins | sample czobulk116metaG_FD_108278 | JGI IMG/M metagenome (GOLD analysis project Ga0137394, IMG submission 108278) | Vadose zone soil microbial communities from Angelo Coast Range Reserve, California, USA - czobulk1.16 metaG | ecosystem: Environmental > Terrestrial > Soil > Vadose zone | place: USA... | reverse complement strand
GCGCCATTACTTCCCATTCTGTTTCGCTCCCTTAGCCTATACTGCGCCAACGGTTGACGTGCCGTTCGGGAAGAGGCACTTTGAAGCTACAGAAGGACAGGTGCGAATTGACCCTGACAATCAGCACACTCGGAAGACGATGCGGTTAGGAAAAGTTGTCGAGGGAGGACAATTCGAGGTCGTGTGGAGGGACTAAGTGACGAGGGATGTGCCCCGTGTCAGGCTCAATCAAAGTGGCAACAACACCCATCGCGGCGCCCGCAAGTGCCCAGACAGCAGCCCACTTGAGTGTCGTCATCAAGATTCTGCGCAGAACCTTCTGGCTAAACATGTTGGCCCTTCGCTGAGGCAAACTGTGCACTTAGACCGCGGAAAGTAAACTAGCTTTTATCATGAGTGTGGGCAAGCTCCTGGTAAGTTTGAATGTATAGGTCGAAGGAGGAGCGCTTGGTGTACAAAAGCTGAACTCAGCGGACGCTGATTCAGAGACACCAAGGAGGCTCCCCCATGGAACCTATGTATTACATCGGACTGGATGTTCACAAGCGGAAGATCAGCTTCTGCATGAAGGACAGCAGTGGCAAGATCTACGCCGAAGGATCGCTTCCTGCCACACGCATTGACCTGGACCTGTGGATGAAAACGCTGCCACAGCCGTGGAGCGCGGCGATGGAAGCGACTATGTTCACCGGGTGGATCTACGATTACCTCAAGCCGCATGCAGCCGCTCTGAAGGTGGCACACCCGCTGATGTTGCGAGCCATCGCCGCCGCGAAGAAAAAGAACGATCGTATTGACGCCGGCAAGATCTGCGACTGCTTGCGGTGCGATTTTCTGCCGGAGTGCTACATGGCCTCGACCGCGATTCGTGAACGGCGGCGCACGCTGCGCTACCGCAACCTGCTGGTTCGCCAGATGGTGCAAATGAAAATCAAGATCAGCGCGCTGCTGATGACTGAAGTGCGGAAACGCGCAATTCTTTTCGCGGCCACACTCTTATCTGCACGGAAACTAATAGACATCAGTGGATAAGGCGATAGGGGAAGCGGCCTTCATCCTTGAGCGTATTGACAAGAAGTGGCCAGAAAGAGGACTGACTTCAGTCTAAGGCGAAAATGTCTGAAAATGCCTGTAGAGGATGTTGGGATTGTCATCTAACGGCTGACGTCCGTTGGCCGCTGTGCCGCGATTCCATCGGCTCACCCGGGTCACAAACTGCCCTCTTATTGCCCCGGTCCGTTCTATGTAAGTTCTTATCGATTCAAATGTTAGCTCGAGGAGGCGATGGGGTGCGAATCCGCCAGCTGTATGGAAACAAAGGAGTTTTGCGGTGCGACTTGGCCTTCTAAGGAACTGAAAAGAAAGGAACGGAATTCTTATTGCCCCCTTATTGCCCCCGAAAACTGAGTGAGAAATCTCTATACCTTGCGGTGTCGTCGTTCAATTCGGATTTTTGCAAACACTGCTCGCACGCTGACCAATATAAGACCCGGCTTGGCATTATCGATCAGTGGTACGGATAGCGCGTTTTCAGCCAAGTGGATGGCGATTCGCTATTGGCATGAAACGCGTCTGCTTCGGGCTGCGAGTTTGACCGCTGAGGCTTTCTCTTGGTTGACTGCTGGATTTCGCCGCTTGCCTACTGGCATGAACCGTCGTTCACAAATTGATTCGACGATGCCATAGACGCCAGCGATTGCCAACACGCCAATAGTTTCTGATTCAGAGGATCGCCATCCAAGGAGTTGGGCGCAAGATAGTCTCTACTCACTGCGATTTTCAGGTATTTGTCGGTCAAGGCGTTCATAGTATTGAACTCGTTGGTCAGTAGCGGAAACGCCTTATGATCCAGGTCCGTGCTCACCGCTGCTTGGGTCTGCGCCAGGCTGGATCGAATTTGCCTCCTGTAGGTCCCGAACCATGTGTCGGACAAGGGATACCCTCGCTCAATAGCATTCTTCAACGCAGCGTGCCATTCAAGAATTTCCCTCATGGTGTCGATCCCACCTGTCAGGAACGGCTTAGAAAGGCCGGCCGCTGGCTGCGGCGCCGGCTGCGCTGGCGTTTCGCTCCCGGGCAGGCTCAGAATGATCTGATCCCCGACAAAACGCAGCGATCCGCCCGTGATCCGCGCGAATTCGTCCACTTCCACGAACTTTTTCCCCTGCACCTGAATCACTTTTGCCTGTCCCTGCCGCCCTTCGACTAGGAGCGCACTCGTCTCTTGGGCAACGAGGACCAGCAGGGGTAGCAGTAGGATCGTCACCAACATCATCGAACTTCGAATCGCGTTTCGACGCATGTCTTCCTTCCTAATCTCTCGCGAGGATTTTGTCCGGCAGCGCCTCAGATGGAACTTCGCCGCTAAGCGACTTCAAAAATGCGACAAGGTCCGCCTTTTCGCGCCTGGTGAGGGGCAGCATCCTTATCTTGGAGTCAAGCCAAGGGTTCGCATTTCCTCCAGCTGCGTAAAAGTCGATTACTTGCAGTAGCGTGTCAAGGCTACCGTCGTGCATGTATGGAGCGGTCTCGGCGATGTTGCGTAACGAGGGCGTTTTGAAGGCGCCGCGATCACGGTCGGTATGTGCCACTTCGTAGCGCCCGAGATCGGTTGGCGCGCCGTTTCTCACGCCGACGCCGATATTGTGGAACTCGTTGTCGGTAAATAGAGCAGTGTGTTCAGCAATTGCATGACACGATGCACAGTTGCCCTTGTCGACACGACGGAAGACTTCATATCCGCGCTTCACACTCTTATCAACAGCATGTTGATCTCCGCCGAAGTACCAGCGGTCGAACGGCGAATCACCAGCCACGACCCTGCGCTCATATGCGGCAAGTGACTTCTCCACCTTGTCGAATGTGACTGGGCCGGCGCCGTAAGCACGCTCAAACGCAGTGACGTAACTCGGTTCATTGGTAAGGCGCGCCACTACTCCAGCGAGGCTGTGGGCCATCTCGACCGGGTTCTGCACCGGGCCTTCCGCCTGCTTTTCGAGAGTATTCTCGCGACCATCCCAGAACTGGGTCGTGTAATACGCGGCGTTGATGATCGTCGGCGCGTTGCGCGTTCCTTTCTTGCCTCGCACGCCTGTGGACACGTCCCCCGGATATGCAAAACCGTGGCCGGGGTCATGGCATGTAGCGCATGAGACCGACTTGTCGATAGATAACGACGTATCGAAGTAAAGGCGCTTCCCCAGAGCGATTGTCTCAACGGTGACGGGATTGTCTACGGGGACTGGAACCGGAGGCAATCCGAGCGGAGTCGCGATAGTTTGCGGCGTACCGATTGGCTTGACCGGTCTGACCGGCTCGCCGGGGTGGTAGACAATCACTACCACCGCTACGATGGTCGAGAGCAGCGCGAGTGCCGAGATGATTCTAGGGTTGGGCATAAGAGTTCCGGTGTTCGTCCCTGTTATCGTGGAATTCCATTCGTCTGCTTGTTCGAGTCTGCGCTGCCATGCGCATGGGAGACACCATGTGGACCGCCCATGGCCTGTTCGTGGAGAGCCTTGTATCTGCGCTCTCTGGCAGAGGCCTCCTCGGGCGCCAGGTGCTGCGGCTGGGGCGGCTTTTCATAGCTGTCATATTCGTACCCGAGCTGCGCAGTGCGGTCGCCCGCGCTGACAGGAAGATCCACGCGCTTGCCGCTCCTGTCCCCATATGCAAACATGCGATTGAGATACTTGGGATCGGTTGGATTCGTGTGGCCGAGCCGATTCCAGCTTTCCCATATGCGGTCAATGTTGGCGTGATGGAGATAGAACATTGGGTCACCGCCGACGGTTGCGAAGTCGGCCATGTCGCCCCCAAGCGCGACATGAGTCAAGAAATGAGGGTTGAGGTCGAGTCGCGGATTGAACCCAGTGTTGCCGGTCGGCGAGTCGATGTAAATCGTCTCGTTAAGAGCGTCCAGGTTGATCCAGTCCTTATAGAGTATATCGATCCGTTCGCCCCCATTGACCCAGGGCCAGCGTGTGCCGTTATAGAGCGTGCCGCCGGGAGCCCGGAACACGGCAGGCACGACCAAATCAGCGACGTTTCCGGTGACTGGGTTCCAGTAGGGAAGCGTAAAATCCTCGTCGTGCAGCACCTCGCGAATGACTCCTTCGAACTCAGAGAGCATGAGCCGATGCCAGGGCAGGAAGTACCACTGTTGATATTGCTCAGGATTCGACGGGTTGTAGGGGTGGGCTTGGCACCCGTCCCATACGGTTTCGGCATCGGCTTGATACTCTTTCGGGAGTGCGGCGATGACCTCTGTTTTCTTTTTCCTCGAGTAGTCCCATAGGAAAGCTGGGGGGCCTTTGATCCAATGGGTATTCCACCACCAGGTCCAGGAATGAGTATCGTAGTCCGGCAAAGTCCTCATGATCTCGATCGCCTGCGCGTATTTCGCGAGCATCACCTGGCCTTCGGGACTGTTCACGTTGTAACGTGTGTACGGCTTCTTCCCTCCCGAAGAAGCCGTGCCTACGCTGTTCGCGCCCTCGGTCGAAATCGCGCTTACGTTCTTCAGACGAGCGGAAGAAGAATTCGCGCTTACGTTGTTCTCAGCAGCGGAAGGAGGAGCCGCACTCACTTTCTTTGCACCCTTGGAAGGCGACGCTTCTTCCTTCTTCGCACTCGTTGGAGGAGTTGGAAAGAAGAAGTTCAGCTCCAGGACGTCATGCTGTCCCGTGTGGGTTTGGAGACGCGGGTCGAGGAACGTCAACGCTCCTGCGGACTGAATCATGCCGCTGACGAGATGAAATTCGTTCCCAATCACTGCGCCCGCGATGCCATGCCGCGGCATCGGCATCGGTGGCAGCGAGATCCATGAATTCGTGGCCGGCTCGTACGCCTCGACGGCTCGGAACGCTCCGACGAGCTCTTTCGTAGTCACCTCGCCACCCGCTACGTAGATCCTGCGGCCATCGGTGCCCCAGGCACCGCCGCTACGGGGCGTCGGCATCCGTTCTTTCGGAGCACTCCACATATCACTTATTGGGCTGTATTCCTCCACCACATCCGTGTTGGTAGCGGACAGGATGAAGGCGTGGCCAGTGCGGCCACCAATTACGTAGATTTTGCCGTTTACTGGCGCGGCGTACGCGTGGTTCCGAGCCACCGACATCGGCCTGCGGCTCTCCCACTTGTTCGTGGCAGGGTCAAAAACCTCGTTGGTGGTGAGAACCAAAGATGGACCGAAGAACGTGAAGTATGGGTCCTTGGAACCTGCCACCGTGGTTGCGCCGCCGATCACGTAGATTTTGCCGCCGACTTCCACGGCCACCGCAGCGCCGCGTTTGGTGGGCATTGGTCCCAGCGACTTCCAGGAATCGGCCGCCGGATCGTACTCCCACACGTCGGCGATGGGTTCCCACGCGCCGCCGGTCGGTATCTGAGTGTCCTTTGGAGGCACGAAGCCGCCGATCACGTAAAGCTTGCCATTCGCAGTGGCTATGGCTGCGTGGTGGGCCGCCCGCGGCATTCCTTTTTTCTGAGTCCATTTGTCGGTAGCCGAGTCATACTCGTAGTTGATGCCGGCGGCCTTGCCTTCGTCCCAGCCGCCCATCACATACATTTTGCCGTTGAGGGCGGCACCGTAGAGCTCTTCATCGGGCTCCGGGAACGGCGCCGCCTTCTTCCACGGGTTTATTGGCATTTGCGCCGTCGCGGCCGTTGCGAAAACGAGGCTGACGATCAGAGCAAGCATCGCGGCGCCCCGTTGCAGTACTTTCGATATTGAAGTTTCCTTTCGAGTTGAATGTTCTTTCGACATTGAAGTCTCCTTTTGAGTGTTAATTACAAATCAGGGCCCGTTACTTCGACGATGGTGTTCTGAAAATCAGGCCAAACATTAAGTAGCGGAGGTCTTTAATTCCGTTCGTGCCTTCCCACATGTACGACGGCTGAAACGACACATGCTTCTCGATCGGTACGGTGACGCCGGTCCACACTCTATTTTTGGACCACCCGCTTCCCTGGTCGTAAAAGGCTTCGTAGGACGCGAAGGGTTTCCAGATGTGGCCCTTAACCACGAGGGGATATGCGACCGCGATCCGATTGCGATAGCGGTTGATCTCTTTTGCTGGAAGAAACCTTCCGGCGTATATGTATGTTGGAAGAAACCTTCTGACATACATGTTGCGCTCGGAGATTTCAAACTTGTGGATTGAGAACATAACCGTTCCGTCGATCCGAAATTGCTGCTCCTTGTAGGTGTGAGTAAATCCTCGCGAACGATTCGCGAGTTCATTAAGCCCGTCTGCAGGGACCGAGTAATACAGATAGCTGGGAGTGATCGAAAGAAACTTTGCCGCCCGAAAAGTGGCGTCAAACTGTGTTGATGGTGCTTTCAATTCGCCGATGTAAAACCCATAGAGTTTTAGATCGATCCGCTGTTGCACAGGGGCAATCAACTCTGTCCAGCCCGTGGGCGCAACTAGCGAGCCATTTCCGCGTCCACTAGGTACGTCTACTTCTTGGGCCGCGCACAACCCGCCAAACGAAAGCAAACAGATCACCAGACATGGCACATGACGCAGCGCGAATCTTGTTAACCTTTTCATGCCGTCTCCACCGACATCGCCATCGAGGTCATGATGTCGAGCATTCTTCACGACCGGATGCCTCTGTCTCATCCAGCTGTTACGGACATCACAGGTGCATGAGACCTTCCAAAACTCCCCCGCAGCTAAGTGCCGCGTTTTCTGAGCATTCATACAATGCGAAAGAGTTCCGAACGGCCAACTGCCCGAATGGGGGCAGCAGAAGCCGGGCAGTGAGTGCGTCTTGTTGATTTGAAGGAAAAGCAGTGCGATGGCGAAACCGTTCGAAAGCCTTGCTAACTACTGCTCGCCGCTGACCCATTTATGAAACTGAGGCAAGCATCCGATCGCTCTAGCGGCGTTCTCCGCGAGCGGCCAACGATTTGCGACCGCCACAGCCGCCAGGATCACGAGTGCCACGAGCGCGGTAGCAAACAGCAACATATAGAATCGCCACTTACCAGAAACTGGCGCATGGAACCAAATGGCAATTATTCCGGTTACAGTAACAGTGGCCGAATCCGTCTTTCAGGGGGCTACTTCACGGTCGCGGGCCAGTTAAAAACCACAGAATAAGTTTCGAGAAAACCTTTGCGAGGTTGTAGAACCAGAAACTTAAGTCCATCCTCGGTAACCGCATACTGATTGACGGTCGGGTCTGGCACAAGTCCCGTGTCGAATAGCTTTCTTGGGATTCCTATTTTGGGAGGCGACCCGCGCTCCACGGTGGCAGACATCAATTTTCCTTGGGGATCTATGAAGAAAAGCTCTTTGCCGTCTCCCCGCCAACGCGGCTGGGCACCGCCTGCGGGCGAAATCTGTTTGATATCGTGAAACGAGGGAAATGAGGCCACAAAAACTTGCCATGTACCAGTGCGATTCTCGCCGTAAGCGATTAGCTCCCCGTCCGGAGATAAATGAAACGCATCCTTTATGAAGTCTGATGAATACAGCGCTTTAGGCTTGCTATCGCCGGTCACAGGTATTATCGAAAGTGTCTTGGTGTCGTGCGTTAGCAGGAACCGCCCATCCGCGGACCAGTCTTCGATCCAGTGCCTCTCGTTATCGCCATAGACCGGCTGTGGCTGCTGGCTTCCGATTTCAATCTTCTGTACCAGGAACGGCGGATCAGATCCACCATTGGGAAGAAGGTTGAAGGCAACATAGCGCGAGTCTGGTGACCAAACGGGGTCCGACTGCGCGTGAGGGTCGGTCGTGAGAGGAGTCGTTGTATTGCTCGCTAGGTCGATGAGCCACAGACTGCCGGTAGCATGTTGGTGAAACGAGTTCAGTGCCAAGTGTTTCCCATCAGGGGAAAGCGTGAATTGCTGAAAATCGATCACCGGTTCGACGCTGCCGACCACGGCGCCGTCACGAGCGTACCAGTTGAATTGATCGAACGAGGAGCCCGTTGCGCTCCCGTAGATAAGCACTCCGTTTTGCGATGCCGTGAATTCGGAAGTGCCCAGGTAAGCTGGAGAGGCCGCGACGTTGCGGGCGAGCAACAACGGTTCGCCCATCTTTCGCACAGCTTTCCAGTCCATCCTTTGCGCGAAGAGACTCTGGTCTTGCACAAACAGCAGATAATCGGGCACCGCGACGGCACGACTTTGGCTCGCCAAAAGGAGTGTCGGAGCTCCGCCATCCAGGGATTGAGCAAAGATTTTCGCTCCCGGATCGCTACTGGTCAGGCTTGTGCGAGCCAAATAGATAAAATGCTTGCCGTCAGGCAAAAACTGAACCCACATTTGGCTGACCTGCCCAGGAAGCAGCGACGTCACAGGGGTGACAGTTCCATCAGTGGGCGAGATGCGGAGAATCGGACTATTCACTGCTCTGGCAAAGAGAATGGTGCCGTCCAGTCCCCAGGCACCTTGTGCAATTTCGGGTACGGTGTAGATCACCTCAGGGACTCCACCCGACCGTTGAACCTTCTTTAGCTTGGCCCCCGCCCAGAAGCCGATGAATTGTGAGTCCGGCGACCAGAAAGGCAAAAGCGCGCCCTCCGTCTGCTCAATCCGTTGCGCTTCAGGCGAACTCAAGGCCCTGATCCACAAAAAGCTTCTGCCGGAAGCATCAGTGGCTGCAAAGGCGAACGTCTGGCCATCGGGTGACACCGCGATGTGTTCGAAGGGATGCCAGTTCCGATGTAGGTTTACCCCCTTGGGCAGACCTAGGGAAAGCCGCAATGTGTTGTTCGACTGAACTTTAGTACGAGACTGCAGCCAAATTATGGCAAGCAAGCTGGCGCAAACTAGCACCGCACTAACAGCCAGCCATAACGTACGCCGCGATGGCGAAGCAATCGCTTGGGAAGGCACAGGAGTTGTCACCTGATCGGCAACTTTTCCCGGCGAGGACCAGTGGAACTCGGGCACATACGACCCTGGCTGAAGGTCGATACGGACAGCTGGAGTTTGCGCAGCCTCTCTATAATATTGTGCAAGCCTTTTGCGAACTTCGGTTGCTCGCACCCGGACGACAGCGTCGTTTGAGGTATCGTAATCGACCGGCCTACGAAACATTTCTGCGCCGATCATTCGCTCACTCAGAGAGTCCAGCTCACCCGCCAAAGCGTGTTCGACGACCAGTCGGAGAAAGTCCTGGCAACGTTTGCTTGGAGCGAACGCATCGCTCGAAATCACAGACTCGAGCGCGCTCCGAACTAAGTTAGCTTGTTCGGCGCTGAGCTTATGAGCCGTTACAGAATCCTGTCCCGTTGCCATCGGCGCTATGGTAGCGCTTAACGTGGCTTAACGGGTAGTGGCTGACATGCCGTAAACCCAAGACAGACAAAAGGTTGTTCGCTTAACGGTTCCTCGGACCAAGAAACCTGTCAAATCTAACCTGCCTGAACTGTTTCGAACATTCCCAGTAATGCAGGTTTTGTTTATTGTCGCCTCATGCCCGGTGGAACCGAAACACTCACGCACCGTATAAGGGCTGGGGGGACTATGGGACTCGCTACTGTTGGCCTCACACATAGCTTCACGGAAACAAGCTTTGCGGAAGTGGGCGAGCTGGAACAAGAACGCCTTTACCTCGAATCGGAGATCCTCTCCGAATACAGCTTCGAGGACATCGTCGGTAAGAGTGCCGCCCTTCGCAAAGTGCTGGAGCAGGTTGCTATCGTTGCCCCCACCGGTTCAACCGTGCTCCTGCACGGTGAAACCGGGACTGGCAAGGAACTTTTAGCACGGGCGATTCATAACCTTAGCCCCCGTCGCCAGCGCGCTTTCGTCCGACTGAACTGTGCCGCCATACCTTCCGGGCTGGTGGAGAGCGAATTGTTCGGGCATGAAAAAGGCGCTTTTACAGGCGCGCTCATGCAGAAACAAGGCCGGTTCGAGTTGGCGGACCGCGGCACTCTCTTTCTAGATGAAATTGGCGATATTAGTCTCGAGCTGCAACCAAAGCTGCTGCGCGCTTTGCAGGAACGCGAATTTGAACGCTTGGGAAGTACGAAAACGATTCGTGTAGACGTTCGTCTGATTGCCGCAACGCACCGCGATCTGCAGAGCATGATTCGCAACAATCAGTTCCGCGAAGACCTCTTTTACCGCCTGAATGTTTTCCCAATTGAGATTCCTCCGCTTCGCGAAAGGCGTGAAGACATTCCACTGCTGGTGCATCATTTTGTTCTGCGCCACTCGCGCCAGATGCAAAAGCGGGTTAAGTTTGTGCCAAAGCAGGCCATGGAGGCGCTGGTGAACGCTGAGTGGCCAGGCAACATTCGCGAGCTGGAAAACTTTATCGAACGTTGCGTGATTTTCACGCGAGGCGACGAGCTGAATGTCCCATGCGCAGAACTGCGGCGCTTCGCCGCCCCAGCCCCATCAACATTCGAACAAGCTGAACGTCAGATCATTATCAATGCGCTGAAAAGCGCGTCGGGCAGGATAGCCGGCAGGGGCGGGGCGGCAGAGCGCCTCGGACTGAAACGAACAACCCTCCAGAACAAGATGTACAAGCTGAACATCAGTCGCGCTTGCTATGTCGTGTAAGTGTTTGCGGAGGGCTCGTACGCTATGCGAGGTATCTATTGACGATTTGAATGGTGCTGGGGGGCAAGGCAATGAGCACAGAAACCAGAATGGCAATTGAGCAATCGACACCAATGCCACAGCGTTGCGAGAGTGGGGTGAATGTGCGTTACGAAACCAAGGTTTTCTCGCTTTGGGATCGGAAAGCGGGGGTCGAAGTCGCTCACGCTTTCACGTATGAAATTGCCTGGATACCGGAACGGCAGTGCTGGCGGAGTTTCCTGTGTTCCGTCAGCAAACTCGCCTGAACAGGTTTGGCAGCTAAACAGGTTGTTCGAGTTACGACAGTAAGGGGGCAGTTATGGCAACAGCAACACAATCGGTCCACATACAAAAATTGGACACGAAAAAGCGGAGTTCCACGTCGCGACATTTTGAAGATGCGTTGCGACAAAAGATCGTCGGGCAGGATGAAGCCGTGCAAGCGCTTGTCGAGCTATATCAGGTGTTCAGCGCTGGGCTGCACGCCCCAGGTCGTCCCGTCGGAAACCTGCTGCTTCTGGGACCGACGGGCTCAGGCAAGACGCGCATTGTCGAGGCCGCAGCAGAAATTCTGTTTGGAGACAGCCGAGCCCTGATCAAAGTGGATTGTGCGGAGTTCCAGCACTCCCATGAGATCGCCAAACTGATTGGCTCGCCCCCAGGGTATCTAGGCCATAGGGAGACCCATCCGCTGATTACGCAAGAGGAGTTGGCAAAGAGCCACTTAGGCGAGTTGAAACTCAGCTTCCTGCTGTTTGACGAGATTGAGAAAGCCAGCGACGCACTTTGGCAGCTGCTGCTTGGAATCCTGGACAAGGCGACATTAACGTTAGGGGACAACCGGCGAGTCGATCTGTCGCAGACGGTTATCTTCCTGACTTCGAACCTGGGAGGGGGAGAAATCACGGAATTGATGCAAGGCGGGATGGGTTTCATCCAGCCGAAGGACATGCCAGCCAAGGGATTAAATGAGAAGGTGGAGAGGACGGCGGTAGTAGCGGCACGGCGGAAGTTTTCGCCCGAGTTTATGAACCGCTTGGACAAAGTGGTGGTGTTCCACCCGTTGAAGCGCCAAGAACTTGATGAAGTGCTGGAGATTGAATTGGGGCAAGTGCAGAGGCGCTTACTGGATTGTGCGACGAGTCCCTTCCAGTTTCGGATAACGAACGAAGGAAGGCAGTTTCTACTGCAAGAGGGCACCGACCAGAGATATGGAGCACGCCACTTGAAGCGCGCCATCGAGCGCTATGTAGTCTGCCCAATTGCGAGGCTGCTCGCTACCGCGCAAGTGCTCTCGGGGGATGTGCTTCTGATCGATCGGCATTCGGGCGAAGAAGGGCTTGTTTTCCTTAGAGACACAGAAAAGCGACCTTCAGGTTCAATGATTAATTTTCCCATCCAGGCTTCGGGACAGCTAATGACTGC
>Ga0137394_10003378_pt1 | contig 11990 bp, 12 predicted proteins | sample czobulk116metaG_FD_108278 | JGI IMG/M metagenome (GOLD analysis project Ga0137394, IMG submission 108278) | Vadose zone soil microbial communities from Angelo Coast Range Reserve, California, USA - czobulk1.16 metaG | ecosystem: Environmental > Terrestrial > Soil > Vadose zone | place: USA... | reverse complement strand
GCGGCGTCGGTCGAGGTCGTGGCGCCGGCGATGCCCGCCAAGGCGGGGACGTTGGCCGGGGTGAAGAGGTTGAGCCCGTAGTTGGGATCCGCCAGCGCCGCGGCCCCGTAGAAGCCGCAGCTCGTCGCGCCCAGCACCTCGGAGCCGCCCTTGCGCTTGTCGAGGCCGAACACGCGCGTGAGGACCTGGCCCAGCGCGGTGGACGCGTCCGCCGAGGCGGTCATGGCGGAGGAGTTGGTGAAGGTTCCCGCCGCCGGCGTCAGGCTGAAGACCTTGGCCAGGTTGGCGGGTGTCGCGGTGTTGACCAGGCTCGAGGGAAGCCCGTTGGCCCAGGCCGCCAGCTTGTTTCTGTTGGCGATCCGGATGTCCTTGCCGATCTGCGACGACTTGAACGGGCTCGCCCCTCCGAGCAGGCCGGTGTCGGACCCGGCTCCGTCGTCCTGGTTGAACTGGCCCCGGTGCCCGCCGCCGCTGACCCGCGCGAGCACGGCCTGCCACTGGGCGCTGGTGTAGCCCGGCGGACCCTGGAGCAGTGTGGCGCCGAACGGGCTCGTCTTGTCCACCCGGAGGTTCCCGATGCTGACGAGGTTGGCCTGACCGGAGATGCCGTAGTTGGCGGCCATCGTCGCGTTCATCGTGGTCGCCTGATCGTCCCCGATGAAGCGGGCCCCCATGGTGGGGCCGCCCTCGGAGAAGATCTGCGCCAGCGCCCCCTTGGCCAGCTTCGGCTGGGGGCAGCTGGGCGGCAGCGCCGCCATCGCGTCCTTGATCATGGTCTTCGAGAAGACGACGGTCGCGATCCCCGCCGTCAACCCGCGCCGGAGGAAGGCCCTTCGCGACGGGTGGTGACCATGGCTGTGGCAGATCGCGTCCTTGTGAGTTCGCTTCAGCCGGATCAGCATGACGTTCCTCTCGCTCTCTGGGCGCATCAGGCCCGGATGGTTCCCCGACCGATTCTGCTTTCCGTCGCCTAGTACCCCACCATCGAGACCGCCGCCGTCGTGGACGCCATGCACACGGCGATGAACGAGGTGGTCATGGTCTGGGTGGTCGACTTGTCGGCGGCCAGCGTGCCCACCAGGGACTGGAGCGCCGCCTGGAAGTCGGCGCTCGACGTGCCCTGGCTGGCCAGGCCGGCGAGCCCCGTATCCAGCATCTTCATCCCCGCGGCGACCAAGGGCGCGGAGTTCGCGCTGATGGTGCCGGTCGTCGGGACGTTGTAGGACGCAAGCTTCGCGTCCGTGCACGCCCCGTAGACGAGGAGCGGGATCTGATCCAGACCCGTCGCCTGCACCGGGTTGGTCATCGTTGGCAGGTTGGGCTTCACCTGGGCGATCGCCTTGGCGAAGTTCCCCGCCAGCGGATCGACCCCGACGAGCGTGTTCCGGATGCGGCCGATCACCGCGTCGGCCGTCGGCGCCGAGGCGCTGCCCAGGCCCGGCAGGTCGGTGCCGGGCTCGGAGGGAAGACCGGAGTCTGGAGGTCCGCCACCCACGCCCCCGTCCGAGGTGCCCGGGAAGCAGGCGGCGATCGTCGCCAGATTCGCCACCAGCGCGGCGAGCAGGAGAGGGCTCGTCCTCTTCATGGTCTTCGCTCCCTGCTGAAGTTCGTTCATGACGCTTCCTCCCCGTCTGCGGGACGATTCGCGTTCTTGCTTCGGACGCCTTCCAGAATCAGATGCAGGTCGAGCTGGAGGCCACCTGGGCGACGATCACCCGGATGTCGTCGGCGGCCTTGCCGGCTGCCGCGATCCGGTCGATGTCCGCCTGGCTGAAGGTGCCGGTGGGGCAGATCTCGCGGATCGCGCGCCAGGTGAAGTTCTGGTAGACGATCCTGGCCTGACCGAGCGCCGCCCCGAGGGCGGCGAGGCCCTGGCCGTTCGTCGGCCCGCTCCAGCCCAACTTGTCGAGGAGCCCGCTCGCCCCCCAGGTCATGGTCAAGTCCCAGGCCTGGTTGGGATCGGTTCCGGAGCTGTCCGGGTTGCACACCGGCGTCGGCGTCCGGGTCAGGGTGCAGGTCGCGTTGGCGGTGCGCTTCTTGGGATCGGACGCGAGCGACTTCCGGGTGGCGGTCGTCGGGGTCGCGAAGTAGACGAAGCCGTTGGTGGCGTCGAAGTCCCAAAGGTCGCCCACGGTCGAATAGCCGTGATTCAGCGACGTCAACCCTCCGCCGTGGCAGGAGATGCAGGCGTTCTGCCCGGTGCCGTGGAAGAAGTTTGGATCGTATTCCGGCACGAAGCGCGGGACGGACTGCACCGGGGCGTCGCTCGAGGCGAAGTCGAGCACCTGCATCCCGGTGGAGATGGTCCAGAGACCCTCGATCATCCGGAGATTCGTCCCCGCGGTGGCGCCGAACATGGCGAAGGAGTTGTCGTTGGGGCGATCGCTCAGGGTCACGTATCCTCCGATGTGCTTGTCGGGGATCGCCACCGGGGTCGCCGTGCCGTTGGCCACTGCCTTGGCGTTCTGTCCCGCCACACGCACCAGCGCGGAGCTCCAGTCGAGCCCGGCGAGCTCGGCCGCCGTCAGGTCCGCACCGTGTACCTGGGTCGCGACCGCATTCCGGGTCACGGTGACCAGGTAGGTGGCGTTCTCGGACCAGAGGCCGCTGATTCCGTTCTGGGCTCCGGTGGCGCGGACGAAGTGCGCCATGAGGAACATGGTGGCGTCGCTGTCCGTGACCCTGGTGGCATCGAGGCCGGGGTTCTGCATCTGGAAGGCCAGCCTTCGCAGGAGGTACGTCGCCGCGTAGTTGCTGTTGGCGGCGATGGCGGCGGCCTTTAGCTTGTCGCCCCCCTGGATGGCGGTCACCATCTGGGTGAACTCCGGGGCGCTCGTGGGCATCAGGCCTCCGGTCACCGTGCCGGCGATCCGGAGGGCGGCGATGGTGGACGGAGCGTCCATGGCCGCTCTGGCCGGTGCGGCGAGGAGCATCGCCGCGCTCGCCAAGCTGAGAGCCCGCGGGAGCAGGCGCATGGGGATCACCAAGACTCTGGAGGAAGCGCGCGGCATCGATTACCTCCCGTGAGCAGCAACTGTGTCCGGTGCGTGGGGTCATGAGTATGGGGGGAAGTTGACGAGCGTCAACGCGGGCAATGTGGGCAGATGGGTAGGGACGAGCGGATGGTCGCGGGCGTGTACGAACGACGTCTGGTCTCATGGGCCGATGAAGGGCCCTGCGCGGCGGGGTATCGCCAGCTTCTAGATTCCGTTGCCACCGTACTTGCGCTTTGCGCATCATTGCGCTAATATCTACTCGGATCTCCGAGGGGCAAATGAAGAGGACCAGGTGTCCCGCGTGTGGCAGGACATCCTTCAAACCCGCGACTTACTCTGCCCGGCGCGACATGGACGGGCGGCGCTTCACTGGCGATGTGCCGGCGCGGAAGTGCATCTCATGCAGCGAGTTGCTCATTTCCGGTCCCGGACTCGGAGCCTTCGAGCGCGCCATCACGCTCGAGCTGGCGCGAGGCGGCGAAGTGGGTCCGGAGGGCTTTCGTTGGCTCCGCAAAGCCGCTGGCCTGAAGGCAGTACGTCTCGCCGATCTGCTCGACGTCACGCCAATGCAGGTGTCGCGGTGGGAGAACGGACGCAAGCCGCTCGAACGGCGAGCGGTTGCCCTGGTCTCCGCTCTGGCGCTCGAGCAGGTCGATGGCAAGGCAGCGACTCGCGCCGTGCTCGAGGCCCTCGCGGCCGGAAAGAAGCCTCCCAAGAGCGTGCGACTCGATGTGTAGACCCCCCGCTCAGCGCCCGGATCGCTGCGAGGCGTCCGGTGAGGTCGGTCCGGTCGTCGACGAACCAGGTCGGCACATCGGGGAGCGCCGTCCGGTATTCGACACGCCACCCGGCCGCCCCGAGCCGCGCGACGTCGACCCCACCGGACGTCGCGACGAGGACGAGGCGCGCGACGCGTTCCGGGCATTCGATCGCCCATGCGCGCGGCGAGGATTCCGCCCATCGACTGGGCGATGACGTGGCTCGGTCCCGGGGGAAGTTGCTCGACCAGCCAGCCGAAAAGGCCGTCGAGAGACTTGATTCTCGGATCGCAGGGGACGCCGTCAAACCCCGGATATTCGAGGACTTGGGCTCGACCGAGATCGGCCAGCCTGTCGGCCACCGGACACCAGAACGACGCGCTCCCGCCGGCGCCGGGGAGGAACACGAGCGGCGTCATGGAGTTGGAGACAAGGGTTTCGGATTCCTGCTCGGGGCAAGATGCGCGCGCTGGCCTCGCCGCGCAATGAAGATCGCGATCCTCGCCTTCGCGACCGGCAAACCGCTGAACGTCGTCGGCCCGGATGCGATGAAGCACGCGCGGTTCACGGCGGAACAGGAGGCGTTCGCCGCAGTCGCGCCCTGACCCTGGCCGCGGCTCATGGCACAAGTGCGTCGGGTGCGAGCAACGCCAGCACCCGACGCACCGAGCGGAGGAGCCGCCCGAGATCAGTACCTCTTCGGAATGAACAGCGCGACGAGTTGGACATCCGTGACCCAGGAGGTCCCCACATTCGTCGGGTCCACCTCGTTCGCCAACGCGTGGAACGTATGCGCTCCGGGGCCCGTCACGGCGACGGGCAGGATCGTCGTGCTGGAGCTGCTGGCCCACTGGCTGTTCGACGCCGCGTACGCGGTGGGTGAAACTCCGATTCCCAGCACTGCGAGCATGTGCGTGTCGCTCAGGTGTACGCCGCCGTTCACCATCACCAGGATCGTTCCCGCGGACGGCGCGGTCAGGGTGATCGAGCTCACGACGGTGGGCGTCGACGAGTTGTTGGGCAAGTCGACCCGGGCCACGGGTGCGCTGTACTCAATCCCCGCGTCTCCGAAGATCTTGCTGGCGGCAATCGCCGCATTCGCATTGATGTGGCTGTTCATGATGGCGCCCGCTTGCAGACCGATCACGTGCCCGGCAATCGCGAGCGGCGACGTGGCCGTGTAGGTCACGTCCGAGTCGCAAGTGACCGTGCCGTCAGCCTTGATCGCCCCGATCGCGGATCCCGCGGGGCACGTTCCGGTGACTTTGTTCTGCTTTGCGGCCTCGAGCGCGGCGACGTGCGCCTGCTGATCCTCCACCGTGCCCTTGACGGCGTCGATCTGCGCCTGGCTGTCGTCGACGGCAGCCTTGACAGCGGAGAAGTTGTCGTTCACCTCGCTCGACTTGATCATCGAACCCTGCGTGAACGCATTTGGCAGCATGACCGGGCTGGCGTGAGCAGCGATTGGGAAAGACATCATGGCGTATGCAACCGCGTATGCGGCGAACCTGTATGTGATTTTCATGTTCATCCTCGTTTTGAAGTGGATTACGACTGCGGAGCCCAGGTCGCATCGTCCCAATGCGACCGATCCCAGATGCCGAACTGATCCCCGCACGCGGCGGTGAGCGCGATCAGGATGGCGACGACGACGGCGACCCGGGCGAACCAGGCTTGAAGCGTTGTCATGTGACCTCCCTCCATCGAGGAAGGCGACTGAGCTTGCTTCGCGTTACACGCGACCGAGGGGCCGAATCGAAAGCGTAACACCGGCGCGCGCCCAGGCGCCTTGGGTGAGGTCGCATCCACGCGACTCGAATCCAAGGGGGCTTCCATGACCGCTCGATATGCAATCCTGTTCGCAGCAATCCTGATCGCCGAGCCCGTGGCCAACGCGAACGCCGCGGAGGACGGCCCGGCGGAACGCCCGAAGGCCGACGCGACCGCGAAGTTGCTCGATACGGGCCGTCGCCACGTCGGTCTCTTCATCCGGCCGGATCTCGGTTTCGGCTTTCTGCGCGCGTCCGGATCGCCGGGAGGCGTCGACTCCAGCATTGGCGGCGCCGCGGCGACGTTCGGCGTCGCAGTGGGAGGCGCGATGTCCGAGAACAGCATCATCGCCTTCCATCTCTGGGACATGGTGGTGACGAATCCGACCTACTCGGCCGGCGGCGAGACGTTCGAGAACGTCGACGCCACCTTGACGATCATCGGGATCGGGCCGCAGTACACCGCGTACACGAGCGACAATCTCTACTTCTCCATCACGCCCTCGCTGACGCGCGGGACCATCTCGTCGCAGGGGTCGTCCTCGGACAGCGACTGGGGCTTCGGCCTGCGTGCGGCGGTGGGAAAGGAATGGTGGGTGGCGGATCATTGGGGCCTGGGAATCGCAGGGCACCTCTCGCTCACCATGAACAAGGAGCCAGGCCAGGGCGGCGCGACCTGGACGGGATGGGGAGCGAGCATCGCATTCTCCGCGACGTATAACTGAGCCACGTAGCGTTCTTCCCGCCGCGTCGCGTGTCTTGCAAAGCGCGATGGTCAAGCGTGTTCCCGCCTTCGCGGGAACACGCAGAAGAAGCGTAGGCGCAACTGCGTAGCAACCGTACGGGTCTCCGAAGAGAACGGCCCGGCGCCCCGGACTACGCAACGGCCTTCTTGGCCACGCCGCATTGAAGCGGGCTGCCGGGCCGAGACCAAGCGCAAAGCGGCCTTCGGCCGCAGCGGCTAGTACATCCGATCGTAAGTTCGTTCCGGGACTGGATGTCGAGGGTCCATTGCTGTCGGGTGAGGAGTCTGAAGGGGGCTCGAGGCCAGGGGTCGTCGGCCGAGCCGGCGGCGAGCGTCAGAGTATCCCGCGCGTTTCTTCAGGTGGAGGTGCTAGAGCTTACGGCGCTTGAGGAAATCCTCAGCGATGGAGAAATCGAAGTCGGTAGCAACGAGCTTGGCCGTGTCGAGTCAGGCAGCGAGCCTCCGCTCAGCCTGAGCAAAGTCGCCAGTGAACGTCCAGCGAAAAGGTCGTGCAGTCAGAGTCCAGAAGCAGATGAAGCCGAGCACCGGGACTTCATTCGTCAGGTTGCATCTCCTAGCACGACGAAAGCGGCCCACGCCGAAGCCGGAACTCCGCTCCGCGCGAGCGATCGCTGCGCGCGCGCCAGCGCCCGGGCTGGACGGACTGCGCCGCCTTCCGAGTAGAACCGCTCAGCCAGCGATTGTGTTACAGCGTCCTCCACCGACCAGAGGGAGGCCACCACGGCGCCGCTGCCGGCGACCAGGAATGACGCGGCCATTGACCCCCACATCTCGCGTGCGCGGATCGCCGCCGATGCGCACGAGGAGAGCACCACCAGGCGGGGATGCACCTTCCAGCGGATCACATCGGCGCCGGTCACCTCGCCCCCGCTGAGACCAAGCCAAGCCCCCCGCAGGCCGATGCCACCATGGGCAGCCACGTGCAGCACGCGAGCCTGCGCCGCTTTGCGCATCGCTTCGGGGGTCGCCAGCGGCCCCACCATCGGTTCGACCTGGAGGACGCGCGCTACGGCCAGGGACTCCGCTCGTGCCCCGGGAAGATCTCCCGCCGGATCGCCCAGGACCGCCGGCGCCGCGGGCAACGTCCGCTTCGCGGTTCGCAGAGCGGCCAGCGCGCGCAGGCTTGGCACGAACCGAAAGGTCCAGGTCTCCACCGCGAGGCGGCCGCGGGAACGGAGCGCGGCGAAGGGAATTCCTGCAAGACCGCCCGTCGCAACCACGTAGACGTCGCCCTCGGAGGTGACCGACTCGGGCAACAGGACCCGTCCAAGCGCCTCCGCGGCGGCGTCGTCGGAGGGACTGGCGATCACTCGATCTGCGAGGCGCTGGATCTCCGCCGCATCCGCTGCGAGGCGCAGGAGCGAAACCCGACGACCCGCGACATGGATCAACCACGCTCTTCGGTCGGTGACGAAGTACAGCAGCGCGCGCGCACTGCCGATTCCGGTGAGGACGTCTCCAATCGCTGCCGGCGCCACCACGCGGGACGCGCGCAACGTGGGCAGGAAGTCACGCACTGCTTCCGCGCGTTCGACGGCCGCCGCCGCCGGATCGTCGCTCTGTCCCTGTCCCCGGCCGCGCGCGGCCACGAAGGCGTCGAGGAACGTACGCGCGTAGGCGCGCTCCGCGGTCACCAGCGCAGCTCGGGCATCACCGGCCTCGGCTTGCAGGTCGAACAGGATCTCGAACGGCGCCCGACGGCCGGGCAGCAGCCACGCCTTGAGCTCGTCCACGCCGAGATCGGCCCGCATCCGCTCGAGCGCGTCGATGGCGGAAAGGCATGCCTCGCGTGCCACCGCGGTCCGCCCCGCATCGCGGGCGATCCGCGCGCGCTCGACCTGGAGCTCCCAGATCCAGTCGTCCCGCGGCTTACTCTCCAGGGCGGCGTCGATCTCGCCCAGCGCCCCATCCCACTGCTTGCGCGCATGCAGCACCAGCGCGCGGTGGTAGCGGAGGGCGAGCGCGGAATTGCCGCTCTGTCCCACTTGCGGCAAGAGCGCTTCCGCCTCCCGGAGCTGAACGGTAGCCTCCTCGAGGCGCCCGTCCCTGGCAGCGGCCTTCACAAGATTGAGTCGTGCCGACCACGCCACCACCGTCGAGCTCGTACGCGATGCCTCTTCGGCGGCGGTGGCATATGCGTCGCGCGCCAGCGCGAACCTTTCCTGAAGGGTGAGGAGATTCCCCTGCTTCAGGCGGACCAGCGGCAGGATGGGGGGATCCCAGGCGTTCAGCGCGTCGGCGGCGGAGAGCACCCGCTCCGCACCTTCCGCGTCGCCCAGCTCGTAAAGCACGTCGAAAATACGCAGGAGAGCGCGCGCTCGTAGATTGGGCGCGCGGCCCGCCGCCGGTTCCGCTGCGGCGCGGTTGGTGGCGGTGAGGGACTCGCGATAATTCCCACGCGTGTAGTGGAGTCCCGACAGCTCCAGAAGGGCCCGTGCCGAGCAGAAGGAGTCGCCTTCGTCGCGACAAAGCGAAGCTGCCCGCTCGAGTGCTTGCGTCGCACCAGTCGTCCGCCCGGCGCGCCAGTCGAGCGTTGCCAGGGTCAGCGCCGGAAGTCCCTTGTCCGACGGGTACCGGGACAGGAGCGCTCGCGCTTCGTCTCCCTTGCGGGCGCCGTAGAGGCTCCAAGCGAGCTTTGCTGCCGTGTCGGGATTGGAATCGCGCGCGAGCGCGCGGGCGCAAGCCTCGACGCCGGCGTTGGAGTCGCCGCGCTCATATGCCTGCTGGCATTGTTCGAGCGCGCGGCGGCCGCAACCCGCGATTGCGGTCGCCGCGACGACTCCGAGCCCGACGCATCGGCTGAGGCGCATGCCGCCTCCGCGCGTCAGGAAAGCGAGGCGGCAATGGCTTTGTCAAGTCGGCCGGAATTGACCGATTGCGATGGTCTGCTTATTTCCGCCCGACCGTGAGCCGAACCGCCGGCTTTCCCTCGAGCTGAATCCGCTCAATCATGAGATCTACGGTTCTGCCGGGATGCGGAGGCGGATCGCGAATCAGGTTTTGAGCGGGTGGATTGCACTCAGCCGGCATGCAAACGATGTCTGCTATGGGGTTCTTGAGACATTCAACGTACACGACAACTCCACTTTCGGGTGCCGGTGTCCCTGCGCATTGGGTACTGGTGGTCGGCACGACGATGAGCACGCCTCCGTCGATCCCGCGGTCGCTTGGCACCAGGACGGTCGCTCCGTCTGGCGCCTGCGCGAGAACCAGATACTGAGGCGTTCTCGGTGCAGCTTGGCCCAGCGTCGTGAACAGCAGTCCGCCCACAATCCCAATGGCGGCAACCACCGCAACCAGAACGCGTCGGTTTGCAGCAGGCATGGATCCTCCCCCGATTTGGCTGCATCGTCCCGCAGCGCCCTCTCAGAGCGCGCAGCCCTCGGGCACAAGGCGCCCGGCGAGCGCATGCGTTACAGCGTGTTAAGCGGCGCCGCGACGGATTTGTCAAGCCAGGAGGACCCGCGGATCCGCTTCGTCAGGCTCGCGCCGTCGAGGATCGTCTCCAAGCGTCAGTAAGCCTGGACCGGCACGCCGAACGCGATCCGGGCGCCTGCGCGCACCAGGCGCTCGGTGTCCGCTGCGAGCGTCGGCGCCGGATTGGGCAATGGATTGTCGGAAGCCACCACGTAGGCCTGGTACCGTCCAATGGCGGGAAGCGTGAAACGCCCAGTGACGCGCTCTCCTTCGCGCTTGCATCCTGGCGGACAACGCAGTTGCAGCTCCCGGTCCTCGCGGTAGACGCGGATTTCCGCGTAACGGGCGGCGCCGACGCCGGCCTCGAAGACGAGCTCGTCCCCGGGCTGCAGGAAAATCGTTCCTCCGGAAGCCGGCGGAGGCTTCCCGCGCGTTCCCGATCCCGGGTGGGGAGTACCCTCCAGGCGAAGGGCGAGCAACGTCTGCGATGCTTGCCTCGTCCCCTGCCGGCGGACCGTCTCGATGACACCAACGAGGATTGCCGCCGCCGCGGCGGCCGCGAGCCATCTTTTCCCCCATGTTCCGCCGGGCGCCAGACCGGCGGCCTTCGGCAGGCGGATCTTTTCCCAAACACCCGCTTCCCACTTCTCCGTCTCCAGCGGAGCGCCCGGCGCCGAGAGCAGGTTGGTCAGTCCTTCGTATGCTGCGCGCGCCTTCAGGCAGTCCGGGCACGTTGCGAAATGGTCCGGTAGAGCTTGACCTGCCTCGAGCAGGTCCAGCGCCTCGCGCTCGAATCGATCGCAGGTCCCGGCGACTGCCCCATGCCCGGTTCGCGTCACGGCTCCACGCCCTTTTGCTGCAGACAGCGTCGCAAGAGAGGCAAGGCGCGCGCAACGCGCACCCGAAGGGTCCCCGCTCGCTCCCGCAATGCCGCGGCCATCTCGTCATACGAGAGCCCTTGCCGGTACCGGAGCGACACCGCCTCGCGCATCGCGATGGGCAGGGCCTCCAGGCAATGCGCGACTGCCGTGGTCAGTCTTCCGAGGGCGATTCGCGCCTCGGGGCTCGGGCCCTCGTCGGCGACGTCCGGCGCGTTCTTATCGTCGGAAACGACCTTGAGCCAATGACGCTTCGATTTCAACAGGTCGAGACATCGGTGTCGCGCGATCCCCAGCAACCAAGCTTTGAAGGTCGCTCGCTCGGCGAAGCGAGAAAGGTCCTCGAACGCCTGCACGAAGGTGGTCTGCGCGACGTCGTCGGCTACGTTTGCGTCTCCGAGGAGATCGAGGCAAAACCGCCGGACCACGGGGCCGTGCGCGCGCATGAGAAGCGCCAGGGCCCTGCGGCGATCGCCGCTGCGAAGTGTCTCCAGAACCTCCCTGTCGGGCTGTTTGCTTTCGGCGGTGATCTCGCGCGCGATGTCGCCTTGGGGCATCCGTGACCCCCGGATCAGAGTAGCTCCGCGGACCCTGCGCAGGCAATTTCCACCGAACGGGAAAGAGCGCGCGTGGGGTCAGTCCCGCACGCGCGCCCCGCCCGGCGCTTCACTCGAAGTTGCACTTTGCCGACAGGTCGAGCCGGTTGAAGCAGCTGTTCACCTGCCCCGCCCAGGAGTCTTCCTGACCGGACTGGCAGGAACCCACGCGCCCCAGGCAGTCGAGCAGCGTCGAGAGCTGGCGCTTGTCGTCGTCATTGCACGAGTTCATCGCCGAGTCGCACGCCGACCGGGTGGGAAGACCGACTAACTTCAGGTCGCACTTTCCGATCTTGTCGCTCAGGTGCATGTCAGCGTAGCGCTGGCACAGGCCTCCGTCTTCGCTCCCGCCCCCGCATGCGGCGACGAAACAGACGACGATCGCGAGAATCCGCTTCATGAACCCCTCCTTGAACATCGGCGCAACAATGCGCCGCCGTCCAGGAGGCGACGGAGCCTCGCGTGCGTTACATGGACGACGGGATGATCATCCAGCAGCCGCCCCGCTGTGGCCTTACCCGCTGTGGCCTTACTGCTGCACGCAACTGTGGGGTAATTGCCCGGGCCGGCCGCGCCGACGCTGCTTGCCCCAATGGCCCGTTGAGCGTCGGGTCACGCCGACCTCAGCACTACGATGCGCTACATACGTCTGTCCCCGGCGTCGTTGAACCAGGGGCGAAAAGAAGGATAAGAGCGGTTCCGTCGCCTTGCTCCCGCCTCCCCGGTCCAACTTTCAACCGCGCCAGACCGCGGCCGAGATCTGCAACCCCCGAGAGGAGCAGGACGCAGAGCGCGAAATTGCGGGCGAAG
>Ga0137394_10003375_pt1 | contig 11991 bp, 11 predicted proteins | sample czobulk116metaG_FD_108278 | JGI IMG/M metagenome (GOLD analysis project Ga0137394, IMG submission 108278) | Vadose zone soil microbial communities from Angelo Coast Range Reserve, California, USA - czobulk1.16 metaG | ecosystem: Environmental > Terrestrial > Soil > Vadose zone | place: USA... | reverse complement strand
GTTCGGGAACGTCCTGAACGCGTCGAGTCTCCTGTGGGCCGTGGGGGCATCGATCACGCAGACGATCTTCGACGGCGGGCGCCGGCGGGCCACGTCCGACGCAGCGCGCGCCGCCTACGACGCGACGGTCGCAGGCTACCGCCAGACCACCCTGACCGCTTTTCAGCAGGTCGAAGACAACCTGGCCGCGCTGCGCATCCTCGAGCTGGAGGCCCATGAGCAACGACGCGCTGTCGAGTCTGCGCAGCAATCGCTCCAGCTCTTCACCAATCGTTACCGGGGCGGAGTGGACAACTACCTTCAGGTGATCACCGCCCAGACCGTGACGCTCGCCAACCAGCGCAACGAGATCGACATCCTCCGCCGTCGCATGGACGCCAGCGTGCTGCTGGTGAAGGCGCTCGGTGGCGGCTGGGACGTGGCCGAGCTACCGAAACCATAGTAAGCCCGGGTGCCTCTGGGAATTGGCGCGCCCCGCAATCCCGCCGCGCATGAGGATGTAACATGGCCGACTGGGCACGCGAGCTTCCGATCCACATCGAGGCGTTGTAAGGAGGGGTTCATGAAGGCCCGTTCGTGCGTCGTGGTGTTCGTGCTGCTCGGTGTGACTGTCTCGGTCCTGTGGATGGGACAGGCCGCTTCGGCGAACAAGGTCATCGTCGCACGTGCTGCGGACGTCGACGGAGCGAGCGTGCACTATCTCATGGCCGGTCGTGGCGCACCGGTCATCCTCCTTCACGGCTACACGCAGACGTCGCGGATGTGGCGACCGATCATCCCCATACTCGCCGAAAAATTCATGGTGATCGCACCCGACTTGCCCGGGATTGGAGACTCCGACATCCCGCGCGGCGACGTTGACATGACGACGGCGGCCACCCGCATTCGCGCGCTGGCAAAGTTACTGGGAGCGGATAAGGCCAGAGTGGTCGGCCACGACATCGGCCTGATGGTCGCGTATGCCTATGCGGCCCAGTTCCCCGCGGACGTGGAAAAGCTCGTGGTGATGGACGCCTTTCTACCAGGCGTGGGCGGATGGGAGAGCGTGTACAACAACCCGGGCATCTGGCACTTCCGCTTCAACGGGCCGACGCCCGAAGCGCTGGTCCGTGGACGCGAGCGCGCGTACTTCGAGCACTTCTGGAATGATTTTGCCGCCGACAAGACACGGTCCATCCCCAACGCCGATCGAGCCGCCTACACGGCGGCGTACGCCAGGCCAGGACGGATGCGTGCGGGCTGGGCGTACTTCGTGTCGTTCCCGAGGACGGCGAAGGACTTCGCGCAGCTTTCCGAGCGGAAGCTGCCGATGCCGGTGCTCGCGATCGGTGGCGCCAAGGCAAATGGCGAGCTCCTCGCTCAGCAGATGAAGCTCGTCGCCTCGGACGTGACGGTCGTCGTGCTCAGCGACACCGGCCACTGGGTGCTTGAGGAGCGGCCGAAAGAGACCACCGAGGCGCTGATGAAGTTCCTGTGAGCTAGGGTCCTCCGCTCGAGATCACGTCAAAGGACGCGACGCTGATCTGGTAGGCCGTCGCGCCCGGGATCGCCGGTGCGGTGAAATAGCCGCGATCGCCCGGAGCGATGTCGCCCAACGTCCAGCCAAAAGCCTGGGCGACTGAACGCCCACCGCCATCCAGGCCATCGATCTGTAGCCGCACGTTCGTTACCCGGAACGGCGAGGCGTTCTGGACGTAGCCTTCGATCGTCGGCACCGGGCCGTACCCGCGGTTGTTCCAGGTGACGTGAAACCACGGTGCCGGTGACCCGCCGAAGTTCTGCGCCCACACCGTCGTCGACACGGCGAGGACCAGCGCCACGGCGACCGTCAGGGACCTCATGATCCAGGCTCGACTCACGGGCCCCCTCCCCGGCCCTGGTCGTAGGCGAAGATGGTCACGCGATAATCCGCCGCCGGTTCCACCGGCACGTCGAAATGAGCGGCCTCGAACGGTCCGATGTTGCCGCCGAGCCAGACGACGCGCTGGCTGAGGATTCCGCCCTGATCGTCGAGGCCTTCCACGAGAAGTTGAACGCGGCTGGCCGTGGCACCGTACCGGTTCTGCACGGTGCCGCTCACGACCCTGCGACCGCTCTGCATGCCGGGCTGCCAGTTGATGGTGAAGTACCGCTCCCATCCGGGCAGGAGGGAATGTAGCTCGCGGCCGGGCGCCCCTGGCGTCGTTCCTGTCGACGCACAGCCGGCGACCCCGCCGATCAGCACCATCGCGGCCAGCACGTTGGTGGCTTTCATTGCAGTCGTCCCTCGGACGTCGCGAACGCGGCGTAGGGCGGCACGCGCTGAACCGATGTGGCGATGACGCGGTCCCTCGCGTCCGAAACCGTTCCAATCACGAGGACCCGGTCGCCCGTCACCAGCCCGTGGTACTCATCCTGATCGACGTGCGACAGATCGACGTTGATGGCTGCCGGACCACCGGCTTCGATGACCGCACCTTCCAGGCCAATCACCATGACCTGCCCGGCAATCCACTCCACCCGTCCCACAAGCACGATCGGAATGTCTTCCGCTGCGCCAACGCCGACCCACAGCACCGACATCGCGGCGACGCCGACGACGAGCGCGATCGCAAGTGCCTTGCTGAATCCACGTCGGTTCGTCATGCTCGGAAGCCTCGATGCGCCAACGCGCGCCAGGCGCTTACCCTTCGTGCGCAACCAATGGCGTGTTGCCCAGATGCTCGGAAACGAACCAGGCCTGCAGCTCGTTCGTCCGAATGACCTCGCTCACGAGGAGGTCGTTGGTGCCGTCATCACTCGCCTCTGCCGCTTGCCGCGCCATCGCCCTCGCCTCCTTCAGGACGATTTCGTGGGCATGGAGCAGTCGGGCGATTTGCGTGGGAACCTCCTCCCGGCCTCGCGGCGGACGCGGGATCAGCGTCATCTCGGCCACGTCGTGGGCCATGGCAATGCTCACGCCGCCAAGCGACTGGATCCGCTCCGCGATGGCGTCGACCAGCCCGCTCTGTTCATTGAAGTGCTTGTCGAAGAGCAGGTGGAGCTGGTAGAAGGTTGGCCCGCTGACCTGCCAGTGGTGCTTCTTGTACAGATCCCGCAGGGTCATGGTATCGACCAGCAGCTGGTTGAGATTCTCTGCGCTGATGCCGCGAACCGACGCGTCGAGCGCGATGGGAACGTGAACCACCGTCCCGTAGTGCTGGAGCTCCTTGGGCTGCGGGGTGTACCGCTCGGTCAGCGTGAGGCTGTCCTGTCGCTTGCTCATGATCCGTCATCCCTCCGATATTGAGACGCCGAGCAGCGTGCCGTCGTTGCACTGCGACCCTTATCCATCGGGGCGCATCTCAAGGATGTGAGCCTTTGTGCCTGTTGCGGGCAGCGCGTCGGCGACAGCGGCGATCTCTGCGGCTACCACGTTCTCGGTGACGGCACTGACTGGGCGACGGGTAACCGGATCGTGTGCGACTTCATTCACCGCGGCATCGTGCCACTCACGCCACGTGAGGTCACCAACACCTCGATCGACGTTCTCGGGATGGAGCTGGTCCTGGCGGCATAGGCGGGGCCTTGCCAGGCCCCGCCCGTGTCGACTCACGGCTTCAATGCATCGCGGATGGCTTCACTGGCCTGTCGGAGCGGATCGGCTTCCCTCTCGGGCCACATCCTTCGCTCCTACACCTTCAGCTGATCGCGGATCGGGAGGCGGCGGATTCTCTTGCCTGTCGCCGCGAAAATCGCGTTGCACAACGCGGGCGGGATCGGCGGCACGCCGGGTTCGCCGACGCCACCCATCGGCTTGTCGTAGTCACCGGGGACGATGTGCACGCGGATCACCCGCGGTGCCGCGTCCATGCGGGTGACCTCGTAGGAGTTGAAGTTGTCCTGCTCCACGCGGCCGCCCTTGAAGCTGATCTCGCCGAGCGTCGCGACGCCGACGCCCATCACGCAGGCACCCTCCATCTGCGAGCGCACCCGGTCAGGGTTGACGGTCGCGCCACAGTCGATTGCCATGTCGACCCGCGGGATCGTCACCACACCCTTGTCGTCGACGGCCACCTCCACGACCGCCGCGATGTAGCTCACGAAGCTGTAGTGCGCGGCGATGCCGAGGCCGTGACCCTTGGCCAGCTTCTTGCCCCAGCCCGACTCGCGGGCAACCGTCTCCACCACGCGCCGCAGCCGACCGGTGTCCACCGGATACCGCTCGGGCGACTCGCCGTGGTTCCACGTATCGCCCAGCATCTCCGGGCTCACCTGACGGGCCGGGCCGATCACCTCCAGCAGGAAGTCCTTGGGATCGCGGCCGGCGGCTGCAGCCAGCTCGGCAACGAACGACTGGACGGCGAACGCGTGGGGAATGTTCGACACCGATCTGAACCAGCCGATCCGCGTGTGGGCGATCGCCTCGGGATTCTCGATCCGGACGTTGGGAATCGCGAACGGCACGTTGATGACGCCCATGCCCAGCTCGAAGGGCGCCTCGTTCTTCGCCGCCGCATTGAAGGTGGAGATGATCGTCGGCGCCACGCTCCGATGCAGCCAGGCCACTGGCTTGCCCTGCCCATCGACGCCCGCCTCGAGGTGCTCGACCGACACCGTGTGGTAGTAGGAATTGTGCAGGTCGTCCTCGCGCGTCCACGTCACCTTGACCGGCTTGCCGTCCACCGCCTTGGAAAGCACGGCGGCCTCGATGGCGTAGTCCGGCTTGGACTTGCGTCCGAAGCCGCCACCGAGCAGCGTGACGTGCACGGTGACGTCGTCCGCTGACATGCCCAATCGCTTCGCGACCAGGTCACGCGCCGCCTGAGGCGATTGGAAGCAGCCCCAGACCTCGCACTTTCCGTTCGCGATGCGCACGGTCGCGGCGGGCGGTTCCATCGTCGCGTGCGCCAGATGGGGAACGTAGTACTCGGCCTCGTGGCGCCGCGCGGCGCTGGCCGCGGCGGCCGCGAAGTCTCCGTCGTTGCGGACCACCTTGCCGGGCTTGCGCGCCGATTCCTCGAGCGACGCCTTGAAAGCCACCGAATCGTAGCCGGCGTTCGGGCCATCGTCCCAGGTGATCTTGAGCGCCCGGCGCCCCCGCATGGCCGCCCAGGTGTTGCGCGCGAGGACCGCAACGCCACCCACCGGATTGAAGTGAGCGGGAGGCGGACTGTCCTCGATCTGCACGACACGCTCGACGCCCGGCACCTTGAGAGCTTCGGCGGAGTCGAAGCTCGCCACTTTGCCGCCGTATACGGGCGGACGCGCCACCACGGCGTAGAGCATCCCATCCAGCCGAGTATCGATGCCGTACTGCGCCTTGCCGGTCACGATGTCGCGGCCATCGACCAGCTTCAGCTGGCCCTTGCCGATGTAGCGGAACTGTTTCGGATCCTTGAGGCGCAGCGTCTCCCGCGCCGGGACGGGCTGACTGGCGGCAGCCTTGGCGAGCGATCCGTACCCGAGGCGCCGGCCGGTGGGACGATGCACGACCTCGTGGTTCTTGGCCTCCACCTCGGTCACGGGCACCTTCCAGCGTTCGGCGGCGGCTGCCTCCAGCATGGCGCGCGCCGCGGCGCCGCAGCGGCGCATGGGCTCGAAAAAGTGCCGGGTGCTCCGGGAGCCGTCGGTGTCCTGGTTGCCGAAGCGCTTCTCATCGCCGGGCGCTTGCGCGACGCGGACGCGCTTCCAGTCGGCCTCGAGCTCGTCGGCCACGATCATGGGCATGCCGGTCCTGACCCCCTGCCCCATCTCGGACCGATGGCAGAGGATCGTGACCGTGCCGTCCTCGGCGATCGACACGAAGGCCAGCGGGTTGTCGACCCAGCCGTTGGGCATCCCGTCCGCGCCGTACTTCTTGGGCTCCTGAGCCGATGCGGCCGACGGATATCCCACAGCGAGCACGAGCCCGCCGAGGGAGATGCCTTGAAGGAACCGGCGCCGGCTCACGTTGGCCACGATCAGCGGCGCATTCATCGCGTCCCTCCCTGCTTTGCTGCGGCCTGCTTGACCGCAGCGCGGATCCGCGTGTAGGTCCCGCAGCGGCAGATGTTGCCGCTCATGGCCTCGTCGATCTGGGCATCGGTCGGCTTCGGCGTGCGCTTGAGGAGCGCGGCCGCGGACATGATCTGGCCGGCCTGGCAATAGCCACACTGAGGTACGCCCACGTCGACCCACGCCGCCTGCAGCGCCTTGCCGACCGCGTCCATGCCGACCGCCTCGATGGTGACGACTTTCTTGTTCGCCACCGCCGAGATCGGGGTGAGGCACGAGCGCACGGCTTGACCGTCGACGTGGACGGTGCAGGCGCCACAGAGCGCCATCCCGCAGCCGAACTTGGTCCCGGTCAGGCCCATCTCGTCTCGCAGCGTCCACAGCAGGGGCGTCTCTCCGGGCACGTCGACGCTTTGCCGCTTGCCGTTGATCTCGAGCTGGATCATCGCTGCTCTCCTCTTGTCATCGAGCCGTCACGGCAAACTGCGCCGCGAGTCGCGCAACTGGCGATGCCTACTTCTTGACGCAACGAGCGTCCGCCCTCTGAAGCTCGCCGATCTTCTGGTCATCGAACGGGATAGGAGCGCACCCGTGCCCCTTTTCGCACACGAAGTCGAACCTGGCCGCCGGCTGATGGCAACTGAGGCACGTCCTGCCTTGCGCGAGGTTGACGACGTTGTCTCCCCGATCTCTGATCCTGGTGCCGGCCTCGGAGACGTCCAGAGCAAAGAACTCCCAGCCGTTCGTCTTGGGGAATTTGTCACGCGGATGCTTCACCATCGCTTCGAAAGGGACCAGCTGCAGGATCGTCCCAACGGGGTACTCCCTGTCCGGTTTGCTGTCGCGGAAGATACGCATGGCTTCGTTCAACTTTTTCGGATCAGCGTGCTTGATGCGGGTATTTCTGACCTTTGGCCAGTCGAGGATGCAGCCAAAGGTTTGCTCGGAAACGGCAATGTCGTCCGCGAACGCGCTGCACACCATGCAGAAGCCAAGTCCCGCCGCCAGGAGGGCGTGTCGCATCACCGCTGCCACAGGATCTCGTGGGCCTCGAGGGGCACCACGGCCGCGGGATGGTAGGGCACGAGCCGTGGCGTATAGTCGGCCGGGGCTCGCACGGCGGGAATGCTGACCGTGTACTCGTAGCCAGTGCCCGGGCCCTCGAGCTTCCGGCCACGGATCATCACGTGTCGCTCCGGCTCCTTGCCATTTGCCGCTTCGGCGTAGAGCTCGACGCGGACGGCATCGGCGTCGAGACGACCGAGGAAGACCTCGACGCTGACCTGGTGTCGGGTGTCCTGCGTGGCCGTCCTAAGAGTGCCGAAGCGCGCGTCGGGCCAGTACTGGGCGAGATCGCGCGCCCAGCGTAGGAGCTCGGTCCCCAGTGCCCCCTTGTCGGCGCACCGCGCGCCATAGAGAGACGCCGCTGGAACGTAATACGTGTCCGTGTACTCCCGCACCACGCGATTCGTCGAGAATCGCGGGGTGAGTCGAGCCATGCTCGCACGCATCTTCGCCATCCACGCGGGCGGAATCCCGCGAGCGTCTCGCGTGTAGAAGGCGGGCACGACTTCACGCTCGAGGAGCGTATAGAGGGCGTCGGCCTCGGCGGCGTCCCAGCCAGGATCGTCGCCATGCTCCTGGCCGTCGCCCAGCGCCCAGCCGACCTCCGGCTCGTACGCCTCGGCCCACCAACCGTCGAGCTCCGAGAGATTCAGGCCGCCATTGACGAGCACTTTCATCCCGCTCGTTCCACTGGCTTCCCAGGGTCTCCGCGGCGTGTTCACCCACACGTCGACGCCCTGCACCAGGTGCTCGGCCACGAGCAGGTCGTAGTCCGCGATGAAGATCACCCGCTGGCGGACCTCGGGGCGACGGATGAACTGGATCCACGTCCGGATCAGCTCCTGCCCGAAGCGATCGGCGGGATGTGCCTTTCCCGCAATGACGAGCTGGACGGGCCGTTTCGCATCCGTCAGGATCCGGAGGAGCCGCGCGGGGTCGTGGAGCAACAGATTGGGACGCTTGTAGGGGGCGAACCGCCGAGCGAATCCGAGCGTGAGCACGGCGGGGTCGAGGCCCACGCACATCGCCGATGCCTCGTCCGCTGGTAAGCCCATGACGACGACCTGCTGCGCCGTACGCTCGCGAGCGTAGTCGACGAGGACCCTGCGTGCGGCGGTGCGGAGACCCCACAGCTCGGTGTCGGACGCGCTCGCAGCGTTGCGCTCGATGGACTCGAGAGTCTGGCGCCAGCGCTCGGTTCCGCACGTCTTCGTCCACAGTGCGTCCGCGTCGAGGGACTCCCATGACGGCGTGTGGACACCGTTGGTGACGTGGGCGACTGGAACCTCGACGTCCGGCCAGCGAGGAAAGAGTGACTGGAAGATGCGCCGGCTCACCTGGCCGTGCAGGCGGCTCACGCCGTTGACCGCGCCGCTGCCCCTGACCGCGAGATACGCCATGTTGAATGGTTCGTTGGGGTCGTTGGGATTCTCTCGGCCGAGCGCCAGGAGATCGCGCAGCGAGACGCCGAGGCGTTCCTCGGTGTAGTGCCGGAGGAAGCGCTCGATGAGGGCCGGCGAGAAGCGGTCGAAGCCCGCCGAAACCGGGGTGTGCGTGGTGAAGACGTTGCCTGCGCGGGTGGCCGCCAGCGCCACGTCGAAGGGACACCGGGTGTCCTCCATGAAACTGCGAGCGCGCTCCAGCACGGCGAAGGCCGCGTGCCCCTCGTTGAGATGGCACACCTCGGGCTCGAGCCGGAGCGTTCGCAGCAACCGCCAGCCCCCAATTCCCAGCAGAAGCTCCTGCTGCAGCCGGAGATCCGGGCCGCCTCCGTACAGCTCGCTGGTGATGCCACGGACAGCGGGCGGGTTCGCAGGGTCGTTGCTGTCGAGCAGATAGAGGACGACGCGACCGACCTGAACCTTCCACGCGCGGAGCCAGACCTTGTAGCCCGGCAGCTGGACCGGGAGACGCAGCAGGTCACCAGTTTCAGTTCGCACCGGAGTGATGGGTAGCTGGTCCGGATCGTTGTAGGGGTACAGCGCCTCCTGGCTGCCGTCGGCGGTAATCACCTGGCGGAAATATCCCTCCTGGTACAACACGCCCACGCCGGTCACCGGCACTCCGAGATCGCTCGCCGCCTTCAGCTGATCACCCGCGACGTTACCGAGGCCGCCCGAATAAATCGGCAGGGCCTCGCTGAGCGCGAATTCCATGCTGAAGTAGGCCACGCGCGTGAGGGGTGACTGGCCGTGGGCCTGCTGAAACCAGGCCGGTGCGCTCAGATATCGATGTCGCCGATCGATCAGCTCTTTCACCCGCTGTCGGTACTCGGGTCGCGCCAGGAGGTCTTGAACCCTGCGCGGTGAAGCCGTCTGGAGCACGGCCCACGGGTTATGGGTCAAGGCCCAGAGCTCGGGGTCGAGCTGGGCCCACAGCTCGTCAGAGCTCCGGTTCCACGACCAGCGGAGGTTCAGCGCGAGCTCGGTGAGCGCGTCGATCCCGACGTCTTGCGTCATCTCGTTGGCGTTGTTCATGCCTTGAAGAACGCGAGCAGGTCCTCGTTCACCTGATCCTTGAGCGTCGTGCACATCCCGTGCGGCGCGCCCGGGTAGACCTTCAAGCTGGCGCGCTTGACGATCTTGGCCGACAGCAAGGCCGAGTCTGCAATCGGCACGATCTGGTCGTCGTCGCCGTGGAGGATGAGCGTCGGGACGTCGATCTTCTCGAGATCCGCGGTCAGATCCGTCTCGGAAAACGCCTTGATGCAGAAGTACGACGCCGGAAGGCCGGCCATCATGCCCTGCCGCCAGAACGACTCGCGCACGCCTTCGGAGACCTTGGCGCCCGGCCGGTTGTAGCTGTAGAAGGGCAGGCTGAGGTCCTTCCAGAACTGCGACCGGTCGGCCAGAACGGCGGCGCGGAGCTTATCGAACGCTGCCATGGGCGTCCCCCCGGGATTGGCGGGCGTCTTCAGCATCAGGGGTGGAATCCCGCCGATCAGCACGGCCTTGGCGACACGCCTCGTCCCGTGCCGGCCGATGTACCGGGCGACTTCGCCCCCGCCCGTCGAGTGCCCGACGTGAATCGCGTTCTGCAGATCCAGCTTCTCGACGAGCGCCGCGAGGTCGTCGGCGTACGTGTCCATGTCGTTGCCGTTCCACGGCTGGCTGGAGCGGCCATGGCCTCGCCGGTCATGGGCAATGCAGCGGTAGCCCCGCGAAGCCAGGAAGAACATCTGGTCTTCGAACGCATCTGCGCTGAGCGGCCAGCCGTGGCTGAACACGACGGGCTGTCCCGTTCCCCAGTCGTTGAAATAGATCTGCGTGCCATCCTTGGTGGTGATCGTGCTCATCGTATGGGTTCCTCCCTGTCGGCAGTGGCTGGACGCGCTCTGTTTTTGATGCGGCGACGACCCGCGCGGTTACGGTCGACTTGAAAACGCTCCGACGGTGTTCAGGGAACCATCCCGTCCGTCCACTGAGCGTCGGTCAGGCTCCAGCCGCCGCCGAGCGCCTTGTAGAGACGGACGTGGGAGAGAAGACGGTCACGGCGAATCTGAGCGAGCGTGTTCTGCGCCGGGTAGAGCTGCTGCTGGGCTTCGAGCACTTCGAAGTAATTCGCCAGCCCCTGGCGATAGCGAGCCGTCGCGTGCTCCACGGCCTCCTCGAGCGCTCTCACCGCCGTATCCTGTCCCATCTCGGCCTCGTTCAGCTTGCCGAGCGCGGTGAGCGCGTCAGAGACTTCGCGCAGCGCGGTGAGCACGGCCTGCTGGTACTGGAGCCGCGCCTGCTCCCATTGCGCGATGGACGCGCGATAGAACCCGAGCGTGCGGCCCATGTTGAAGAGCGGTCCGCTGAAGATGCCGGAACCCGTCCAGATCATCGACGCTCCCGTGACCGTCGACAGGTCGGAACTGGCCGTGCCGAGCAGCGCCGTCAGGCTGACCTTGGGGAAGAACTCTGCCTTGGCGACGCCGATCTGCGCGTTGGCGCTCACGAGTTGTTGCTCGGCCTGTCGCAGGTCGGGGCGCCGCTCGAGAAGCGTGGACGGCAACCCTGTAGGCACCGTCGGCACAACGGGCTGTTCGTACATTGGCTTGCCGCGGGGAATCGGCGTGGGCGCTCTGCCGAGCAGAATGCTGATCTGATTCTCCTTCGCGACGATATCACTCTCGAGTTGCGGGATGGTCGCCTGCGCATCCCCGAGAGCGCCGAGAGCCCGGGACGTCTCGAGCTTCGACGCGACACCCAGGTTGAAGCGATCCAGGAACAGGTCGTAGGTGCGCTGGTAGGCATTCGTGCTGTTCCGAGCGATCTGGAGGCGCACGTCGAGCGCCAGCAGCTCGAAGTAGGCTTGGCCCAGATCGCTGACCAGCGTGAGCCAGACGCCACGCCGCGCTTCCTCTGTGGCCAGGAGCGTCGCCCGCGCCGCCTCGGTCAAGCGGCGGATCCGACCCCAGATGTCGACCTCCCACGACGCGGACATCGCAGCGAAGTAAGAGCTCGTCGCATTCCGCACGGGTCCACCTGTTTGCCCCGACACACCGGGGCCGATTTTGCTCCTCGACGCCCCTCCGCTGTAATCGAGCGACGGGTAAAGGTCCGATCGGGCGATGGAGAGATTCGCGCGAGCCTCCTGCACGCGCGCGACGGCGATGTTCACGTCGTAGTTGTTGCGGAGCGCCTCCTGGATGAGCGCCTTCAGGCTGGGATCCTGGAACACCTCCCACCAGGGCGCATCGGCGAACGACGCCGCTTCGGCGGTCGCCTGGCCCCGGAACGTCGGGGGCTCGGCGACGGAAGGGCGCTTGTAGTCCGGGCCGATCGCGCAGCCGCCGAGGAGCGCGGCGGCGACGACACCGGAGACGATCTGTTGGCTCGTTTGGCTCGTGGAGCGTGTCATGGCTGTTTCCCATCGGCCGACGCCGTGCCGTTCGTCCCCCCGCTGATGGGGGCGGGCACCGCGTCAGGAAGCCGACCCTTCTCCGGCTCCCGGCTGAAGCGCTCACTGACATAGAAGCTCACCGAG
>Ga0137394_10003374_pt1 | contig 11991 bp, 9 predicted proteins | sample czobulk116metaG_FD_108278 | JGI IMG/M metagenome (GOLD analysis project Ga0137394, IMG submission 108278) | Vadose zone soil microbial communities from Angelo Coast Range Reserve, California, USA - czobulk1.16 metaG | ecosystem: Environmental > Terrestrial > Soil > Vadose zone | place: USA... | reverse complement strand
GATCATGCCTTGGTAAAGCCCCGAAGGTGGCCGCTCCGGATCGCCTATTGGCGCCATGCTGCTAATTACAAAACCCGTAAGCGCTTTCGGCGTGAATGGCGCGGACACGCCCCATCCCGCCTGCCTCAGATCTTTGAGCCATACAGTGATCTGTTTCCACTCCGGCGCAGCCTGAAAAACTTCCGTAGAATAATTGTCCCAGTCGGAGATTGTCGGCTGAAGCATCTGGAATTGGAATGACCCGCTGCCTCGAACCCAAAACCGCACACCTGCAAATGCGTTCATGTCCGCCGGCGCAGCATCGCTAGTGAAGCTCGCCTGCCAATTCGAGGAACTCGCTCCATCGATGATCCCAGCGATGCGCGCCGCATAGCCCCCGCCGCCGCGCCCCGGTGCAGCCAGTTCGAACGCCGTAGACCTAGCATCACTCCAGTTGTAGGTCCAAACGCCGCCGGTCGCGGTCCGTGAACTGCCATCATCGAAATTGCTGAATACAGAGGCGCCGCGCGCATCTCCAGGTGCGGATAAGAGTTCGAAATCATCAAACTCCAACGCAATTTCAGCGGGCCGCGTCGCGAATGCTTTCACATTTTCAGCCGAGGCATCCCAGCGTTTCACGATGGGCTGCAAAACCGCTTCTCGCCTCAGCGATTCCGGGTCGGTCCATTCCTCACCCGCCGTGCCGGGCCACGCGCTCAATACGATTCCAACCGGAACGCCGAGAGCCCTGTGCAGATCGCGGGCAAAGAAATAAGCCACCGCCGAAAACGCTTTGGCTGTATCCGGCGAGCAAATCTCCCAGGCAGCAGGGCCCGTGTCTTCCTGTGGCGTCAGTGCAATCTTCTTCGGCACGGTAAAGAATCGAATTTCGTCGTAGTTGGCTTTGGGAATTTCCTCTGCGGCGCCCGTGGCCCCGCTCAACGCGTACGTCATGTTGGATTGCCCTGAAGCAACCCAAACTTCGCCGAAGAGCACATCTTTAAACACGATGGTTTTCTTTCCTTGAACCACCAGAGTATACGGTCCGCCCGCAGGCATTGCGGAGAGCGAGACATTCCAGTGGCCATCGGTGCTCGTGACCGTCTCACGTTTGCTGGGGCCCAGGGTTATCGACAGGCGTTCTCCCGGATCGGCCCATCCCCAAATCACCACGTCGGAATCTCGCTGAAGTATCATGTGATCGCTGAACAGGCGTGGCAAGGTAGGTTCAGCTGGTACCACCGCCGGAAAAATAATCAGCAGGAAGAAATAAACAACAATCCTAGGAGTGCTAGCCTTTGCTAACGAGTGGTGACTCAACGGATCTCCGGCCTCACGGCTTTGAGTGAACTATACGTCTATATCAGTGAACAACCCCTCCTGTAAATTGAACTGTCGGGAGTCGAAGGAGTCCTCTCTGCCGCCTACGAACAGGCCTCCATTGACACGCAGCCCGAAGCAGCATACCTTTCGGCACCGAAGGAACCCTTCGCCGAGCTCCGATGAAAGAGAAACTCATCAGGGAGGTGGCCCTTATTGGTTCGGCAGCGATGCAAATTCACGGGCCGGCCGACGAACTGTTCTAGAAACGGGCCGCATGCGGGAAACCAATGAACTTCACCATTTTAGATTGGGCGATTGTTTCCGGCTATCTGGTCGTGTCTCTCGCCGTCGGATTGCTCGGTAAGAAGTACATCGGAAACGTTGCGCACTACCTAGTTGCCGGCCGAGAGCTCGGAACATATATAGGGATCGCGACCCTGGCTGCGACGGAGATTGGCACGATCACCTTCATGTATAACGCTGAACTTGGTTACAAGTACGGGTTTTCCGCTTTCGCGGCAGCACTGATCTCTGGCTTCGTGATGATAATCATTGGCCGCACCGGGTTCGTCATAAGCCGCCTCCGACAACTGAAACTGATGACCGTTCCGGAGTTTTTCGAGGTGAAATACAGCCGGGGGTTACGGCTCGTCACCGGAATCCTTGTGGCACTCGGTGGGATTCTGAACATGGGTGTCTTCCTGAAGATCGAAGGCGAGTTCTTGACGATCGTAAGCGGGATCAATGCCAAGTATCTCATTGCGGTCATGACCGTGATCCTTGTGCTTGAATTGTTATACACGGTTCTGGGCGGCATGGTCGCGGTGGTGATTACAGACTTCATTCAGTATGTACTGCTGTCGGTGGCTACGATCTTGGTGTCAGTCTACGCAGTGCATCACGTGGGGTGGGCCAACATCATCCACAAAGTGAGCGTAACCATGGGCGCGCCAGGGTTCGATCCTCTTGCCAATCCCAAATTTGGTGTGACATTCATCGTATGGCAGATCCTCCTTTGGTTCTCAATCCATACTTGTTGGCAAACTACTGCGATGCGTATGTTTTCGACGAAGAGTCCAGAAACTTCCAAGCGGGTGATGACCTGGACGGGTTTCATCTTTTTGGGGCGCGGAATGCTACCCATGCTCTGGGGGATTGCAGCTTTGACGCTTTTTGGAGTGGGAGCTCTGGAAAAGGGTATCCCGCTGCCGGTGGTCAATGGAGTGACGCTGACTCCGATCGACGCAATGCCGGCAATGCTGGCGAGCATGCTTGGCCCCGGGGTGAAAGGAATTGTGATCGCGGGGATGCTGGCGGCGACGATGTCGGTGAACAGTTCCTACCTCTTGGGTTGGAGTGCGGTGATTTCCCAGGACGTGATATTGCCGACTCGGCAGGTCCTGGGTAAGCCCCCGCTCAGCACAACCGGGCAGATTTGGGTGAATCGACTTGCCAATCTCTTCGTGGGACTATTCCTCATGTTCTGGGGACTGTATTACACGCCTCCGGGAGCCGTCTACCTGTACCTCAATATTACGGGCACGATCTTCCTGGCAGGCGCATTTGTTTGTGTAGTTGGCGGGCTCTATTGGAAGCGCGTGAACACCACGGGTGGTTATCTGGCGATGCTGATGGGAGCGGCCGGCGCGATTATCCCCTTTTTCTTCTTGCACTGGAGTGAAAACGTCACCGGCTTTGCTGCTTTCGGGTTGGCGGCAACGGGGTTGGTGGTTGGGTCGCTTGTAGGGCCTCCGGCCCCGAGCAAACAGGGCCCCTCAAGTCTTGTTTCGGCGACACCGAGGACACCATGAGGTACTGGCAGTGGTTCTGGACAGTAAGCCTCGTGATAGCGGGTACGTCGTTTGCCGCCATCACAGTGGTGGTGACACTGCGCGGTTTTGCAGATTTGCGTGAGATGCTCAAGCGCCTGTTACAACAGAAAGACAGGGAATCATGACAGGGAAGGCTCCTTCCACAGACAAGTTCATCGCCATGGTCAGCGCCAAGGCTGAAACGGAGCTTCGACTGTGTGATTTTGAGCCGCACGCCATGATCGCCACTCCTGTACACGAGGTGAAGAGGGCAAGATTCCCAGCGATTGATTATCACAATCACCTCGATGCCCAAGAGCCGAAGGAAATCTTGAAGGTGATGGATGAGTGTGGCGTCGAACGCATCGTCAACATCACCATGCGTGTTGGCGATGAGGCCCTCGAAGTCATGGATCGCTTTCAGAGCGTGGCTCCCGATCGTTTCGCTACCATCGCGTGGATGGACTGGACCGATCTGCAGAAGCCCGGTTTTTTTGCACGTGCTGTAGAGCGCCTCGAAAGTCTGGTTGCGAAGGGTGCTTGCGGAATCAAGCTTTGGAAGGATCTTGGCCTAACCCTTCGTGACTCACATGGCAAACTGATGCGGGTGGATGATTATCAGCTAGCGCCTCTTTTTGAGAAGGCCGCAGACCTGAGTATTCCAGTCATGTTTCATACCGCTGATCCGGATGCGTTTTTTCTCCCCATCGATCGTTTCAATGAACGCTATGAAGAGCTTGCCGCGCATCCCGATTGGAGTTTTCACGGGTCAGAATATTCCAAGGATGAACTGCTGCGACAACGCGACCGCGTCTTTGCTCGCCATCCTCGTACGACGTTCATCGCTGCCCACCTGGCCGAGCGGCCCGAGAATCTGTCTTATGTGAGCCAACTCCTTGATGCCTATCCAAACGTTTACGTGGACATCGGAGCGCGCACTGCAGAGCTAGGCCGGCAACCTTATTCGGCACGCAAATTCTTCTTGAAGTACGCCAACCGCATCCTTTTTGGCACGGACCTTGTGCCAGAGAGGCAAATGTACCGTCTGCATTTTCGATTTCTGGAGACTGCCGATGAGTACTTCGAGTACCCGTCGCACGCCTCGCGACAGGGGCGATGGAACATCTACGGGCTGTTCTTGCCTGATGAAGTTTTGCGCCAAATATATCGAGACAATGCGCTCAAGTTACTGAAATGAGGTCGCATTCGCAGATCAGCCTGGCAGGTCGCAATTGGAATCTCGGAATCTCGCCTCGCCCCCTCAAGGAACGATTAGCGGCAGATATGCTCCCAAAAATCGCTTGTACGGCCTTCAATCGTATTATAGACAAAGAAGAAGAAAGAATGAAAACGAACTAAAACGAAATAAAAGCTAGACGGTGGCGCTGGACCTATGCGAATCCTGCTGATCCTTAACACGGTTTTCTTACTTGCACCTATTACGGCAGCACAACGGCAGCGCGAGCTCAACCTCATGCCCGTGCCGTCCTCTGTTCAACTTGGAACTGGACAACTGCCGATTGATCGATCCTTTTCCGCCGGGGTCACAGGTTTTCAGGATGCAACACTGGAACGCGGCGTACAGAGGTTTATTGCCGGGCTTTCCCAGCAAACGGGTATGCTCCTCAAACACAAACCAGCCGATGCCAGCCCAACTCTTTCCATTCACGCCAACCACGGCCGCGAGCCAGTGCAAAAGCTCGGCGAGGATGAGTCCTACGAGCTTGCAATTACTGATTCCGGAGCCAAGCTCACCGCGCCAACCCCTCTGGGCATCCTTCATGGACTCCAAACTTTCCTTCAACTCGTCGAAACCACTCCGGCTGGCTTCGCCGTGCCTGCCGTCACCATAAAAGACCAGCCCCGCTTCCCTTGGCGCGGACTGCTCATCGACGTCGGCCGCCACTTCATTCCGCTCGATGTGCTCAAACGTAACGTGGATGGGATGGCCGCGGTGAAGTTGAACGTTCTGCACCTGCACCTCTCCGATGACCAAGGCTTTCGCGTCGAGAGCAAGCGCTTTCCTAAGCTGCACGAGATGGGATCCGATGGCATGTATTACACGCAAGGCGAGCTCCGCGATTTTGTGGCCTTCGCGCACGATCGCGGCATCCGCGTGCTGCCTGAGTTCGATACGCCCGGCCACAGCCGGTCTTGGTTTGTCGGATATCCAGAACTGGCCAGCAACCCCGGTGCTTACAAGGTCGATCCAGAGGGACCTGATTCCGTTACTGATCCCACGCAGGAAGGGACTTATAAATTCCTCGACAAGTTCGTCGACGAGATGGCCAAGGTTTTCCCCGACGCTTACTTTCACATTGGCGGAGACGAGGTCGATGGAAAGCACTGGGACGCCAATCCGAAGATCCAGGCGTTCATGCACTCGCACGGCATGAAGAATAACCAGGATCTGCAAGCCTACTTCAATCAGCGCCTGCAGAAGATTCTGACGAAGCACCACAAGCTAATGGTTGGGTGGGACGAGATACTGCATCCAGATTTGCCCAAGACCATCGTCATTCATTCCTGGCGCGGCCAGGAATCGTTGGCCACGGCGGCGAAGCAAGGTTACAGCGGCCTGCTCTCCTTTGGTTACTACATCGACTTGATGTGGCCGGCTGCGCGGCACTATGCCGTCGATCCGATGAGCGGAGCCGCGGCAACGTTGAGCCCCGAGGAGAAGAGCCGCATCCTCGGCGGCGAGGCGTGTATGTGGACGGAATGGGTGACGCCGGAGATCCTCGATTCCCGCGTGTGGCCGCGCACCGCCGCAATTGCCGAGCGCTTGTGGTCTCCGCAGGAAGTTGCAGATGTCGGCTCGATGTACGCCAGACTCGCCGAACTCAATTGGCGGCTCGACTGGTTGGGCCTCACGCACCGAACCGGCAAGTTTCAGATGCTTCACCGCCTGGCTGGAACTGAAGACATCTCCGCGCTGCGCACGCTTGCCGACGTGGTCGAGCCTGTGAAGGATTACGCGCGCATTAGCAATGTGAAAGGCCCCTGGGACTTTCGAGCTCCCTTGAACCACCTGGTCGACGCCGTGAGCCCGGAGAGCGATGCAGCACGTTATCTTCGCGATCAGGTGCAGGCCTACATGCAAAGCGGCTATAAAGACCAAGCCGCTGAAGCACAGGTTCGCACGTTGCTCACAACCTGGCGCGATAACGATATGAAGCTGCATCCGCTGCTGCAGCGATCTTTTCTCCTGCTCGAAGTCACGCCCTTGTCGCAAGACCTTTCCGCCCTCGGTGCTGCAGGCTTGCAGGCGCTGGATTATCTTGATAAATCCGAACCCGTCCCTGAGTCGTGGAGAGCGCAGCAACTCGCGCTAATCGAGCGGGCGAGAACACCAAGAGCAGACCTCCTGCTCATGGTGGTTGCACCGGTGCAGCAGTTGATCGAAGCCAGTGCAGGTCAGACACAAAAATGAATCTGCGCCGCAATTGACCTCCAGACCCCAAGAGGGGCTGAACAATGCCGGGCATTTATTAGTCCGCGAACGCAAAGAAATCAACCGTGAGCGGCCACCAAATCCATGAAACGGCCGAATGACAGCTCGCCGATTCCAATGGACAACCACACCCTCCAGAGTCCCTGGCTGTAGGAATGAGGACGCGACATTCATGTCTGGTCAACAGAAAAAAAGCCGCCGGAATAGCCTCTATTGCCGCGTTAGCGCCTACGCTTTGCTGCGTGGAGCTATAGGGACGAATCATGCGTAGGCCAGCGCCGCGCGTGCGATTCTGGGAAGACTCAATGGTGATCCCCACCTCCGAAGCGGGACTCCCCGATCCGAATCCGCCCTTCGATCTTTTCAACACCGGCAGGTTCCTCAACTACCCCTACACTTTGCGCCACAATTTGGCCGATCGTCGCGTTCCCCGCAAGTGGCGAACGCTCAATCTAGAAAACGAGTATCTGAAATGCATTGTTTTGCCTGACCTTGGAGGCCACGTCTATACGTGCATCGACAAGATCAACGGGGCTTCGATGTTTTATGCCAATCCCAGCATCAAGTATGCGCGAGTTGCATACCGCGGAATATGGGCCGCGCTCGGTATCGAGTTCAACTTTCCCGTTTCGCACAATTGGATGACGGTTTCGCCCGTAGACTTCGCTATGAAGCGAGAACGCGACGGAGGCGCCTCGATATGGGTCGGCAATATCGATCGCGTCTACGGCATGCAGTGGCGGGTGCAGCTCACGCTGCATCCGGGCTGCGCCTGCCTGGAGCAGAAGACGACACTCTACAACCGCAGCAACGCACGTCACCGTTTCTACTGGTGGACCAATGCCGCCGTTGAAGTCTGGGACGACAGCCGCATCCGCTATCCCATGGAATTCACTGCCGGACATGGATTCGCGGACATCGATACCTGGCCGGTGAATTTGGCGGGTGTGGATCAAAGCATTGTCGGGAATCAAAAGTACGGTCCGGTTTCCCGCTTTAGTTACGCGAGCCGGGAGCCGTACATGGCGGTGTACCATCCGCGGACCCAGTCGGGAGTCGTGCACTACTCGTCGCCTTTGGATCTTCCTACGAAAAAGATTTGGTCGTGGGGGAACGACGAAGACGGGCTGGACTGGCGGGCTGCCCTGTCGGACAACGACAGTGCCTACGTAGAGGTTCAAGCCGGATTATTTCGGGATCAGGAAACCTACGGGTTCCTGGAACCGCAAGAGTCGCGCTCTTTCACTGAATGCTGGATTCCTATTCGCGAGCTTGGCGGGGTCTCTCGAGCAAATCGCGACGCGGTGCTCAATGTGAACCGCCGGGCGGTGAGCTCGGACACGGTAGCGGTCGACGTCATTCTCAACGTGACTCGTGAATTGCGGAATGCGCGGGTGAGTGTCCTGGATGGCCTGCAAACGATCGCATTCGCACGCGCCTCGCTCTCACCGCGAAAAACCTTCCGTAAGATTTTTTCCGGCCTTCCCTTAAGTGCAACCTACACGATCGAGCTGCGGAACGAATTGGGTGAAATAATCCTGCAGCACACCGAAGGCAAGTACGACTTTGCCAGTCGAGAAAACATTCAGACAGGCAAGCAACTGTCCCACGAACGCCCGCCGGAAGCGACTTTCGGTGCCGACGACTTCCTCCTCCTAGCCACTGACCAAGAGAGTAATGGGGAACTGCTGGTTGCGTTGAAGACCTATCAGCGCGGACTCGCTCAGTTTCCGGACAGCATCGCTCTTAACCGCGCGGCCGGGCGGCTCGAGGTAGTCCTCAAAGAGAACCGGGTTGCAGTACAGCATCTTTCGAAAGCCCTGGCCCGGGTGAGCAGCGATCATGAGGCCACCTATTACTTGGGCCAGGCGCTGGCGGCCGAAGGAGACGACCGGGCGGCTCGAACACAATGGGAGTTTGCCCAGCAATCTGGCAGCTACCACGCGGCGGCGATGGTGGCATTGGCGGCCCTAGAATCACGCGAGGGCCAGCGCGAGCGAGCTCTAAGGATTACCCAGGAACTTGTCAGCAACCGGCCCGACTTGATCCAGGCGGGTGGCATGGAGGTTGCGCTCTTGCGCGTGCTACGGCGTCAACCCGAGGCTAGAAAGCGTCTCAGATTCTGGAGGCAGAAGGATCCGACCTGTTCCTTGCTTCGTTATGAAGCCCTGCGGCTGGGCGCGAACGACCCGGCCTTGCTGGAGCACCTGGCTGGGGACCCCGAGCGGATTCTAGAGATCGCTGCCGATTACGTGCGCTTCGGTCTTCATGAAGAAGCGCTTGATGTGCTCTCGCGGCAATACCCCTCTGGCTCAGAAGTCGTTAGCGAGCCTGGTGCTCTCCATCCCAGTTCGTATCCTTTAATTGCTTACTACCGCGGCCATTGCCGCTACGCTCTCGGAAAGGACGGCCGTGCTGACTTTGAGGCCGGTTCCAGCATGCCCACCAGCTATGTCTTTCCCAACCGAGCGGAATCCTTCCCCGTATTGCGCCGCGCCATCGCAGTTAATCCGAATGATGCAACGGCTCACTTGCTGATGGGTTCACTCTACCTCTCCGGAGGTATGACCGAGGCCGCGATGCAGGAATGGGAGGCGGCGCGTCGCATATTGCCGGCTATCCCGACACTGCACCGCAATATGGGATACACGGTGCTTCGATCCGGGGGATCACCCGAACGGGCGATTGAACATTTCCGTGAAGGGATGAGCTACGATTCTCATAACGTCGACTTGATTCTCGGGCTGGAAGAGGCGATGGATAGAGCCGGACGGCCAGCCATCGAGAGGGCCCGCACGCTCCAAAGTTTCCCCGGCCTGCAGTCCGCCCCCTCTGCTCTTGTGTTCCGGCTGGCGCGATTACTGGCCGAGGCCGGAGAATTTGACCCCGCTGAAGAGCTACTTGTGAATCGATTCTTCGCAAAGGAGGAGGGCGGAACAGATGTGCGCGAGGTTTATGTCGCGCTGAGGTTAAAGCGCGCCAAGTCACTGGCCGCCCAGGGTCAGTACGGAGCTGCGTTGCGCATCGTGCGCCACTTGGGCGAGCCGTTGGCAAGTCTACCTTTCACGACAAGGAGGCTGGGCCCCTTCGTGGCCTCCAACACCGCAAGGCAGGCAATGGAAGAAATACAGGCAATGTGCCGTTAGCTTGATCTGGCGTTTGTGATATAGACTCGCAGAGAAACTGGTACAAGAATTCGCGCTGGTCAGTTTGGACTGGTCTGCAGATAGGTGAACACGTACCGCTTAGCGCTTGAATGGTGGCCAGTTATCGTGATCGGACACGGAAGCTAGATGACCTTCACACCGGATTTCCCGGCAAGCCTGTGGTCATTTCAGAGTATGGCTACTGCGCTTGTACCGAGGATCGTCCGGAGGGTGACGAGCACAGGATCGACGTTCTTCGATCCCACGACGCGGCTATCCGCTCCAAGGATTTCGTGGCTGGCGCCATTTTCTTCTGCTACAACGACTACCGTACGCATGTCGGCGATCGCGGTGTGGGCGCGCTGAAGCAACGTGTTCACGGCGTTGTGGATCTTTGCGGAGCGCAAAAAGCTTCTTACGAGGTCCTGCGCCGGGAATCGAGTCCGGTCGAATCGTTAACTGCGGAGAACCACTTGAACACCTTCCAACTGCGGTTAAAAACCCGGCATGATGTTCCGATGTACACTCTTCGGGGCTATAAGCTCAGGGGAATTTTCTATGGCGAAGGCGATATCCCGGTAGAGCGACAAGAGGTAGAACTTCCGGAAATCGCTTCTGGCGGGGAAACCACAGTCGACCTCACATTCAGCCAATCCGGTGTACCACTGCATGTCAAATTTGATGTCTTGCGACCCACTGGTTATTCGGCTTACTCCGGGAACTGGAAGCCTTAGAACCGGCTGTTACCAGGAGAAAGTCGATCATCCGCTGTAGCTCGTTTGGCTGGCCAAGGATGTCGCGCAAGAAGTGAGTCATTAACCGTACCGGGGCGTTGCTGATCCTTGCTACTTCTCCGCTGGTGTGACGACGATACTGCGATAGGCGACGTGCCCTTTTTCACTTCCCTGAAGATAGATGGGTCCGGGCAGTTCTTCGTAACTGTCCAGGGCACCACCCGTGATGCCCGGGATTTCCTTGTTATCGATGATCGTTTGGCTGTTTTGGACCACAGTGATCCATCGTCCGACCAGCGTGATATCGAAGCTCTGCCATTCTCCCGGCTTGCGGGGTAGTTCCGGCGAAGCAGACAGGAAACCGTATACGCCGCCCATATGGTGACTCGGTGGTTCCTCGATGGAGTCGGTTTCGATTTGGACTTCGTATCGGCCGCGCAAATAGATGCCACTGTTGGAATTAGCGGCGCAGTTAAATTCGACATGCAATTTAAAATCTTCGAATTTGGAATCGTTGATCAGTTCAGGACCGTTTCCAGGACTTACCAAGTTACCGTCTACGACCTTCCACACGGAAGTATCCGCTCCGTCCATCCTCCATCCACTCATATCTTTTCCGTTGAACAACTGAATCGGCCTCCCCCACTTCGGTGAGCTTTTTACGTTCAACGCCGGCGCTCTCTGGCCGATCCATTTCCAGGTGGTTCCGTCTGGTCCAGTCGTAGTGCCCGACAGGGTGGTCTTCCTGACGAGAGTTCCTTCGAAAACCATATCCTCGGCTCGGTCTTCCTCCTCTTTAGGAGACACGAACGTGAGGCGGCTATTCGACAGCTCAACTTTGGGAAGCGGTCTTGCGTTTCCCCAACGGCTCACCATCTGGGCTTTCAATTGTCCACCCTCTTGGCGAAGTTCCAACCACGAGGGATATTCCCGATCGGGTGCCTCCAACCTCAAATCCCAGCGTCCCAGGAAAGCTTCGACGGACTGGGCTGAGGGCGAGGAGGGGCTTTTCTCGGATTTTCCTGCCTGGGAATACGCCTTGGCGGACATCAACAAGGTGGCGATCACTAGCACGAACATGATCCTCTGAAACTTCATAGACGTGCGGATCCTTTCCCTCTGGAGAATTACGCGACGGTCCGATGGTCTTTCAATTCCCGTTGTTCGTGACCGGCGACGAAAAGTCCGCCGCCACCGCCCTCATTATATATGAAGAGAATTGTGAGCGAAAAAGCGAAGCTGAATGAGAAGGAGTTGCCACCGCCAAAAATGCCCAATCGAGATGGCTTTGTGCCGATCCCAGTCGGGACACGCCTGCGAGTAAGGCTCAACAACCTCGCCAGCTTCATGCTCTGCGGTAAAACCATCCGCAAAACGCAAGAGGGAAATCTGGCGGAGAGGGGGGGATTCGAGCCCCCGATTGGAGTTTTAGCCCCTACAACGGTTTAGCAAACGGGTGATTGCGCTCTGGCTCGCTGGTAAGTTGCTGAAAACTAAAGACGCCGTTCGGCTGACCCTGGACGGTTTGGGCACGGTTGGCAGGT
>Ga0137394_10003373_pt1 | contig 11992 bp, 13 predicted proteins | sample czobulk116metaG_FD_108278 | JGI IMG/M metagenome (GOLD analysis project Ga0137394, IMG submission 108278) | Vadose zone soil microbial communities from Angelo Coast Range Reserve, California, USA - czobulk1.16 metaG | ecosystem: Environmental > Terrestrial > Soil > Vadose zone | place: USA... | reverse complement strand
GGTTGCCAAGATTTTGGTAAGGAACCGTGAAGTATCGTTGAACCGTTGCAGGATCGAGATCACAAGCGTCGTAGGTGTGAATGAATTCATACGTCAACCCCAGCGACCGAAGTTGTCGCTCAACACTCTCTCGACGCTCAATGAAACTTCGCGGGTTGATGATAAGTATGCCGTCAACGGGTAGTACTCTATCCTGAGCAGACGCGTGAAGAGTCATAGGAGATCCCTTAGCTCGCATTATTCATGACAGTTCGTCGCGAAATTGTTGAGCCGCGTCGCGAGACCGGCACGCGGAGCCCGGAGGACCCGAGGCATACTCGTGCAGTATGTTGAGGGTCCGAGGGGCGAGCCCGCCGGCCGAAGGCTCGTCGTAGCAGCGGATCGGCGATTGAAGCAGAAGTGTTCATGAATAATGCGGGTTAGCACCAACTGAAGACCCTCATCTCTTCTGTGCATCCACAACTTTCACGATTCCACCGGAAAGAACTAGCAGGATGCTGAAAAAGTCTGCCAGCATAAGAAGGCCGTTGTCTGGTTTGTTTGGTTTGTCTGGTTTTTTGGTAAAACGAAACTAACCAGATGAACCAAATCAACCAAATAAACAAAACAAACCAGATCAACCAGATGGTCAGGACTCAACCATGTGATTTGAGGCGAGCTGTCGTGCGCTCTGCCAGATGGACACCCACCATTGCGGAGATCATCAGCAGCCCCCAGAAACCAAGGATCGCGAGCCGAGCATCATTATTCGCCACCTGATACCCCCACGCCAGGACACCACAGAGCACCATCAGACCATATTCCGTGAGTACAGTTCTCCGGTGCCCCCACCCGCTGAGAACCAGCCGTTGATAATAGTGTGTCCGATGCGCTTGCCAAAACCGTTCTCCTTGTACAGCTCTCCTCACAAGAGTGACCGTCGCGTCAACGATAAATGGCGAAAAAATGAGCACTGGAAACCAGAGCGACCACGTTCCATCTCGCCATCCAATGAGGCCTAGCCCCGCCGCCAGAAACCCGAACGTCGTCGAGCCGGCATCCCCCAGAAACATCCGAGCCGGATGAAAATTGAAGAGCAAGAATGCCCCCGCCGCAGAGGCTATCGAAGCGTTCACAAGCGCGAACGATATATTCCCGCCAATCCCAGCGGCAATCGCGAGGAAACCAAACCCGAAGACGGCCATTCCTCCGGCCAGCCCATCCATACCGTCCATGAAGTTATAGAGGTTCGTCATCCAGACAATTGCCACCAGCGCGACGAAGGCCCATCCAGCGCCGAGCTGGCCGAGCAACAGGCTCATCACGCAGGCACCAGCCACGACGAAATGGACAAGAAGCCGACCGATGATCGGGAGACCAATGATGTCATCGAGAAAGGAAATACCCGCGAGAAAACAGGCACCCAACCAGAGAGGCCACCACTCCACCTGCGAGACGAACGGGACGCTCGCCGCAATCCCTGTCGCAACCCCTATTCCTCCCACACGTGGCACAGGTCGCTGATGCAAGGATCGTTCATTTGGATGGTCGAGGATTCTATCAGACCAAGTCCGAAGCACAATGGTCAATACAATCCACGTCAAGGAAAAAGAGACGAGAGGAATCACGTACGCCAGAGATGAGGGAGACCATGCGGTCATAGATCAAGGCCGATCATATTTCCTGAAGAACCCCATGCGTCATGAAGCCACAAGCCGACTACTTGTTCGGGCACGGAACCAGGCAGCGGTTTCTGAGAGACCGGCGTCGACAGTAAAAGGCGGATGCCAGTCTAGCTCTGTTTGGATCTTCGACGAGTTGACCTGAAGAGATCCGACAAGCCGATCGATCATCCCTCCTTTCTCGGCTACCTGTCCCATCCAATAGAGAAATGTCGTCGGGCACGGCCACAGGCACACTCTACTTCCCATCGCAGCACCAAGTCGTCGGACCAATTCAGGAGTTGAGAGATCCTCACCATCGCGGACTAAGTAGGTTCGGCCCGCTGCTCGTGGATCTTGAATGCATCGAACCAAGGCATCGACGAGATTCCCAAGATAGACAAGGCTGCGCTGGTTGCGGATACTCGCCAGTGGAAGGGGGACACCTCGGGAAAGTGTATTCAGCAGTTGCAGGAAATTTCCTCTGACCCCGGGACCGTAAACAAGAGGCGACCGAACAACGACGGTCTCCATCCCCGTCTGCGTCGAGACTCGAGCAAGCGCCTGCTCGGCCTCCCATTTCGAGATCCCATAAGGATCTTGCGGCTTCGGAGGATCCTGCTCAGTGAACGGGACAACAGTCTGCTCGCCGTTGACTTTGATGGAGCTCAAATAGACGAATCGGCGAACGCCTTGCGCTGCCGCCCTGGCCGCCAATCGTTCCGTCCAATCGACATTCACCCGCTGAAACTCTTGAAGCGGATTGGATGCATCATCGACCATGACATGAACCCGCGCGGCCAGATGAACCACAACCTGCACGCCTTGCAGAGCATCATTGGTCTCACGTTCAGTCGAGCGATCATGAAGAACCACCCATTCGAGATTGACGGACTCAGGAGTCGTTCTCCGTGGTATCCTCGTCGAAGCTCTTACTACTCCTCTCACAGGATACCCAGCTTCTAGGAGACAATGACTCAGCGCCGAACCTATAAACCCGGTTGCCCCGGTTATGAGGATACGATCACCCATAGTGTATCGATCAGGCTCACAACTCCTCTAACAGGCTGCGGGAAAACCATTTCGGCACAGCAGACCTTCGATGGCCGGCACATCTGAGCCAAGCCCGGTCCATCTGGTCCATCTGGTTGGTCTGGTCTATCTGGTTGATTTGGTTCATCTGGTTTACCCGGTTAGTCTGGTTCAACCAAATAAACAAGACAAACCAAACAAACCAATTAAACGAGACAGACCAGACAGACCGAACAGACCAAATGAACAAGACAGGTGAGTATGCCCTTCACTTCACCAAGAACTCCAATAACTTGGCCGGGTATTTGGAGAAGATTTTAAGGATGTTTGTATCAATCCCGTTCTCACGGCAAGCGCGCAACACTTCCCTATTCAGCAACAGGGTATTCCGCCAACCACTGGTGCTGATGCCGCCAGTACGCATGCGCACAAGCGTTTCAGGAAGGCTGCGATAGACCAGGGTATTGTTATGGAAGATGCGGGCACAATACTCAAAGTCACCAGCGATGCGGTAATCGGTACGGAAAAGGCCGTAGCTCTCGTACACGCGGCGTCGAAGAAAGAGTGCCGGGTGCGCGGGCATCCAACCTAAGGCGATCTGGTCAGGGCTGAATCGTGCAGAGCGGTACCGGCGTACAGTCCGTGTTGGATCCTCTGGCCTAAAAAACTCGACGTCACCAAATAAGGCATCCAGACTTTCGCGTTCCATGATATCCACAACTCGAGAGAGTACGTCATTACTCGCATAGACATCATCGGCATTGAGGAAACCGACGACCTCGCCGGATGCCCGCGCCAATCCCTTGTTCATAGCGTCGTAAATACCGTGATCAGGCTCGGAAAGCACGTGGGCAAGCCGGCCGGCGTAACGCTCGACGATCTTGAGTGTATTGTCCGTGGAAGCCCCGTCGATCACGATGTTTTCAACGTCATGATGGCTCTGCATGGCGACGGATTCAAGCGTTTCGGCAATGGTACGTTCCGCGTTATAGCACACAGTAACAATAGTAATTTTCATGACGCTGTGTTCATGCCACATCCATCAATCGAGAGCGGGTGATCGTCCTATCAACTACGACGGCAAAGTCTCGTGCGAAGCGGCGCACCTTTTCGTCACTCTTGGCAAGTGGTTCTCGAGCCAAAGTTAACGGAGGGCTAGACGAGGCAATTTCTCGCAGCTTCGCGGCCAAACCTTCCGCATCATCGGCATGAAAATATGTCGCGGCGTTTTCCATTTGCTCGCGGTGCACTGCGATGTCTGAAAGCAGCATTCGAACTCCTAGCGCACGCGCTTCTTCGACGGTACTGCTCCACCCTTCAAAGAACGATGGATTGATAAGCGCGGCACAGGTTCGCAACAGCGAGATTACATGCCGCCTTGGCACCAAGCCGAGGATGCGGAAATTATCCCGCAGCCCAAGCGATTCGATACGGACATTCAGTTGCCCAACATATCCGGGGTGACGTGGATCGAGCGGATTGCCGGTTACCGCGACAACAGCGTCGAACCCCTGCTGCTTCAGCAAACCAAGCGCCTCAATTACTACCATATGGTTCTTGTGCTTCCAGAACTGGTTGGGTAAATAAAAGAACTTGGGGGGCAATTGGTATTCCCCAAATACCTTTTCGGGAAACCCCTCGATCAGGTCGGCCGGAATGGAGGTGGCAAAGCGCACCACCTCAGTATTGCCTATTGCCCTCCGATAAAAATGCTCGCAGTCCTTGCGGGCATCCTCACTGCTCAACATAATTATCCTGCCAGATGCCACTTGCGCACGAAAGCCTAATTCACGACGCCAATAAGCACTAAACCCAAACTGATTCCGCAAATGACGATGCTGGAAATCGGGTAACCACGCGATAGCTGGAATCGGGAAACGCCGCCCATAAAACGTCGCGTTTTCAAAAACAACATCGATCTTGTGCTGACGAAACAACAGAAGAGCATTGGAATCCACTCCAATGAGAAATGCTCGCAATATGTTTGCCGACTTCTTATGCGCATTAAATATAGAAGAACGGACGACTTCTATCTCACCCGCCTCAAGAAAGGAATGCAAATCGTTTTCATCCGCATCTTCACCGCAAAATAGTATCGGGCTGATATGATCCGCCTCGTAATTCCGGATGGCCCTGAAAAGATTGAGCAGATAGTTAAAACCGCCCGTCCATCTGGCGCTATCAATCAAGTTAAATGCAACTCGCATGCGTTATTTCCTGGCTTTAAACCAGCCAACAGTTTCACGAATACCTTCGTCAAGCATAACTCCGGGCTTAAAGCCAAGTTGGATTGCCCTCGTACAATCAGCGACCAGGCAAGGCGGATCACCCGCTCGTGCAATACCGCTGAATTCGACGCCGGCGCCCCCACCCCATGCTTCGCAGACCATTCCCGCCACCTCGCGAATTGAGGTGGCAATGCCCGTGCCTGCGTTTACCACAGGGCAACCTACATCGCATTGCGCACGCGCCAGCCAAAGCAGAGTCGCCGCATCCGAAACATGCAACCAGTCACGCAGCTCGCACCCGGTACCGCCCAGCACCACAGGGCTATTCCCGGCCACTGCCAGCTTGCCGCACAGATCCCAGACCAACTGCTTTTCCAGCCCCGCGCCATACACCGAGAACATGCGGACAATCGCAACACGGAGCCCGAAATTCTCCGCGTAGGCGTGACACAGACTTTCCATCATCGCCTTATGCGTGCCATACGGCGAATAGGGCGAGATGGCCGCGTGCTCCGAAATCGGCCCGGCAGGCGCGACACCATAGACTGCGGCACTGGATGCGCTGACAATGAGGGCATCCGGCGCGTTGAGCCGCAACCATTCGAGAAGATGCGAGGTGCTCTCGACCGAGCGGCAAAAGTCCTCGCGAGGATGCTGGAATGACGCACCGACCGACGAGCCGCCTGCCAGGTGATACACAATATCCGGCAATCCGGAAGCCTGTGATAACTGGCTGAGATTGGCCGCCTCAATCTCACCGTTGCACCAATTGGCGTAGCCCCATTTCCTGGCTTCTTCAGCAGGCCATAACCCATGCCCGATACCACATACCCGGTTACCATGCACGGAGGCTAACCGGGCCAGATTTCTGCCGATAAAACCTTTGCCGCCGGTAATCCAAACGGTTGTCATGATTTCAGTTTAATGCTGTGGCTTGCTGCATATAAACGAATACAACCGGCCCGGCCGACGGTCGACGCGTGACAATACCGCAAGCGAAATGTCCAGGATCATTTCGACATCGAGACACCATCCTGCGATGCTGCCCAGCGGCAAACGGCCGAGTCTGGACTGGAGTTCTCCCCGTAGCGAATCACGTGTATGAGGCGCGTAGTTGATCACGCTGTCGAATGAACGCAACATCTGCTCCACCCGGAAGCCAGCGGCTTGCATCGCATCCAGATACTGGCTTGATTGCAACGCGTTTTCCCCGCCATATAACTGGTGCAGTGGATGAATTTGCAAGAAAGCAGGCAAGTCGCCAGGGGAAGATATCACATGATCGCGTACTGCGATGAATTTCCCTCCCGGCTTCAGTACACGAAAAACCTCCGCACACAAGGCTGGCAGATCATGCGCATGGTGTAACACCTGGCGGGCCACGACCAACTGAAAAGAACCTGAATCACGCGGTATACGCTCGCCAAATTCCTCCACCACCTCGATTGGCAGCCCCTTGGACTGTGCGATTTTCTGAATGGCGCCCCTCCCGACTAAATTACTGGGATCAGGTTCTATTGCCACGACACTCCAGCCCGCTTTCGCCAATGCATAACTGGCAATGCCACGCCCAGCCCCCACGTCCAACGCCCGACCAGGGACGGACGGCAACAAGGCACGAATCGCCTCCCATTCGCCGCTTTGGGAATAACGCTCGGCTGCAACTTCCGGTGATGAATCAAAGTAACAATCCCGTACCAGTTCTTGCTTGTCCGGTTGCGCCACCAGCCATGCAACCGCTTCTTCCCAGGATAAATATTTATCGCTCATCTGGATCGAGTTTCCGAACAACTCTGGCGGGATTGCCTGCAACAATGGTAAATGGTGGAACGTCATTGCTGACAACACTGCCCGCACCTACAACAGCGCATTCGCCAACCGTAACTCCCTTCAAAATCATCACCCTTGCTCCTAGCCATGCACCCTTACCAATGTGAATTGGCCTAGTAATGGTCGTAGACCAATCGTGTCCACCACCATTTCGCCAGTCTGCTAAATCTTTTTTTCTGCTTCCGTAATGAATACTGTGGTTGTCGCTATCTACTAATAGACAGCCATATGAGATAAGCACATCATCTTCAATTTTTATCTGCTCGACACAATCAATGATGGTATTGCCCCCGACAAACACATTGTCGCCTATGCTGATAAGACTCTTTTCTCGCTCAGTTATGAGCACTCCGGAAATAACACAGTCCTTCCCAACTTGAATTATTCCACCTTTTCTACGACGCTCAATACGGCATGACAATATGCTATTTGCACCTAAGTCACTTACTTTTGATGAATTGATAAAGTGTCTCAGTTTACTGTAACAATCGACTAGTAGGCTTCGCACACATCCCCCTCAGTGCCTACAGATGAACCATTTGCCTATGGACAACTCGTCTTCCCACTTAGAAGAAAGAACTGTGACATCGGAATAAGCACTCTTGTATTTCTCTAGCCACCACTCCACAGAGTTGTTATGAAAACTCTGTACCGTTTTCAACCAGCCTTGATTCTGGCCATTACGAGATACGGGAATCATATGAAAGGTTGCTTTACTTACTACCCGCTTACACTCACCCAACATATCCAGAATCCCCTGATCAGTAAAATGTTCGAGCGAGCCTATAGAATAACCGTGATCAAATGAATTATCTTCGTATGGCATGCTCGTCGCATCCCCCACGCGCAAACGCATTGGATCTATTCCCCGCTTAATGCCCTGATTGATTAACAAATCAGAAATGTCAATGCCATGCAATTCTAGGTCAGAATATTTTGCCAACAAACGCATTGTTCCACCTGGGCCACAAGCAATATCGAGCACTTTGCCATGACAATTGATAAGCAAGTACTGTATTTCCTCCCAGACTGATCCTGCCCCCCATTGTTCCAAAGTATCTGCCATGGACTGATCCGAATAAATCTTTAGGTCCTGCTCGTGAACCGTTGAGGATTGCACTGCATAAAAACGACTTTGCATCCATTTTAATTTTAGATGCCACAACTGTCTTTTCAGAATTGGCGGACAAAAATCATCAATCACTCGCCCCATTTCTTTTCTCATCTAAAACATCTTCAAAATGAAAGTGCTGCCCTGAATTTATTCACTGCATATCTAAACAAAGCGAGTGCGGTCTTGTTTTTTACTGGTATCGCATCAATAACTTTCTGATAATGCTTGGAAAGCATCAGATCGTTAGGTAAATCAAAGCCCTGCAATGATTTTGACACCGCTGACTGTTCGATAGAACTTGCTACACAATTAACACCGCTACCGTCAAAGCCTATATTCTCTACCAGAGTTTCCGATGGATATAGTACTAACCCCTTGTTCATAAATACCGTAAGGTGCCAGCGGATAGCCCAAGACTGGGCGCGACCTGACAAATAACTTTGAAGCATCGAAAAATAATCGTACCGTCCGTCTAGATTAAATGCTTTTATCATAACCGGGTCACGTTTAAGGACTGAATATCCTTCTGCATTCAGATCAAACTTATCCCATGCTCGCTTCCAAGTTGCCCACCCCCAAGAAGTTGGGAAATTCAGAAATAGTCCCTGCTGAGCAACTCCTAATTGCGCAGGAAACATATAACCAGAAACTTGCATCACTCGATCCTCATTTTTATAACGCGTCAGCGCATCGTTCATGTAGGACAAAAAATGCGGCGAAGTGATCAGGTCATCCTCCATCACGATCACACGGCCGCACTCTTCGCACAGACGTGTCACACCATCGATGATGGAGCGGGCCAACCCGAAGTTAGCTTCGCGTTCGAAGATAGTGACAGACTTGAAACCGGCAATGCTTCGGATATAAGACCTGACTTCTGCTACCGCCAGGCTTGCCGCTTCATCCCTGGGTGCATCTGAAAACACATAGAGCGGAGTCTGATAGGCGACAGTGTTTGCCAGCAACGCCTCTACTGTCTGCCTGGTGTGACCGGGGCGGTTATAGACGAATAAAGCAATCGGAGCGTAATACATTTCGTCAGTAACAGACATTGTGCCTATCGAGCTGACTCCGAAGCGTACAACATATCGTAGGTCGTGGGTCCGTGGATGCCATGTCGCCACACTACCCGTGGGGGCGTTCGGAGCCAACCCGATATTCCCAATACGGGTTACCAATCACGTGTGCAATATTTGCCGTGCTACCGGTGAAGAAATTATCAACGCATAGGACATCGTAGCCATCGCATAGCAGACGGTCGCACAGATGTGAGCACAAGAAACCGGCACTGCCGCGGATTAAAACACGATTCATAGACATTTTCCCAATTCAATAGGCACGTCTTTTCGCTTAAACTCAGCCTTCAGCTTAGCCACAATGTTCTGATAGGCATAAATCTCGCAATAGACAGGACTGTAATCTCTTATTGGCACTAGGCCATCTTGAAGCATCCGGGAAAAATCATAATTTGGCAAAAACTCCCAGAAATCTTTAAAGCAAACTCTACTAGCAATATTCATTTCATTGAATTCAAAATGAATCAAATCGACTTTATTGTCTCTAATGCATCGCTCAAAGCCTTTCAATACTTCCAGTTCATGGCCCTCAGTATCGATCTTCAGCAACCCCACCCTATCAATATTATTTTCAATCATGAAGGTATCCAACGAGATAATTCTTACCTTGTGAGCGATGGCTTGTCCTTTATGGATTTGCTCAATTACATCCTTATATAGTGAAGCGTGAGAAGAACCATCTTTGTCTGCATAGTCGTAGAGATATAGCGATCCATCAGACGCCCCAACTCCGACGTTGTAGGTTTTTATATCCATGCCATCCACATTTTTGACCAACCTTTGATAAGTTGCCGGATGTGGCTCAAAAGCGAAGATGTCAATATCTTGGTTCATCCTTTTGATGAATTTTGAATATTTGCCCACGTTTGCACCAACATCAAGAACGACACCTTTCCTAATTTTTGAAACATGATTTTCGATGAAATACCCCTCTCCGCTTATTTTTTCAGATTCGTGATTCAATATTCCTATCCCTCTCAAGCTTAGCTGATAAAGGAGCTTGTGGAATTTATAAAAAACAGTTCTTGCGAACAACAACCTGTATAAGTCATATACCAACTTCCGCATTTCACGCCCTTTGAATTAAATTTGCAAAATACAGCGTCTTCAGTTTCATATAAAAAACTATTCTGGTTTTTTTTGTTAACGCATCGAAAAATAATGCAGCCATCGATTGCGCAATGACTGTGGCAGTGGCCGCGCCTATCAATCCGAAAATTGGAATTAGGATTAGGTTCAATATGACATTTATGATCGCACCCAATGATGTTCTATAAAATGCATATCGCTGAAGATTTTCACTTATGAACCAGCTACCACTTGCCACACCTATGGAAACAAAAACTCCCGCCCATATATGTATTATCAGCACTTGGCCAGCGTCTTTGTAAGCCTCGCCATATAGCAGAGTTATCAGCCAATCACTCAAAAATGTCATGGGTACAGCGACAGCTATCGCCATCCACATCAAAGTGGTGTAGAGCCTCTGAAGCCTTGCATGGTAAAGCTTTTCGCTTATTTTTTTGGCATTCACAATGGCAGGAAAGAGGGATGTGGTGATAATCACGGGCACGAAATACCACGCCTCCGAAAGTCGAACAGCAGCAGAAAACAAACCTACCTCCCGTTCCCCGAGCATCTCTTTAATCATGATCTGATCGATTCTCATGTAGAGCATGATCGCGATGCCCGACAGAATGAGTGGCCAGGAGTTCCTGAGCATTGCCTTGGCGGTGCTAAGGTCAAATTGCCCGAACAAACTGCCGATCTTCTGCCGCCAGTAGGCAAAAGCCAGTGAAAGAGCCAAGGATATCTGGTCTATCAGGCTCACCAGCACAAACCAAAACAGATTCGCCTGGATAAAAATGAAATACAGCTTCAGCACAGAGGACAACGCAAGCTGAATTAGTTTGGCAGTGGACACATATTTTGAAAGAACCTTGGACTGGAAATAAGAATCCACCACCTCGAAGGATTGGAAAATCAGACCGCTTCCGATGATAAAGATATAAAGATTCGTAGTAGCATCGTTACTGGTAAATTGTACCGCGATGGCCAATATGATCAGCGTCAACAAAGCCCCGATCAGCTTAAGCCAGAACGCGGTTCCCAGATAGATGTCGCGCTTATCCGGGTAGATGACCAAGTCGCGTACAACTATGCCATCTAATCCCAACTTGGCGATCGCACCAAACAGCGCCACGAAGGCTATGGCATAACTGTAAACCCCGAATTGCTCCGGCCCCAGATAACGGGCCACGTAGATGCCGACGAACAGCTCGGCGACGATGCGCAGGATTTTTTCGCCAAGCATCCATGAAGTATTGAGAAAATATCGGCCGAAGCCTTCATGGGCGACGAGTCGGCCAAGGGACTCTTGGATCGGGGTCAGCACGGTTGGTTAGTGCCTAATCCATGCCGGGTTGATCTCGGGGCTGACGCACAGGCGACGGGTGACTCCTGTGCGCATAAAATGAGGGCTGGCATGACTATTGACGTTCCCTTGTGTTGAAGGCACGGGCAGCCGGACGATCCCGTAGACCTCGTATCCTTTGGCTAGGAGGCACTCCTCGAGGTATGAGCAGACTTGGCTGGTGATGCGGGGATGAAGGCCCTCATGTAAATGGTTCGAGGCTCGAGGTTTTGCGACATGAGCGACTCGCAGGGATTGCGCCACCGAACTTTGTTCTCGTCACGCCGGCACTACATCGTTCACATCAATCTCCACCGCGGCTGCTTGCTGAATGAGGCGCACACCCAGCACCAGGCGATGCCGTTTTTCTTTGCGCAATAAACTCCGGCGCTAGCCCTCGCACAGCTTCTATCGCAAATTCTGTTATCATCTAGGAATTGTAACCGACTTTCTGAAATCGTTTCTGTTCCACATACCAGCGGTAGGTGCTGCCGATGCCCTCTTGGAGCGATACGCGTGGCTTCCACCCCAAGGCGGTCATCCGGCGACAGTCAAGGAGCTTTCTTGGAGTGCCGTCCGGCTTGGTTCGATCCCAACGAATCTCCCCTTTGTAGCCCACCACCGCCGCTACCAGGGTCGCCAATTCGGCGATCGGAATG
>Ga0137394_10003372_pt1 | contig 11993 bp, 6 predicted proteins | sample czobulk116metaG_FD_108278 | JGI IMG/M metagenome (GOLD analysis project Ga0137394, IMG submission 108278) | Vadose zone soil microbial communities from Angelo Coast Range Reserve, California, USA - czobulk1.16 metaG | ecosystem: Environmental > Terrestrial > Soil > Vadose zone | place: USA... | reverse complement strand
GGCATGGTTCGGTCAAAGCTTCGGAGACCGGCTTCAACATGTGCAATTGGAATGACAAGCTTGGCAGCAACGATACTGCAAGCCATCGTCGAATTGACATCGCCAACAACGAGTATTAGATCGGGCTGTTCCCTCAGGCATACTTTCTCGAACTCGACCATAATGCGCGCCGTCTGTTCTGCATGAGTCCCGGAGCCGACGCCGAGGTACACGTCAGGTACAGGAATACCAAGCTCGCGGAAGAATACGTCCGACATGCCTTCATCGTAGTGTTGACCCGTGTGGACGAGGACTCCTTCCATGTGCGGCGCCTTCCTCATTTCCTCGACAATCGGCGCAATTTTGATGAAATTGGGCCGGGCTCCGACAACGTTCACAATTTTCACAGTGTTTGCTCGCCTAAATAAGCTTGCTCATCCCTTAATGGAGGATCGACAGGAATCAACTGGGATGACACGCAAGTTCCACCGTGGAGGCGATATTTTCGACGATTCGAGCCAGCACGCTCGCTCTGGAAAACGTGGGTTTCAGAGATGGGTTCCGGTGTACCAGGCGAATCGTTTTGACGTCATTTGGGTTCTCGAGCAAGATCAATCTTCCAGATGCGGCAAGATAACGGTCTACTGCAGCTTGTTTTCCGCGGAAGATACTGTAGACTGGCACGCCGAGAGCTGCTGCTTCCCGGTTCATCGTTCCGCCTCCGCTAACAACGAGGTCCGAAAACCACATCAGGTTTAATCCATCGACAGCGTGCTCAGGAATTAACGCCTTGCCGCTACTGAACAAATCCGGCCAGAGACGTCGCAGTAAAGGGCCCTGAGTCTTGTATCGTGGAAGGAGGACGATCCGGACGCCGGCGATTTGACTCAGATACTCGACGACGCACCGGAAGAGTTGGTCGCTTTCAGGGTTGTGGTAATGCGCCTCGGTCGCCGGCGGTCTAATTGTGACAACGAGGTCCTCTTCAGAAAGGCCCAACTGAGCGCGGATTCCCGGTGTTGGCCGGAAACGGGGCACATACACATCTTCCTTGATTCCGTGGTACCTGATGACGTGGTTTCTGTCCATCCTCCCGTTATCAGGGACGACCTCTGGCACCATTATCCAGTCAGGCTGAAACCCAGCCGAGCTCGCATGCTCGTAATCACTCATTGCGAGACACGGGATTCCCATCAATGAAGACAAAATGATTTGGGTTCGTGAGCCGTGCGAAAGCGCGAAATCGGGTCGCTCCCTGAGGATCAGGGGCGTCAATTGGAGTACTCGCAGACCAGTTCCCAAAGCCTTTACAACTTTGTATTTCCCATAATGCCGTCCGTAGTGCCTGCATTTGAGATGATAATAATCCAATAATTCAAGAACCTGCGCATTGTCGCGGGCTGTAAGAAGAAGATTGTATCCACGCTTTGTCAATTCCTCGATGATCGGCACAAAGAATGGGACATGTGGGGAATTGTCGAGATCGATCCAAAGCTTGTGTTTGTGGCAATCGTTCAAAGTCGCCGCCATTGTTCTTGGATAGGAGCGTTCCAATACCGGAGCGTCACTGCTCGGTAAATTCTGAGAACGCATAGCGATAAATCTCCTTTTGCTGATCTGTTATTTGAGAACCGTTAGAAACAGTAGTCCATGGGCCAGGGCCAACCTGTTTTGTCTCGCTCGAGGAAAATCTCAAGGGCGCACAGGAAGGATACTCAGATAGAGTTCCTCTTTTTTTTGACGAGTGTCCGTCCAGGCAACCAGAATGCTCTCTGACCCTATTGCTATCGCGGTACGATCACCTAGATTCGTCGCCATCCCGCTGCCCAGGTTCGTTCTTGACTCATCGATCGGCGCGGTGGTGATTTGCTCGTACTTAAACCAACTCCCGCTGGGAGTCTTGAACCAGTTCGCACTGGGAGTCCTATAATCAAACACAAATTGTGCAGGGGAATTAAACACAAATTGCGCGGGGGCAGACTTAGCTAAGCAGCCGTCAGAAGCTTGTTGCCGTCCAAATGAATTCGCCGTCGAAGACCTGGCCAGGAACATATGTGCGGTCTTGGCCTGTTTTCTCAAGGTATCGTAAAAGCTGATGTAGACATTCCCATCCGAATCCAAGCTCATGGCAGGGCTGAACTGGTCTCCTCCACCTGCACAATTGTTAAGCGCCGTCACGGCCCATGTCCTGCCGTCATCCAAGGACCGGGCGAAACGAATACCTAAACCATTCTGTTTGTCCACGAACGCACCGTACAGAAGGTTCTCCCTTCTGGGATCGACGGCCAAATTGAGATTGGTTGCTACGCCCCGCGGCGCCGACAGCATCGGAATTCTCGGCGAAGAAAAACCGATACTGGTCGGTGCGATCTGCAGAGGATCGCTGAACTTGAGCTGCTCTCCGTGCGGCGAAGATGCCATCATCAATCTCCCGCCCGTAGTGTAAGGTGGACGCGAGTTGAATCCCCATTCATCCCACCCGATATAAACAGCCTTTCCACCGATTGCTATTGTCGGCGAGCTGACTGGAGCGCCGCTCACAACCGTCACAGCCGGACCAAAGATCCCGCCCGGTTCCGATCGCACGACATTGATATTGGAACCGAAATTCTCCCAGGCGACGTAGCGGCCGCCAGCGCCGATTGCGATCATCGGCCGGCTGTCGATAACATTTTCCTCAGCGCCGTGGAAGCTGATCGCCAAAGGTGGATTGAAATTGACTCCGTCAGTCGATTCTGTGATCACGGTGGCATTGGCAGCGTCGTTTATATTCGAAACGACGTAAACGACGGAAAGCCTGCCCAACCAGTCAAACGCAAGACTCGCGTCTTGAGCGTTAAAGAAACTAAGATCGCCTAGTGAGCGACTCATCATTGTTGCGTGCCAGGTGCTACCGCCATCCTCGGTCGTACTTACGATGACGCTGCCTGCGGTATCGTTGGCCGCTACCGCCATACGTCTTGGAAGGATGGGATCGATAGCAACCGCAGAGCGAGATCGAGATCCAGGTCCCGTAATCACGGCCATATTGCTGGCCGGAGGGATCGCACTAGACTCTGGCTCTCCGGACATCAAAGGACTAACTGATTCAGGGACCTGAAATGTGAACCTCTTTAATAATCTTGGGCCAATCGGACTACCAGCGTCGGCTTTGACGTTGATTTTTGCCTCATCCGCCGTGATTGGACTTCCCCCGAAAAGTCCGAACAGATCGGCGATAAATGTGAACTGCTGGCGAGATCCGAGACCTATCTGGAACGTGACGTCGGTAGAGGCCGTGGTTGGGAACCCACTCAAAGGAAGCGACTGGATGTCGCCGGTTACGCCGGGTCCGTTATCCGCAGTAAGCAGCTTATCCGGCTGTGCCGGGTTCAAATCGGGTGCTATCTTGTCAAGTTCTATGACTTTGAAAAATACCGGGCCACCGAGGTCCGAGCCAAAGTTCTGTATGGAAACAGTGATCGTAAAGGTGCCGACGAAGCCGGGTGTAGGCGCGCTGTCGTAGCTTACGCCTTTGCGCACTAAAACGATGTTGTTTGAATCATCAGTCGCGCTAGTCAGGCTATACGGTCGCTGGCCTTCATTGCCGAGTGAATCGAGCACCTTGACAGTGAAGTTCGTGGTCCCCATCGAAACAGGAGTTCCAGAAATTACACCAGTTAAGGCGTTCAGCGTGAGGCCTGCCGGTAAGGCGCCTGTCGAGATGCTGAAAGTGTTAGGTCCTAGAGCTCCCGGTGCCGTGATCACCTGGATGTAGGGGAGTCCGACGGCTCCGGCCGGAAGAGTGGCCGGGGACACCGAAAATCCCAACGTCGTCTCGCCCTTCATCACATAAACGGTTTTGTTACCCTCCGCGTCCTTGACAATGACATTGAAGAAGTATGCGGTTCCCGAAGCTAGCCCGGTTGCAGTGAAGGTTGCGATGTCAGCGGTAAAGGTCTGGATTACCTGGGTATTGTCGGGTGTACCACCGCTGTTGACGGACAGCAAGACTTCATACTGAAGCCCGGATTGCGGCGTAAAGTTATCGGTGGCCTTCGTCCAATTCAGAGTGAGGCTGGTTGTGCCAACGTTAGATGTTGTGATCGTTCCAGAGTTACCCGGGACTGGAGGTGTGCCTTCATAAGCGCCCACATCTGGCGCAGAGCCATCGAACACAACGGTTCCGTCCGAGCGCTTATACAGCCACACTGAGGCACCGTTGCCCCAGGTTAGAGGAGTAGTCAAGGTGAGTGTGCTGGTGCTGTAATTTATCGATGAGATGCAGGCGCTGTTCGAGACCGTACCGACTGCTATACAATCCGCATTGACTCCAGCCCATCCGTCCTGGAACGGGTACACTTGATTGACAACAAGAGCCGTGCTCGATGATCCTGCACCGTTCGTCGTTGTAAGCGGTACTCCAGCATGTTTTGCCGGGGAGGTGGATAGTATAGTCCCGTCAGCCGGATAATTTGCGAACAGCGGATCTCGGTTTTTCAGACTATTATACGTAGCTTCTGTCGAATACGGCGAGTTCCACGATCCTAAGTAACCCGGGTTGAATGCAATATTCCCATTCCCAAAAGCACAACTTACTGGAGACCAACTGTTGCCAGAGGTCTTGTAAAAAATACTATTCAGGATTCTGCCGTTTGGGGCATTATCGCAGCTAACCCCTGCACCGTTCTCACCGTCTAGTGCTTCGGTAGCAAAGGTATTGTTATAAGCCTGTCCGTTGGGTGCGTTATCACCTACTCCACCGAAACTGATGCCACTGCCCGTGAGGTTGTGTACATAGTTATAACGAAGGACAATGCCGTCACCCACCAATGTGCAATCAACCTCACCGCTACATTGTCGAAAAATAGCGAAATGACATTGGCTGTTCGCGCAGTCTTTCTCAATGTTCTTCTCTACCAGTGAGAATTGAAGCGTCGGGGTTGTCCCACCACCCACGACCTGCACGAAATCAATGTGTTCACCACTCACGGATGCATCGAGATCGTGACAATAATTGCCGCGTACAACCACATTCTTTCCGCCAAGCTCAAAGCAGTCGCCCGCTCCGTTATAAATCTCATTGTTCTCAAAAAGATTCCGGTCTCCGTAAACATAGACGGCGGAGTCACGGCTAGGGCCACGAAACGTGTTCATATTGACCACATTGGAACGGAACACGTTATCTGCCCCATTGCTTCCTAAGCCGTCCATGATTTTCCATACCATCGTGCCCGTAAAGTGGTTGTTTTGAATGATGATATGGTTAGTGGAGCCGTCCCCGTTTATGGCTCCAGTAATTGAACTGAAATCCTGTATGGTGACATAGCTACGGCCGTTGACTGTGATGTTGCTCGTAATATTAACCGTGTCACCCGCATGAGCCTTAAATGTGATCGGGTTGCCACTGCTGCCGTTCTTGTATTGTGTCCAACCGGCCCAACTCCCGGCGTACACCTCGCAAGTATCCCCCGCGACAGCGGTTCCCGCACAGCTTGAGATCGAGCTAAAGTTTCCGCCCGCGGTTTTAACTGTATAAACTGCAGCCCAACCGTCGACCGAAAACAGGACAAGGAATACAATAATGAGTTGCTTCAGCTTTTTGACAGTATTAACCGACGAATGCATCTTGCACCTGAAATTCCTGCAGCTATCTCATGCTTGAGACGCGCCGCGATGATTTCCACATCGCGCATTGGGTGAATGCCTCGCGGCACTCATGGATGTACTTTCCCAGTTTCGACCAGGACTTCGTAGAACCGCGTCAATGTGTCTGCAACTTGCTGTTGTTGCTCGTTTCTGATTTGCGGATACATAGGGAGCGAAAGCATTTCGTCAGCCAATTTCTCGGCGACCGGGAAGGCGCCTGCGCGGTAACCCAGGTGCGCATAAGCCTTCTGAAGATGGAGTGGGATTGGGTAGTGGAGCCCGGTGCCGATATTCTCTTCGGCCAGGTGTTTTTGCAATTCGTCACGTCGCTCCGCACGAATGACGTACAGATGGTACACTGCACGGCTCCAACTCGGTTCATGCGGTATTCTGATCTCTTCACTGGTTCTCAGCAGTTGATTGTAGATTTCCGCCGCCCGGCGACGTTTTTCGTTCCATCCTTCCAGGTGAGGCAGTTTTACTTGCAGTATTGCAGCCTGAAGGGTATCCAGGCGGCCGTTATAGCCCTCGACAAGATGGTAGTACTTCTTGTTTTGTCCGTGGTCGCGAATCATTCGAATCTGTTGGGCAAGTAACGCATCATTGGTCGTCACGGCGCCTGCTTCACCACATGCCCCCAGATTTTTTCCAGGGTAAAAGCTGAAAGCAGCCGCCTTGCCCATCGAACCCGCTCTTTGCCAGCCTCCCTTCCCGCTGGAGAAGTACTCGCTACCATGAGCCTGACAGGCGTCTTCGATGACTATCAGATTATATTCTTCGGCGAGGAGTGTTATCGGATCCATATCGCACATCTGGCCGTACAGATGGACCGGCATTATGGCTTTTACGGGCTGTCGGGTTACGCGGTGTACAGTTGATCCCCTTCCGTCCGGTCTGTCGCACTGGGTGTTCAGATACTCGCGCAACGCTTCAACACCCATGTTGGAGGTCGCCGGATCGACGTCGACAAAATGAGGAATAGCTCCGACTTGGATGATTGCCTCGACCGTCGCCGCGAAGGTGTTTGGCACGGTGATGACAATGTCCCCGTGACCAACACCAGCCGCCATCAAGGCAAATCTGAGGCCATCCGTTCCACTGCCGACTCCCACACAGTGTTCGACATTGCAAAAGCGCGCGAAGTCCCTCTCAAAGCGTTCGACAATGGGTCCGCCAATAAAAGCGGCGGATCTGATGCAGTCTTTGAAAACTTGAAGCAGTTCCTCCTCGAGCTCCACATGTGGAGTAATCAAATCGAGAAAAGGAATTCCTTTCCTTGAGGTCATGTCACTTCTCCTTTGAAAGCAAATATCTCAATACCCGAGCAGGGTTTCCGGCAACGACGGCATTGGCCGGCACGTCCTTCGTGACGACGCTGCCAGCACCTACGAGCGCATTTTCGCCTATCGTGACATTGGCTAATATCGTTGCTCCCGATCCGATGGAGGCGCCTTTACACACCACCGTTCTTTCCACCTTCCAGTCGGCTTCCGTTTGCAGCTCACCATTCCCCCTGGTCGCTCTTGGATAGGAGTCGTTAATGAACATGACGCCGTGACCGATGAAAACCTGGTCTTCGATTATAACGCCTTCGCAAATAAAGGAATGGCTGGATATCTTGCAGTTCTTCCCCACCGCGGCATTTTTCTGAATCTCGACAAAAGCTCCGATTTTAGTGTTGTCGCCAAGTGTGCAACCATACAGATTGACGAACCTGGCGAACTTAACATTCTTGCCGAAGCGGACGTCTGGCGCTATGCTCACCAGTTCTTCCGAACGCGTATCTTCTTTTATAATCAACTCACCCTCCTTAGTGAAAAATTGCTCCTAAGTTCTGCGCAAATGGTGCAGGGCACCTGTCGAGTGCTCATTAGAATGGTTTCATTCAGTGAATAGGCTACCGCTTTGGGGTCCCACAGATCGGTAAGCTGAGAAGGTCAATCGCCGCTCGAACGGGGCGATTTGATTTTCCACTCAGAGAGGTTTCTGTCAACAAATATCTGCGGTCTGTCATCCTTCCCGCTTCCCGGCGTGACTGTTGTAAAGGACCAGCAGATTCTTAAGCCAAAATCTACTGCCGAGGAATTGCGAGCCGGTCAATAAGCTCATAGAGAGTCGGCCTGCTGATTTCCAGTTCGGCCGCAGCCTGAGTCAAATTACCCTTGTTTCTGGCAAGCGCCGCCTCTATCATCCGGCGCTCCAGTTCCTGGCGTGCCTTTCCCAAACCGTGGCCTTTGGATTCGGCAGAACGAGAAATTTCCAGATCTTCAGGCGTAATTCTTCCATTTTCTGCCATGATGGCCGCACGCTGGATCCGGTTTTCAAGCTCTCGGACGTTTCCGGGCCATTTATAAGAATTCATGGCCTTTATGGATTTTGCTGTAAAAACGAAACGCTTCTGCTGCGGGCCCGCCTGTCTTTGCAAAAATGCCTGTGCGAGCAACTGAATGTCGCCCTGGCGATCACGCAATGGGGGCACTGAAATCACTACGACCCCCAGACGGTAATACAGGTCTTCTCTGAACCGTCCTTCAGACATTGCCTTTTTCAGATCAACGCTCGTGGCCGCAAGGACTCGCGCATCGACGCGGATCGACGACCTTCCTCCAACGCGTTCGATCTCGTGTTCCTGGAGGAAGCGCAACAGCTTCACTTGAAGCGGCACCGATAGATCTCCTATTTCATCAAGGAAAAGGGTTCCACCCCGAGCGGTCTCGATGCGTCCTGGCCTTTGTACGTGAGCACCTGTGAACGAACCCTTTTCATGACCGAACAGTTCGCTTTCGAGGAGATTTTCTGGAATCGCTCCGCAGTTGATGGTCACGAACGGTCCGCCCTTCCTGGAGCTTCGACGATGGATTGCTCGCGCCACCAACTCCTTGCCTGTCCCGCTTTCACCAACGATCAGCACAGAGGCATCTGTACCGGATACTTTTTGAATTGTGCCAAATACTGTCTGGATCGGCAGACTATTACCGATAATTCCCTCGAACGAGGTAGTATCGACGGTGCCCGCCATCTCGCGTCCTTCACGCTCCAATTCCTGGACATACAACGCGCGGTCCAGGACCACCTTGAGTTCGTCGATATTAATTGGCTTCGCAAAGAAGTCATAGGCTCCCTGTCCTATGGCCTGGATGCCATTCTCCTTTTCATCTTGTCCGGTAACGACCAGCACTTTAAGCCAGGGGTCCAACTGCAGCATGTTGTCAAGCGTGAGAAGGCCTTCACGGGTATCCCCTGGCGATGGAGGCAACCCGAGATCCAGTGTGACAGCGCGCGGCTTGTCGTTTTGCAGGACCTCGAGCGCGCTCAGACGGTCCTCGGCAAGGGATACCTCATAGTGCGGACTGAGAGCCCACTTCATCTGCATTCTGACGTCATCATCGTCGTCGATGATCAATACTTTAGGTTTGTCCATTGTTCACCACTCAAGAGGAGAGCGTGGGAAGCATTATCCGGAATTCGGTTCCGGCACCGGCAGTGCTGGTCACTTCTACGGTGCCCCGATGTGCCTCTACGATCAGTTTGCTTTGAAATAGTCCGATGCCCAGACCTCTCTTTTTGGTTGTCTGAAATGGCCGGAACAAAGATTTTTCGATGAATTCCTCAGTCATTCCACAACCGTTATCGCGGACCACGAAACCGACCGAGCTGCCGTCGTAGATTGTCGCCACGCGAATGACACCGTTTCCGTTCACAGCATCGTTGGCATTCATGACCAGATTCGTCAAAACGGTGTGAATCTGTTCGACATCTATCAACGCTTTTGGCACCGGCTGCAAATCCTGTTCGAGCGTTGCCCTCAAATTCGGTTTGAACTCTGCCAGGGTCGAGGCTACCAGCTTGTTCAAATCGCACTGCGCTAATTTGAGCTCGATATTTTGTTTGAGCGTTGCAATGCGGCTGCACAGATCGTCGATCTTGGCCAAGCTTGTGGATACCACCCGTAACGCGTCTTTGCGAAACTCGGCATTGTCGAAATTTGCCGGAAGATTCTGCATGGTCAAAGATAGCCTGGACGCCACATTCTTCAGGTCGTGGACAAAAAAAGTCGAAACCATTTGGAAAGTTTCGATCTCCTGGGCATGTCGCAGACGCGCTGAAAGCTTGAGATTCATAAGGCTGGCGGCGAGTTGCGCCGCAAGGGTTTCCACCAGGGCCAGATCTTCCACTGAGAGACTATTTTCTCCGCCCACGCGATCATCGTTCAGTGTCATCACTCCAACGAGTTCACCGCCTGCCTGTAAACCGATGGCATAGCGCATCCCGTACTCGCGGAAAAACTCCCGGCCCGCCTCCATGATCTCGTTCGGCCACGCAAATTCCACGATGTCGAGATCCACACAGCCGGATTGCCGCCGGAGAAAACGGATGAAATCGGGTGCGCTCTTTCCGGCCTTCTCGATTTCCCTGGCAGGGGATCCCGAAAGCGCCGTCGATCCGCCCAGCGTCAGCCGGCGCTCCGATTCGTCCACTAGCCAGATGCTAACAGAGAGGATTTCGAGCGATTCAGACACCGTCCGGGCAGCCGCCGTACTCAGCTCTTTGGCATCGATCAACGAAGTTGTCCTGCTAGTCAGTTCCATCCAGATGCCGCGGTAATCATAGATCGGGCGACGGAAATGCCGGCTTATGAATACCCGGAGTCTCCAGCGCAACCGGTTCGATAGAAGAAAAACCGCGAGACCTGTTAACGACAGAAAAACAATGAACGCAGTAACGGGCAGTGAACGGTTCGAAACCGAATGCCGCGCAAGCTGCGCCAACATTCCCACCGCGAGCAAATAAATTCCTGCCAGAATAACCGTGAATGATTTCTGTATCGTAGCCGTGGAAAGGTAGACGTCCACGTTCAATGATCGAGCCCTATACAGCGACAGTCCTACCAGCAGATTAGCCGCAATGAGCGCGAGTGTATTTATGGGTCCAAATCCGGAGTCCAGATTGTTGTAAAGCAATGACTGGCTGGCCAGATAGATCCGCAGTGCGAACAGCCCTCCGATACCCAGCACTGTAAACTTGATCTGCCACCTCATCCGGCCCATCGAGGACCGAATGGTGCGCTCAAGGTTGAACAGGACCAGAACAGACGCGCCGAGAAAGAAGGCCTGCAGAACCTGTCCTGGCCAACGCAAGGGAATGGACCACCGCGTGGCGTCTTCCAGGACAACCGCCGAGTCCACAAAGAGCGATGTTCGGAAGATCGTAACGAAGAGGACGGGCGCGACGCCAACCGCAAACAACACCGATTTCCATTTTGAAAAGAACTTGTCGGGATTGATTCGAGCATATCCGATGCTGAATCCGAGCCAGACTGCTGGTATCAGGGCCGCAACTGTGAAGACCCACCGCTGCCAGTAAACGACGTTTTGATGCAGGATAACAGCAGGGATCATGGCGCGAAATACTTCCTCGACTGCGAACAGACAAATTCCGGCGCCAAACAGGCGGTGAACGGTTGAATGCCGGTCGTGCACAAGAATGGCTGTCGCCATGATCAAACTGAGACCCGCAGCGACGAATGAAGCTATAGACGCAAAAGGCATTGCCAAACTAGTTCAGATGGGATTGAGTCCAGGGCTGTTTCACTTGTGGTTAATTTCAGCGAGGGCAGCCTGGACCAGGGGCCTTTCCTTGAAATCTTCGCGGCTGCGAAGCGCTCTTTCGAGTGCGCGTTGAGCTTCCGCGACCTGATTGGTTTTCAAGTAGATCATCGCCAGATGATATTGCAAGATGGCACGGTCGGGACTTTTGGATACGGCAAATTGGACCTGATCGCGAGCTAGCACATAGTTGCCGAGTTTGTAGTACACCCATCCCAACGTGTCCGCAATGGTGGGATTATCAGGCTGGCTCTTTTTCGCCACCTGTGCCCATCGAAGAGCGACGTCGAGTTCGCGTCCCTCCTCGGTGAGAATATAGGCGAGATTGTTCGCTGCATCGTAGGCGTTCGGGTCGAGCTCCAGGGCTCGCGCGTAGTTTCGCTTCGCCTCCTCGAGGTTGCCCTGCCTCTCGTAAAGAAGTCCTTTTGTCGCGTGCGTAGTGGGTTCCGACGGATTTCTCTTGGTAAGTTCTTCCAATTCCTGCAGGGCCTCATTGACTTGGCCGCTGCGTATGTATTCGGACGTCAGATAAGCACGAGAACTGTTGCGATTAGGATCTCTTGCGAGCGCGTTCTTGAAGGCCTTTTCCGCATCCTCCAACTTTCCGGCCTGCAGGTAGACAACGCCTGTCAATTCATCATGAAACGCCTGCTTTCCGTTGGCCGCCGCCCTATCAATGACTTGAATCGCGCGGTCCGTTTTCTTTTCGCGCGCATAGAACGCCGTGACTGCCTGGAGAATTTCCTGTGAATTGGGCTCGAGCTCGAGTGCGCGCGCCAG
>Ga0137394_10003370_pt1 | contig 11996 bp, 12 predicted proteins | sample czobulk116metaG_FD_108278 | JGI IMG/M metagenome (GOLD analysis project Ga0137394, IMG submission 108278) | Vadose zone soil microbial communities from Angelo Coast Range Reserve, California, USA - czobulk1.16 metaG | ecosystem: Environmental > Terrestrial > Soil > Vadose zone | place: USA... | reverse complement strand
GTCGACGGCAGCGACAAGCTGTTGCGCCTGACGCTCGACGCCGGCGAAGGCCGCACGCGCAACGTGTTTTCCGGCATCAAGTCGGCCTATCGGCCGGAAGACCTGATCGGCAAGCTGACAGTTCTGGTCGCCAACCTCGCGCCGCGCAAGATGAAGTTCGGCGTGAGCGAAGGCATGGTGCTTGCGGCAAGTCACGCCGACGAAAAAACCAACCCGGGCCTGTACCTGCTCGATCCGCACGCCGGCGCGGTGCCCGGCCTGCGCGTGAAGTGAGAGTGCGAACTATTGCGGCGTGCGCTCTGGTTGTGCGCTCGCCACTCGGCTGCCGTCGACCTTCATCACGGTGGAGAACTTCAACTCCTGGTTGTCGACCACCGATGCTTCGAGCTCGCCGCCTTCACGCGGTGTGAAGTAGAAGCGGAAGTTGGGGTTCTCGCTGATCGAGAAGTCGACGTCCGCAGTCATCACCGGCTTGCTGTCATAACGTACCTCGACCCTGCGTACGAAGTGCGGCGGTGCGTACATGCGCGTGAGCTGGTCCATGGCGAGCCCGGTGTCGTTGGGGTGGCTCACCATCAGTTGCGCCAGAACCGGTTTGCCCGCGACGGGTTTTTCCTCGACCCGCAACCGCATCTTGCCGAGATTGGCCTTGGCAACCGCGGGATCCTTGCCGGCAGGCGCCGAACATCCGCCGGAAGCCTTCACGTAGTTCGCGACCATGTACATCTTGCCGTCGCCGGTGCGGGCAATCGCGCGCACGAACGAGTATTCCTCGATGCGGATGCGGGTCTCGATATCGGCGCGGCCGCTATCGGGCGTGAACTGGAATTCCGCCGCCAGCGGCGAGGGATTTCCATCGACGATGAGCCACACCTTGTCGATGCGCCGCTCCGGCGACTGCGCGAACCGGGCACGAATGGCGATGGGCACAACCGACGCATCCTCGGCACGCACCGGCGTCTCCAGCGCGATCACCTGGTCCGCGTTGGTCTCGAAGCGCGCACCCTGGAACAGGCTGGCGTGAACCTTGTTCCAGATTTCGCTCTGATTGGGATCGGTTTCGGAACCGCGCGCAAGCGCGCTGGTGCTGGCCAACAAAACACCAACCGCGAGGACTGAGCAGACAACTTTCATCAGGCGCCTCCTCGGCGAGCCGACCTTGATTCGACGACGATTCAGTGTACGCCGCGGGCGCGCGGCCGCGTCACTCTTCCCACTCCAGTTCCGCATACGCGGCCGTGACGTTGCGGCGATGAAATTCGTCGAACAACGCCCACTCGTTGCGCTCCTCTTCGCCGACCGTTTGCACCGCCTGGGCAAGCGTGCGCCGCTCTGCGATCGCCTTCTTGACACCGACCAACAGGCGTTCGAGGTAGCGCTGTTCGGCCAGCAGCACCGCGGGCCAGCTCGCGGCTCTTCCGTGTCCCGGGATCGCAACCTTCGCGGGCAACTTCTTCAGCTCACCCAGCGCAGCCAGCATGCCACGCAACTTGCCGTCGACGACGGGGATGTGGCGCTCGAAAACGAGGTCGCCGAGGAACAGGACGCCACTCGTCGAGTCGTAGACCGTCAAGTCCTGGTCTGTGTGCGCGGTCGGCCATGCGCGTACTGACAGGGTCCGCCCACCGAGGTCGAGTGCGAGCGTTTGCGTGACCGTGCGCGTCGGCGCAACGAGTTCGCTGCCGTCGGCGACCGAGCCAAGGTCGCGCCGCAATGCGTTCAGATAGTTGGGCCCGCGGCGCGCCATCGCTTCGGGCAGATGGGCGTGACCGACGAACTCGGGCCGATCGTCGACGAATGCGCGGTTGCCGAAAACGTGATCCGGATGCACGTGCGTGTTGATGACAAAACAGACCGGCTTGTCCGTCACGCTCCGGATAGCACCGCGCAACGCCTGGCCGACCGCATAAGTCCCCCCCGTGTCAACAACCGCAACACAACGTTCGCCGACCACAAAACCCACGTTGGCGATGTCGCCGGCGTTCTCCGGCGTCATGATCTGTACTCGACCGTAGTGGATGTAGACGCCGGGCGCCGGCGTCTCCACAGCGAACTCGCGCAGCGCCGCGGGCGGCTCCGCGGCGGCGCACGGCAGGCTCAGCAAGACAATCGCGGGCAGCGCGCAGTGAAGCAACCGGGCAAATTGCATCGGCGCAAACGGCCGGGTTGGCAAGCAACTCAGTCGTTGATGAAGCAAGCCTTCTTGGCTTCAGCCTGCAGATCGCGATAATTGTTGATCAACTTGCGCCCATCTTTCATGTCGCGGATCACGCCGCCGCGTTCACCTGCGATCGTGGTGCCGAGCGCCACGGTGCTCAGATCGACCCACGTTTCGTAGTTGACCTTGGAAGCGATGTTGTCCACGGCGCACGAACACTTGTAGAGCATCTCGTGCGCAGAGGCTTTGCCGCTTTTCATGCAGTCGAGGACGAACTCGACCCGCGCTGTAGTGGGGAAGTCGTTTGCGAACGCCGGCGCAAGGACGACCGCAAACATCGTCGTGGCAAGAAGACGGAGGATCGAGTTCACGCAGTTTCTCCTGTCCGGCGCGCTGGTACTACCGCTTGGCGACGTATTTGACAGATTCGGCAAGGATCAGCGTCGGTTCACCGCCGGCGACTGGTTGCAGCAGTTCGCTGCGCATCTCGACAATGCCGCCGGGAACCTGGTCCGAGAGTGTGAACACGAAGGTTTTTTCGGCGAATTTTTCGTAGCGCGGCCGCGCAGGATCGTCGCGATACGGCGCGATATGAATCTCGCGCGCCTGCACCTGTTTGCCATCCACGGTCAGCGTGACGGGCTTGACCTCCGCCGCTTCTGCGAACGCTATGCGGATGCGCTTGCGGTAGTAGTTGATCGAACCGCCCGTCAGGCGGTTCATCTCGCGCACTTCGTGTTCGAGGAAATAGAGAAGCAACGGATTACCCTCGGCGTCCCTCACGACGGGCAATTCCATGCGCCGGCTGCCGCTGAGGAAATCGACCTTCACGTCACGTCCGCCGGCGCGGGTTTTTGCCGCCACGGCGACTCGTACGCGATCGGTGAACTCCTCCTCCAGTGATCCGCGCTTGCGGTACTCGTAGTCGAGCCGGGTCGGAGAGGTGACGGGCTTGAAGTGATCCTCGATAAAAAGCAGCCGCTCAGCTTCCGAGAACGTGCTGGGATCGGCTGCCCGGGCGCTGCCCGTGAGCAGGATCACGGCGACTGACGCAAGCGCCAGCGCGCCGCGGTGTTGAATCATCATGGATCGATTTCGCCAGCAGTTGACTTTTCGGACTCACTCCGTAGCCGCCGTGCGAGCGCTTCGTCGAGCTGTGCCAGGGCATCGACCACGCGTCGCAGCGCGCCCCAGTTGCCGCTCGCCCGGTAGGCTTGTCCGAGATTGAACCACGCCTGCGCGTTCTTGGGTGCCAGCGCCACGGCACGGCTAAGACTTTCTACTGCGGCCTCGGTCGCCGCCAGGCGCCGCATGGCGATCCCAAGCGCCAGATACGCGTCGGGGTTGTCGGGATCGTGCGCGGTCCAGAATTCGGCCACGCTACGCAATTCACTCCAACGACCCTGTTCCTGGAGCGACGCTGCGCGCATGAAAAGCGGCAGCTGATCGATGTCGCCGGCCCAGAACGGGCGGGCTTTTTCCAGCGGCGCGATTTCTGCCCACTGGCTCTCGCGCGGGAGTCGATCGCGAATCCACTGCATGGGTACCGCGAAATAGTGCCCTGCTGTCCCGCCGCGCATGCGGAAGGTCAGCATGCCGATCAAGGCGCCCTCTTCGTCGAACAGGCCGCCGCCGCTTGCGCCGGAATTGAATGCGGTGTCGGTTTCGATGATCTGCGCGTTCTCATGGGCGTGCAACGCGGTGATCTCGCCCATACGCAGGCTCATCGCCATCGCGGTGAAGCCCATGGCTGAAACGGGCTGTCCGACTTTCAGCGGGCTGGCGCCGCGCAGCCGCACCGGCGGATGTGGCCACTCAGGCACGCGCAGAAAACACACATCGTGCGTCACGTCGGCGACCTGCTCGGTGACCGCCCACGGCATTCCGCCGCCGATCACCTTGATCGAGATCGCCTTGCTCGTGACGTGGCAGTTGGTCACGAGAACTCCCTGTGCGACCGTGATCGCCGACCCGACACCAACGCGGCCATCGTCAAGGCGCGCCTCCACCCGGCCGACGCTGTGCGAGAGTGCGACGATCTCGGCGCGGCCTAGCGGCTGCGCATCGACAGCGGCCGTTGCGGCGAAGCCGCCGGCTGCAAGCGCACACGCTGCGAGCTTGAAACGAAGCGGCGTGGGCGGCTGCAACGAACCGCCCTCAGCGAACCAACTCGCCGCGCTCGTCGACCAGCGGCACGTTGTAGTCGCGCAGGATGGTGGTCAGCGCAACCTGGTTATCGGCGATCAGCTTTTCGATGGTGGCTTTCCAGGCGGGTTCGCCGTAGCGCACGCCCATCGCCATTTCGTAGTCGAAGCGGATGCCGGGTTCCGACTTGAGCGGCACCACCACCAGCTCAGGTGATTTCACGCGCTTGGCGTAAAAACCTGCGATCGGTCCCCATACGATTGCCGCATCGATCGCACCCGCAGCGAGATCGCGCTCGATGATCTCTCCCGGGTACTGCTCCGGGTTGGGCGAGAGGATGGGATAGATCTTCGCCTGATCTTCCCAGCCGTGTTTCGCGAGCCAGGTTGCCGCGGGTGATTTGTCGTAGACGCCGATGCGAAGTTTTTTCTGCGTGTCGTTCGGCACGCCGAACAATTCCGCACCGGAGCGCACGCGATCAAGCGCCTTGCCCTTCGGGAACACCAGTGCGTAGGTTGAACGATAGTAGGGCTTGGTGCTGCTCACCTGGTCATAACCTGCGGGTATCCCGAGCACGACATCACACTTGTAGTCCTCGCCTGGGAGTTTGTAGCGCAACGTATTGCGGATGAAACCCATCCGCTGCGGAAACGCGTAGTACTCCACCTTCAGACCCAGCTTTGCGCCAAAGAGTTCGGCGATCTTGTTCTCGATCCCTTCGCCGCTGGTGTTCGAGAACGGCAGGTTGCCGGGATCGATGCAGACTCGAAGCGCACTGGGCAGGGACGGCGACTCGGCACCAGGCGCTGAAGACGCGCAGGCACTCACAGCAGCGATCAGACAGCCGCGCAGACTGGCGCGGACAAAACGGGCAGGCAGACCGGACATTGCAAGGTCCTCAATCAAATACGTTCAGCAGCGCACGCACAAACCCGCTCGGTGTGAGCGGCGCGGCACGACCGAAGCGTAACGGGCGCACCGCGCGCAGCGCGCGGTGCGTGGGCTCCCGGCCTAGTTGATCGCCTCGACCTTGGCGCGCGTGATGGCGCCGTCGGAGCGACCTTTGAGGTATGCGTACAGGTTGTCGAGGTTCTCCATTACGGTGGGGCTGTTGCCGAAACTCTGCATGCCCTTGTCGAGCCGGCCATCACGCACCGTCTTGACGAATTCTTCCTTGGTCAGCGTCTTGAGACTGTTCACCAGCGACGGACCAACCAGACCTTCCTGGTTGGCACCATGACACCGGTCACACGCCGCCGCGCGCCAGGCGCGAAAGCCCTGCAACGTTTTGGCATCAACCTTGTACCCGTCGACGACGGTGTAAAGCTTGTCCTCTGCTGCAGCGCCGTTCACGGCGCCCATCAGCGCAATCGCGGCGAATGCGAGGATCGAAAGGCGGGAAAACGAACTCGGTTTCATTGGCACGGTCTCTTGCACAGCAGGTATTGGGAATAGGGGGCGACCATGAACAAAGCACCGGAACTTTCGTCCCGGTGCGAACATAACGTCATCAGGGAACGCCGGTTGACGGCGCTCTCGGTGGGAGCAGCAAACATCGCTCCCGACCGAGGCGAACAACCGGCTCTCTGCTTCAGCGCGGCAGCGCGAAGACCGTCAGCGAACCGCCTAGTTGCGTGTACTCGTTCAGCTCTTTGTAGCCACCGACTGCACCGAGACCATCCGTGTCCTTCTCGAGTCCAGCGGCCATGCCGATGCCGGCCCAGCCACCGATTCCCGAGAACACGCCGATGTATTGCTGGCCCTTGTGCTCGTAGGAGAAGACGTTGCCGATGATGCCGGACGGCGTCTTGAACTTGTAGAGCTCCTTGGACAGGTCGTTGGCATCGACGCACTTGAAGTAACCCTCAAGCGTGCCGTAGCAGGCAAGTCCACCTGCCGTCGTCAGGACGCCGCTCCATACCGAGAACTTCTCGGGCTTGGACTGCACGATCTTGCCCGTGCCGGCATCCCACGCGATCAGGTTGCCCAACCCGCCATGGCTGTTCGGCGCCGGGTACATCGACAGTGTTGCGCCGACGTACGGCTGGCCCGCTACATAGTCGACCTTGAACGGCTCGTAGTCCATGCAGACGTGGTTGGTCGGCACGATGAAGCGGTTGTTCTTCGGATAGAACGCCGCCGGCTGCTGATCCTTCGTGCCCAACGCCGCAGGGCAGATGCCCTTGGTGTTGACATCGGGACCATTTTTAGCCGTCGAGTACTTGGCGACGACTTGCGGACGGCCCGTCTTCATGTCGACGTTGGTGGCCCAGTTCACTGCAGGGTCGTACTTCTCGGCAACCAGCAGCGCGCCGTTGGTACGGTCGAGCGTGTAGCCGAAGCCGTTACGGTCGAAGTGCACCAGTGCCTTGGTCGGTTTGCCCTTGACACTGATGTCGGCCAGGATCATCTCGTTGACCCCGTCGAAGTCCCACTCGTCGAACGGCGTCATCTGATAGACCCATTTCGCCGCACCGGTGTCGACGTCACGCGCGAAAACGGTCATCGACCACTTGTTGTCGCCCGGGCGTTGCGACGGGTTCCACGTCGAGGGGTTGCCGCTCCCGTAGTACATCAGGTTCAGCGCCTTGTCGTAGCTGTACCAGCCCCACGTGGTGCCGCCGCCGATCTTCCACTGATCGCCCTTCCAGGTCTTCAGCGACGAGTCCTTGCCGACCGGCTTGACTGCACCGTCGGTCCAGGTGGTGGTCTTGTCGGGGTCGATCAACATTTCGTTGTCGGGACCAACCGAGTAGCCTTTCCACACCTGCTTGCCGGTGTTGATGTCATAGGCCGCCACGAAACCACGCACGCCCCATTCGCCGCCGGAGATACCGGTGATGACCTTGTCCTTGAACACGTGCGGCGCATTGGTGTTGACCGCGCCCAGCTTCGGGTCACCATTTTTGACCTGCCACAGGACCTTGCCGGTCTTGGCGTCGAACGCCAGCAGCGTGCTGTCGGCCTGTTGCAGGAAGATCTTGTTCTCCGCGTAGGCAAGGCCGCGATAAACGGTGTCGCAGCACATCTGCGGAATCACGGCCGGATCCTGCTTCGGCTCGTACTTCCACTTGATCTTCTGCGTATCAACGTCGAGCGCGAACACCTTGTTGGGGAACGGCGTGTGCACGTACATCATGCCGTCGACCACAAGCGGCGAACCTTCGTGGCCGCGCAGAACACCGGTCGAGAAAGTCCATGCGACTTGCAGTTTGCCGACGTTGGCCGTGGTGATCTTGTCCAGCTTGCTGTAGCGCTGGTTGTACATGTCGCCGGCTTGCGACGCCCAGTTGGCCGAGTTGGCCATTTTTCCCTCGAGCTCTGAATTCGCAAGCACGAGAGCGGGAGCTGCCATGGCCGAAGCCAAAGCGACACTCCGCCATAACTTCTCAGATTTCCTCATCTCGCATATCTCCTAGATGTTGTCTTTCTGGTCCGCCGCCGCGTGTGCAATCGCATGCACGTACACCGCACCCATGCCTTGCTGCAATGGCTTTTTTGCCGCTTCTAGTTGCTGGGCGCGGGCAGTCTTGCTCCCGCCCACAGCCCTTTCAATATGCATTGCAGCAACCTCCTCGCTACAGAGGGGCAATCAGCGTATGTCGATCGTCGATTGCAGGACGGTCTGTTTCCGAAAAAGGCACAGGTTGTGTCGAAGCGGACACATGTTTTGGGCGCCGTTGTCCGCGGCGTCCAGGGACACGCCTGCCCGAGTTCGGATCGGCCGCGGGCCGGCGCGCGACGGCGGCCGCTCCTTCAGAGGAGATTGCGCGCTTGCGTCCCGCAAAAGCATCGTCGGATTGGTGCTTGGCTGCCGCGCCGCACCCTGAACGCCCGCCGAGGGGGGCGGCTAGCCATTAGATGGTATTCGTAGTCGACGGCCGGCGGTCCGGCGGCGCGCCGGCGCGGGGGGCACGACGAGCGCGATGCGCCCTTGGCGCTGACCGACAAGCGCCGGCGCCAGGCCGGCGCACGGGTCTGGAAGGATTTGCATCGCATTCACATTGCATTAACATCGAATGCACATCAACCCGGGGCCGCGTTTGCGCCTGCTCTTGGTCCGCGATGGAAAACAAGACTGCCCGCCTGACGCTGCTGCTCGATCCGCGCAAGAAGGCATTGCTCGAAGAGATCTGCGCGGCCAAGGACGTAACGCCATCACAGGTAGTACGCCAGCTCATCCGCGAATACATCATCGAAAACGCCGGCGACCGGCCGCTACCGCGCTGGTTGCTCGCCGCGTCGAAAAAAACGGCAGCACGACGCTAGATCCACCGCATGAACATCGCGCCGCTGCTGCCGATCGACTGGATCCTCGCGATCGTCGTTCTGTGGCTGCTGCTCGGCGCAGCGGGTGTCGTGCGGCCGCACGGATTTTTTTTCGTCGCACGCGTGCTGTTCCCGGCCAGCGCAGTGGTGAGTGTTCTGCTTGCGGTCGTGGCGCTCGTCGCTTGTTTCGACGGCGCGCAAGTGGCAGTGCTGCCGCTCGGATTGCCGCAGCTGCCGTTTCACTTGCGGCTCGATGCGCTGTCGGCGTTCTTCCTGTTCCTGCTTGGAGCCGCAAGCGCAGGTGTCTCAGCGTTCGGGGCGGGTTATTTCCGGCGCGGCGAAGGCACGCCGCCCGGCTTGTTGTGCCTGCAGTACCACGTGTTCCTGGTCGGCATGGCGATGGTCCTGCTCGCCGACGACGCGTACGCGTTCATGGTGATGTGGGAAGTGATGGCGCTCTCGTCATTCTTCCTTGTCACCGCCAACCACCGGGTGGCGGAGATCCGGCGCGCGGGTTACCTGTATCTGCTGCTCGCTCACATTGGCGCCCTTGCGATCCTGCTGTGCTTTGGGGTCCTGCAGGCGAACACGGGTGACTACACGTTTGCCAATCTGCGCACGCAGCAGCTGAGCACGTTCTGGAGCTCGACTGCGTTCCTGCTCGCGTTGGGCGGATTCGGCGCCAAAGCCGGCCTGTTGCCGCTGCACGTGTGGCTGCCCGAGGCGCATCCCGCGGCGCCGTCGCCGGTGTCGGCATTGCTAAGCGGCGTGATGCTCAAGACGGCGATCTACGGCCTGCTGCGCGTGACGTTTGATCTCCTGCACGTGCAACTCTGGTGGTGGGGCGTGCTGGCACTGGCGATCGGACTCGCGACTGCGCTCTATGGCGTCATCTTCAGCGCGGTACAGACCGACATGAAGCGGCTGCTCGCGTATTCGTCGATCGAAAACATCGGCCTGGTGCTGGTCGGTATCGGCCTCGCGGTGCTGTTCAACGCGTACGCACTGCCGGCACTCGCCGCGCTTGCGCTGACCGCCGCGCTGTATCACTGCCTGAATCACGCGTTCTTCAAGTGCTTGCTCTTTCTCGGCACCGGCGCCGTGCTGCATGCAACCAGCGAACGTAATCTCGGCCGGCTGGGCGGGCTTCTGCGCCGCATGCCCTGGGTCGGATGGGCGGCGCTGGTCGGCGTACTGGCGAGCTCGGGACTGCCGCCGCTCAATGGCTTCGTCTCCGAGTGGCTGCTGTTGCAGAGTTTCCTCTTCACCCTCGGCCTGCCGAGCACGTTCGTCAACATGCTGGTGCCGGTCGTGGCCGGCGGCGTGGCGCTGGTCGCTGCGCTGGCCGGCTACACGATGGTGAAGTTCTACGGCGTCATCTTTCTCGGTCAGCCGCGCGAGGAGCGCCTCGCGCGCGCTCACGACGCCGGCGCTTGGGAACGGGTGGGACTGTCTTGGCTCGCGTGCGGCTGCGTGCTGCTCGGCTTGTTGCCGGCCCAGGTGATCGTGCTCATCGACAACGTGACGCATGCCTTGGTTGGCGCGGGCCTCGCCGCAACGGTGCGCGCCAACGGCTGGCTGCTGCTGGCGCCGGTGTCGCTCGAGCGCGCCAGCTATAGCCCGCTGATCTTCCTTTTTGTTGTCGCTGCAAGCCTGCTGCTCGTCTACGCGATGGTGCGCCGGCTCTACCACGGTCGGTTGCGCCGAGCAGCGCCATGGGATTGCGGCTTTCCGCGCCTGACGCCGCGCATGCAGGACACCGCTGAAGGATTCGGCCAGCCGATCCGCCAGGTGTTCGAGCCGTTCTTTCGCATGCACCGCGAGCTGCCGAGTGCTTCTGACGCCATGCCGCGTTATCGGGTGGTGGTGGAGGATCACTTCTGGTTCTGGATCTACACGCCGATCGCGCGCCTGGTCGAGAACGTCGCGCGATTGATCGGCCTCTTGCAGCGCGGGCGCATCGCCACCTATCTGCTCTACAGCTTTGCCACGCTGCTGTTGATGCTCTTGTGGGTGCGGCGTTGAACTGGTCCGGCCTGCTATCGCAGCTGCTCGAGATCACGCTCGCGGTCCTCGGTGCACCGCTGCTCACGGGGTGGGTCAACCAGTGTCGCGCCTGGCTGCAGAACAAAAGTGCACCGCCGCTTCTGCTTCCCTATCGCACGCTGCACAAGCTGTTCAACAAGGAGTCGGTAGTCGCGACGCACGCGTCGCCGCTGTTCCGTGCCACGCCTTACGTGGTGTTCGGATGTATGGCGCTCGCCTGCGCGGTCGTGCCCAGCCTTTCCACCGATCTGCCGCTTGCCTCGGCGGCGGATGCAATTGCGCTGGTCGGGCTTTTTGCCGTGGCGCGCGTCTTCATTGCGCTCGGCGCGTTCGACATCGGCACCGCGTTCGGCACGCTGGGCGCGCGGCGCGAGATGCTGGTCGGTTTCCTGGCCGAGCCGGCCCTGTTGATGGTGTTGTTCACCTCGTTTCTGATCAGCGGTTCCACCTCGCTTGCCACCATCGTGGAAAACCTGGCGGGGCGTGAACTGGCGATCTACCCCGCGCTGGCGTTCGCCGGCGTGGCCTTCACGATGGTCTCGCTCGCCGAAAACGCCCGCGTGCCGGTCGACAACCCGGCGACGCACCTCGAACTGACGATGATCCACGAAGCGATGATCCTCGAGTACTCGGGGCGTCATCTCGCCCTGATCGAATGGGCCGCGAGCCTCAAGCTGTTCGCGTATTCGTGCATCGGGCTGGCGTTGTTCTTCCCTTGGGGCGTGGCACGCGCCGGTGCGCCGCTGGATCTGTTTCTCGCCTTGCCCGTGTTGATCGTCAAGCTCGCCCTCGGCGGCGCGTTGCTTGCGCTGATCGAAACCGCGTCGGCGAAGATGCGGATCTTCCGCGTCCCGGAGTTTCTCGCCGGTGCTTTCCTGCTTGCCGTGATCGGCATGCTGGTGCACCTGCTGTTGGGTGCCTGATGTCAACGTTGGCGTCCCAGCTCATCAACCTGTTTGCGGCGATCCTGCTGCTGCTTGCGTTCGCCATGCTGTCGCAGCGACGCGTGTTGTCGCTGGTGCACTTGTTCACGTTGCAGGGCGCCGCGCTGGTCGCATCCACGGGCGTGATGGCGTATGCCACCGACCAGCCGCATCTCTATTTCTCGGCTGCGCTGACACTGGTCCTGAAGGTGCTGCTGCTTCCGTGGCTGCTGCATCGGCTGATCCAGCGCCTGGCGGTAAGGTGGGACGTCGAGCCACTGCTCAACATCCCGACGACGATGCTGGTCGGCATCGTGCTCGTCATCTTCGCGTTCACGCTGGCCGCGCCGATTTCCGCGCTGTCGGCTTCGGTGGCGCGCAGCACGCTCGGCATCGCGCTCGCCTGCGTTCTGCTGTCCTTCATGATGATGATCACCCGCGCCAAGGCGATTCCG
>Ga0137394_10003367_pt1 | contig 11998 bp, 10 predicted proteins | sample czobulk116metaG_FD_108278 | JGI IMG/M metagenome (GOLD analysis project Ga0137394, IMG submission 108278) | Vadose zone soil microbial communities from Angelo Coast Range Reserve, California, USA - czobulk1.16 metaG | ecosystem: Environmental > Terrestrial > Soil > Vadose zone | place: USA... | reverse complement strand
ATCACCGCTTGGGGAAAACTCGCCGAGATATGCCAGCAATACCTGAAAAAAGGGACCATGGTGTATATCGAAGGCCGCATCCAGTCCCGCGAATGGCAGGACAAGGAAGGCCAGAAGCGCACCAGCTTCGAAATCGTGGCGAACAACTTCCGGATGCTCGGTGGCCGCGCCGAAGGTGCTGCCGCGGCTGGGGCTGGCGGAGGCCTAGGTGTCCGCTCTGGCGGAAGCGATGACTTCGAAAGCCATGCCGCTCCTGCTGACGATTCCTACGGTGGCGGCGGAGGTCACGCCGGCGGAGGCCCGGAAATCTCAGACGAAGATATTCCCTTCTAAAACGGGTCTTCTTCTGAGTGTCCAGTTTCATCTGAACTGCTGCGCGTTTCGCTTTCGTTCTTCGTCTAAGCGCTTCAAGAACTCTTCGAACTTGGGCTTCTGCTCCGGCGTGAGAATCGCGCGAATTTGTTCCCGCCCCTTTTGCCGAGCCTGATCGATCTGCGGGTCCGTCGACTGGTGAATGGCTTTGTACTGTGCCTGCACGCTGGTCATAATCGCATCAAGCTGCTTCTGCTGGTCGGGGCTCAGATTCAATTCCTGCGTCAAGCGCTGGACCTTCTGCGCCCGCTTTTCCGCATCCGTCATCTGCGGTGGAGCCGCAATCACACGATGAGCAAAAACGTATCCAAGCATCCCGCCGAGCGCAGCCCCTAGCAGGAAAACAACGCCGACCCATAAGGCCGCCTTCCGCGTTGCCGACGTATCGCTCATTGATTCTTCTCCGCCAGGCTAATGAGAACATCATCCTGATTCATGGGTGGTTGCGGTGCTTCAAAAAGATATTCCTGGCTCGCCGCCGCGGCCGGCTGTTTCGCCGCCGCCGTATTAGGCCTTTCATACAACCACGTACTCGCCACGAGCAAAAGCGCTCCTGAAGCCATGGCCAGCCTCGCCGCAAACTTCGGCACTGCCAGCCAGGTACTCGCCATCTCCGATAATTCCCTCTCACGCGCGGCGATGGCTGCCATAACCCGAAGAGCAAACCACGGCCTAGCCGTGTCTGTGGAAGAGGCAACGCCCTTGAAGATTTCCCGGCTCGCGAGAAGATCCTGTGCAGCTTCCTGGCAGCTCCCGCAGGCGGCGACGTGGGCGCGCTGCGCCGCAGGCCAGGCCTGGCTCAATTCTTCGATGCGGACAGCTTCAGGACCAGCCGCTGCCCATTCCTCCAGCAAATCCTGCAGCTTCCTGCACTCTTCGTCGCTCTTGTTCAGCAGGTTCCACATACCCGCCTCCTCACTGCTCTTGCCTTCAGCCTTAGTCTCCGCGCTTCTTTGCTTGGTTTACCACCCGGCGTCGGGCTCGAAAGAGCCTCACTTTCACCGTATTACCGTTCAGATTCAGAACTTCCGCAATTTCTTCGATGGAGAATCCTTCTACTTCTTTCAGGATCAGCATCAGCCGGTCCCGTTCATCTAACCCTTCCAGCAGCCGCTCCACGCGCTCCCGCGCTTCGATCTTCTCGCTGATATCCGGCCCAGGGTTCACTTTTTCCCCTGAGGTGATGACCAGTTTGGCCTGCTCCTCGCTCAAATCGGACTCGTATACCAGAGGTCGAACCTTCTTCTTCCTCAGCAAGTCCCAGCACTCATTGACCGTGATCTTATACAGCCACGTGCTGAATGCCGCCCGCTGATCAAATCGCTTCAGCGAGAAATACGCCTTAACAAAGACCTGCTGGGCGATATCTTCCACATCCTCGCGCCTTCGCAGAATGCCGCCTGCCACGGCAAATACCCGGTGCTGGTGACGCCGCACCAGTTCCTCAAACGCCTCTTGGTCTTCCCTCTGTGCCCGGCGAACCAATTCGCGATCGGCCGTCGCGCCAACAGGCTTGGAGGCGCGCCCCTCGGCGGCTCCCACCGCGGGGGGCCGGTCAAAGGTCTCCACTTTTGGGACGCGCGCCATAGTCATTTGGTTACGGCGACTGCCTTCGGTTTGCCCAAATCTGTATCAAATGTTTCACTTCCACAGCCACAACTTTGTACTTGCTTCCTATCTTACCTACATGGAATAATGCCTGCATGATTATTGGTGACCGCCTTCGCGCACTCCGCGAAGAAAAGAAACTCTCCCAGGGCGACATCGAAAAGCGAACGGGTCTGCTTCGTTGTTACATTTCCCGCGTAGAGAATGGTCATACTGTCCCGGCCATCGAAACGTTGGAAAAGCTGGCCCGCGCTCTCGAGTGCCCACTTTATCAACTCTTTTATGACGGTGAGGAACCGCCGCAGTTGCCGAATCTCCCCAAGCGTAAGTCGTCCGATGACATCGCGTGGGGCAGCGTCGGTAAAGATGCACGCTTTCTCAACAAGCTTCGCCGCTTGCTGAGCAAGGTGGAAGAAGGGGATCGCAAACTTATCCTCTACATGGCCCAGAAAATGGCCAACCGCTAGTCCAGCGATCGGACTTCTCCGGTTGTCGCTGTTCTGGAGCATCACACCTTACGGAAAAGGCCGCGCATACCCGCTGCGCGGCCTCTTTTCTTTCCGGCCTGCAAATTTTCAGCAAGGTTTCCTTTTGAGTGTCCCAAGTCCGCCTCCCTGCTCATGGCCAGCCACTCCGAGAACTATTCCCACTCGATCGTGCTTGGTGGTTTGGAGCTGATATCGTAAACGACCCTGGTCACACCGGTCACTTCGTTGACGATACGGGTAGAGATACGTTCTAGTACTTCCCCGGGCAGCCGGACCCAGTCCGCGGTCATGGCGTCATCGGACTCCACCACCCTTACGGCCACGGTCAGCCCATAGGTTCGCCCATCGCCCATGACCCCCACACTGCGCACCGGGAGTAGAACCGCAAAAGCTTGCCACACTTTCGCATACAGTCCCGCACGCCGAATTTCCTCAACCACGATCGCGTCGGCCTCCTGGAGAGTTACCAGATGTGGACGGGTAATCTCCCCCAGCAGCCGGACGGCCAGCCCTGGCCCGGGAAACGGGTGTTTCACCAGAATTTCTTCCGGCAGTCCCAGCTCCTTGCCAATCCGGCGAACCTCGTCCTTGAAGAGGTCCCGCAGCGGCTCGATCAAGGCGAAAGGCATCTTCTCCGGCAGTCCGCCGACGTTGTGGTGCGTTTTGATCGTCGCCGAAGGCCCCTTTACGGAAACCGACTCGATTACGTCCGGGTAGAGCGTTCCCTGCACCAGGTAGCCAATCTCTCCGTGCGCTTCCCCTGTCTGTAGTTTCCGCGCTTCTTCCGCAAAGACAGCGATGAATTCCCTGCCAATACGCTTGCGCTTTTCCTCGGGGTCTGTAACCCCTCTTAATTGAGCGAGAAAGCGTTCCGAGGCGTCCACGCCGATGACGTGGAGCTTCAACCGGTCCCGCAGCATCTCCAGGGTCTGCTCAAATTCGTTTTTCCTCAACATCCCCGTATTCACGAAGATGTTCGTAAGCCGGGTCCCCATCGCCCGGTGCACCAGTACCGCGGCGACAGTGGAATCCACGCCCCCGCTCAGCCCGCAGATAGCCCACTTATTTCCCACCTTCTCCCGGATCGCCGCCGTGGTCTCCTCTATGAACGCCGCTCCGCTCCACTTCGGTTCCGCGTTGCACACTCGAAATAGGAAATTTCTAAGCAACTCTGTCCCGCGCTCGGTGTGGTTCACTTCCGGGTGAAACTCGACCGCATAAATCTTCTTGTCTGGGTTCTCCACGGCGGCAATGGCATTTTCGGTTCGCCCGATGGTGCGAAAACCTTCCGGAAGCGCTCGAACATGATCCCCGTGACTATTCCAGACGCGCAGGGAGGCCGGAACTCCGGCAAACAGGTCGGACCCGCCGGGTTGTTTGGAATCATCGATGCTCAATTGCGCCCGGCCATATTCCCGCCGCTCCGCTTTCTCCACCGTTCCCCCAAGCGTGTGGGTGATCCACTGCATCCCGTAGCAAATCCCCAGGACCGGAATGCCCAAAGCCAGCACCCGCGGGTCGCACTTGGGCGCTTCAGCGTCATAAACCGAGCTCGGCCCGCCCGATAGAATGATTCCCACAGGCTCCAGCTTGCGGATTTCTTCGATAGAAGAAGTGCATGGCAGGACGGCGGAGAATACCTGCTGTTCGCGGATGCGCCGAGCAATCAGTTGCGTATACTGCCCGCCGAAGTCGAGAACCACCACGCCGCCGAGTTCCGCTTTCATCCTGCCTCCCTGCTCTCGCACTCGCTCCGCCGCCTGTTTTGCCGCGCTCTCCATCATGCCATCCCCCATTGCGTTCGGGTGTGCGGGACGCGCCACCCGAATTGCCTTTGTAGCGGTGGGGCTCGCCCCGCCCCCTCGCGCTATGCCACGACCAAATTCAACAATCTGTCCGGCACGAAAATTCGTTTCACGATGGTCTTGCCGGTGAGGTGTGGCGCAATCATCGTATCCGCTCGCGCCAGCCTTTCGACCTCGTCTCCTCCGGTCCCCACGGCGACTTTCACCTTGCCCCGCAGGCGTCCATTCACCTGCACGGGGACCTCGACTTCGTCCTCGCGCGTCAACTCCTCATCAAATGCCGGCCAACTCGCCTTGCGCAATCCGCCTGTATGTCCGAGCATTTCCCAGAGCTCTTCCGCCAGGTGTGGGGTCATCGGCGCCAGCATCAGCGTCAGCAGTTCCAGCACTTCCCTGCGAACTTCCGGTCGCGCCTCCTTTTCCAGCGGCTCTTGCGAATAAATCTCGTTGGTCAGCTCCATGATCAGGGCAATCGCCGAATTGAAGTGCCAGCGCGTCTCAAAATCCTGCGTCACGCGCCGTAACGTCTGGTGTACTTTGCGCAGCAGAGTCTTCTCTTTTGCAGTAGCGGTGGCGGCATCGATGCTTCCGCTATTCAGCCCACGAACGCCTTCGCTGTGCCGCTCCACTAACCGATACACGCGGTTTAGAAATCTCCAGGAGCCTTCGATGCTCTCCTCGCTCCACTCCAGGTCTTTCTCCGGGGGAGCCGCGAACAAGGTATAGAGCCGCCCCGTGTCCGCCCCATATTTTTGAGCCATCTCTTCCGCGCCGACCACATTTCCTCTCGACTTGGACATGGCAACGCCGCCCTTTTGCACCATCCCTTGGGTAAACAGCCGCGCTGCAGGTTCGTTGTGCGTAATCAACCCCAGATCGCGCATTACCTTCGACCAGAACCGGGAATAGAGCAGGTGTAGAATCGCGTGGGTAATTCCCCCGATATACTGGTCGATGGGAAACCAGTAGGCCACCTTGGCCGAATCATAAGGCGCTTTGTCGTTGTGCGGATCGCAGTAACGGTAGAAATACCAAGACGAATCCACAAACGTATCCATCGTGTCCGTCTCGCGCCGTGCCGGCCCGCCGCACTTCGGGCAAGTCGTATTCACGAACTCCGGCGTAGATGCCAGCGGCGATTCGCCCATGCCGGTGAGTTTCGGATTCGGCGGCAGCAGCACCGGCAAATCTTTGTCCGGCACGGCCACCATACCATCCTTCGAACAATAGACCACCGGAATCGGCGTGCCCCAATACCGCTGCCTGGAAATGCCCCAGTCCTTCAGCCGGAAAATCGTTTCGCGTTTGCCGAACTGACGGGCCTCAGCTTCCAATACCATCTTTTCGATGGCATCCTCGGAGGCCAACCCGCTAAATGGCCCCGAATTAAAACTGCAACCGTATTCTGTGAATGCTTCTTCTAGCGTGGCCTCTTTCAGAGGTGCAGCAGGTAGAGGTTGGACCACCACGCGAATCGGCAGGTTGTACTTCCGGCAAAACTCCAAGTCGCGCTGATCGTGTGCCGGAACGGCCATGATGGCGCCCGTTCCATATTCCATCAGGACGAAATTCCCGACCCAGATCGGAATCTTCTCGCCGCTGAAGGGATTGACGGCGTATCGTCCCGTGAAGAAGCCTTCCTTCTCCATCGTCGCCAGATCCTCAGTTTTCACCGATGCCTGACGCATCTTGGCCAGCTTGGCATCCGCTTCCGCTCGCGCGGGCGAGCCTTCCAGCAGTTTCGGCAGCAGCGGATGCCCCGGCGCCAGGATCACCGCTGTCGCGCCATAAATCGTGTCGATTCGCGTGGTAAAAACTTCAATTGCCTCCGCGTCCGCGAGGTCAGCGACGACAAACTTCACCTTCGCGCCCTGCGACTTCCCGATCCAGTTCCGCTGCATGAGGATGACGCGCTCCGGCCATCCGCCCTCGAGTTGCTTCAAGTCATCCAGCAGCTGCTCCGCATACGCGGTCGTCTTCAGGAACCACTGTTCGATCTCGCGTGATTCCACCAGCGTGTCTTCGTGTCGCCAGCAGTAACCGCCGTTCACCACCTGCTCGTTTGCCAGCACCGTGCAGCATTTCGGACACCAGTTCACCCGGCTCTTTTTCCGGTATGCCAGCCCGCGTTCCAGCATGCGCAGAAAAAACCACTGGTTCCAGCGGTAATACTCCGGTTCACAGGTGGAAATCTCCCGCCGCCAGTCGTAGCTGAACCCAAAGCGCCGCAGCACGCGCTGAAATTCCGAAATGTTCCTGTTGGTCCACTCCCGCGGGTGCGTATTGTTCTTGATCGCCGCGTTCTCCGCTGGCAAGCCGAAGGCATCCCAGCCCATTGGATGCATCACGTTGAATCCGCGCATGCGCTTTACTCTCGCCACGACGTCTCCAATCGTGTAGTTGCGCATGTGGCCCATGTGCAGGGTGCCGCTCGGGTACGGCAGCATCTCCAGCACGTAATACTTGGGCTTCGAAGGATCCGCCTCCGATTCGAATACGCGCGCCTCCGCCCAGCGCTTCTGCCACTTCTCTTCGATTTTCTGCGGATCGTATCCCGCCGCCGCTGCCGTCGCGCTGCCTGGTGTGTTCTGTTCCGCCACGCCGCCTTATCCCCTCTTCTTTTTCCTTGATCCGCTCTTTCTTGTCCTGCTCTTTACCGCGGCGCCTTTCTTCTTCCGCTTCTTCTTCTTTGGGTCCCGCTGCGGCCTCTGTTTTAAAATCTTTTTTTTCAGAGCCGCCGTCAACATCGAAAAGCCCTTCTCTGCCTGCGGTGCCTGTTCCTGCAATCCCGCAAGCTCCCACAGCACGGCCACGTTCCGCCGGTCATCCCCCGGATCATCAATCGGCGTCTCCGCCACAAACGCTCGCCCCGTCAAGCCTTCCGGCGCCGTCGTGCCGAATCGCGGGTGCCGTAAAATTCTCCCAAACGCCGCCGCTCCAATCTTTCCTTTTCCGATATGCTCGTGCCGGTCCACACGTCCGCCCAGCGGAATCCTCGAATCGTTCACATGAATCACCGGCACGTTTTCGAGCCCAATCGCGCCGTCAATCTGCCCGATCGTGGAGGCCAGTCCGCCCGCGGTCTTAATGTCGTATCCCGCGGCAAAAAGGTGCGCCGTATCCAGGCACGCCCCGACCGGCAAGTTCCGTAGTCCTGCCAAAATCTCTGCGACTTCTTCCAGCCGCGCGCCGACCGCCGTTCCCATCCCGGCGGTGTTCTCGATCAGAATTCGCAGCCCGCCCATCGGCGCGCGCCTCGACGCCTGCTTCACCGACTCCACGATCGTGGAAATCGCCTGCGGCGTCGTCGATTCGCCTCGCGCCCCCGGGTGCACCACCAGAAAATCCGCTCCCAGCGCCGTCGCCCGCACGATCTCATCGTGGAAAGCTTGGATCGACCGCGTCTGCAGCATCCGCTGCGCCGACGCCAAGTTGATAAGGTAGTTTGCATGGATCACCAAAGGCCCGAGCCGCAATTCTTCCCGGCGCGCCCGAAACGCCTGCGCATCCACGTCCGGAATCCGCGCGGACCCGCCCTGCCACATCCTCGGACTTGCCGAGAAGATTTGCAGTGCATTGCAGCCAAGTTTTCTCGCTGATTCCAGGGCGTTCAGATAGCTTCCCGCGATGGACGTATGAATGCCAATGCGCACGCTCCCATCCATCCACGATGGCGCTTGAGGTTCAGGTTCAGGTTCGGGGCGGTACTCGTCTTCTGGATCGAATTCAGTCGGTTGGAGGATGGGCTCATCAGGCATGCCTAATGAGAATTTCTGTTCCGTCATAAACCAACTATTCTAGCACACGCTCCAAATCACCTCTCTTCTGGCAAGTCTTTGCGTGAGGATACACCCCAGCCCTGCTAGCCTTTTCTCCAGACTGCCAGGCTGGAATTCAGCTATCCCTGCGGTCTCTCTCGCCCGAAGATGGAAAGCGGATTCCCGCGCGACTCCTCTGTTCTTCGGTTCGCGGCGGCAATCACCTGGTCCGCCGGCCGATTGGCGATGCGCTCTAGGGAATCCGCGATGCGCGACAACTCATAGAGAAGCTGGTCGCTCACCGCAGATCTTTGCAGCACGACCGTTCGTCTCCGGCGAAACTGCTGAACGGTCCAAGCCGCGGCCACAATCAAGACAATTGCGCCTGTGACGAGCTGTTCGTAACCGTTTATGGTGATAGTTCGGCCAAAAATAGAAAAGACATGATCCGAGAGCAATTCTTCCTCCCGGCTGGGGCTCAGTTGGACAACTACATGATTGGATGCCTTTCGCTCGCCCTCGTCAATGGAATTCGTAGCGCCAGCTTGTCCTGAGCCGCGAAGGGCATCCCGCCGGTGGTCTTAACAACTGAAAGTGTCTCTCCCCCATATCTCAAGCACCGAGGAATGAGTTCACTCATCAACCTACCATCATGTCCGGTGACGGGCGCTTATCAGGTATTGCTATGCAATTACTAGCCACGAATTTTCTACGCTTCGCGTGTCCAGCTTGGTGCGCATGATTTATCCTCCAGGCGAGATATCAAGGGATGGCTTCACTCAAGGCTCGATCGGTCCGTACTGTGTCTCCTGAGCCGATTCCAATCCCGTTCTGCGCAACAGCTCCTTCACTTCCACCGGCGACTGGCGCCGCCCTAGAGCACTTTCTGAATTGGCTATTTCGTACGCCGCAACCGAAATCACCGCGGTGTCCAACGCGAGTGTGTGCGGGTCGATTTTGTCGAACGTATCCGTGATGGCATGGTGCCGCACGTCGTAATCGCCCGGCGCTACCTTCAACGTCAAGCTCGGCACTCCCGCCACCATGAAAGACGCGTTGTCGGATTCCATATCCGCTTCGGCGGAGATTTCGTCGGCTCCCAGCGCGATCAGCCCTGACAGAACTTCTTGCAGCGGCGCCACCAAGTCCCTGCGGCCGTTCGTCTTGAAACCTAGCGGCACCTGCGCGCCGTCGTCCATCATCACGAAGGCGCGGGTGCGGTCTAGTTCGTCTCCATGTGTTTTCACGTAGGCGCGTGATCCGAGATTTGCCTGCTCTTCCCCAGAGAAAAATGCGAAGCGAATCGTGCATCTCGGCGCAATTCCGAGCCCTTTAAAGATTCGCGCCGCTTCTAAAATCGCCGCCACGCCCGTACCGTTGTCATCCGCACCCTGCGCTCGGTCCCAGGAGTCGAAGTGCGCTCCTACGAGAACAATATCCCGGCAGTTCGCGCCAGGAATCTCGGCAATCACGTTGCGCTCTGTTGCCGGACTCTCATCGAACGTGTTGCGGACATCCAGCGCGATCTTCACCGGTCCGACCGCCAACAATCGACGTAAGTAGAGCGCATCCTCCTTTCCAATGGACAACACCGGCAGAGGTCCACGCGGATACAGCGCGTAAGCGGACGTGTACAGCATCCGATCCGGTTTGTCGGAAGGAATCAACATCGCGGCCGCGCCTGCTCGCGCAAGTTGCCTGGCGATGAGCGCGCGCATTACCGGAGTGGGCGAGTTTCCTATCGCGTGTGCATCTACAATCACGGCCGCACCCTTCAAGTTCTTGGTCGTTTTCGGCAGTTCATTTGTGGGCGGCCTACCGAGGTCAACAACCACAGCCTCGATGCGCCCAGGCGTGCCCGGCACCCATCCGTAGGAACCGACGTGCAGCGCGCCTTTTCCCGGGGCAAGCACTTCGCCGCTGGCTGGCCCGCGCTCCCATCGCGACTCAAGCGGATACTCTTCTACGTGCGCCGACGCGAAGCCTGCATCCTTCAGTGCTTTCAAAATGAGCTCCACCGCAGCTCGAGATTGCGTGCTACCGGTAAGTCGTCCTCCAACGGAATCCGTAAGCGTACGAAGAAACTCCAACGCACCACCCCGCGTCATCGCGGCACCCACAATGCGGGCACTGTTCGGATCCGGTTGGGCAGCGCTGGTCGCAGCGCCTCCATTCGAGCTCCGCCCCGCCGCCACAGTCATTACCGCAGCGGAGAGCACAGCAACGAACGTCATCAGCGTCTTCATCACCGACCTCCACAAAAATCAGCCGCATTCTATTACACCGAAGCAAACCGCGCTTCTCCGGAGCACAAACTCGTTCCAATGGACGTATAGCCGGGAAGACCGGAAACTGACCCACCTTGCGCGCTCGCGATTTGCAGCCTTCCGCCGCCATACCGTAAACTCAATCTTCACTCACTGCGCCGGGGGAGCCCTCCATGCTCGTCGTCATGCAATCTCACGCCACCGAGGAGCAGATCCGCGAAGTCTGCAAGCGCATTGAAAGTCTCGGCTTGAAGGCTCACCCCATGCCGGGGTCCCTCCGCACCGCGATCGGCATCACCGGCAACAGGGGCGCCATTGACCTGGGCATCCTCGAATCCCTCCCCGGCGTCGTCGAATGCATCCCGGTCAGTAAACCGTACAAGCTGGTCAGCCGCGACACCAAGCAGGAAGACAGTATCCTGCGAATTCCCACGCCCTCCGGCGACGTCATCGTTGGCGGCGATAAGATCGCCCTGGTCGCCGGCCCCTGCGCCGTCGAAACCGAGGAGCAGTGCCTTGCCATTGCCGAGCGCCTCAAAAAATCCGGCGCGCGGCTCTTCCGCGGCGGTGCCTATAAGCCCCGCACTTCTCCGTACAGCTTCCAGGGCCTCGGCGAAGATGGTCTCAAGATTCTTTCGAAAGTTCGCGCCACTTACGGCTTCGGCATCGTCACCGAGGCCATCGACAACGAAAGCCTCGACCTCGTCGAGGAATACGCCGATGTCATCCAGATCGGCGCGCGCAACATGCAGAATTTTTCCCTGCTCAAACGCGCCGGCCGCGCCAAAAAACCGGTTCTCCTCAAGCGCGGCATGTCCGCCACGCTCGACGAGTTCCTCATGGCCGCCGAGTACATCCTCTCCGAGGGCAATTACAACGTCATGCTTTGCGAGCGCGGCGTCCGAACCTTCTCCGATTTTTCACGCAACACGCTCGACCTCGCCGTCGTTCCCGCCGTAAAAAAACGCAGCCATCTCCCGATCTTTGTCGATCCCAGCCACGGCACCGGCAAGCGCCACAAAGTGCTGCCGCTCTCCCGCGCCGCTGTCGCCGTCGGCGCCGATGGCCTGCTCATCGAAGTCCATCACCAACCGGACAAAGCGCTCTCCGACGGCATGCAGTCGCTTCTCCCCGAGGAGTTCATGGCCCTCGCCGATGAAATGCGCCAAATCGCCGCCGTCCTCCAACGCACCATCAATTAATGTCCAACGAACTAGACGTATATCGCTTGGATAACTCTTCTAGAGATGAGCGTGGAAATCAACGGCGCTCGTTTGTGGCATGGGGCTTCTTGTATCAGCCGAACCGCGGAGTGGCGGGATCAATCCGCAACTGCACTTATCTTCCGCTTGCGGCCTTCCTCGCCAGTCCCCGCTTCCCATGCAACTCAAAAAACCTGCTCGTAAAGCGATTCTCCGGATCAACGGCATGCTTCTTTTGGAAAAAGGCGTCAATCTCTCTGTACCCCTTTCTCAAACAATCCACCTCCAGATCCCGCGCATACGTCAGATAGAACGTTCCACCGCAGTTCACAGCCAGGTGCACTAGCCGGTTGATCAGCCCATTGGCCTTCGCTCGGCCATCGGCCGAGCATAACTCGTTGAAGTAAAGTATCACCGCGAATGCATCTTCTTTCGGGGCATACGAAAGAGCCGTTTCGTTGTTGGCTCTCACATACCGCAATGTCACGCCGAGGAGGT
>Ga0137394_10003365_pt1 | contig 12006 bp, 10 predicted proteins | sample czobulk116metaG_FD_108278 | JGI IMG/M metagenome (GOLD analysis project Ga0137394, IMG submission 108278) | Vadose zone soil microbial communities from Angelo Coast Range Reserve, California, USA - czobulk1.16 metaG | ecosystem: Environmental > Terrestrial > Soil > Vadose zone | place: USA... | reverse complement strand
TGACCATATCGCAAGGTGTAGATCGCAAATAAGGGGAGAGATAGGACGGCGGCCATTGCCAGCCGCGAAGCCCAGACGCTCTTTTCCTCACTACTGGAGGCCGATTCGGAGTCGTAATAGTCCTCGGTAGGAGCTTCGAGCTTGTCTCGAAGCTGATAGGCGATCACTCCCGCCAGCGCGAACCACAGGAACGAGGAAATTAGCGGGATATCGTACAAACTTCCCGTGTAATAGTCCTTCAGATCGGACGCCACATCGAGCGCCAGCGAAGCCAGCATGTAGAGCGTCGTCGCACCGAAGAGATTGGCATAGACCGTCCGCCAGGCGCCGCGGGTCCGCAACGAGAGAATGCCGAACCCAACGACGACAACCATGTTTTGAATATTCGTAACGACGTTGTAATAATGATTGTACTGCCCCAAGGAAGGTGCCGCGTATATCCAGGGCAAGACGCTGAAGACGTAGAAAAACGTCCACCAGACCAGCAGCAGCACAAAATCCAAATAACCAAAACGCAGGTGGCCCTCTCCGCGCCTGCGATGCGGAAGCAACGCGAGCGACGCCATGAGGGGGATGCCCCGCAGAAAGAACAGGATGTCTCCCGGATAGAGGTCGGGAAGAGGCTTATGAAGATAGACCTCGTAGTAGGTCCACTGGAACAGCCCAACCATCCAGAGACTGCAGCTCAGGGCGATGAGCATCCAGAAGAGATTTCTTCGCCAGTGAGGAGTGCCTGCGTTCAGCAGCAGGCCCGCGTTTGCCAGCAACGGTACGACACATTGGACCAAGTTGCCAAATGTCAAAAGAGATTGCGAGCCGCGGGGAAGCGATAGGGAGACTGCCGTATAGACGGCGAGGATGAGCAGCCAGATTCCCAACAACCAGGCGATTCTGCGAGACGAAGACATACAGTAGATCTTTCTAGTGTAGAGGGGCAGGGGCAGCGTAGGCGCGGACAATCGCTCCGGACTTGCTCAATGATAAACGAATGTCAGGCTGCAGCTTCGAGCGAGGAAGCAGCTACTTCGAATATCTGGCGGAGGAGGAGGGATTGGGACTGTCTACCGCATTGAGCGGCCCGCAGCCCTGCCAGGATCAACCGAGAAACTTAGCGAGAATTGCGAACACTTTTGAGCTTGCGGACCAGCGCTACGTAATCGATCTTGGCGTTGTGACGCTTGTCGACGGGGACGCGATCCAGGGAAACTACCTGGTCCAACTGTGCCCAAGAAAGAGAACGCAGAATGTCGTCGGGTGAGACTGGTTCTTCGGCTTCAACGGCAAGCACACGGCGTGCGTCCACCGCGGCTAGAGCAGCGCGGCGGATCGAGGGATTCTGCATCGCGGCGCATTCCACGGCAAACGGATAAAGAGTGCCCCGTTCATCCCGGATTTGGCCGCTGCATCGGCCTAGCAGCCACAGTCGGCCCGCCGCGTCCAGGTATCCGACATCACCGGTACGATGCCAACGGGCGCTATCTACCTCGAACTTCGTTTCGGTATCGCCTTCTCCGTTGAGGTAGCCAGGTAATACGTGGCCACCCGCAACCACGATCTCGCCAGGTTCTCCGCACGCTGCAATCAATCGCTCGAAGGTCAGGGCTTCCATTGGGGGAATCGGTGCGCCCCACTGTTCGCGAATTACGCGTAGTGAGATCGAAGACACTGGGCGGCCGGTGAGAAGCCCTTGGCCTTGCTCCATGGCATCGAAGTCAGCTTGCGAGATATCGGAGAGAGCAATCTCGGCCATGGGTTCAGCTTCGGTCGAGCCGTAGACAGCGACGATCTTGGCTTGCGGCCAAGACAGCCTTGTCCTGCGGAGAAGTCCGGGAAAGACCGGAGCTCCGCCCACATAAATGCTCGACACGGATGGCATTGGGGTGCCACCGCGTTGGTGTTCGTCCAAGAGTCGCGATATGAAGGCCGGTGACGCTGCTGTTGTCTGGATTTTGTGTCGCTGAATCTGCGCCAGCACTGGGCGGGGAGCGATCCTGCCGGGCCATCGGAGGTCCGCGTCGGGGAGGACACTGGTGACACCCGAAGCGAGATTCGCGAGTACGAAGACCGGCAAGGTGGTCAAGTCGCGGGTGCCTGGCTGTAATTCCAAGCTTGCCGCCAAAGCGCGATGTTGCGCCAGTAAGAAGCCGTGCGTACGCAATGCCGCTTTGGGTTGGCCAGTGCTCCCGCTCGTGAAGGTGACCAGTGCAGGCGCCTCGGCGGAGAGAGAAACGATCTCTCGCGTGGGTTCCGCCGCCGTGCCGAGATCCAGTCGCTGTGCGCCCGGAAACCAAGTGGAGCAGAACGCCTTGGGAACATGGCGGAGCTCCGGCATCACCCACCGTAACAGCTGTGCGCGCGGGCTGCCGAAAAAGGCTTTGGGTGGAAAGATGGCACAGCAGCGCTCGATATGTGCCCGGCCGGCAGAGGGATCCAGAAAGATCGCAACGCACCCAAGGCGGAATAGCGCGACTAGCACGAGATAGAGTTCTAGAGCTACTGGGTGCAGGAGCAGAATGCCATCGCCCGGATTGAGACCTGCACTCTTGAGCTGGCCGGCGACACTGGCGGTCGCGACGTCCAGTTCACGAAAACTGCAGGAGCGGTCACGATTTCGATGAACATCGATGATCGCCGCGTTGTCACCCAATTCTTTGGCGCGCTGCAACAAAATCTGGGCGATATTCATTTTGCCAAGGCTTTCGAAAAGAGTGCGTATTTGCGCATCACCGAGGCGTAATGGCGGCTGATGTTCAGCGAAATGTTGTCCTCAAACATCAGCGCATGAATGCAGCGGCGGAAGCCCATCTGGTGGCCAAGCTGCTGGGCACGCGCTACCAGTAGCGTGCCCAGGCCATGAATGTGCGGCTGCGGAAGAATCGAGACCGTCTTGATGATGAACGTGTCGACGTCGAGGCCGCGGGCCTTCAGCGCCAGATCGGGAATGGCGAACAGATAGCCAATACACTGGCCGGCGATCTCAGCAATGAGGACGAGTTCCGGATGCGCCATCGGCAGCAGGGGTTCGTACATGGAAATGAACTCGGTTTCGGGAATTTCCGTGTATAAGAAATTTTGCCGGAAGGAGATCTGGCTCACAGAAAAAATCTTCTGCAGTTCACAGCGGAGATCCGCATTCGCAGAGCGAATCACGACTCCTGCATCTGCAATCTTCTTTTCAATCACATCCAATCGCGGATCAGGGCGTGATAAGTCGCTGTTGAGCGCCGAGAAGTAGGACGCCAGCGTCGAAAAGCCCGCCCTTTCGAACTGGAGTGGCCACTCGGGGGGATTCGCGGGCTCCAGGAAAAAGGTAGGCTGTTCTCCGCGCTCCGCTATGAAACGGTAACTCCGCCAAGTGTTTCCATTCATCGGACCAATCGCGATGGTGCAGCCGGTCTGCCGCAATCGCTCCTGTGCTGCGGCGAGAACCGATGCGGCACCGCCATCGCTGGCCGCGGCGTAGTGGCCGATGACCCCGACGCGGTGTTGTTCGTAAGCCGGGACATGGTTCCACCAGAGGGAACAACGTGCTTGTGCATCACCGCTCGCTGACATAGCGCATAGGTGAATGTCAGCGTGCTGGGCTGCGAAGTCCGCAGGGTTGAAACGTGGCATTGTCGCAGAGCCAACCCAACTGGCAATTTCGGGAGTATTAGCGGAATGAAGGACTCGCACAATCAAAGAATCCTCGCTGCCAGAGTCGCCAGCAGCACGATGCCAGCCTGCCGCAACCAGCGGGGGCCCGTCGCAGGATAAATGCCTTCGCGGCGCGGTTCAGACAAGTAGAATACGCCGAAGGCCACGGCGCAGATCGGCAGAGCAGCTGCAGCTTGCAGGAGCGACAAGCTGGAGCGGCCTTCGATCAGCACGTAAGGTGCAAACATCAAACCCCAGGACACCAGGACGCAGGCAACCATCACGAGCCGCGCTGATGAGTATCGCGGGTAGAGCAAGTTCCAGGCTATGACGGCAAGGTGGATGGCGAACGCCAACGTATACGGGAACAGCAAGGCTGGCTGCTGCCAAATGCGGTAGAGAAAAAGCCACACCAATCCAACGGAAGCGACACTCAAAACCGCGTAGACGTCATGCGTGCGGTCCGAGGGAGTAATCTTCTCCGGGGAAAAAAAGGCATATGCGAGAAGCAGGATGGCCGGCGATATGAGCCACTGCCATCCTCCGAGCGCCCACGAAATGTAGAGCACCAAGGCCGATGCCAGCAGTGCACTGCCCTGTAGCGTGGTTTTGCGGCCGTAGGCGGTCACAAAAATAATCAATACAACCCCGACGCGGAAGCGGTTCCACAATTCGTTTAAAGGCATCGCGAGATACAGACGCAATAAGATAAATACGCCGAGAGGAATGAAGATGTTGTCCAGGCCCCGCCATGCAATCGCCTCCAGCAACATTACGATCAGGGCGATGTCGAGGGAGATAAGCAGGGTCTCAATGCGTCCAGCATCGGAAAAAACCACCAGCACGGCATTTACACTGAAGAAGGCAGCGCAAAAAAATGCGACGGAGCCTTCAATACTTTTGGTGGCTCCGGTAGAGGCGTACCCGTGTTTTCCATACTCGGCGCCGATCAGCGCAGCGACGGAGTCCGCCAGTGTGAGGACAAGGAGGGGAACTGCATACAACAGCTTGCTGCCCTGAGCTAACTGGTAGAGCAACGCGACCGATAAAGGAAAATAGATTTCTCCCCAGGACTGACGCTCTACATCATCGATGACGCCTGACAACCGACCGCGGACCAGCGGCACATACCGCATCATGAGCAGCAGGGTCATCGAAGCGCCACAGATAATGAAAACGGGAACGCGACTTGAGAATATCCACGGAAGACTGATCGAGATCAGACCGGTTCCGATGTGCGCCAACTTGCGCATCCACTCGCCGTCAGCGCCCGTCCACTTGCGGTATAGGCGAAGCAAAAACAGCATTGCTAATGCGCACGCCAACACTGCGGCCATGGCCACTGCGTCGCGCGAGGTCATATGACTTCCTCCACCACCAGGGCACTATAAAAGAAAGCCTGATCGCGGAGGAAAAGCTGCGAACTCAACTCGGCGAGCGGCCGCAGAAAGGTGGCTAGCGATTCTGGGCGATGGCGCGGCGCCAGCATGTTCCAGTAGGCCAAACGGGCTCCGGAGCGAGAACTGGACACCAGCAGCTTCAACAATTGCTCGTACGAGGCGGGCGACATGTACTCAAAGATGTCGCTCAAATTAAAGCAATCAAATTCCTGCGCTCGGCCGAGTGACTCTTCGAGCGCGCCGCAACGCCACTGCAGGCGATCAAGATTGCGGCGAATCCGTTCGAAGTTCTCCTCTCTGAGGGCCGCAGGGAGGGCGCCGTTATGACGCCCGGTCAGGATCCATTGAATGTAGGGATTTGTTGACGGATCCAATTCCGTGAGCGCGAACTCTGCGCGTTTCAGTATTCGATCGGAAACGCTGCCCTCTACATAACGAAAAAACTCCGGATCGCGGCCAAGCAAACCCATCAGTTTCCTGGAAAAAAATATGCGGAACATCAGCCGCCAGCGCAGATTGTTCCACCGGTTGTTATAGAACGAGCGCCGCTCCACGCGGGATTTCGCACGCAGGAGCTCCCGGACACGGTCGCGCGGATGTACCAGCGGCAGCACTCGTTCGCGGAACATACGGAAGTAGTGTTCGAATTTACCCGCAGAGCCAATGCCGGCGGCGATCAAGTCCGGCCGTTCATCCCAAAACGCGCGAACATCGAGCGACAGACATTTGCGGCAGACCTGATAGAAGCGCGGACGCGCATCGCTTTCGATTGTGCCAATCAGCGCGAGCAGTTCGCCGTGCTGCAGTGTGCGATACGCGGCCACGCGCAGTTCAAGACAAGCGAGCTGTGCGAGGCTGAGATCGAGTGCCAGCACACTTTCTGGATCTCGCGACAAGAGGGCCAGGGTGTTGTCTCCTGCCGAGGCGATCGAGAGGCAACGTTTTCCGGGTCCGGGTTCGAGGGCGTCGAGTAGAACGTCGGCATCTTCCCAACATTGTGCGTAACGTATGCCCGAAAAATCAGCACGCTCGGCTGCCTCGCTACGCATTGGCGTCCTTGGCAACAATACGACGGACGGTTCCGGCGCCGCCATCAAGCTCGACTTCGTCTCCGTCCTGCAGCCAATCGAGTAGTCCCGGGATCGAAATCACCGCTGGAATCCCCAGCTCGCGCGCCACGATGGCCGAGTGCGAGAGCAGGCTGCCGCGCTCGACCAGCAGACCGCTGGCTGACGGAAACAGCATGATCCAACCGGGATCGGTGTGGTCGGCCACAAGGATACATCCCGCAGTCAAACGCGCATGTTTGGGATCGCGCACCACGCGAGCCGTTCCGCGCACGATTCCGGGACAACATCCCAATCCTCTCCGCTCTTCGCCGCCGGCTTCCCTTTCTCCGCTTGGTGCGCTCGAACGATAGGCTTGCGCATGATATACAGGGCCCCGGGTCTCGAAGCGGTCCCCGGGGGCCGTGCCGTCCCGGTAGGCCGCAAATTCCTGTTTCCTCACGGCCGCTAGAGAACGCAGGTTGCTGGTAGTTGCCGTGCCATCGTTGAAGGCGAGAATCTCGCCCAGTTCGAGGTAGAAAATATCGCGAGCATCTTCGAGACTCCCAATGGATTGCAAACGGTGTCCAGTCTCCAGAAAGAGGCGGCGGATAGTTCCAAACAGCCGCGTGCGTTCGAAGCGGAGATTTTCCCGGTTACCGACGCGCTTGCGGGCTTGGCGCATCACCCAGAATAGTGTCCAGCGGCGAGCAGGCGATCCCGACAGTGTCGCGCGCATCTGGTCCTCGGCTTGACGGGCGGAGGAAATCTCCGTTTGCGGTGTCGGAGCGATTGCAGCGGCGCACGCAACTTCGCCGATGTTCCTTAACAGCACCAGAGGGTCGTCATGGAGAGTTTCACTTTCCAGTTTTAACTCTTCGAGACATCGATCGCCGAACTTTCTGAGGTAAGCATCGTAAAGCATGGAAAATTCGGGATATTGACGCACGACGCGGACGGCCTTCGCAACTGGAGCTTCCCGCAGAGCGGCCACCAGTTCGGGATATGCGGCGGCGACTCTGGCCATTTCACGAACACGCGCCGCAGGTTCTAGGCTGATGATATTGTCTTCGCCGCGGATCGCGTCATTGGCCAGCATACCGTCGGAGTCCCCGCACCAGCGCGCGGTGAGCTTGCGAAAGGCGCCATGGAAGATCATGGCGAAAAAATCGTTGACCAGGGGTGCGTCCCAACGAGATAGCAGCTGTCGTTCTAGTTTGTAATAATGCGCGACCAGTTCGTCCAGACGCATATCTGCAAACTGCGGATCCGGAGGCGCGAGCGCTTCATTTAACCGGACATAAAATCGCTCAATCTGACGGTCCAACGTGAAGTAGTTTCGCAGCAGACCGAATACTGTGTGTACGCTGCGCAGCGCATCGATGATTCGATCCCGAGTGCTGGCCTGCTCTAATTCGGAGGCAATCTCGCCCGCAAGGCTCTCGCGGACACCCATCATTTGTTCCATGAAGCGGCGATTTAGAGTGAATCCCGGAAGCAGGGCTAGCACGCGATACCAATTCAGCAGATTGTAGTAGATGCGGCCCCGGATCAGCCCGAGCATGCGGCTGAAGGTGCGCTCATGGGCTGCTATCCTGGCTTTCGGAACGCGCATGATCACGCAGAACTGTCGATAGACGCCCTCGTATATGTAGTGCGCGAAAGAGAAAGTTAGCGGGGTGGTAACACCGTTGTAGCTTTCCGTGATGTTGCTGTTGTCCCACAGATTGAGCGCACCTTCGGGATCGGCGAGATCACCCAGTGTGGTGATCGGGCGTGACTGTAACAAAAATAACTGGTCGCCTTCGATGGCCCATTCGATATCTTGTGGGCGGCCGAAAGCATGCGCGGCGCGACGTGCGAGGTGCGCCACGGCAATTGCTTTTTGGTCTGTAAGGGCGGGCTTCAAACCGTCGGCATCGCTTAAGGCTACCTTAGAGACGCCTTCCTCAGCCGTGGGGTCAAAGACGTGGAAAATTTTCTTGCGCGCGATCGCACGCTCGGCGATGGTCCCGGCACGATCGATTTTGAAGACATCCGCCGCAGCCTCGCCGCCGACAAGCGCTGTCCCCATGCCCGGCACTGCCGAGACTACCGACACCGAACGCCGGCCGCTAACCGGGTCAGCACTGAAGGCTACACCGGAGACATCAGCGTTCACCATTTTCTGCACCAGCACAGCCGGGGCTGATTGTGGCGAAATCGACAGTCCACGCTGGCGGCGATACTCGAGGATCCGGTCGTTGAAACCCGAGCGCCACACGGCCGCGATTTTGGCACTGAGGTCCTTCGCGTCGACGAAGAGAAACGTGTCGAACTGCCCCGCAAACGAATGCTGGGATCCATCCTCGTCGACTGCCGACGACCGAACCGCGAAACGACTGCCGTCCAAGGACAAATCCCGCAGCGCGTCACCCACTTCGCGTTGGATTTCATCCGATGGTCTTAGCGAGAGCAGTTCCGAGCTCAGCCGTTCCGACTGTTTGGACGCAAGCATCTCGGACTGCTCTCTGGTCAAACTAGCTGCGAAGGCCGTCGGCGAAATCACGAACCACGGTGGGACGGGCAGGCCGGCTTGCTCCGAGCGCAGCAGAGCTAAGGCCTTACCACCGAGGTCCTGTAATCCGCCTTCGCGGAACACGAAAACGCTCATGCCCCAGCCCACTGTCGCAAAACCATAGGAACAAATCCCAGGCTGAGGTACATCAGAAGACTCCAGGCGCCAGCCATCGTTTCGATCAATTTGCCGCGGTTGGGGACGGCACCCTGAAGAAAATATATTCCCGCCCCTGCAGCCGCGAAGAACAAAACCAACAACAAAAAAAACATAGGACGCGCAAAGCCGATCCGCAGCGCGGCAATATACGCAAACCCGGCTGTGCACGCCACCATTCCCAACCATGCGCGGATGGCATTCCGCCGGCCCCAGAGAATGCTGTAGGTTTCTACGCCGCCTTCTTCGTCTTGTGGTGATCGAATCTTTCTGCCGATTTCAACCACCATTCCATTGAAAAAGCTGACGACCAGAAACCACAGCAATCCGTGTGGTGGCCTGTCAACACCCGCGGGAACCCAGTCGCATGAAGTGGTGTAGAGATCAACCAGGGGCATTATGGCCATGTGCGACACCATGTAGGCGATGGGTCGCGCCTTCAGCCAACGCCGCGCGAAAAATTCCTTGCTCATCAGCCCGAGATAGCTCCACGTGAGCAGTAACAGGATAATAAGTTTTGGCGCGAGCCAGAGAGCGAGTGCCAGCTGGGTCGCGATACAGCCCGCCCACACCCAGCCCAGATCTCGAAGACTGACCAGGCCGCGCGGCACCGGGCGATAAGGGCGATAGCGCGAGTCTTCCTCGAAATCCTTGAATTCGTCAGCAAGCCGCAACTGGAGAAAGAAGAGGAACGAACTCGCAAATCCTACGATACAAGGTTTCCATCCCGGCAGGTGATTGATCCCGCGAAGCAATGCCGAATAGCTGACTGCGGAGAGACTGAAGGCCGCAATTAAGGGGGTGTGGGCGAAAACAGGAAAACGCTCGCGCTGGTAGATCCACCAGCGGTTAGGCATGGTCTGCCTTCTGTCCGGCATTTCTGCCGCGAGCCAGTTTCTGGTGCGCGCGGACGAATTCATTGGCACAAATCGCGGAGGTAAGCGAAATTTCTCCTGCCAGTGCGTAATAGTCGCCAGAGGCAAACATCCCCCGGACGCGCAGTGGCCCGGCAATTCCAGCTGGAATCTTCACGGCCCCGACACAATTCTCAATGAGATTCTGATTGGCCGCGAGCTCGCATTCAGCGCCGTCCGGCAAAAGCGCGCGTCGGCCCTCTGAAGGCCGCTTTAGCAGTTCCCATCGCTTGCTAATCGCGGAAGGGGATACTGAACTTCCTCCCGGAACGCGAGGGGCACGCTGAGGTAGCGGGCTGGTAAGTGATTGCGCCACTTCCAAGGTGGACCTGTGCTCGAGGAGACGTTTCAGGAATTTACCAACTCGCTCTTCGCTGCTGGACACTTGTTTCTCCAGGAGCACCGAAATGAGGTTTCAGCGCACATCTGGTACAAGAACAGTTTTACGAAGTATATTTCACCATCCTACTAACGAGAACCCGATGGCCGCCACAAACCGCGTGGCATGTTTCCCAGGCCGCACATGGGGTTTCGAAAGCATGGTTGGTCCTGCGGAAACTCCAGCCGGATCACGGGGCGAATTCTTGGTATGTCGCGGTATCGGGGAAGTGAAAATCTAAGTGTACGCTTTGCGTGGAGCGAAGAGGTTAGTTCACGCTGACCGCAACCGACCTCCACCGGTTCGGTCAAGGCAGCCAACTCTGCTAGGAATTCATCGATCGCCTCAGGCGTCAGACCGTGCGCAAGTCGGTGGCTACGTCGATCTGGAGGAAAGAACTCTGCAGCCTCTCGGCAACCCGTTTGGCTCAAAAGTGTTACCTGTGTAGCCGGTACGTTCTGTTACCTATGTGTCAGGGTCGGACATTCTGAACAGTGGCGGAGGAGGAGGGATTCAACCTTCCGTAGTATGAGGGCGGCACTGGTTGGTGGTTTGCTATTCGGGAGGTTGAAAAACATGGGATTTGCAATTCCCGCGTTAGGCGGGCCTTGGATGGGTTCCTAATTGGTTCATTTTTTGTAGCAAATGTGGCAGGGGAGTGATAGCCGCCGATGCCGGTAGCGGGATGCTGCAAAATAATTTGATTTGGCCGTATTGAGCTAAATTGCGTTCGGCGTGTGTCAAGGAAGTTCGAAACCCGGAAGCCGCAGTGCTTTCCGGTCGAACGTTAGCGTGCAGGAACAGCCCATTCTGACGCCCAGTGCTGCGATCACAGCGTCGGCGAACGAGCCCTGTCCTTCCTTCAGCGCGATCATGGCGGTGAAAACCTCCTGCTCGTTCTCCACAACAAGCACATCGGTTTGCAATACGCGTTCGACGGCGCCGACAATTTCATGAGGTGTTAGCCTGTAGGCGCGCTCGAGGACGCACACGGTCTCGACCATCGCTACAATGCTGACGAAGCCGGGCTTTTCCTCAGTTAGCCGTCGTTCGATTAACTCCCTTGCCTTCGGCGACTGTATTGGGTCGTCTTGGGTGAGGTAGCGCACGAGAATGTTCGTGTCGAGCCCGATCATCGACGCCCAGCGCGCGGCTCAACGCCGGCAGCACCTTCAGCAGCGGCCTCGGTCATCTCGCCGATTGTCACAGGCCGCCGACGTCTGGACTTGATGATGCCCCGTAAAGCCACCGCAGGGAGCTTCGGCAAGAGAACCACGCTACCATCGGGATGCACGAAGAACTTGACCCGATCCCCCGGTTTCAACCGGAGATGCTCGCGAATAGCTTTCGGTATTGTTGCCTGACCCTTGACGGTGATCGCAGACTCCACGGCGGCCTCCATTACTTTAATGATTATGTAATACCACGCAGCAAAGCCAATGTCAAGCGCGATGACCACGAAGAAGTAAAGCAAGTCCGATTGGGTAAGATCGCCTATGATATGATATCATGGGCGATGTGATGATCGTTGCAGATACTGACGTGATCGTGGCAGCGATGCGTAGCCCTGGCGGGGCGTCGGCGGCAATTCTACGCACGGCGCGGCAAGGCAGGATAACGCTGCTCGTCAGCGTCCCGCTGGCTCTGGAATATGAAGCAATTTGCTCAGAAGCTGAGCACCGGCTGGCGACCGGGTTGAGCGAACGAGAAGTAGAAATATTCCTGGATGCGGTGGTGGCAATGGCGGAGCCGGTGAAAACACACTTTCTGTGGAGGCCGCAACTGCGAGATCCTGGCGATGAGATGGTGCTGGAAACGGCGGTCCATGGGGGCGCCAACGCATTGGTCACATTCAACGTGCGGGACTTTGGGACCGTGCCTGCGCGATTCGGGATCGAAGTGATGATCCCTCGTGACG
>Ga0137394_10003364_pt1 | contig 12006 bp, 12 predicted proteins | sample czobulk116metaG_FD_108278 | JGI IMG/M metagenome (GOLD analysis project Ga0137394, IMG submission 108278) | Vadose zone soil microbial communities from Angelo Coast Range Reserve, California, USA - czobulk1.16 metaG | ecosystem: Environmental > Terrestrial > Soil > Vadose zone | place: USA... | reverse complement strand
GTGCGATCCCCGTGCGACCCCGAGTACACGCCTGATGTAGCGGTGTCTCCCCATCCTTGTTCTTGGCTGCCAGGTCGGCGTCGTGCTCGACAAAGAGTCGCGCGAGCTCTGTATAACCCTCAGAACATGCCCGATGTAGCGGTGTCTCCCCATCCTTGTTCTGAACTGCCAGGTCTGCGCCGTCCTCCACGAGGAGCTGTACGACCCCCGTGAGACCCCATCTACATGCCTGATGTAGCGGTGTCTCCCCAGCCTTGTTCTGGGCTGCCAGGTCGGCGCCGCGCTCGACAAAGAGCCGCGCGAGCTCTGTGTAACCCCGAAAATATGCCCGATGTAGCGGTGTCTCCCCATCCTTGTTCTTGGCTGCCAGGTCGGCGCCCTGGTCGAGGAGAAGCCGTGCAAGTTCCATATGATCTCCTTCGGACGCCAGATGCAGGGGTGTCGACCCATCCTTGGTCTGGGCTGTCGTGGCAGCGCGGTGCTGGAGAAGGAGCCGTGTGAGCTGCACATGACCCCTGTCGGATCCCAGATGCAGGGGTGTTGACCCGTCCATGGACTGGGCTTCCTTGTCGGCGCCGTGCTCAAGAAGGAGCTGTGCAAGCTCCGTATGACCTTCTTCGGAAGACCGATGCAGCGGTGTCGACCCGTAAAGGTTCTGGGCCGGCGCGAAGGCGCCGTGCTCAAGCAGGAGCCGCGCAAGCTCTACGTGACCCCTTTCGGACGCCTCATGTAACGGCGTCGACTCGCGGCAGTCACGGGCTGTGGTATCGGCACCATGCTTGATGAGGAGCCTTGCAACTTCTACATGTCCCTCTCCTGAAGCCAGATGAAGAGGAGTTGAGTCGTTATTGAATCTCCGAGAATTCACATCCTGTGAGTTCTCAATAGCCAAGGCCTCTACAACGTCGTGTAGTCCGCAAAACGCCGAATAATGAAGGGGTGTCCCGCAAGGTGGCAGTGGCCCTCTGGCTAATTTATTTCGCCTCCAGTAGGGCACTGTTGGATCACATATCCAGAGCCAAACCGCAAGATGTGGCTTCCTCCGGTCAAAGAGCTGCTTTATCCCCTTCTCTACGTTCTGTGACACACCCTCGAAACGGGCATGCTCAACCCAATGCTCGGCAGTGTATTCAGCAAGAGGAAATTTCTTCAGATTGTCTTCGGTGACGTTTTCGTCCAGGTGTAACAGAATACCAAGACAGGCTTGGGCGACGACGGTATGAGCAGGTGTCATTGAAATGTGGTAACGGCGAGAAATTGTGTCATGTTTTTGGGTTAAGCGGGAAGATGTCAGGAACTCTTTTACTGAGAAGTGGGAAAATTGTATGACCCGGGAATCTTCGACGTAGACAAGGACAAGTAATGTGGAGCACGTGGTCAGCACAGCTTCTACCGGATCTTCGAGGCGCCAATCTTCACGATATATGGGAATCGGTCCGGCGTTGAAATCAAATGCCAGAAATTCTGCCAGTTCTTCAACTAGGAGCGGACGGGAAACTACGGCGACGCATAGAAGGAGCCGTCGGGCAAATTCCCAGTTCGTGTCTTTGATATCTCGTAACGTGCGTTCGTAAGTCGCATCGAGCGTGGGTGGTAGTTCGTCCAGGGCATGCGAGATTCGCCCAGGGAGGCAGTCGCCCAAGTAGTCAAGCTGACAATACACCCATCTAAACCTACCGCAGAGGGATGCGTGAGATTAGTTAAGAATTAAGGTATTAGTGCCCTACATTCCATTCGCTCGTCTTGTGAGGCCATCGATTACTTGCTGCTTGTGCTCCAGTGTCCATTTTCGCATCTTTCTATTCGTATTAACCACCGACTTGATGTAGTTCTCAATGTCCTCCCTTTGTCCGCTTTCGTCGTGTAGGGAAACAGACCAGGAACTTAACAGCTCAAGGATAGGCTTGATGTCGGCCTCGTGTCGGCTAGTGACGCATATGCGTAGGTCCGGCAGTTGTGAGTCGATAAGATCCCCCAAAAGCATTAAAACATCCTCGCGGGGGGAAGATAGAGCAGATGTATCTGGACATTCGTCCAAGGCATCGATGATTAGATAGACCGGTGCTTGTCCCGGCAGATTCAGCAAGTCCTTCAAACACTGGGCGAGTTCGTCGTCTCTGGGGCTTTGTGCTCCATCTCGATGTGTAGAATAGAAAGCGGAAAGGACTTTGTAGTAGGAAACGGACTGGTCGCAAAGTTGGAAGAGCACCGATGAGAGCAGCCCGCGCAGGTCTTTCTTTTGATCCTCCCTGAAGTCACAGTAGTAGATAGCAAGTGACGCGAGCCCGAGTTTACATATAGTCTCGACCTCCTCGATAACTGTGGAACTGGTTGATGCCGTAAGTGCTCAAGAAGAAATTATCCGCGGCCATTAGGTAACATACCACAGCACGCTTTTGCCAGAGCCCGCTACGGAAGGGGAAAGCCATCAGAATCTACGAAAGATCAAGCGCTGGGCGGCAACCTACGTTTACCATGGATCCACAGGAGTGAACTGTTGGGTCCGGATAGTTTCCATTTCGAGAGCATGTCGCCATTAAGGAACCACGCCCCAGTATCTTTATGCCGCAATTTGAGAGCGAGGTTGTGATTTTTCCATGGATCAGGGGGAGCTAACCACGTTCGAATTTCTTTCCGCAGTTGGTCACCTGCAAGACAATCTCAGCGATTTCAGGCAAAAAATTCTAGCGTTGGGAGATAACGGACGCTTCGACTTATCCATGTTGCCTGCCATCTTATGTAGTATTGCTAGCGCTCAGTCAGACACGGAACTAGCTTGTTATCATCAAAAAAACATACCTAGGGCTTCCCGGACACCTTCGATGGAGGTTTTACCCTCTAGAGAGACAGGTGTTCGATAGACGGGGGATTACAAAGTGAGTTTCCTCACCGTCCATGAACTCCTTCATATTCTGGACGAGACCGTAGACGACCCCGAGAGTCTCAGCCGCGGCAGTCCGAGCCTCGTCTTGCGTGAGTCGGTCCAACCTCTGCAGGACCGACTCAATGTCCTTGTCCCCGAAAAAATTCTTCACAAGTTTGACTGCAACGTGCTGAGTAAGGTGGTACGTCAGCGAAAAAATACCCACTTGACCGCCGCTGCTGGAGTTGTTTGGTTACCAAAGCGAGAGTTGAGAGTAGTTCCGCCATAGTTTTGACCACAATCTCAACCATCGGGGGCGTAAGAGTGATCCGTGTATATATAGCGAGACGATTGAGGAATCGTTCAATCAACCCGAGCAAGTCGACGAGTGCGTCAAGACTCGATATTACGTTCTTTGTCGCCTGGTTCACTTTGATATCACCAGGATATTTACACGTTAGCTGGAGAATGGCACGTACGTCAAGTAGGATGCCAAGACCAGCCTGTATCGCTTTCACAGGCGGGAATAACGTCTGTAAAACCAGTCAGAGATCTAAAACACGCCATCAGCACTTTCTCACGTACGAGGCCAACGGCGTCAGCGAGCGAAGCGGCGTCGGAAAGTGGGGTTAAAATCGATACAGTAGTCTTTATTGCTTTCATGATTCTATCGTTTGCTTGGGAATCATTGACAGCCCCAACTTGACGTTGCAGAAGGGTAATAGTGTCCTCGATGGAGTGGCAACTCTCGAGTTGCCTGGCGAGCGGATGTTGGGCCAATGTGATGCCTGTCTTTTTCTCATAAGCCTGCAAGGCAGACTCGAAAAGCGCTTGAAAACGAGCAGATCCTGAGTAGTCGACCATATCAGGAGGAGGGACTAGTTTTGTGGGGCGGTGATGGCCACTGACAGACAGTGGGACGTGCGCACAGCCTCGTCGAATTCATGTAGTACACAGCAATAAACAACGCATGGAAAACACGACAAGGCCACTGCGTGGCCCATAAAAAAGTGACCACCCCACAGGTCACTCCTCTACCTCAACTGTTACCTCTGACAAGTACGTCCTGAGTCACGTTTCCACTTTGTTGCTAAACGACCTGACTTGTCACTCACAAATAGCCTCTCGGCTTGTTCTCAAAACCTCAAATATCCGTTCCTCCGCATCGCTAATGCTAACTGTGAAGAAGTCAAGCTCAGGAGAGCGTGGTGCACCTCGACAGAAGTTGTTGTGGGTAGAAAAACGTCAATGTGAGTGATAATCGGCTGGTCTCCTCCTGGATAGTTATTGAGTTGGGCGGTACAGACCAAGTGTACCCACGGGTGACCTTCGACGCACTCCCAGACGATGTTCTTCTTGATATATTCGACTTCTATCTAGCCCGTATAAATTTCGAACCCTCTCTGTCCAGACCTTTCCCCGAAGACGCATGGCATACGCTGGTTCATGTGTGCCAGATGTGGCGATCCATCGTGTTTGCTTCACCGCATCGCCTTCAACTGCAACTGCTCTGCACAACCAAAAGAGTTGTGCAGAACATGCTGCATATCTGGCCAGAATTGCCTATTGTTATCAGGGCTAAACACCGAATGGCCAAAGCACAAGACACAAATAACATCATTGCCGTGCTTGAGCAGCACAACCGCGTACGCCAGATAGAGATCGAATTTGTTCAGATTTCGTTCATGAAAACGATCCGAGCGATGAGGATGGAGGATCCATTCTTGGTCCTGACATCTTTACTGCTTCGTTCGCAAATTAGAAATGTACCTGCCCTTCCCGATTCCTTCCTAGGTGGATCTGCCCCTCGACTGAAAACACTCTCCCTACATGGCATTCCATTTCCAGCACTACCAAACCTACTTTTGTCTACCCGCGACCTTGTCGAGCTTCACCTTTGGGACATTCCTCTTTCCGGATATATTACACCCGACGCAATGGTCACTTGCCTCTCCGCGTTGGCAAGGCTCGAACGACTTATCCTCGAATTCGAATCCCCTCGATCTCGGGCCGACAGAGAAACCCGATCTGCTCCGAGCCTTACACGAGTTGTCTTCCCCGCTCTCGCCTCACTCTACTTCCAAGGCGATAGCGAGTACTTGGAGGATATCGTGGCCCGAATCGAAACACCTCTGCTCAATTCGTTCAACATAACATTCTTCAATCAACTCATATTCGATACACATTTCCTCCGCTACTTCATCAGTCGCACAGAAATGTTCAAGGCACCCCATCGGGCACAAGTAACGTTTACCGAAGGCGAAGTCAACGTCGGGCTTTATCTGCGAAATATGAACAGTTTTCACAAAATATCATCATTGGCGATCTCATGCAGGCCATCAGATTGGCAGCTTTCGTCGGTTGCGCAGGTCTGTGACTCAGCTTTATCTCGCCTCTCCACTTTGGAGCGTCTCGAGATCTACATCCGGAGAAGCTGGGAAGACGACGTGAAGAATGTCCCATGGATTGAACTCCTACACTCATTCACCTCCACAAAGGATCTCTTCCTACATCATAAATCGATTCAACATGTCGCACCAGTTCTGGAACTGCTCGCTGAGGGAAGGGTAACAGAAGCGTTACCCGCACTACAAAATCTTTTCTTACAGGGCCCAAAACCATCGGAGCCTGTCAAGAAAACGATTGGGATGTTTGTTGCTGCATGCCAACTCTCCGGTCGTCCCGTAGCTGTCCACCACAGAGAATGGCAGAGTCGAACGTGGCAGCAAATGCATTGGGAGATCGGTGATTGATAGGTGTGCTTTCTGTCCTCCATCCGATCGACATTCCGTGCTATCTACCTATTGCCTGCCATCCTCCCTTCTACTGATTATCCGATGCCTGTGGTCCAGCTACTATATTTTTTTGCTATATATTTTTGCTACGATCACCACGATCAGATCTTGTTTTACCATACCTTGAACCCTCATGCATTATGGACTGTGCTGCCAGTATAATAGGACTGTTATCTTGACTATCTCTGTGAAATTCCAGAGTTGTGTCGCGTAGAGGGTCGAAATCGGTGATGACGATGTCTGACGATGGATCCTTGGTGCGGAAAAGTATGTTCCTCGGCCTATCGAGCGCCACACATTGCACCCAAATAGCAGGAGAGACGTACTTGAGATCCCGGTGGGCGATGTCGTTGTCGTACAAGTACTCCACACCGGACCAGATAGAACGTTCGAACGTACCGAAGCACCACCACGGCATCTCGCTCCGAGAAGTGTCTGCGCTGGCCGATGCGTTCAAAGAGCCATCCGCCGACGGCGAGCCCGAAATCGGAAAAGTATTTTGTCCGCGACTCGAATCCCTCGTAAAATCTGACCTACAGCGGAAGGAAAAACACCCAAACGAATAAGCGCGTGCGCCCATGGTACAATGAGGAAGGGGGAAGGGAAGGCATCTTGCGCGAGGGGAAAATAGGACGCACGATGTTGGGATGATCGAGGCCCTAGGACCCGCATCTCGCCCCACACATTTTCCTCGTTTCCCTTTACTTTCTTCTTCAGAGTTGCCTTCAGCGCGATTTCGCGCGTGACATCGACCGCTTGCGTCGGTGCCGCATGCGTGGCGAGAGGAGACGGAGGGGAGCGTTGAAGAGCCGGCGGCAGCGGTGTGACACTCCACAGTTCGGGTAGTACATGCCATGTCCACAGGAGGGGAGCGGAGTGAACGGATTAAACGTGCTCGAAAGGGACTGAATGACGGAGAGGCATGAGCGAGAAGAGCGACTTCTTGAATGCGTCCTTTTACGTGTCGCGTGTCAATGCTGGCCCGGGGATGGCTTTGATGCACACACGCAACAACCACAGTCCAGCCGCGCTCCGACCTATTTCGACAATTATCTTGCGCCGGTGTGCGACCACATAATACATCAACGAGGCAACGCACTGCTCTTCGCTTCCGACTCAACCCTCTACTAGTACCCACCACCATTTCCTCAAAGTGATTATCCCTTATCCTCTCCTAAATACCCCCGTTTCTTCCCTACTCGTGAGATGGCCGACCAGTCAAGATCTACTCGTTTTCGAGCGCGTTTCGACTCTGCCTTGCAGGCTTATAAAGAGACGACGAACGTAACATTGGCCGCGCATCCAATCGCCATGCGACTGCTGGACTCCAATTCCGTCGAATCCATCACTACAATTCTTCTATTTGAAGCACGAGCCTTCAGCAATTTCCGAGGATTCGATAGAATTACAAAAGCGATCGAGAGTATCGTACCAATTCTATCCACCCTTTCTTCCACCGCGCCCGTCGGCAACGCCATTGGCCTGGTACGTCAGAGGGCCCCGATGGCGTGTTCCGCAGTTCTGACCACCTTTACAGCAATTCCCGCCCGCTAAAGCAATACAGGCTGGCCTGGCAGTCCTATTTTCTGTACGTGCATTTCTATAGGTCACACGTCGTCCTGGTGACATCGAAATGAACTAGGCGGCAAACGGCAAACCTTCGAGCTACGATGGACTCGTTGACTTGCTCGAATCGTTCGAGCGCTTCCTCAACCGTCTAAATATATATATGCGGATTCCTTCTACGCCCGCAATCGACGAGATAGTCGTCAAGATAATGGCCGAGCTACTTTCCACGCTCGCCCTCGCGACCAAAGAGCTCAAGCAGGGACGATCAAGTGAGTTTGTTCTCACTGACCTGTTTCCCTACCCAGCGAAACACAGTCAAACTTGTGTCGAAACTGTTCGGAGGCAAGGACATCGACGCCGTCCTGCAGAGGTTAGACCGACTCACGCAAGACGAGGCTCGAACTACCGTAGCTCAGACTCTCGAGGTTGTCCATCGTCTCGTCCGGAATATGGGCGCGGTCATGGACGGTGAGCAACTTGACTCCACTTGTAATCAGCGGTCCTTTGAATACCCTTCCCCCTAGACGGCAAAGCTTCTGCTGACGATGTCCAAGAAGCCCTCGGTACGGTTTGTTCGCGATAATGAGCGACTTCCGTGTCTGACTAAGAGTTAGAGATCCTTCATCATGTCGTGAGCGAGATGAACAAGCTGAAGCGTCAGTCATTCCATCGTTGTCGTTACTGCCTGGAATGACCGAGACTTTCTGACAGGTGATAAGCTGCAGCAAGATATTTTCCGTTGGCTTTCTCCTCCCGATCCATGGAAAAATCACAACGTCGCGCGCGGATCGCGGCACAGCGAAACTGGGGCGTGGTTCATTCATGGCAACACGCTCCCAGAATGGAAAGCATCCAGATCCCGTTATCTTCTGTGGATCCATGGGAAGCGTAAGTTGCCGCCCAGTGCATACTCTCCCGCACAGACTGATAGTTTTCCCCGGTCGTAGCCGGCTCTGGAAAGAGTGTCCTTTGGTACGTTGACCTATCGATCCTCGTCCTTAGAACTTACTGTATTTGTCAGTTCCACTATCATCGAGGATATTGAAACTATGCGGAAATCTGGGCTCGCATCGCTTGCGATGTACTACTATGACTTTAGGGAGGATCAAAAGAAGGACCTGCGCGGGCTGCTCGCATCGGTGCTGTTTCAGCTTTGCGACCAGTCTGATTCCTACTCCGATACCCTTTCCGCTTTCTATGCGACACACCGCCATGGCACACAAAGCCCCAGCGACGACCAACTTGCCCGGTGCTTCAAGAATTTGTTGAATTTGCCAGGACAAGCACCGGTTTATCTGATTGTAGATGCGTTGGACGAATGTCCAGATACATCTTCCCTGTCGTCCCCTCGCGAGCAGGTCTTAAGGCTTCTGGAGGACCTTGTTGATTCACAACTGCCAAACCTGCGTATATGTGTCACTAGCCGACCCGAGGCCGACATCAAGCCTGTGCTCGAGCCATTGACATTCCGTTCAGTTTCCTTACACGACGAGAGCGGACAAAAGGAGGATATTGAAAAATATATCAAGTCAGTCGTTAGCACGCACAGAAAAATGCGAAGATGGACACCAGAGCACAAACAGCTCGTGGTTGACGTTCTCACAAGCAGAGCGAACGGAATGTAAGACACTGATACCTCGATGCTTAACGACACTCACGCATCCCTCTCTGTAGGTTTAGATGGGCATATTGTCAGCTAGACTACCTGGGCGACTGCCTCCCTGGGCGTATTCGGCATGCCCTGAACGAACTACCACCGACGCTCGATGCGACTTACGAACGCACGTTATGGGAGATCAAAGAAACAAACTGGGAATTTGCCCGACGGCTCCTTCTATGCGTCGCCGCAGTTTCCCGCCCGCTCCGAGTCGAGGAACTGGCGGAATTTCTCGCATTCGATTTCGAGGCCGGGCCGATTCCAACATATTGTGAAGATTGGCGCGTCGAAGATCCAATAGAAGCCGTTCTGTCCACGTGCTCCACATTGCTTGCCCTTATCGACGTCGGCGATTCCCCAGTCATACAGTTTTCCCATTTCTCCGTCAAGGAGTTTTTGACGTCTGCTCGCTTTGCTCAAAAACACAACACTATTTCCAGCCGTTTCTACATATCTATGACACACGCTCACGCTCTTGTTGCCCAAGTATGCCTGGGTCTTCTATTCCACCTGGACGAAAACATCACCAGAAGCAGCCTGATGCAATTTCCTCTCGCTCAATATGCTGCAAAGCACTGGTTTGAGCATGCCCGTTTTGAGCGTGTGTCCCAATATGCAGACCGGGGGCTCAAACAGCTATTCAACCAGAGGAAACACCATCTTTCGGTTTGGCTCTGGATATGTGACCCAACACTGCCCCTCTGGATGCCACACGCGCAAGCAGAAAGACCGTTCCCACCCAGTGGAACTCCTTTACATTATGCCGCTTTTTGTGGGCTACAAGCCGTTGTAAAGGTTTTGGCCATTACGGACTCACAAGCCGTGAGTTCCCGGAACTTCCATGACGGCTCAACTCCTTTGCATCTGGCCTCACGAGAAGGACATTTGGAAGCTGCGCGAAGCCTCATCGAGGGTGGTGCCGACGCGGCAGCCCAGACTAGGCACAGGGAGACACCGCTGCATGAGGCGTCCCGAGGAGGTCATGTGGAGCTCGCACGGCTTCTCATCGAGTGCGGCGCCGACGTGGAAGCCCGGAACTCGCACTGGGAGACACCGTTGCACGGGGGGTGCGAAAAGGGTCACGTGGAGCTCGCACAGTTCCTCATCGACTCTGGTGCCGACATAGAAGCTCAGACCCCCTTCAATAGGCTGACACCACTGCATCAGGCATCCTACGGGGGTCATGTGGACCTTGCACGGCTCCTTGTAGAGCGCGGCGCCGACATGGCAGCCCAGAACATGGTCGGGTGGACACCGCTGCATGTGGCATCTCAACCGGGTTATACGGAGTTTGCACGGCTCCTCGTCGAGCACGGCACTGACATGGCAGTCCGGGCTGTAGATGGGTCGACACCGCTGCAAATTGCATGCGAGGGGGGTCACGTGGAGCTTGCACATCTCCTTGTCGAGCACGGCGTCGACGCGGCAGCCCGGGCCAATGACGGCTCTACACCACTGCATGGGGCATCCCGTGTGGGTAATGTGGGTCTAACGCGGCTCCTCATCGAGCACGGCGCCGACGCAACGGCTAAGACCGAGAGCGGATGGACACCACTGCATTCGGCATCTGAAGGGGGCCACATGGAGCTTGCGCGGCTCCTCGTCGAGCGCGGCGCCGATGTGGCAGCCCAGACCAAGCGCGGGTGGACGCCGCTACATGGGGCATCCTGTATCGGTCACATGGAGCTCGCACGGCTCCTCGTCGAGCGCGGCGCCGGCGCGTCAGCCTTGTCCAGGGATGCCAGTGGGTGGACACCGCTACACTGGACGTCTCGGGGTGGCCATGCGGAGCTTGCACGATTCCTCATTGATTGCGGCGCCGACACGGCAGCCCGGACCAAGGACGGGGAGACTCCGCTGCATCTGGCGTCTCGAGAGGGTCACGTGGAGCATGCACGGCTGCTCGTCGAGCGCGGCGCCGACACGGGAGCCCAGACTAAGGACGGGAAGACTCCGCTGCATTTGGCGTCCCAATGGGGTCATGTAGAGCTCGCTCAGCTCCTTGGCGAGTATGATGCTCATGGAACAGCCCAGGCTATATCGCACATCCAGCAGCCCGCATGATGCTGCCTTATCTAAGGTACCGTCATGCCTTCCGGGCTGTGTTAGATACCAAATTACTTCTACAATCAAAATGGTGTTGTACGAGATAAGGAAAATTCAACGTGATGTGCGTTGCACCGGAGGTAGGAATGGCAGATCAGCCTGGCCATCGATGTACTGCATACTCATGGTTGGTGGCCATGCAGCCCATGATGCAGGAGAATGATCAAGTACCTTGAGGAGCGACTTTCGGCTGCCAGTGCTCTCTCTGTGTGCTGAGGAGCGACAGTTGCAGTCCGTTAGCAGCCAGCAGTGGCAGCAACATCTCCATCATCTCGTACCACTATCAAAACCCAGCAACCACGATCTAATAATTCTTCAAATCAAAATCTATATACATTGTTAAAAACACGAATTTCAGATGTTTCTAAGAGCTACAGTAGTCAAAATGTGTGAATGTCAAACCGCGACTGGCCCAGTGGGGTTGCGATGTTACTAACAATTCCAAGTCATTACTAACTCATTCTGGCTGTAGTCAAAGTTTGCCGTTGTGACACTTCGATTTATATCATTCTCACAGCGGCCAGGTGCTGAGGGAAAGAGCAATAGACCCGTACAATCGAAGGGCTGGCCATCAGGAAAAACCTCCCGTGCTAGCGAGATGTAATTGGCACTAGCGAGCACTAGCGAGAGATAATTTGGACCATTGCCGAGAGAATTACATCATTATCCCGGAATTATCTCTCGCTAGTACAGATTACCTCTCGCTAGCGCGGGAGGTTTTTCCCGATGTGATTGGTGTGGGTTTTAGGCGCACGCGCAAGGTTGTCTTGTATGAGGGCGAACAAGTATGAGACGAGGGCCAGCGACGTGACGGAAGACGGGCGAAGTAAGTACCATCGCTCATCGATACTCATCTGGTGAGCGACTGACTCGCATAGTAATTGTCAAGTTTTGAACCATTCGACCCACCCCTAGGTCTGATTCCGAATACTAGTAATCCCACAGACCATCGCTACATACAAAAAACGACGAGGACTAGACATGAACGAAAGACGTGACAGAGCTATGTAACAAAG
>Ga0137394_10003363_pt1 | contig 12008 bp, 10 predicted proteins | sample czobulk116metaG_FD_108278 | JGI IMG/M metagenome (GOLD analysis project Ga0137394, IMG submission 108278) | Vadose zone soil microbial communities from Angelo Coast Range Reserve, California, USA - czobulk1.16 metaG | ecosystem: Environmental > Terrestrial > Soil > Vadose zone | place: USA... | reverse complement strand
AGTTATGCCGTAACGCTTCCCGATCCGGCCACGGGCGAACGGGGCAGCGGGCTGCCACAGCGGACGACAATCGATCTACTCACCGATCTGACCGGCGTTGAAACGACATGGAGCGATTCCAGCGGGAGCGCGCAATGGAGTGGGTGGCTTCCGCATTTGGATTTGGCGGTAGCTCGAGCGCTTACAAAGCCGAGCGACGAGCATCGCCGACTGTTTGACCTTTTAGAGAAGGCCGGGGCAATTCGATTTCGGGGGCAGCTTGATCTTTGGCAGATGCTTCGCGCGGCGACACAGCCCGGCTCCAAACTCGATTACGAATACCCGGATGAAACGGTCACCCTGGTGTTAAAAAGTTCAGGGCCGCTCGAGGTAAAAGCAAACTCAAGCGCGAAAATCTCCCGCATCAACGAAACTGAGTTTCATATCACCACCCAACCCAAACAAAACCAGTGGCTCCCGCTGGAGGTTACCCAGCAGACTCGGTCAGGTCATCCAGGCCTGGTGGTGACCTGGCACACCGCGGACGATCCCCGCCCTCGCGCGCTGCAATTGCGACGGTTCCTCCTGCCCTGGGCTACACCAAAATCCGGAGAGTCATTTCTGGCTGGTGAACGATCCATTCCGGAAATTGCCGGAGGCAATTGGAATCAGGGCAGGAAGATATTCTTCAACGAACAGGTGGCATGTTACAAATGCCACCAAATGCGCGGCGAGGGAGGAAAGATCGGTCCCGACCTCTCAAATCTTATCCACCGCGATTATGCTTCGGTAATGAAGGACATTATGCAACCGAGCGCGGCTATTAATCCCGATCACCTCGCCTACAACATCGAACTCAAAGACGGCGATGTTCTAAACGGAGTCATATTGAGCGATGACGGCAGCACGATGGTTCTCGGGATGGTGGACGGAAAAACGATGAACGTCCCGAAAAACAAAGTCGCCATTGTGAAACCGTCCGCGATTTCGCTTATGCCGGAAAACCTTTTGCAGACCTTGAACCAGCAGGACCAAAAAGACCTGCTCACGTTTCTGCTCACCGGTCCGCCTGCCTCTACTGTGGCCAAAGCTCAACCGTAGGCCAGTTCCCTGTTACTTGGCAGGGGGCGCCGCGGGCGGAGCAGGAACTGCCGGATTGGCAGGTCGCGGCCCACGGTTTGGGTTGCGCATTTTCTGCCATTTATCGAACTGCTCTTCGTTGAGGACCGGCTTTAATTTGGCCGTGGTGCCGTCGCGAATTTCTTTGATCTTCGCCATACGGACTTGAGGGGTCATATTGGTGTCCAGTCGCAGGGTGCGGCTTTGGGCGATTTCTTCATCAAGGATCGTTTTCAATTTGGCCTTTTGGTCATCATTCAATTTGAGAGTTTGCGCCAGGAGAGTCGCCCGATCCGGAATCGCTCTCGTGGTCTGATTCGGCTTGGGAGCCGCCGGGGCGGGCTTTTCCTCTTTTTTCTCCTGGGCCGAAGCCATACTCGCCAAAAGCAGAGCCGCGGAGAGGGACGTGATCGCAATTAAGTTTCTGGTAAATTTCATAGATTCTGGTGTTTGTATTGTGCTTTCCTGTGCTCGATTGTGTGCCTATTTAGACAAACACCGGTTGGCGTTTATTTACCCCATTTTCATCAATTCTCAACCGCCAACCTGAAGGCCTGGATTGAGGTGGTTTGACTGGTTATATTGCCTTGCAAGCTGTTGTACATCAGAGACTAACAGTCCAGAAAATGCTTAAGCCGGAGCAATTTTTGTCGATATAGAGACTATGAGCGCGGAAACGCCAACGAAAATCAAGTTGTCCGAAGGAGAAACCGAACTTCTCACCAAAGCGTTGATCGAGGCGCGGGAAGAAGCCAAGGGTTCCCCTTCCAAAGGAGAGTTCGTTCCTCTTCCTCCACCCAGGCAAAAGCCAAAAGACAACTCAAAGAAGCGCGGCACTTCAATAGTGTAGGCGGCGACTTCGCCGCTTAGTTTGTAGCCATCGAGACCAGGAGTCACGAATCGGCAACCTGTTTCGACGACCCTCTCCCGTCGCTCGGTTTCACGTTCTCACCCTCCTCGACACCAAAAACTGAAAATGGTGCGCGATGCAGGGTTCGAACCTGCGACCCCTACCGTGTCAAGGTAATGCTCTACCACTGAGCTAACCGCGCACTGCAAAGCAGCCCTATACAGTGCTTAGGAGCGTCTGTTCTGGCAAGTCGAGAAACATCGAAACGCGTCTGTTTAGGTCTGTTTAGTTGTGGAAACACTCCCTTGGACTTAGTGAGTTGGGTCCTTCAAACCCGCGCACGCGCCTGACCCACAACGGAAACGCGGCAGCGTTCGAGCAACTCATTGTCCTTGCGAGCTTCCAGGAACGGTCTCACCTCTCGAAATATCGTTTCGGCCTCCTGCAGTTGTCCGCGATTTGCCACGGCAATTCCGAGATAGGCCTTGATTTCGTTTAGCATCCCTGTGACCAGGACGTTGTTGAAATAGGGCTTTGCCAGCTCAATCGTAGATCGGAGCTCTTCCTCGGCACCTTTCCATTGACCTTCTTCAACGGCAATGAGCCCGCGACAGCACCCGATCGGGGCTTAGAGTGTCAGCAACGGAGCTTCGTCCGAACCAGCTACTTTCATCATCGCGATAGCATGACTTTGTGAGTTTGGCTTAAACAAGAGTATGCACCCCAGGAGCGCAAGTTGCGACTTCTCTTTTCGGTCACGGTTGCGTCCTTTGCGAACGCATATGGCGCTTGAAAGGCGGTCAGTCCGTAGTTAGGTTCCGCGCATGATTCGTTGGTTAGTCCGGATTTTATTGGTCCTTTTTTGCTGGCTCGGTTTCCCGCAGCTTTCGCCGGCTCCGATTATTTTTACGCCGGGTGAGGGTTGGCGGTATGAATCAGTGGAAGGCGGAGGAAATTGGACGCGCACGCGAGCCAAGGATCAGCTCGAGGTGGCGCAGGCCGCCTTCGATCACAAAGATTTCAACCTGGCGCAGAAGGCGGCGAAGCGAACCGTTTCGCGCTGGCCATTTTCGGATTATGCGCCCGATGCCCAATATCTGATGGCGCGGTGTTACGAGGAACGAGGGCAGGATGAAAAGGCCTTCAAAGCATATCAGAAGCTGATCGAGCAATATCCCAAGCTGACCAATTACAACGAAGTGGTGCAGCGGCAATTCATCATCGCCAATCGCTTTCTTGCCGGCGAATGGTACAAGCTCTGGGATATTATCCCATTTTTCCCTTCGATGGAAAAGACCATCAAGCTTTACGAGCAGATAATTAAGAATGGACCGTACAGCGACGTGGCTCCGCCCTCGCAACTCAATATTGCCGCCGCTTATGAAAAAAAGACCGCGATCTTCGTGACCGCTCCGGATTATCCGGCGGCGGCCAAGGCATACGAGCGAGCCGCAGATCGTTATGCAGACCAAAAGTGGGGAACGGAAGCGCTCTATAAATCGGGGCTTGCCTACACCAAACAAGCCAAGCGCGCCGAGTACGACCAGAGCATTGCGTCCCAGGCCATCGCGTCCTTCACTGATTTCATGACGCTGCACCCCGAGGATACACGGGCCGGTGAAGCCAGGAAGATCATCAACTCTCTCAAAACCGAACAGGCCCGGGGCAGTTTTGACGTGGCGCAATACTACGAGAAAAAGCATCGTTGGCGCGGCGCGCTCATCTACTACAACGAAGTGCTCTCAAATGATCCCGGATCGAAGTACGCCGAACTCGCTCGCCGCCGGATCGACGAGATCAAGAAACGCACGGGCCAGTGAGGCGCCTATGCGCTGCCTGCTCCTAAGCTTCCTGGCGGCATTGGCCCTGACTGGCTGCGCCTATTCGCTGGGCCCGACGAACGGCCAAATTGCTGGCGCCCGTTCTGTCCAGGTCAATCCATTGGTAAACAATGCCCTGGAACCGCGGTTGACTGAGGCAGTCACAACATCCCTGCGGAAGAATATTCAACGCGACGGGACCTTCCGGCTCGATACAAAGAACCAGGGGGATATCGTTGTAAGCGGCGCGATCTTAAAGTACGACAGGACCGAAGTTTCTTTTCAGCCCACCGATATTATTACACCTCGCGACTACCGCGTATCGATCGTGGCGAAAATTTTAGCACGGGAGCGGGTGAGCGGCAAAGTGCTCCTGGATCGAGAGGTCACTGGTTTCACGACAGTGCGGGTCGGGGCCGATTTACCGAGCGCAGAACGGCAGGCTTTGCCATTGATCGCAGACGACCTCGGCCGCCGCGTAGCGTCCCTTTTATCCGAAGGTCCCTGGTAAACAGGGCGGGTTTGTTGAGAGTTGAGGCTTGCCTTCAGGAGGAAACCTCTTTATCGATTGGGAGCGTAACGCACTGGATTGCTAATGAGAAAGGCGCTGCTTGTAGCAGGATTGTTCTTTCACTCGGCCGGAGCCGCCGAAAGTCCTTCCTCTGTTCCCGTTTATTTGCAAGGGGATACAGTTACGAACGACGTCGTTACTCCTGTTCCCTTGATCGTGATCGACGCGGAACGCACCGAAAAGATTCGAACCCAGGAGGCCAGGCGGATTCCGGCATTTGTTAGATATTTTCCTGCGAGAGCGGGCCTTGTGGAAAGCAATTTTCACCAGGCATTTGCCACAAATCGCGACAATTTCCTCGAGGCCCTGGAGGCCGCATACGACAAACCAATGCTCGACATTGACTTGGTCCTTCGGCCCCGCTTCCATCGCTTCGTTTCCTTGGCTCAGCGTCAGGCGCGTCCGTTCCCCTTAAGCACTAATCTGGCGGAACTCTGGGCCCTTGGCGGCCAGGCGAAACTCCTGGAAGATCAGCTTGCGGAAACATTGCGGTCAGCGATGACCAATTACATCCGGCCCGATCAAATCCCTCCCGAGGCGCGGATCGGACCGTGGCAATGGCGGCTGATTTCAGGGGCATTAACGAACACTCCTTCGGATTTCGACGCAATTCTAAAACAAGCTCTCAGCGTGGCACGTACTAATGTCTACACGATTACCCGCGTCAAAAAGGAGTTAACAACCAACCTTCCTCCTGAACTCCAGCCTTTCGCCAAATATCTGGCCGAGTTTGTCCGCGCGAATTGCGTGGTTGACTCGGCGCTGACCGCGCAAATGCGGACATCAAAGACCAATGTGCTTTGGGCCGCCGACCATTACGAGGCGGGACAACTCGTGGTCAAAACTGGAAGTCTGATTGATGGGCGGGCCAAAGCCGCATTGGATCAACTACGAGAGAAATTGGCCGTGGATCAGGTCCAGGAACAAGCTATCCAGCAGAGTTCAAAGGCCGCGGCTGCGCTCGCATTGGCGACCGAACAAAGCTCGAATGCCGTGGCCGCGCTGGCCCTGGTCGATTCGAAGGCCGCTGCCGTACAAAGACGACTGATCCTGGGCGCTTTGCTGGGCCTGGGCGTGATCGTCGTTGTTGTCCTGGCCTCATTTACGATCACGCTGTGGATAAGCAGGAAAAGCTCCTCCGCCGGAGTGGTAACTCACACGAGTCATTCAGCACTTTCCTTTACTCGCGGTCACTTACCCAACCACGGTCTTCTACCGGCTCAGATGAACGGCAACAACCTTGCTCACGATGATCTTTTGTCCGTGGTCGCACTCACGGAGACCGAGTCATGGCGCGAACGGGCCCTGGCGGCCGAACGCCGGTCCTCAAAGCTAACGCACGCAATTCGAATCAGGCTCGTGCCGCATTTGGCGCGCTGGCTGGCGCACAAACTCGTGTCGCAGTTAATTTCGAATCGAAAGCAGTTGCTGGCGTTGCAAGAGCAGGCCGAGGCCGAGATCACCGCGTTGGAATGCCGCCTGGAACAGATCAGCGCTCCATTCCAGGCGCGAGTGCGCGCCTACGAAGAGCGGATTGCGCAGTTGGAGCGACAATTGGCGGCCCGCGATGAACAGAACGGTGAGTTGATTCGCATGACCATCGAGAGCGCGCGCAGGAAGCTCAAGCTCGAAGAGGCTAAATGCGGCCCTCAAGCCGAATTGGCGCAGTGGGCGCAGGGCTCTGGTTGGAAGCGGAAGACTTCTGCCGATCAAGACGGTCACAAGTTGCTTGGCCGCGGGGAAAACAAATTACCAGACGGAAATGGCGATTCTTCAGTATCGATATGACGGGGATGGGTCAGTTTTCTTTTTTCTAATCGTCCCGCTCTGAAGCTAAGCCAAAGCGCCAGAGGACTGGCGCACTCCAAAACCTGGCGGAACTTCCGTGACACCTCGAAAATGGCGAAGCTTTTGGAGTGCGCCAGTCCTCTGGCGCTTTGGCTTATACCGAAACTCGACATTCGGGGCGAGCTGATGTTTATTGGGGCGGTTGGAAGTTGAAGCCATGAGGTTCGACTCTATTGATCTGAATTTCGAGATTATTGTTTTGCAATGATGCAGTGGGAAAATTTGCTTTTCTCAATCTCGGCTTGTTCGCACTCTGTTACTTATGGGCAAACGACGTGAAGCGCGTGAGCGCGCTGTCCAGTTTCTATTTCAGCATGATTTGAATCCGCCTGCGGACGTGGATGAAGCGCTCAATCATTTTTGGGAATCGCAGCGCTCCTCGGCCATTGCGGAGGAAAAGGGCCCGGCTCAATGGGGGCAGGCTATCGAGTTGGCGCCCGCCAGTCCGGCGGAAGCAGCGGTTCGCGTCTTTGCCGATCCGCTCATCAAAGGGGCCCTCGATCACCGCAACGAATCGGACGAACTCATCAAGAAGCACGCCAAAAATTGGGACCTGCATCGGATCGCCGCCGTCGACCGAAATATCCTGCGCCTGGCCATTTACGAGATGCTGCATCGGGACGATATTCCTCCTGTGGTCAGCATCAATGAAGCGGTGGATATCGCCAAAAAATTCTCGACGGAGGACAGCGGCAAGTTTGTGAACGGAATTCTTGATAAAATCAAAGGGGAGCTGCTGCGGTCGGCGCGAATCGTCAAATGAGCTAGCCCCGGATGTTCGCCGACCTCCATTTGCACACAAAGTTTTCCGACGGCACTTATACGCCCGAGGAATTGGCCGCCCAGGCGCAACGATTTGGATTCAAAGCCGTGGCCTTGACCGATCACGATACGGTGGAAGGTTGCGCCCGCATGGCTGTCGCTTGCGAGACCGCGGGTATCGAGTTCATTCCCGCGAGCGAATTGACCGCGGACATGAATGGCCACGAGTTGCATTTGCTCGGTTATTACCTGGATACGGCCAACCCGCTGCTGCTGACTGAACTCGGCCGATTTCAGAAGGTGCGCCAGCAACGGATTCGTGAAATGGTCGGCCGCATTAATGACCTGGGCATTCCTTTGCAGGTGGATGATGTATTTTCGCTTGCCAGTTGCCAGTCGCCCGGTCGACCGCATGTCGCCCGGGCCCTCGTGGAGGCTGAACTCTGCAACAGCATTGACGAGGCTTTCGAACGGTTTTTAAAAAAGGGCAAACCAGCCTGGGTGCCGAAGTTCAAGATGGCTGCAAACCAGGCGATCGAACTCATCCACCAGGCAGGCGGTCTGGCGGTGATGGCACACCCGGGATTGACGCGCGCCGATGAGTTAATTCCGGAATTGGCCGAGATGGGCCTGGACGGAATCGAATGCCTCCATACCAAGCATAGCAACAGCGCCGCCGAACATTATCTCGCGTTAGCCACGCAACTCAATCTGCTGCCAACTGGGGGCTCTGATTGTCACGGTATGACCAAGGGCAAGCCGCTGATCGGGACCGTAAAAGTTCCATACGAATACGTCGAGCGAATGAAGACCAGGATGATCGAGCGAACCCTGGCCAGAGGAATCCACTTGGCAAATTAAGGTGCGGTTGGGCGCGAGTTTAATTCTCTCATGGGACTCTTCCAAAAATTTAGAGATGGGCTGCAGAAGACGCAGTCAAAGCTGGTTCATGAAATCAAGCGGATCGTTACGCTGTCTCCAAAGCTGACGGGATCTACCCTCGAGGAACTCGAGGCCGCCTTGCTTGGCGCCGATCTTGGCACAGCAATGACTGACCAGATCGTTGCTGCGGTCAGAAAAGCTTATGAAACCCAGGGCCGATCTGGTTTGGAGATTTTCGAGATTGCTCAGCAGGAAGTGGAGAAGAGCCTGAGCTCGGCCAACGCCGCTCTGCTCAAAGCTGCCACAGGGGTCACCGTCGTCTCGCTGGTGGGCGTGAATGGGACGGGCAAGACAACCACCAGCGCGAAGCTTGCCCATTTGTTGCAGTTCAAAAAGCAGGCGGTGCTGTTGGCTGCGTGCGATACTTTTCGAGCGGCGGCGATTGAACAGATCAAACTTTGGGGGGACCGGCTCAAGGTGCCGGTGATCGCCGGCGAATACGGCGCGGATGCCGCGTCCGTGGCACACGACGCCGTCGCAGCGGCACAATCGCGTAATGCGGATTATCTGTTAATCGATACGGCCGGCCGGCTCCATACCAAACATAACCTGATGCAGGAATTGCAGAAGCTTCACCGCGTGATCGATAAAAAGCTAACCGGCGCACCACATGAAATCCTGCTGGTGTTGGATGCGACAACGGGCATGAATGCCTTGAACCAGGCGCGTGAGTTCCACAAAGCCGTCGAGCTGACCGGAATAGTCGTTACCAAACTCGACGGGACCAGCAAAGGAGGCGTGGTGGTGGCAATCCAAAAGGAGCTCGGCTTGCCCATCAAATTTGTGGGTTTGGGCGAAAAGCCGGATGATTTGCAGGAATTTGACGCCAAACAATTCGCGGAGGCGTTGTTTTCGGTAAAAGGGTGATCCCGTCGCCGTCTTGCAATTCAGGAACCGTCCGCTAGTATCGCCTTACGTATGAAAATCTTGATTGGCGTTTTGGTTTCAATGCTGGTGATGGGAACGACTGGATTCGCAGCAGATGCGGCCAAGAAAAAGGGAAAACTTCACCACGTCGTGGCGCTGAAGTTCAAGGAAGGTACGAGCAAAGAACAGATTCAGGCCGTGGAAGAGGCATTCAAGGGTTTGAAGAAAAAGATTAAGGAGGTCGATACGCTGAAGTGGGGCACGAATGTTAGTCCTGAGAAGCACGACAAGGGGTTCACCCATTGCTTCCTTCTAAGTTTCAAGTCCGAGAAAGATCGCGACGCATACCTCGTGCATCCGGATCATAAGGAATTCGGCAAAGTCCTTGGACCGGTGATGGCTGATGTCTTTGTGCTCGATTTCTGGGCTGTGAAGTAAAACGAGCTTCTAAGATAAAGCCTTTGCCGAGCTTTCGAGGCTTTCAGAATCGGCGATGTTCAGCATGCGCGCGTTCGGGTCGATTCGCTTCATGAAGCCGCTCAAGGCTTTTCCGGGCCCCAATTCAATGAATTGCGTAAACCCCTGGCCGAGCAGATAGCGCATAGACCCTTCCCAGCGCACAGGTGCGGTCACTTGTTCGACCAGCCGCCTCCGGATCGATGAAGGGTCGCTGTGTGGCTCGGCGGTAACGTTCGACATGACTGGCACGCGCGGCTCCTTAATGGATGTCGCGCCTAAAATTGATTCGAGCTTCGGCTGGGCGCTGGACATGAGCTTGGAGTGATAGGCCCCTGAAACCGGCAAAGGCATGGCTTTCTTCGCCCCTTTAGTCCTGGCTAACTCACAGGCCTTCTCCATTTTATCTGCTTCGCCGGAAATGACGATTTGGCCGGGACAATTGAGATTCGCCAGTTCGACCCCGGCTTGAGCGCAAACTTCACGAGTGGCCGATTCGTCAAGGCCGATAACTGCAGCCATGGCTCCGCGAGTGCTCTCTCCGGCTTGCTGCATGAACTGCCCACGCTGGCGAACGACACGTATGCCGTCTTCGAACGCCAGGGCGCCCGCCGCCGCCAGGGCAGTAAATTCACCAAGGGAAAGGCCGGCGGTAGCGTCATACTTCAGCGCCGGCCGCCGCTCGAGCAATAACTGAAAGGCAATCCATCCCACGAGAAAGATTGCAGGTTGCGCATTTTCGGTGTTGGTCAATTGCGCTTCCGGCCCTTCGAAGCAGATTTTTGTCAGGTCGTAACCCAGGACGCTATTAGCTCGATCGAACCATTCTTTCGCAGTGGAAGAATTCTCGGCCAGACTCTTTCCCATCCCAACAACCTGGGCGCCTTGGCCGGCGAATAACAACGCAGTCTTGCTCATAAAGTGCGCCACTAAACACAAAGCCGCCGCGCAATAAAAGGAGCAATTGTGCGGGCTCTCAGAGCTGCCGAATCCGGTAGAAGCGTGCGGCAGCGCTCGCGGCGCCCGTGTCAGAGACGGTTACAACATTTCCCGTGCCCGCAACGTCGGACGAGCCGGCCACCGCGACAGCGTTCCATTGGACCGCAGGCAAGCTGGCGCTCCATTCGACGGCATACCTCGTGTCGGCGGCGGTTGTGAAGCTAATTTGCAGGTTGGAACCCGCGCGCCGAACTTCAGTGATTCGCAGGACTCCCTTGGAAATCGGAACGGCCATACTGAACTCGCTCGTATCACCGGTAGCGATGTCTGTCGCAGTTGCGGCAAAGAGTTGGTTGCTGTAATTGCCGGCGGCCGCGAATTGAAATTCACCAGAACCAGAGGCATCTGTGGAAACATCTACGGCGCCGCCATAGAACCGGCCTTGACCGAGAATGAAATTCGAATACGGATCGTTGCGAAATATCTCGACCTGGAAATCGGAATCCGGTTTAGAACGGAGTGAACCACTGATGATAGTGAGGCCCGAGGTGTAAGTTACGTTGGTAATTACCGGAGAGTTTTGCAGATGGTTCGGACCGTTGTCGCTATCCAAAGGGTCGTTCGGAGTCACCGCATTGGCCGGTTCGCCAGCGGCCTGCAAATTGATGGCAAGCCCAACGTTGCTGAAAATTGAGTTGGCTGAAACCGTAATCCCCGTTGTGTAACCGTCTCGAACCAGGACGCCTCCTCCTGAATTATAAGCGACCTGATTGCCTTCTCCCGGACCAGTTCCGCCGATTCGATCATTGGCGGCGCCGCCCCCAACCAGCACTCCCACCCCATGATTCGCAAGCGGATCGAGGCCCGTGCCTCGAACACCAATCCGATTGCCCTGCACAACATTCAGGCTCGTTCCAGCACCGACGATCTGAATTCCCGGTCCACCGTTGTCACAGATGATATTCCCTTCGCCGGCATCCGGACCGCCGATGAGATTTTCAGATGCGCCCTCGATGATCGCAATTCCCGCGACGGTGTTGCCGCGGGGAAGTTGTCCGTCGGAACCCAATCCGATGAGGTTGCCCACCACTACATTGCCCGTGGTCGATGTTCCTTGGAGGAGAATGCCGTGACGGTGGTTCCCTGAGCAGACGTTGCGCTCGGCTGCGTTCGATCCACCGATGGTATTGTTTTGCGCACCACTGCGAAGGACGATGCCGTCTTCTCCATTGCCCAGAGCTTTTCCGTTGGCAGCGATTCCGATCCAGGCAGCCTGGAGGACGCAATCGATAGCGCCCTGGAGTGCAATGCCAAAGCTGTAGTTGCCCGAGACGATGTTGCGTGACTGAAGTGAGTCGCCGCCGATGGTGTGACTCGATCCAGTGACCAATACCCCTCCGCCTAAAGAAGGAGCCGATCCGTTGGGAACGGAAATCGTTCCGCCGAGATCCGTGCCGATAAAATTTCCCTGGAGCACATTGCTGCTTCCGCCGAGATTGACGCCATAATACCGATTTCCGGAAAGAATGTTGGCCGCGCCCGAGCTAACGCCACCAATCGTATTCCCAGATGCATTCGCAACTGCAATGCCGCTTAGGCCATTGGGCAATGCGGCCCCGCCTGCAAGGTTGAGCCCGATAAAGTTGCCCTCGATGACGTTGGCCACAGCATTCTGTTCCTGGATCGCAATGCCATCGCCAAGATTGCCCGAAATCAGGTTTCGTGAGGGCGAGTCGCTGCCACCGATTGTGTTGCCAGGCGCATCGAAGATTGTAATTCCGGTCGACCGGTTCCCCAGAGCCAGTGACCCCGTCCTGTCAGCGCCGATGATGTTCGCCTGGATGATATTTCCCGT
>Ga0137394_10003362_pt1 | contig 12008 bp, 7 predicted proteins | sample czobulk116metaG_FD_108278 | JGI IMG/M metagenome (GOLD analysis project Ga0137394, IMG submission 108278) | Vadose zone soil microbial communities from Angelo Coast Range Reserve, California, USA - czobulk1.16 metaG | ecosystem: Environmental > Terrestrial > Soil > Vadose zone | place: USA... | reverse complement strand
TACAGCAAGGACCACGAGTGGGTACGGGTGGAAGGCAACGTCGCCGTTGTCGGAATCACGGACTACGCTCAGGACTCTCTGGGTGACGTCGTCTACGTCGAGGTGCCAAAGCCCGGGGATGAGTTTGCCGCTAATGAGCCCTTCGGCTCGGTCGAGTCGGTGAAGGCGGTTTCCGAAGTATTCTCCCCTGTATCCGGCAAGGTGGTCGGCGTTAACGAATCGCTTAACGATGAACCAGAAAAAGTTAATCAGGATCCGTATGGCGAGGGTTGGATGATTCGCGTTGAAATGTCGAACCCCGGTGAAGTTGATAGTCTCCTGACCGCGGCCGAGTATGAAGATTTCACGAAAGGTGAGACGGAGTAACCTTGCGTTATATTCCTAACTCGCCCGAAGAGCGAGTCGAAATGCTTCATCAGGTCGGCTTAAACTCGGCGGAAGAACTATTTGATTCCATTCCCAAAGATTTACGCTTATCCCGGAATCTCAACACACCCGCTGCGCTTTCGGAGATTGAGCTGCTTGCCGGCTTCGAGCAAATGGCCGCGCGAAATCGTGGCGCTGGGCGAACTAGCTTTTTAGGCGCGGGAGCTTATCAGCATTACAGCCCGACCATAGTTGATCACATCATTTCGCGTTCAGAGTTTTTCACAGCCTACACGCCCTACCAACCGGAAATATCACAAGGCACGCTGCAGGTTATTTTTGAATTCCAGACCCTGGTCTGTCAGTTAACCGGAATGGAAGTGGCCAACGCGTCGATGTATGACGGTTCGACTGCGCTCGCTGAAGCCGTGTTGATGGCGGAGCGCGTTACCAAACGATCGAAGGTAGTCGCATGTGGAGCGATACATCCGGAGTATCTCGAAGTCGTCAACACTTACGTCCAACACGCGGGTATCAAACTTCAGCATGCGCCGGTAAATCCTGAAACCGGCCAAACGTCGAACGTTGACGATTTACTTGACGACAAGACTGCGGCCCTGGTTGTTCAATCACCTAACTTCTTTGGTTGTATCGAAGACGTTGCCGCTCTCGCCGAACGCACGCACTCGGCTGGCGCGTTGCTGATCGTAGCCATCACCGAATCCATTTCGCTTGGTCTGCTTAAATCGCCAGGAGCTTGCGGCGCAGACATTGTCGTTGCCGAGGGACAATCGTTTGGAGTGCCGCTCTCGTTTGGTGGGCCATACGTCGGCCTATTTGCGACGCGGGAGAAATACGCGCGACAGATACCCGGACGGCTGGTTGGTGAAGCGTATGACAAAGAAGGACGGCGCGGATTCGTTTTAACTCTGGCCACTCGAGAACAACACATACGGCGCGAGAAGGCCACTTCAAATATTTGCACCAACGAAGGCCTAATCGCGCTTGCAGCTACGGTGTACCTGGAAACGATGGGGAGACGTGGACTACAGGAAGTCGCGCAGCAGTGTGCACAGAAGACTGCCTACGCTGCTAAACGAATCGGTGAACTTGAGGGGTTCTCAGTCTCCTTCACCGCGCCACGCTTTAATGAGTTCGTGGTGCGGGCGCCGATGCCGGCCAGGCACTTACTTTCCCGCCTGGCGTCGGAAAGAAATATTAACGGCGGCTTGGCGTTGTCTCGGTATTACGACGATCGCCCGAATGAATTTTTGGTTTGCGCAACGGAAATTAATTCGCGAGCTGAGATTGATGCGCTGGTTGAAGGCCTCGCTTCGCTTTCCAGCTTCGCTAAAGTCGGGCCCAGGTTTGTTTAGGGCTGGGTAGGCCAATACAGAACCGAGCGCGGTAGCGCCGGATCCTAGACTAAAGTTCGGATAAGGATAATTCGACGGATTCACTAAATACATAAAGGTAACTATAGCATCCGGCGCTACCGCGCTCGGTTCTGTATTGGCCCGCCGACCCCTAAACAGACGACGATGACTAGTAAAGCGTTGATATGAAGTCTGACATCACAAAAGTTACCAGCCACATTAATCACAACGAAGCCTTGATTTTCGAGCGCTCGCAGCCTGGTCGCATTGGATATCGCCTGCCGCCCCTTGATGTCGACGAGCAGCCCCTGTCAGAAATAGTGCCTCAGCAGTTTCTTAGAGACGACGATCTGGAGGGCGTGCCGGAAGTAAGCGAAGTGGATGTGATCCGCCATTTCGTTCGCATGTCTACCTGGAACTACTCGATAGACCTGGGCATGTATCCGCTGGGCTCATGCACCATGAAATACAACTCACGCCTTAACGAAAAGGTCGCGCGCATCGCAGGTTTCGCCAACCTTCATCCTCTGGTCGAGGCTGAAGATGCGCAAGGTGCGCTCGAAGTGATTTATGAACTACAGGAAAACCTGAAAGAGATTACTGGGCTGCCGGGTATCTCGCTGCAACCCGCAGCCGGCGCGCACGGTGAAATGACCGGCGTGATGATCATTCGCGCATTCATCGACGCGCGCGACGGCGACACCGCATCCGCCAAACGACGCACGATGTTAATTCCCGACTCCGCCCACGGCACAAATCCAGCCTCGGCCCATCTGTCGGGGTTTTCAGTCAAGACAATCAAATCGACAGTCGAGGGATTGACCGATCTCGATCATCTGCGCGAGCTTTGCGCCGGCGGCGATGTTGCGGGACTGATGCTAACGAACCCGAACACTCTGGGACTCTTTGAACGAAACATTCAGGAGATTTGCAGGATCGTACACGATGCCGGCGGGCTCGTTTATATGGATGGCGCGAATATGAATGCGCTGGTTGGGGTGGCGCGGCCGGGCGACATGGGCGTCGATGTGATCCATCTCAACCTGCATAAAACGTTTTCGACTCCGCACGGTGGTGGTGGTCCGGGCTGTGGCCCTTGTTGTTGCACAAAGGATCTCGAACCGTTTTTGCCGGTCCCACGCATTGTCAGAACCCAGAGCGTTAGCGACGGGGTTTTTCGTGCAACCGACGACTCAAACTCTGCAGCGATACATTACAAACTCGACTTCAAACATCCTCAATCGATCGGCCGCGTGAAAGCCTTCTTCGGCAACTATGGGATGATGCTTCGTGCGCTCGCCTATATTCAGACTCATGGTTACGACGGGCTGCGCGAAGCCACTGAAGCCGCTGTGCTCAACGCCCGTTACATTGCCCACGCCTTAACCAGCGATTACGAAAAACCGTTCAACGCTCCGCCGATGCACGAAGTAGTCTTCACCGACAAGCGGCAAACGCGTAAAGGCGTGCACACCCTGGATATTGCCAAGCGTCTGATTGATTACGGCTTTCATCCACCGACGATCTACTTCCCTCTAATCGTTCAGGGAGCGATGCTGATCGAGCCCACAGAATCGGTGGGACATCAGGAGTTGGATCAGTTCATCGAAGCGATGCGCTCGATCGCACGCGAGGCAGTCGAAGATCCTGCGTTGGTATTGAATGCGCCGCATTCCACGCGCATCGGCCGGCTCGACGAAGCCGCCGCCGCTCGCAAGCCAGTGCTGCGCTGGAAGACATAACAGGCCGCAAGCGCAACCTGAACCTTGCCTGAAGCCGTCTCTCGCACCTTGAGTTAACATTCGCTTGGTCGTTGCAAAATAACTGGCTCCAGGGCTGGCTCAGTGCTTTCAAGGTCTTCCTTGACCTATGTGCGATGAAGGACCAAAATCGCTGCCAAGATGGGAAGAATCCGACAATTGATAAAAGTTGACGGGCAGGAGTGCTGGACATTGTTTAATACTGGAGCCCGGAATACCTACGTGATTTCATCGGTCGCGGGCATTTTGAAAACCTCAACCATGCCACATGCTTTTCGAACTGCGCTCGGTGGAGAAATAAGAGAAACAAACACAGCAGCCATTCTCGAAGCCGAAATTGAAGGGCATCCTATTTTCACCCACGCGCTGGTCCTGGATGAGATTGGCAAGGATGAAGACGGCAAGTCAATCGAGATTCTTTTCGGCGCCCTGGCGATGCAGCAGTGGGGAATTCGACCTATTCCCGATGAAGAGAGACTTGATCTGTCACATTACCCGGAAGAGTTTGTCGAATTCTAGAACTGGTTGTCCGTGCTCAACACCTGATGCGCACGGTTCACCTGGACGAGGCTGCCGCCGAGAGGAAACCTGTTCTTCGCTGGAAACCTAAGGCCAAAGCCGTATGCCTTTCTCAGGTCGCTTACATGAAAGTGCATGAAAGCAGCCACCGCAATCGCGTAGTCTCTGCCAGTCAGAAACTTAGAGATGCCCAGGTCTCGCATAGTCACAACCGTAACTTTCGAAAAACTTCTGGCGCGACTTGCTCCGGATCGTGAGCGGGCAGCCAAGGAGTACGAGACTCTGCGCCGGCGGCTAACGAAATACTTCGACTTGAAAGGTCTGGGATCTCCCGATTCAGCCGCCGATGAAACACTCGACCGCATGGCGCTGAAGATCGAAGGCGGCGAAGACGTCCGAGATTTTATTCATTACGCGTTTGGCGTTGCGCATTGGGTTTACCTTGAAAGATTTAGGGCTGAGGATCGCGAGCGTAGAGCGTACGCGAGTCTAACGAAATTCCGAGAGGTTAATGATGAGCATTTAGCCGCGCCGTATCTCGAAACGCTTGAAAACTGTTTGGACAAATTAGCGCCGGAGGATCGCCAACTGCTTCAAGACTACTATACAGATGCCGCCATTGCTGACCGTGCCCAGCAGCGAATCGACCTGGCCCAGAGTAGAGGTCTTTCTTTGAACTCGCTCCGATTACGGGTGTTTCGCTTGCGACAGGCGCTTGAACGGTGTATCCGCGATGAGCCATAGCAATCCGCATCCATCACGAGCGGATTCAATATCGTTGCTTTGAAATTACAGCCGTTGTCCATGACACTTATTCAGTAGAGCGTTGTTAGGCAGGCACTATGAAGTTGATGACCGAAGAGTCGATGATTGCTTACTTCCTGGGTAAGCTATCGGAAAGTGAGAGCCAAGACATAGAAGAAGCGTGTCTTTCTAACGAAGAGTTATTTAGCGAATTGCAATCGGTCGAAGAATCGTTAATCGACGCCTATGTCCTTCGCCAGATGCCTGCGGAGAACCGGGTGCTGTTCGAACGAAACTACTTGAATACTGAGCGGCGGCGAGAAGCAATCGCGCTGGCATCGGCGCTCAGAAAGAAGTACCACCCAGAAAGCACTGCTTCGACCAGTCCAATCACAGCTGGTCCGGTTTCTGCTCGTTGGTCCAGCCTTGCGATCGCCCACAGCGCCCACCGGACAGCATGGGTGTCGGGCATTGCCGCCATTCTGCTGCTGACACTTGCTGCAACTTGGTGGGCACTCTGGCGCAGCGAGAAGACTCCTTCGCTGCAAGCCGGTGTTGCTCGCACAACCCCGGCTCCAGCTTCTCTGCCAAGTGCCCTGCTTTCGCCAAGTCCCTTCGTCTCTCCTGGCTCACCTGACTCAGGGAAGAGCCCGGGCACGACCGCATCGCCTTCGCTTTCGCCTTCTCCCGAAAAGGTACCGGGAGTCACCTCCGAACCCTCGCCAGTATTCGCAACCTTTGTCCTATTGCCCGGTGGAGTTAGAGGGGGAGACTCTGGTAAGACTCTGAACCTGTCATCGGCTACCACGACCGTACGCTTGCAGCTTGTCTTGAGAGAGAAGTCTGCGCTGCGCTACCGGGCTGAGTTGCAAACGCCTGAAGGCGCCACAGTATTCCGCAAAGGAGGGCTCGCAGCTAAGGCCGAAGGCTCACGGAGCGTAGTTGTTCTTGACCTACCGGTCCGCACACTCGAGTCGAGACACTACGTATTACTGCTCTTCAACGCGGCAGGTTCCAACCCAGATGAACAGGCCGCCGAATACTCATTCAAGGTGAGCAAAGGGTAGTGCGACTGGTCCAGACGCGCAGGCTTCGCGAATCATGCTTGACCACTGCTCAACATTACCTCAACGCTCGCGACGTTGTTTGATGTCTCTGCTTGCCTCACTGAAATCGAGGCGGGCACTAACCATCTGGGTAAGCACTTTACTAATTCTTGTCTGCAGCTCCAGTCCATTGTCATCGCCTGGCCAAACTCATCTCGTCCGCCGCGATGTTCGTCTTAAGGCTGTCTCCCTGGTCCAGGCCGTTCCAGTCTTAGGAGAGCTACGCCAAGGTGAAAAACACCTGTATCACGTTCAGCTAAGACCTGGGGACTACCTGCGCGTCGAAGTTAAAGAATTGGGTGGCTTTTGTGTGCGGGCGACACTTCACGATCCAGACAAGCGATCCGTTATCACGGTTGGAACAACGATCGACGGAATTACTTCCTGGCTTTCCAGAGCAGAGTCTCTCAAGATTGAGAGTATTGAATACGTCGCCGAAAGAAACGGGTCTTACTACGTTGAGTTGGAAAGGCTTGACAGTATCGAGGCGGGCACCTACCAGATCGTAATAACAGAGCTCCGCCGCGCAATATCAGCAGACTATCTCAGAGCTCGCGCTGCCAGGCTTGTAAGCGAGGGGGACCGTTTTCGCAGATTGGATTATAAAAGCGCTTCCTTTCAGGAGGCTCTCAAGAAATACGATGAGGCTCTGTCAATCTGGCGGACTCTCGGCGACAGAAATGAAGAGGCCAACACACTCAACAGCATCGGCGCCACCTATGGCTTTCTTGATGCGCGCCAAACCGCTTCTGACTATTTCAAACAGGCTTTGGGAATTTGGCAGGCAATCGGCGATCGCCAGGGTGCTGCTATCGCATTCACTAATCTCGGACGAGGATCTTACATCTCAGGGAAGCCTGACTTAGAAAGTGCGCTTGAACTTTGGCGCAGTCTTGGTGATCGGCGATGGGTGGCAATCACGCTCTACTTTCTGGGTAGCATCCACCAGAAGTCCAACGATAACGTAAAGGCACAAGACTACTACGAACAATCATTGGCGGTTTGGCAAACTGTTGACGATCGCACCAGTGAATCGTCAGTTTGGTTTTACATGGCAGAAATGTATGCCTCGCTTGGCGATATGGAAAAGTGTCGAGAGTCTTATCGGCACGCGCAGGGGCTCGGCGCCAAAGCTAACTTTCGGGAGATGGTAGTTGCTTCACTGCTGAGGATCGGGGAGACGTATTTCGTTGAAGGCGCGTTTGACAAAGCGCTTGAATACTACGATCAAGCCTTGAATCTCAGCCGAAACACCGGAAAGTCCGTGGAAGCGTATTCTCTGTACGATCTCGGCGCGGTTCACTTCGCGTTCAACGATCTGGAAAAGGCGCTGGACTACTTTGAGCGGTCGCTCCCGCTGTGGCAGGGTAATTTCAATGGAGAGGGATATTCACTCGAATACATTGGCAGAATTTACAGCTCGTTGGGTGAAACAGCTAAAGCCATTGAATACTTCAATCGAGCGCTTCCGCTTATGCGGGCGACACTAAGCACCCACGGAGAAGCATACATTTGGAATGACCTGGGATTAATCTATGCAGCCGAAGGAGACCGGGTAAAAGCGCTTGATTCCTTCCAGCAGGCGCTGAAACTTTCTCAGGACTCTTACAAAGACCTGGCAGCCCACACACTAATCAACATTGCGGGTATCGATGAACAATCAAGCGATTGGCAGCAGGCAACTAGCCATTACAATCGGGCATTGGCCGCGTTCATCGCATTGGGTCACAAGGGCGCCGAAGCAAAGACGCGCTACCTGATTGCCCGGCTGCTATGGAGAAACAAAAATCAGGGAGCCCGGGAACAAATTGAAGCCGCGTTAAAGATCGTAGAGTCGTTACAAGTGCGCATCGTCAGCGACGAATTGCGATACTCCTACTTCACCTCGGTGCGTGATTACTACGACCTTTACATGGACTTACTCATGTCATCGCACGCCCAGGATCCGGCAGCAGGCTTTGATAGAAAGGCCCTTGAGGTTAGCGAGCGCGGCCGCGCTCGCAGTTTGCTCGAAATGCTGTCCGAGTCGCGGGTCGATATTCGCCAGGGCGTTGACCAGGCATTGCTCGAGCGTGAACGATTGCTGAGCCGACAACTGAATGACAAAGCGCAGCGGCAGGTAACGCTCTTAAGCGGGAAGCACACAAAAGAACAGGCTGATGCTGCCCAGAAAGAGGTCACCCGGCTGTTGACGGAATACCAGCAACTCCAGTTGCAAATCAGAATCAATAATCCCCGTTATGCCGCGCTCACCCAGCCTCAGCCGCTATCGCTGAAGCAAATTCAGCAGAATCTGCTTGACCCGGAAACTGTGTTGCTCGAATACAGCCTGGGCGAGGAAAGAAGTTACCTGTGGATGGTGTCGCGTGATTCGCTACACAGCTATCAGCTTCCGTCTCGGACGGTGGTGGACCAGGCGGCGCGTCGTTTTTATGAGTTGCTCAAGATGCAGGATAGTGAAATCGCGGATCTGGTGCTGAAAGAGGTTGAGTTACAAAAGGCGGGCAAAGCGCTGAGCGATATTCTTCTGGCTCCGGTCGATGCTCAATTGCGCGCGAAGCGGCTGCTGATCGTCGCTGATGGAGTGTTGCAGTATGTACCATTCGCGGCCTTGGCTGACCCTGGAGCCAGGACTGATGCTGCGAAGTCAGTTGGCTATCATCCGCTAATGCAGCGATATGAAATCATCCATCTGCCTTCTGCGTCGACCTTGGCTGCAATTCGCGATGAGACAAGAAAGCGCGAGTCTGCCCTGCGGTCGGTGGCTGTTGTGGCGGACCCCGTGTTCAGCGCGACGGACGAAAGAGTAAGATCCTCGCGGTCACGCGCTAAGGGGGTCAAGGCGTCGGGCCAGCCTAATGGGCCACTGAGCAAGGCAGACTCATCTCGAGGTTTTCTCACCCGCGCCCTTCGCAGCGCGGGAATCAGCAGCAACGCAGAAGGCATCCCGCGCCTTCCCTATACCCGGCGCGAAGCGATGCAGATACTTGGCCTCGTACCTCGCTCCGACCGATGGGAGGCCGTTGACTTCGAAGCCAGCCGCCAGCAGGTCACCAGTGGCAAGCTGGCTCAATACCGGATAGTGCATCTTGCCACTCATGGTGTGTTAGACGTGAAGAATCCTGAGTTGTCAGGCTTGATCTTCTCTTTGGTAAACCAGCGTGGACAGCCCCAAGACGGATTCCTTCGGCTACATGATATTTACAACCTCAGACTTGGCGCTGATCTAGTGGTGCTATCAGCATGTCAAACAGGGCTGGGCAAGGATGTTCGCGGCGAGGGTCTGGTCGGACTAACGCGTGGATTTATGTACAGCGGCGCGCCACGCGTGGTCACGAGCTTGTGGAAGGTTGAGGATGCCGCCACTGCGGAGTTGATGAAGTACTTCTATCAAGCAATGCTCAAGAATAACGAACGGCCGGCAGCAGCCTTACGCACCGCTCAACTCAAACTTTGGCAGACTCGACGCTGGCACTCGCCATCAAACTGGTCGGCATTCATCCTTCAAGGGGAGTGGAAGTAACTAACACCTCACGATTCGATTGAATCTGTTCTTCCTTCCTACGTCGCTGGGCATCGTTTCATCTAACCTCCGTTTAGAAAGCACACTTGTGTGCCTGCCTCGCGCTGCCTATACCGATGATTGACGGGTTTCTGCAATGGGCACACAAGTGTGCTCTCTAAACAGTCTCCGCAAAATTGCCAATCAAATTCCCTGAAATTTCTGCCCTCCCATCCGACACTTATCAAGGAAGAGTCCAGTATCCGTCGGGCTGAATGTGCTCAGGCTGGCGGACACAATCGTTCCGCACACGGGATGGTTACTATGGTAAATGTCTCAAACCCGACTGAGGATTGCCCGGTATCCTACCTTGCCGATTACGTTCGCCGCGTCAGAAATGAGAAGCACTTCTCTCTATCGGAAGTGAGCGCCAGATCACGCGGCCGAATCAGTAAGACGCACACAAACCGCATCGAGAACGGCAGCGTCACGAGAGTGTCCCTGCTAAAGCTGCGGGCCTTAGCGCGCGGCCTCAGCATCCCTGAGGATGAGCTTATTGCGGTGGCCCAGGGAAAGTCGCCAGGGACCGACGCGAACGTAAACGAGAAAACGCTGCTGAATCACTTTCGCCAACTCTCGCCCACCCGGCAGAAAGATGTCCTGGTCATGCTGCGCGCGCTTGTAGAGAGTCTTCCGGCGAATAACGCAGAGTGCTAAACCGGCCGCTGTGAAATGAACTGCCGATTGCAGTCATTAATGATCAACGGTGCCCGAGATTCTGCAAATCAATCGTGTCGGCAAACTTTCCCAATTGAGATGTGGCATTGCCGCAACGCTTTCAAAGAAGAGAATCCCCGACTGAGGCAGTGATAAAGCGAAGTTCGATTCCACCTGATCAGACTATTTCCCTGCATCGACCAAATATGGCGGTGCTTAATCTAAGGAGTCCAATGATGAAACGTTCCCCCTTGTTCTTCCGTCTTCGTAGTGAGGTTCTTTTTAGGGCAATCGGTGTGATTGCCGTGCTGATAGCTTGTCTAGTCACCGCCGCTGCACAGACAGCGAGGTTTTTCGCGGCCAACAACAGTGATCCGATGAACCAAATCTATCGGTATGACGTCGGACCTACTGCCAACGCAACTACCAACCTGACGTTCACCGAGAGCAGTTTGCATCACCTGTTAGGGATGACAGTTAGTCCCACAGGCGAGTTGTTCGGTGTAAGTTGCTGCCAGGCTTCTGGTCCCATCACTCGTTTCCTGGATCCCACGGGCACTCCCCACGTCAACGGAACCATTACAACCGGGGGTGATCCTTTCTTTGCTGCTTTTGGGGGCAATGAATTGTTTGTTAATCAGGGCACTGCGGGAGTAATTCTGCGCTATTTCATTGATCCCTATACCGGCAACGTCACGACTAAGCCGGGAATACCTGCCCCGTACACATTCGGCCATGGTCGCGGAATCGCCGTGTCTCCGTGGGGAGAGTTGTTTGTAACGGAGACCAGCACCGGGGCGGGCGCCATTCATCGCTTTCTATTAAACGCTGATGGAAGCGTCGCACCAAATGGAACCATCAACAATCCGAGCCTCAACGCGCCACACAATATTGCCTTTAGTCCCTCTGGCGAACTATTTGTCTCCAACCCTGGCAACAATAACGTCTTACGTTTCACGTTCTCTCATGATGCCGCAAGGATCGCTTCTTACAATGGTCTAATCAGTGGGAACTCGCTCACCGCTCCTGTAGACTTGGCATTTGCACCCTGGGGTGAACTGTTTGTGGTTAACTGTGGTGGATGCCAAGGGCCGGCCGCGCCGGGATCATACCCAGGCATCTCACGTTTCACGTTTGATTCTTCCAACGCTGCGATCGCCCATGGCGTCGTTACAACCCCCCTTCCGTTCACCAGTATCACGTTTGCAAACGAGATCGCAGGACCCCCAGGTCCTCAAGGGCCGCAGGGTCCACAAGGACCCCAGGGACCAGCCGGACCGCAAGGGCCCCAAGGGTTACAGGGCCTGAAAGGGGATACAGGTGCGACTGGACCGCAAGGCCCGGCAGGCCCTCAAGGAGTACAGGGATCACAAGGGCCCACTGGTGCGACTGGACCGCAAGGCGCGGCCGGGTCAGTTGGACCACAAGGTACGCAGGGTGCCAAAGGTGATACTGGCGCGGCGGGAGCTACTGGCGCAACAGGTCCTCAAGGGGCAACAGGTGCGACCGGTCCGGCAGGACCGCAAGGGGTGAAGGGCGATACCGGAGAGACCGGCGCGACAGGGCCTCAAGGCGCAACCGGACCAGTCGGACCGCAGGGTGAGCCGGGCGCTAAAGGTGATACTGGCGCTACCGGACCCCAAGGACCTCAAGGTGCCACTGGAAGTCAGGGACCAACCGGGCCCCAAGGCACGAAAGGCGATATTGGGAATACCGGTGCGACCGGACCGAAGGGTGACACGGGTGCGATTGGAAGTCAGGGGCCGATGGGCCAACAGGGAGCCACAGGCGCGACCGGACCCGCAGGGCCGCGAGGTCAAACCGGCTCGCCTGGTCCACAGGGGCCACAGGGCGTTCCCGGCATATCCGGACTCCAGTACATTACTGGTACCCCGCTAACGCTTTTGAAGTTGGCGAC
>Ga0137394_10003361_pt1 | contig 12009 bp, 4 predicted proteins | sample czobulk116metaG_FD_108278 | JGI IMG/M metagenome (GOLD analysis project Ga0137394, IMG submission 108278) | Vadose zone soil microbial communities from Angelo Coast Range Reserve, California, USA - czobulk1.16 metaG | ecosystem: Environmental > Terrestrial > Soil > Vadose zone | place: USA... | reverse complement strand
TCCGATCGGCGCCGGCCCCTACCGGTTCGTGAGCTTTCAGCCCGGCGTCGAGCTGGTGCTGGAGGCCAACGAGAGCTACTGGCGCAAGACGCCGAGCGTGAAGCGGCTGATCTTTCGCTCGGTGCCCGACGACACCACGCGCCTGGCCATGCTCAAGCGCGGAGAGGCGGACATCGCCTACTCGCTCCGCGGCCCGCTGGGCGAGGAGGTGCGACGCACGCCCGGCCTCACGCTCAAGGCCGCCATCCCGACGTTCACGGAGTGGCTGGTGTTCGTCGAGCAGTGGGACCCGAAGTCGCCGTGGGCCGACCGGCGCGTCCGTCTCGCCGCGAACCTCGCGATCGACCGCAAGGCGCTCAACGACTCCGAGTACCTCGGGTTCGCGCGCGTGTCCTCGAGCATCATCCCCCACGAGTTCCAGTTCTACTGGCCGGCGCCGCCGTACCCGCACGACGGCAAGCGCGCGAAGGCGCTGCTGGCCGAGGCCGGCTATCCGAACGGGTTCGACGCGGGCGACCTGTCCACCGACGCCGTGTACGCCGCGACCGGCGAGGCGGTCATCAACGACTTCCGCGCGGTGGGCATTCGCGCCAGGCTGCGCCCGCTGGAGCGCGCCGCCTTCTACAAGGCCGACCAGGAGAAGAGCTTCAAGAACCTGGTGCGGCCGGGCAGCGCGGCCGGCGGCAACGCCGCCACGCGCATCGAGGCCTTCGTCGTCACCGGCGGCATCCGCGCCTACGGCGGCTACCCGGACATCGACGGGCTGTTCCGCGAGCAGGCGGTGGAAGTCGACCCGAAGAAGCGCGAGGTGCTGTTGCACCGGATCCAGCAGCTCATGCACGAGCGCGTGATGTTCGCGCCGATCCTCGAGCCCGCGTTCCTGTCCGGCGTCGGCGCGCGGGTGGAAGAATCCGGGATCGGCCTCATCTCCGGCATGCCGTTCTCGCTGCCCTACGAGGAGCTCCGGCTCAAGCCGCGCCGACCATAGGCGTGGTGATGGGTTAGGCGTTCGTCGAACGATCGTTTGACGGCTCGGCCGTCCGAGTGTATGTAAAAGTTACATTGGCTACCCGGGCGGTGGTGCCGACCGATCCCTGCGACCCGCAAAAGTTGCCGTACCTCGCCGTTCACGCCGAACGCGCGCCCGACGCGATCGCCCTCGTCGCGCCGGCCCGGACGCCGCTCACGTATTCACATCTGGTCCGCCAGATCGACGACGTCGCCCTGGCCCTGCGGGGTGGGGGTGTCGCCCGCGGCGACCGCGTCGCCATCGCGGTCGGACACGGTCCGGAGATGGCCGTCGCTCTGCTTGGCACGGCGGCGGTCGCCACCTGCGTCCCGCTCAATCCCGCCTACAGCGCCGCGGAACTCGAGCGTCATCTTTCGACGCTGAACGCCCGAGCGCTCATCGTCCCGGCGGGCGCGGACTCGCCCGCGCGTGGTGTCGCCCGACGGCTGGGCATGGCTGTGCTGGAGCTGTCGCCGGCGCGTGACGATGCGGCCGGTGCATTCTCGCTGCGCGGAGGCCCGGCCGCCGGCGAGGCGCGACGCGACGCCGTCGGGCCGGACGACGTGGCGTTCGTGCTCCACACGTCGGGCACGACGTCGCAGCCCAAGCCCGTGCTGCTGACGCACGCCCACGTCGGCGCATCGGCGCGGAACATGGCGGCGGCGCTCGCCCTCACCGAGAGCGATCGCTGCCTCGACGTCATGCCGCTGTTCCACGTTCACGGGCTCATGGCCATGCTGGCGTCGCTGCTGGCGGGCGCCAGCGTGGCGATCCCGCCGGAGTTCGACGCAGCGCGCGTCTTCGGCTGGCTCGACGAGTGCCGCCCGACCTGGTACACGGCGGTCCCGCCGATCCATCACGCGGTGCTGGAGCGCGCGGCGCTCCACGCCGACGTCATCGCCCGGCGGCGGCTCCGCTTCATCCGCTCCTCGTCGGCGCGGCTGCCGCCGCGGCTCGGCGCCGAGCTGGAGCGGGTGTTCGCAACGCCCGTGATCGAGGCCTACGGCATGACGGAGGCGGCGCACCAGATCGCCAGCAACCCCTTGCCGCCGCGCCCGCGCAAGCCGGGATCGGTCGGTGTGGCGGCGGGCCCGGAGGTCGCCGTCGTGGACGCGGCCGGCGCGCGGCGGCCGCCTGGGCAGACGGGCGAGGTAGTGATCCGAGGCACGCAGGTCGCGCAGGACGGCTGGCTCCGGACCGGTGATCTCGGATTCCTGGATGACGACGGCTACCTGTTCCTCACCGGGCGCCTCAAAGAGGTGATCAACCGCGGCGGGGAGAAGATCGCCCCGCGCGAAGTCGACGAAGTCCTCCTGGCGCATCCGGCGGTGGCCGAGGCCGTCACCTTCGGGATTCCGCATCCGACTCTCGGCGAGGACGTGGGGGCGGCCGTCGTCCTGCGCGAGCAGGGATCGTCGACCGACGCCGCGCTCCGTCGGTTCGTGGCCGGCCGTCTCGCGCTCTTCAAGGTGCCGGGTCGCGTGGTGATCGTCGACGCGATCCCGCGGAGCGCAACGGGGAAGGTCGAGCGCATGACCTTGGCCGCCACCCTGGGGCTGACTGCGTCCGGCCGCGCCGGGGCGGGCGAGCGAGGCGACTTCGCGGGTGCCCGCACGTCCACGGAGGCGCTGGTGGCTCGGATCTGGAGCCAGGTGCTGGGCCTCGGGCAAGTCAGTGTCGACGACAGCTTCTTCGCCCTGGGCGGCGACTCCATCCGGGCGACGCTGATCGTGTCGCGGCTGCGCGACGCGCTCCACGTCGAGATCTCGCTCCGGAGCTTCTTCGAGGCGCCGACGATCGCGGGGCTGGCCGAAACGATCGAGGCCGCGCGCGCCGCCGCAGAGCTCCAGCCCGCCGCGCCGATCCTGCCGGTGCCGCGCACCGGTCCCCTCCCGCTGTCCTTTGCCCAGGAGCGTCTGTGGTTCCTCGACCAGCTCACGCCCGGCAGCGCGCAGTACACGCGCGCCGTCGCGCTGCGCCTGGACGGCCGCCTGGATGTGAGCGCGCTCGAGCAAAGCCTCGGCGAGATTCGACGCCGTCACGAAGTCCTGCGGACGACGTTTCGGATCGTCGACGGGCAGCCGCGCGCCGTCATCGTTCCCGCCGAGCCCTTCGACCTGCCGGTGATCGATCTGCGGGATCGCCCCGCCGCCGAGCGGCACGCGCGCGCACAGGAGTGGGCCGCCGCGGAGGCGGGACGGTCGTTCGACCTCGCGCGGGGCCCGTTGTTCCGGGCAGCGCTGCTCCGTGTGGGCGTCGAGAGCTCGGTGCTCGTGCTGAGCATGCATCACGTCGCGTTCGACGGGTGGTCCACGGGAGTGCTGAACCGGGAGCTGGGATCGCTCTACCAGGCGTTCGTCGAGGGCCGGCCGTCACCGCTGCCAGAGCTCGAGACGCAGTACCAGGACTTCGCGTGCTGGCAGCGGCGCTGGCTCTCGGATGAGATCCTCCAGACGCAGCTCGCCTACTGGATGCGGCAGCTCGCCGGTCGTCCGCCCCGGCTCGCGCTCCCCGTCGACCGGCGGCGGCCGTCGGCACCGAGCGCGAGCGCGGCCACACACTCGTTCCTGCTGCCGGCCCCGCTCGCACGGGCCCTCGAGACCCTGAGCCGGCAAGAGGGCATCACGCTCTTCATGGCGCTGCTGGCGGCCTTCCAAGCGCTGCTGCACCGCTACACCGGCCAGGAGGACGTCGTGGTCGGCTCGCCCGTGGCCGGACGCAACCGTGTCGAGATCGAGGGATTGATCGGCTTCTTCGTGAACACGCTGGTCCTGCGCACCGATCTGTCGGGCGATCCGACCGTCCGGCAGCTGCTGGGGCGCGTGCGCCACACCGCCCTCGCCGCCTACAGCCATCAGGACCTGCCCTTCGAGAAGCTCGTGGAGGCGCTGGAGCCCGAGCGCACCGGTGAGGGCACACCGCTCGTTCAGGTGATGTTCGCGCTCCAGAATGCGCCGGCGTCGGCGCTCGAGCTGCCGGGGCTGGCGGTCGGGAACGTGGAGATCGCCGGCGGACCGGCGAAGTTCGATCTGACCGTGTCGCTCACCCTGGAAGACGCGGGCCTGCATGGAACGGTGCAGTACGAGCCCGCGCTCTTCGACGCGGCGACGATCACGCGGATGTTCGAGCATTTCCGGACGTTGCTTCAAGGCATCGTCGCCCGTCCCGAGGCGCGCGTCTCCGAGCTCGCGATGCTGACGGCGGCCGAGCAGCGCCAGCTCCTCGTGGACTGGAACGACACGGCCGCCGACTATCCCGACGAAACGTGCCTCTCCGCCCTGTTCGAGGCACAGGTGGAGCGTGCGCCGGACGCCATCGCGCTCGAGGCCGACGACGAACGCATCACGTACGGCGAGCTGAACCGCCGCGCGAATCAGCTGGCCCATCGGCTGCGAAGACTCGGCGTCGGTCCCGAGGTGCTGGTGGGAATCCGTATCGAGCGCTCGGTGGAGATGGTGGTGGGGCTGCTGGGCGTCCTCAAAGCCGGTGGAGCCTACCTGCCGCTCGATCCGGCGCTGCCCCTCGATCGCGTGCGCGTCATGCTGGATGATGCGGCGGTGGCGGTGCTGCTGACCGTGGCCGACGCCGATCGGCACACCCTGGCTCGCGAGAGTCCCGACAACCTCTCCCGCATCGCGACGGCCGATTCGCTCGCGTACGTGATGTACACGTCGGGCTCGACCGGCCAACCCAAAGGTGTCGCCGTGCCTCAGCGCGCCGTGCTGCGCCTGCTGTTCGGTCAAAACTACGTCCATCTGGACGCGGGCGAGACGTTGCTGCATCTGGCGCCTCTGGCGTTCGACGCCTCCACGTTCGAGCTCTGGGGCGCGCTGCTGCACGGCGCTCGTTGCGTGCTCTTTCCCGCCGAGACCCCGACGCCGGAGCGGCTTGGCGAGGTCATCGCGCGCCACGGAGTGACAACGCTCTGGCTCACCGCCTCGCTCTTCAACAGGGTGATCGATGCGGCGCCCGCCGCGCTCGCCCCGATCCGCCAGCTCCTGATCGGGGGGGAAGCGCTCTCGGTCCCGCACGTGGCTCGGGCACTCGCGCTGCTGCCGGACACGCAGCTCGCGAACGGCTACGGCCCGACGGAGAGCACGACCTTCACCTGCTGTCACCGCATCCCACGGACCCTCGATCCCGGTGCCGCCTCCATTCCGATCGGGCGGCCCCTCGCGAACACGGAGGTCTACGTGGTCGACGCCCACCTGAACCCGGTCCCGGTGGGTGCGCACGGCGAGATCCTGGTCGGCGGCGCGGGACTCGCGCGGGGCTACCTGCGCCGTCCCGAGCTGACGGCCGAGAAGTTCATCCCCCATCCGTTCCGCCGGGAGTCGGGCGCCCGCGTCTATCGCACGGGTGATGTGGCTCGCTACCGGGCCGACGGCACGCTCGAGTTTCTCGGCCGCCTCGACGATCAGGTGAAGATCCGAGGCTTTCGCGTCGAGCCGGGGGAGATCGAGACGGTGTTGGGCCGGCATCCGGCGGTGCGACAGGCCGTGGTGGTGGCTCGTGAAGACACGCCGGGCGACAGACGTCTGGTTGCGTACGTGCTGGCCGCGCCGGAGGCGCACGTTACCGCGGCGGAGCTCCGGGTCTTCCTGCAGCCGAGCCTGCCGGAGTACATGCTGCCGGCGGCCTTCGTGCTGCTGGACACGTTGCCGCTCACCGCGAGCGGCAAGGTCGACCGCCCGGCGTTGCCGGCACCGCAGCACGCCGACGCCCCCGCGACGCGCGCGTTCGTGGCGCCGCGCACGCCCGTCGAAGAAACGCTGGAGCGGATCTGGGCCGATCTCCTCGGGCTCGAGCGCGTCGGCGTCCACGACGGCTTCTTCGAGCTGGGCGGCCACTCGTTGCTGGCCACGCGTGTGATGTCCCGTCTCCGGGAAGCATTTGGCGTGGAGCTGCCGTTTCGGCTGATTTTCGAGACGCCCACGATCGCCGGCCTCGCCGTGGCGATCGCGCAGAGCCAGGCCGAGCGGGTGGACGACGCTGAGATCGCGCGGATGCTTGGTGAGCTGCGGGACCTGTCGGACGAGGAGGCGCGCCGGCGCCTCACGGCTCCCGGGAGCTGACCGGGCCGGCGCGATGGAGTCGAACGACCTTCGTCGGAGCATCGCCGAGCTGTCGCCCGCGAAGCGCGCGTTACTCGAGCGGCGCCTGCTCACGAAATGCGCCGCCGAGACGCCGGCGATCCCGCGCCGGGACGTGGCGGCGTCCTATCCGCTGTCCTTCGGCCAGCAACGGTTGTGGTTCCTGGATCGGCTGGAGCCGGAGAGCGCGGTGTACAACATCGCGAGAGCCGTGCACCTGCGCGGCGCCCTCCAGGTGGAGGCCCTGCGCCAGGCGCTCGATGCGATCGTGGCGCGTCACGAGGCGTTACGGACCACCTTCGCCGCCGTGGACGGCGTTCCGCTGCAGCGCATCGGCGCGCCGCGGGCCGTGGACATGACGGTGATCGACCTGACGGCGGGCCCGGCCGCGGAGCGGTCGGCGGCGCTGCGGCGTCTGCTCGACGAGCAGGCGCGTCGCCCCTTCGATCTGGCGCGTGACCTGATGCTGCGGGCCACGCTGTTCCGGCTGGGCGAGGCCGAGTATGCGCTGCTCCTGACCACGCACCACATCGCCTCGGACGGCTGGTCGATGAGCGTGCTGTTCCGGGAGCTGACCGATCTCTACGCCGCGTTCGGCCGCGGGGCGCCTTCGGCCCTGCCGCCGCTGTCGATCCAGTACGCGGACTACGCGGTCTGGCAGCGGCAGCAGCTGCACGGCGAGCGCCTGGAGGCGCAGCTCGGCTACTGGCGCCGACGCCTGGCCGGCGCGCCGGCCGCCCTCGAGCTCCCCACCGACCGGCAACGACCGACGGTCCAGAGTCTCCGCGGTGCGCACGTGTCGTCGCTGCTGCCCGGGCCGCTGGTCGAGAGACTCAAGGAAATGAGCCGCCGCGAGGGCGTCACGCTCTTCATGACGCTGCTGGCGGGGTTTCAGGCGTTGCTGCATCGCTACACCGGCCAGGAGGACATCCTGGTGGGCTCGCCGATCGCGGGCCGCACCCGCCCCGAGCTGGAGGGGCTCATCGGGTTCTTCGTCAACACGCTCGTGCTGCGCACGGATCTGTCGGGCGAGCCCACGTTTCGAGGGCTGTTGGCGCGGGTCCGCGAGTCGGCCCTGGGCGCGTACGGTCATCAGGAGTTGCCCTTCGAGAAGCTCGTCGAGGAGCTACAGCCCGAGCGGAGTTCCAGCTACAGTCCGCTGTGTCAGGTCATGTTCGCCTTTCAGAACATCCCGACGTCGACCCTCAGCCTGGCCGGCCTGACATCGAGCCCGCTCACCGTCGACACCGGGACGTCGAAATTCGATCTGACGCTCTCTGTGGAGACGACCGAGGGCGGCTTGACGGCGATGCTGGAGTACAACACCGACCTCTTCGACGCGGCGACGATGGATCGGATGCTGGGACACTGGCGGCGGCTGCTGGAAGCCGCCGTCCTCGATCCCGACGAGCGAGTGTCCCGCCTGCGGCTCGTGACCGACGCCGAGCGCCAGCAGCTCCTCGTCGCGTGGAACGATACCGGCGTGGAGTACCCGCGCCGGGCGTGTCTCCACGAGCTCTTCGAGGCCCAGGTCGCGCGCACGCCCGACGCCGTTGCGGTGAGCGGCGGCGGCCAGTCGTTGACCTACCGCGAGCTGAACGGCCTGGCGAACCGCGTGGCGCACGTCCTGCGCGAGCGCGGCGTGGGCCCCGACGTGTTGGTAGGCCTCTGCGTCGAGCGCTCACCGCTCATGATGCAGGGACTGCTCGGCGTCCTCAAAGCCGGCGGCGCGTACGTCCCACTGGACCCGGCCTATCCGAAGGATCGGCTCGCCTTCATCCTCGCTGATGCCCGACCCACGGTGATCGTGACGCAGCGACGGCTGCTCGGGAGCCTGCCGGAAAGCGCGACCCCCATCGTTCTCTGTCTCGATGCGGACGGCGAGGCCACCGCCGCCCCGAGCGAGAACAATCCCGCCAGCGGTGCCACCGCCGACAGCGTCGCATACGTTATCTATACGTCGGGGTCGACCGGGCAGCCAAAGGGCGTCCTCGGCCTGCATCGCGGCGCGGTGAATCGCTTCGCCTGGATGTGGCGGACCTACCCGTTCACCCCCGCCGACGTGTGCTGTCAGAAGACCTCGCTGAACTTCGTGGACTCGGTCTGGGAGGTTCTGGGGCCGCTGCTCGCCGGGATCTCGACGCACATCGTTCCCGATGACGTGGTCGGAGATCCGCGTCGACTCGTTCAGTGCCTGGCGGACCAGCGCGTCAGCCGCATCGTCCTCGTCCCGTCGTTGCTGCGGGTCCTCCTCGACACCGACATGGACCTGGCGCGGCTGCTGCCGGGGCTCACGCTCTGGATCTGCAGCGGCGAAGCGCTGTCCCGAGAACTGGCCGACCGCTTCCGGGAGCGCATGCCTCACAGCGTGCTTCTGAACCTCTACGGCTCGTCCGAGGTTTCCGCCGACGCCACGTGGTACGACACGAGGCATCTGCGTGATCACCTGGCCGTTCCCGTCGGCCGGCCCATCGACAACACGCAGGTCTACCTGCTGGATCGCCATCTCGAGCCGGTGCCTGTCGGCGTGAGCGGCGAGCTCTACGTGGGAGGCGACGGCCTGGCGCGCGGCTATCTGGACCGTCCCGAGCTAACCGCCGAGAAGTTCGTGGCCAACCCCTTCGCGATCGGCCCCGGCGCGCGGCTGTACCGGACGGGCGATCTCGCCCGCTATCATCCGGACGGCACCATCGAGTTCCTGGGTCGAGCGGACCACCAGGTCAAGATTCGTGGGTTCCGGATCGAGCTCAGAGAGATCGAGGCGGCGCTGGGCAGCCATCCCGCCGTCGGTGAGAGCCTCGTGCTGACCCGGGAGGACCTGCCCGGCGAGGCGCGGCTGGTCGCCTACCTCGTACCGCGTTCCGCGCCCGCGCCGACGAGCGAGGAGCTGCGACGATTCCTCGGCGAGAAGCTGCCACACTACATGGTGCCGTCTGCCTTCGTGACGCTCGAGCGTCTGCCGCTGACGCCGAACGGAAAGGTGGACCGGCGTACGCTGCCGGCTCCCGGACAGGCTCGCCCCGACAGCGCGGCGGCCTTCGCGGCGCCGCGCGATCCGCTGGCGGTCCAGGTCACGGCGATCTGGGAGACGGTGCTCGGCGTCCGCGGGATCGGCCTGCGCGACAACTTCTTCGATCTGGGCGGGCACTCCCTGCTGGCAGTGCGCCTATTTGCCCGGATCGAGGAGGGCCTCGGCCGGCGCCTTCCGGTGGCCACGCTCTTTCGGGCACCGACGGTCGAACAACTGACGCGCGCGCTCCGGGAGGACGGCCTGCCGGCGGCGCGCTGGTCGTCGCTCGTGGCCATTCAACCCGCTGGCGACAAGCCGCCGCTGTTCTGTGTCCATCCCCACGTGGGCCACGTGCTCTGCTATTACGACCTCGCGCGTATGCTGGGTGCCGGGCAACCCGTCTACGGACTCCAGGCTCTCGCGCTGGATGGAACTCAGGCCTTCTCGACGCTGATCGAGGACATCGCCGCGCATTACACTCGGGAGATCCGCGAGCTTCAGCCGGAAGGCCCGTACCGCCTGGCCGGCTATTGCTTCGGGGGCGTGGTCGCCTTCGAGATGGCGCGGCAGCTCCAGGCACAGGGGCACGCCGTCGCACTGCTGGCCCTGCTCGATCCTGGCCCTCCCGGACGTCGCGTAACGTTCTTCGGCCGGGTTCGTCGCCTGAGACGGCAGATCGCCCTCGACGTCAGCAAGCTTGCCGGTCTCCCGTCGGGCAAACTGCTCCGTGCCGTTCGGCGGAGGGCGAACCGACTCGGGACCTGGATTGCCGCCAGGACCGCGCGCGCCCTGGGCAGGGAAGCTCCGATCGATCGCGCCATCCGACGGACTCAAGAGGCGCATCTCCGGGGTCTGCGCGCGTATGTGCCTCGGCCGTACGCGGGGCCGGTGACGCTCTTCCTGAGCCCGAGGCCGCCGGTCCCCAATGGCGATCTCGCTGTGGAGTGGAAGCCGCTCGCCGCGGGTGGGTTGAGCGTCTGCGAGATCGGCGGTGCGCAGGCTGACATCCTCGGCCAGCCGCGGGTCCGCGCGCTGGCCGCCGAGCTGCTCCGCCACCTGGGGGCCGAGGACAGATGAGCGCGTCTGTCTCCGACGAGGCGCGCGTGATCCTGGCGCGCGAGGACGTCCAGGTGTGGTGCGCCGAGCTGGACCTCGACGATGCGGCCATCGGCGATCTCGCCGGGCTCCTCACGGCCGACGAGCGTGTCCGGGCGGGTCGCTACCACTTCGAGCATGATCGCCGGCGCTTCGTCGTCGCCCGCGCGCGGCTCCGCGCGATCCTCACCCTCTATCTCGGGGGGGCGCCGGGCGACGTCATGTTCGCCGTCGACGCGCGGGGCAGGCCGCGCCTGACCGGTGCCGCCGCGGGCGGCCTCGAGTTCAGCGTCTCGCACTCCGGGGGACGGGCGCTCTTTGCGCTCGCCCGGCAGCGGCGCGTCGGGGTGGACCTCGAGCGGATCGAGGAGGGCATCGACTGGGAGCCGGTCGCCACGCGCTTCTTCTCGTCCGGCGAGGTCGCCGGGCTCCGCGCGCTCCCCTCGGAGCGGCGCGCCGGCGAGTTCTTTCGCGTGTGGACCCGCAAGGAAGCCTGGGTCAAGGCCCGCGGCGATGGGCTCGGCGCATGCGAGTCGCTGCTCCGTGACGGGGCACCGGACGTCGACGGCGATGCGTGGTCGACGCTGACGATCGACGCCGGCCCCGGGTACGCCGCGGCGCTCGCGCTGGCGCGACGCTGAGCGTCTGATCACCGCGATGGGGTACACTTCGGCGTCGATCGACTGCGTGTCGGCGTGAGGAGACGACGATGCTGCCCACCCACGGACGTTACGACTACTCCAACATCACGAAGCGGCCGGACTACGCGTGGCCGAACGGCGCGCGCCTCGCCGTGTACGTTGCGGTGAACATCGAAGCGTTCGGCTTCGGCGTCGGCAAGGGTGTGGCCATCGCGCCTCCCGATCAGGCGACGAGCGCCAGCGTCTACAGCTGGCGCGATTATGGCAACCGCGTCGGTGTGTGGCGGCTCTTCGATCTGTTCGACGAGCTCGACCTGCCGGTCGAGGCGCAGATGAACGCCGAGGTTTACGAGGCCGCGCCCGACATCCCCGAGCGTCTGCGCAAGCGCGGCGACGAGATCGTGGGCCACGGCGTGACGAACTCCGAGGGCCAGGAGCACATGCCCGAGGACCAGGAGCGCGCCATGATCGCGCGCGTCACCCAAACGATCGAGCGGCACGAGGGCCGACGCCCCCTCGGCTGGATGAGCCCGTGGCTCTCGAACTCGTCGGTCACGCTCGACCTGCTTCAGGAGGCCGGCTACCGCTACACGATGGACTGGACCATGGACGATCAGCCTGTGTGGCTGCGCACCCGGGGCGGCCGGCTGCTCGCCATGCCCTACCCGATCGAGGTGAACGACACGCGCGGCATCGTCTGGTACAAGCACTCGGCGCGCGAGTTCGCGGACATGATCGTGGACCAGTTCGACGAGCTGCTGCGGCAGTCGGCGCGCCAGCCGCTCGTGTGCCCGATCTCGCTGCACCCGTTCGTCGTCGGGCGGTCATACCGCATGCCGCAGCTGCGGCGCGCGCTCGAGCACATCGTGAAGCACCGCGACCGCATCTGGCTCACGCGCCCGGGCGAGATCTGCGCGCACGTCGAATCGCTGCCGCGGGGGGTGGTGCCTTAAACGTGGGGGGCCCCGAAATGGCCCCCCACACCCCCCCACGCTCGGAGCGCCCCGGGAAACCCGTGGCGCTCCTCGATCGCCCGAGGGCACTCTGGGCGGAAAGGAGACGGCAGATGGGGCAGCAATACACCACGCGCTTCGGCTCGCTCGCGCACTACGAGAAGGGTGGCGTCGAGGTCATCAACGATGACGCTCGTAACTACGTCTT
>Ga0137394_10003360_pt1 | contig 12009 bp, 7 predicted proteins | sample czobulk116metaG_FD_108278 | JGI IMG/M metagenome (GOLD analysis project Ga0137394, IMG submission 108278) | Vadose zone soil microbial communities from Angelo Coast Range Reserve, California, USA - czobulk1.16 metaG | ecosystem: Environmental > Terrestrial > Soil > Vadose zone | place: USA... | reverse complement strand
ATCTGGTGCACGCGGCGCTCGCGCCAGATCGTTAGGCGCAGCCACTGCGAGAGCGCGTTGACCACCGATACGCCGACGCCATGCAGGCCACCCGACACCTTGTACGAGTTGGAGTCGAACTTGCCGCCAGCGTGCAGCTCGGTCATCACGATCTCGGCGGCCGAGCGCTTGGCCTCGTCGTCTTCCTTGATCCCGGTGGGGATGCCGCGGCCGTTGTCGATCACCGAGATCGAGTTGTCGGTATGGATGGTGACCACGATCTCGTCGCAGAAGCCGGCCAGGGCTTCGTCGACCGCGTTGTCGACGACCTCGAACACCATGTGGTGCAGGCCGGTGCCGTCGGAGGTGTCGCCGATGTACATGCCGGGGCGCTTGCGCACCGCCTCAAGGCCCTTCAGGACCTTGATCGAGTCCGAGCCGTACTCGGAGGTCGCCTCCGGCTTGGCGTTGGCCTCGGGTTTGCCCGAGTCTGGTTTTTCCTGTTCGGCCAAAGCGCTAGATCCTCATCGGCATGACGACGTACTTGAAGTCCTTCTCCGAGGCATACGAGATCAGCGCGCTCGACGAAGAGTCGCCGAATGCGCACTCGACCTCGGCCCCGGGCACATTGTTCAGGACATCGAGCAGGTAGTTGACGTTGAACCCGATGTCGAGCGCGTCGCCGGAGTATTTCACTTCCATCTCCTCGTGCGCTTCCTCCTGCTCGGCGTTGGAGGACACGATCTTCAGGCTGCCTTCTCCGAGCACCCAGCGCACCCCGCGGAACTTCTCGTTCGAGAGGATCGCGGCGCGCAGCAGCGCCTGGCGCAGCGGCTCGCGTTCGATCTGCAGCCTGTTCTTGTGCTGGGCCGGGATCACGCGCGTGTAGTCCGGGAACTTGCCGTCGACGAGCTTCGACACCAGCTCGACCGAGCCGAAGCTGAACGCCGCCTGAGTGGAGGAAAGCTGGATGCTCACTTCAGCCTCGCTGTCGGCGAGCAGCTTCGAGAGCTCGAGCACCGTCTTTCGCGGCACGATGACTTCCTGGCGCGGCAGGTCCGCCGCGAGCTTGAGGGTGGCGAGCGCGAGCCGGTGCCCGTCGGTGGCGACGAGCTTCAGGCTGCGGTCCTCGACCACCATCAGCAGCCCGTTCAGGTAATAGCGGATGTCCTGCTGCGCCATGGCGTACTGCACCAGCGAGAGCAGGCGCCGCAGGGCCCTTTGCTCGAGCGTGAAGCGCGCCGCCTCGCCGGCGGGCTTGGCGAGCCTGGGGAAGTCCTCTGCCGGAAGGCTTTGCAGCAAGAATCGGCTTCGGCCCGCCTTGACCACGAGCCTCTTGTCCTGCTGCTGCAGGGTCACCTCGGCCGAGTCCGGCAATGCCCGCAGGATGTCGAGGAGCTTGCGCGCGCCGACGGTGATGGAATGGGACTCTGCGGCGGCCTCGAGGCCGCTCTGCGCGATGATCTGGATCTCGATGTCGGTGGCGAGGAACGAAAGGTTGCCGCCGGCGCGCTCGATCAGTACGTTGGACAGGATCGGCAGAGTGTGGCGGCGCTCGATGATTCCGCTGACCGCGGAAAGGGGTACGAGGATCTCGTCGCGCTTTGCTTTGACCAGAACCATTTGTTCGTTATCTCTATATCAGTAACTAGTAATAGGTAATAGAGGCGCCGCCGGCACGGGGTAACGCGGAAACGTGCTTGCGGGGCAATGGCTTAACGCCCGGGCAAGCCTCTGTGCAAGCTGTGGAGCCGCTGTGCGGCGGTGTGGACAGAATTTCGCCGTTTCTGCCGCTGCCAAGTTACCCACAGCTTGTCCGGTCTTCGCGCACAGCTTCCTCATCCTTTGAGCACCTGCTCGAGGATGAGGTAGTCGCGATTGAGCCCGGTGTCCTGCTTGCGCAGGTTGGCGATCGTGCGGCAGGCATGCAGAACCGTGGTGTGGTCGCGGTTGCCGAAGGCCTCGCCGATCTCCGGCAGGCTCATCTGGGTGAGGTCCTTGGCGAGCGCCATGGCAACCTGGCGCGGCCGGGCGACGTTGCGGTTGCGCTTTTTCGAATGCATGTCGGAGATCTTGATCTTGAAGTACTCGGCGACGGTCTTCTGGATCCCGTCGACGCTCACCTGGCGGCTCGCCACGTTGAGGATGTCGCGCAAGGCCTCCTTCGCGAGGTCGAGCGAGAGCTCGCGCGCGTTGAAACGGGAGAAGGCGAGCACCTTCTTCAACGCGCCCTCGAGCTCGCGCACGTTCGATCGGATGTGCTTGGCGATGAAGAAGGCGATGTCCTCGGACAGCGCAATCGAGTCCGCTTCGGCCTTCTTCAGCACGATCGCCACGCGCATCTCGAGCTCCGGCGGCTCGATCGCCACCGTGAGACCCCAGCCGAAGCGCGAGATCAGGCGCTCCTCCATGCCGGCGATCTCCTTGGGGTAGGTATCGCAGGTGATGACGATCTGTTTGTGGGCCTCGACCAGGGCGTTGAAGGCGTAGAAGAACTCCTCCTGAGTGCGGCCCTTGTTCGAGAAGAACTGGATGTCGTCGATGAGCAGGAGATCGAGGGAGTGGTAATAGCGCTTGAACTCGTCGAACGACTTCTGCTGGTAAGCGCGCACTACGTCGGTGACATATTGTTCGGCGTGGCTGTAGCGGATGCGCGCCTGCGGGCGACCGTCGGCGAGATGGTTGCCGATCGCCTGCAGCAGGTGGGTCTTGCCCAGGCCCACCCCCCCGTAAACGAACAGCGGGTTGTAGGAGATGCCGGGGTTCTCGGCGACCTGGATGGCGGCCGCCCGCGCGAGTTGGTTCGCCTTGCCGGTCACGAAACTGTCGAAGGTGAAAGCGCGATTGAGCCGCCCGCGTTCGGGCGCGGGAGCGGCTTCTACGCCGGCGCGCGCGGGCGCCTGGGTCGCGCGCGGCAGCATGTCGGGCGCGCGCGCAAGCACCAGCCGCAGGCCGAGCTCGCGGCCGCTCGCCTCGGTGGCGAGTCGCTCGATGCGCGCGGCAAAGCGCTCGCGCACGAGCTCGAGCACGAAGCGATTGGGCGCGGCGAGCACCAGCGTGTCGCTCGCCCCGTCGGCCTCCGGCGCAAGCGGCCGAATCCAGGTGTTGAATTGTTGCGCGGGGAGTTCCTGCTCGAGCCGACGCAGACAGGCATCCCAGAGGTTTTGCATCTTGTGATTGGCCCTGCTGTGATAGGCCTGTGGTTGCCCTAGTGTATTGGCCTAGCCGAGTATGAATTTTACCTTCTTGCGCCCGGGTTATCCACAGCGCCGCGACGCAAATAAAGCCGCGGAGCCGCGCTACGTGACGATTTGACAACGCGTCGGCGCACGCGCTCTAATACCGCCCTTTTTCGGACCGGCAATGGCGACCAAGCGGACCTACCAACCTTCCAAGACGCGGCGCGCGCGGCGCCATGGTTTTCTCGTGCGAAGCGGCACGACCGGCGGTCGCGCAGTGCTACGCAGCCGGCGCGCCAAAGGGCGGCGTCGGCTCGGGCTCTAGCCGCGAACGGTAAGCGCTTCGGGCTCGGCGCGGCCCGTCGCCTGAGGCAAAAAAGGCAATTCGAACGTCTGCTGCGCGAAGGCAGGCGAATAAAGGTGGCCGGTTACACGTTCTATCTGGAAAGTCGTGATGCTGGCGCGCCGCGCCTGGGTCTGCTGGTCACGCGCCAGCATGCGTCCCGGGCAAGCGAGCGCAACCGGATCAAGCGCTGCGTGCGCGAAGCGTTCCGCCTCGAGCAGGCGGGGCTGGGCGCCGTGGATGTCCTGGTGCGGCCGCCGTACGGCGTCAAGCCCTCCCCTGAGATGATCGTGCGCCTGCGCAGCATCCTCGCCACGCTGAACGCCGCATGAGCGCTCGCCTTCTGCTCGGGGCGGTGCGGGCGTACCAGTGGTGCCTGCGTCCGCTTCTGCCGCGATCCTGCCGCTTTCATCCGAGCTGTTCCGACTACGCGCACGAGGCGCTCACCCGCCACGGCGCCTGGCGAGGCGGCCTGCTGAGCGCCTGGCGGGTCTGCCGCTGCGGCCCCTGGCATGCAGGCGGGTACGACCCGGTGCCGTGACGTGAAGATGGATACCCAAAGACTCATCCTGCTCTTCATCTTCAGCTTTTCGCTGCTGATGCTGTGGGAGGCGTGGGACAAGCAAGGGCGGCCCAAGCCGGCCCCTCCCGCGCCCGCGGCGCAGGGTGTGCCCGCTCCCGTAAAGCCCGCCACCCCGGAGACCGCGGGCAAGCCGACCACACCCGGCGCACCCGCAGCGGGGACCGTTCCCGGAGCGGAGCCCACTGCGAGGGGCGAAACGGTTCGCGTGACGACCGATCTCTTGGTCGCCGAGATCGACACCCTCGGCGGCACGCTGAAGCGCGTCGAGCTTCTCCACCACAAGGATTCGAAGGATCCGACCAAGCCTTTCGTGCTTCTGGGGCCGGACCACCAATACGAAGCCCAAAGCGGGCTCACCGGGGACGCGGGACCGAACCACAGGACGCTGTGGCGTGAGGAGCCGGGCGAGCGCACCTTGGGGCCGGGCCGAGACGCCGTCGAGCTGCGCCTCTCCGCTCGCGGCAAGGACGGGTTGGAGGTCACCAAGATCTATACCTTCAAGCGCGATAGCTACGTGATCGACGTTGTGCTCGAGCTGAAAAACGGCGGTAGCGCGCCGGTTTCGACCTACTCCTACTTTCAGCTGACCCACGACGGCAAGCCCGATGTCCCCACCAACAGCGTGGCGGCGACCTTCGGCGCGCAGAGCTTCATCGGCTTCGGCGCCTATACCAACGAGCACAAGTACCAGAAGATTCACCTCTCGGATCTCGACAAGGGTAAATCCGACCACGTGAAGCAGGCCGACAACGGCTGGCTCGCTTTCGTGCAGCACTATTTCGTGTCGGCCTGGCTGCCGGCCGATGGCACGCCGCGCGATTACGTGACCGAAAGGCGCCCCGACGGAACCTACGCCGGCAGGTTGATGATTTCCGCCACCGTCGCGCCGGGCGCGTCGGCGCGGGTCTCGGCGCCGCTCTACGCCGGACCGCAGGAGCAGCAGCGCCTGCGCACGGCGGCACCCGGGCTCGACCTGGTGGTCGACTACGGGTTTCTCGCCATCATCGCCTGGCCCCTCTTCTGGCTGCTGGAGAAGTACCACGCCCTCAGCGGCAACTGGGGCGTCGCGATCATTCTTCTCACGGTAACGGTCAAGCTGGTGTTCTTCCCGCTCTCCGCCGCGAGCTACAAGTCGATGGCGAAGATGAAGCTGGTCACCCCGCGCCTCACCAAGTTGCGCGAGCAGTACGCGCACGACCGCCAGAAGATGAACCAGGCGATGATGGAGCTCTACAAGACAGAGAAAATCAACCCGCTCGGCGGCTGCTTCCCGATCCTGGTGCAGATCCCGGTGTTCATCGCGCTGTACTGGGTGCTGCTCGCGGCGATCGAGCTGCGCCATGCACCCTTCGTTCTCTGGATCCACGACCTTGCGGCGCTCGACCCCTACTACGTGCTGCCGATCCTGATGACCGGGACCATGGTGCTGCAGACCAGGTTGAACCCGGTGCCGCCCGATCCGGTCCAGGCCCAGGTCATGAAGTACATGCCGTTTGTCTTCAGCATCTTCTTTTTCTTCTTCCCCGCCGGTCTGGTGCTGTACTGGCTGGTGAACAACATCCTTTCGATCCTCCAGCAGTGGCAGATCCAGCGCATGTTCGACCGCGACAAACCTGCCCGTGGCAAACGATGAGGTGAGCCGCGACACCATCGCGGCCATCGCGACCGCTGCAGGCCGCGGCGGAATCGGGATCGTGCGCGTCTCCGGTCCTGCGGCCCCCGCGATTTCGAAGGCGATCGTCGGCTCGCTGCCGTTGCCGAGGCAGGCGCAGCGCGCGCGCTTTCGGGACGCGCATGGCGCGCCGATCGACGAAGGGCTCGCGCTCTATTTTTCCGCGCCGCATTCGTACACCGGGGAAGCGGTGCTCGAACTGCACGGCCACGGCGGCACCGTAGTGATGCAGGCGCTGCTGCGCGCGTGCCTCGACGCGGGGGCGAGGCTCGCCGAGCCCGGGGAGTTCACGCGGCGCGCGTTCCTCGAGGGCAAGCTCGACCTGGCGCAGGCCGAGGCGGTGGCCGACCTGATCGAAGCCTCGAGCGAGCAGGCAGCGCGCGCCGCGCTGCGCTCCCTCAGCGGAGAATTTTCGGCGGCGATCCACGCCCTTGCTTCTCAGCTGGTCGAGCTGCGCGCGCTCACCGAGGCGATGCTCGATTTCCCGGAGGAGGAGCTCGACGCGGTGCACCGTTCCGACGCCGCATCGCGCCTCCAGGCGCTCGCAGCGGCCCTGGACGAGGTGCTCGCCAAGAGCCGCGAGGGCAGCCTCTTGCGCAGCGGCATCCACGTCGTGCTGGCGGGGCGTCCCAACGTGGGCAAGTCGAGCCTGCTCAACCGCCTCGCCGGCGAAGAGCGCGCCATCGTCACGCCGATCGCCGGCACGACGCGCGATGCGCTGCGCGAGCCGATCCAGATCGAGGGCGTGCCGCTCACGCTGGTCGATACCGCGGGGCTGCGCGAGTCGGTGGATGAGCTCGAGCGGCTCGGCGTCGAGCGCACGCGGCGCGAGCTCGCGCAGGCCGATCTCGTCGTGGTAGTGGAGGAAGCGGGCGGATCGCCGCCGTCGCTGCCCACGATCGCAACGCAGGCCGAACGAATCCTGGTTTATAACAAGCTCGACCTTGCGCCGCGGTTCGAGCGCCCGCAGGGCGCGCTCGCGGTATCGGCGAAGACCGGACAGGGCCTCGAAGAGCTGCGCGCCGCGATCCTCGCCGCGGCCGGTTGGTCCGCCACCGGCGAGTCGGTGTTTCTCGCGCGCGAGCGCCATCTGCGCGCGCTTGAAAAGGCGCGCGGCCATATCGACGCCGCGCGCCGCGAGCTCGACCGCTGGGAGGTCTTCGCCGAGGAGCTGCGCCTCGCCCATGGCGCGCTCGGCACGATCACCGGCGAATTCACCTCGGACGACCTGCTCGGCGAGATCTTCGGCCGCTTCTGCATCGGCAAGTGAGAGCCGCGCGCGACAGCTGGGTGAATCCGGCCCTCGCGCTCCTGCTGTGCGCGGCCGTCGGCGCCACGTTCGCGGCGCTCAGAATGCCGCTGCCGTGGATGACCGGCCCGCTGCTGGCGATGGCGGCGTGCAATTTCGCCGGCGCCCGGCTGCGCAGCCCGCCCGGGGCGCGCGCGCTCGGACAGATCGTCATCGGAAGCGCGCTCGGACTCTATTTCACCCCGATGGTAGCGCGCGAGGTCGGCGAACATTGGTGGCTGCTGATGGCGGCGGCACTGGTCGCCATCTTTCTCGGCGTGCTCGGCGGCTGGGTTCTTAGCCGCGCTTCCGGCGTCGACGCGAAAACCGCGTTCTTCGCCAGCGTCCCCGGCGGCGCTGTGGAGATGGCCATCCTCGGGGAGCGCTTCCACGCCCGCGTCGATCGCATCGCGCTCGCGCAATCGCTGCGCGTGCTCATCGTGGTGATCGCGGTGCCGTTCGCGATGACCTATTCCGGCGCGCATGGCGCCGACACCTACGCGCAGGTGGCGGTGCCGTTGCGCTGGCTGGGTCTCGCCACCCTGCTTGCCGTGGGATCGGTGGCCGCCCTGCTGCTCGACCGGCTGCGCATGCCGAACGCCTTTTTCTTCGGGCCGCTCGCGACGACGATCGCGCTTACGGTGAACGGCGTGGAGCTCTCGTCCTTGCCGACGGCGCTTACCAGCCCGGCGCAGATGCTGCTGGGCTGCGCGCTGGGAGCCCGCTTCGAGCGCCGCTCGCTCGAAAGCGCCCCCCGCTACGTCTCGGCGGTGCTCGCGAGCGTGCTCGTGGCGCTGCTCGTTTCCGCGGCATTCGGCTGGGCCATCGGCGTCGCCGCAGGCGTGTCGGTTCCCAGCATGATCCTCGCCATGGCGCCGGGCGGCATCGCCGAAATGTGCATCACAGCGAAGGTGCTGCAGCTCGGCGTGCCGCTCGTGACGGCGGCGCATGTCTTGCGGGTGCTGGTGCTGATCGTGACCACTGGGCCGGTGTTTCGCGCCGCGCGCGCGGTGCGAGCGCGCCTTGCGAATAGTTAAATCTATGTTTAACCAGTACTTTAGTACTAATGGAGGGGTGCGCCGCTCCTTGGCGCAACGACCCCGATGATAGAATCGCGCTCCTGTTGTTACCATGAGTCGGCCCGGCTTCGCGCTGGGCCGTTTGGCTTCTGGAGTCAATACGAATGAATGCGCCCGCCGCCGCTCCTGCCGACCAGTCGAATGCCCCCGCATGGGTTCGCCACCGTGGCCTGCGCCAGTGGGTATCCGAAATCGCCCGCCTGGCCAAGCCTGAGCGGATTGTCTGGTGCGACGGGTCGGAAGCGGAATACGACCGTCTCTGCGCCGAGCTGGTCGCGTCGGGCACCTTCATCCAGCTCTCCGAGAAGCGCCGGCCCAACTCGTATCTGGCGCGCTCGCATCCGAGCGACGTGGCGCGCATGGAAGACCGTACTTTCATCTGCAGCAAGAGCAAGGAGGATGCGGGTCCAACGAACAACTGGCTCGATCCGATCGAGATGCGCCGTACGCTGAACCGGCTGTACGACGGCTGCATGCGCGGCCGCACGATGTACGTGATGCCGTTCTCGATGGGGCCGATCGGCTCGCACATCGCGCAGATCGGCGTCGAGATTTCCGATTCGCCGTACGTGGTCGTCAGCATGCGGGTGATGACGCGCATGGGTCGCGCGGTCGCGGAGTGGCTCGGCGAGGATCGAGAGTTCGTGCCGTGCGTGCACTCGGTCGGCGCACCGCTTGCGCCCGGACAGAAGGACGTGCCCTGGCCCTGCAATGAGCAGGAGAAGTGGATCGTCCACTTCCCGGAAACACGCGAGATCTGGTCGTTCGGCTCGGGCTACGGCGGCAACGCGCTCCTCGGCAAGAAGTGCCTCGCGCTTCGCATCGCCTCGGTGATGGCGCGCGACGAGGGCTGGCTCGCGGAGCACATGTTGATTCTCGGCATGCAACCCCCGGGGGGCGAGAAGATCTACCTGGCGGCCGCGTTCCCCTCGGCGTGCGGCAAGACCAACCTTGCGATGCTGATCCCGCCGCCCGCCTTCGCGGAATGGAAGGTCACCACCATCGGCGAGGACATCGCGTGGATCAAGCCGGGCAAGGACGGTCGGCTCTACGCGATCAATCCGGAGTACGGTCTGTTCGGCGTCGCTCCCGGCACTTCGGAGCAGACGAACCCCAACGCGATGAAGATGCTCCACAGCAACGTCATCTACACCAACGTCGCGTTGACGCCCGACGGTGATGTTTGGTGGGAGGGAATGACCGAGCAGCCGCCGGCGCGCCTGATCGACTGGCAGGGCAGGGAATGGACGCCGGAAGACGGCAAGAAGGGCCGGCTCGCGGCGCATCCAAACGCGCGCTTCACGGTTCCTGCGGCGCAATGCCCCTCCATGGATCCGAGTTGGGAGGATCCGGCCGGCGTGCCGATTTCCGCGTTCGTGTTCGGCGGACGGCGCTCGACCACGGTGCCGCTCGTGGTCGAAGCGCCAAGCTGGGAAGACGGGGTGTACATGGCGGCGACGCTCGGCTCCGAAACCACCGCGGCGATTACCGGAAAAGTCGGTGTCGTACGGCGCGATCCCATGGCGATGCTCGCGTTCTGCGGCTACAACATGGGCGATTACTTTGGCCATTGGCTGAGGATGGGGCGCGGGCTGGCCCGGGCGCCGAAGATCTTCAGGGTGAATTGGTTCCGCCGCGATGCGAATGGCAAGTTCCTCTGGCCGGGCTTCGGCGAGAACATGCGCGTGCTGCAGTGGATCGCTCGGCGCTGCCAGGGCGAGGCCGCCGGGACCCCGACGCCGCTTGGGATCATGCCGCGCTTCGAAGACCTCACCTGGACCGGAATCGAGGCGAAGCTCACGCCGGCCCAGTACGCCGAACTGGCGCGCGTCGACCGCGCGGCGTGGAAGGAAGAACTCGCTTCGCATGACGAGCTCTTCGCCAAGCTGGGGGCACACCTGCCGGAGGCGCTCGAAGCGCGCCGCGGCGAGATGCACGGAAGGCTGACGGCCTAATCCCGCCGAATGAACGCGGCGGCGGCCGCCGCGACCAGCGCAGCCGCCGAACCTGTCGCCAGCACCGCGGGCGAGCCGAAGTGCTCGAGCAATCCGCCGCCGGCGGCAACGCCGATTCCGACTCCGCAGAGCAGCGCACTGGCCGACCACCGGCAAAAACCGACCAGAAGGCGAACGGCCAGGGCGCCCACGGCAGCGCGAGAACCATGAGACTGGCGCCCATGAACGCCAGCATCAAGGCAAACTGCTGAGTCAAGGGTAAGTGCCAGCTTCGGCTACCATAGGCTATTCCACCGAGGGCGCTGCCCGTGCTCATCAGTCCGAGCAGGACGCCGGCGAGCGCGCGGCGTAGCGGGCGAGAGAGATCACGAGAGGTCGGGGGCGATCGATTGTCGCGTCGCAGTTCTTGCTGCAGCGCAACACGAAATGGAACGTTTCACGTGGAACCAACGGAGGCTTAGCGAGAGCGCTGGTTCCACGTGAAACGCTCGCGTAAAATGCGCCGCCTTCCGATGCAATTCCCAGAGCGATTCGACGTCATCGTGGTCGGAGGTGGCCACGCTGGTACGGAAGCCGCCCTCGCCGCCGCGAGGATCGGCTGCCGGACCCTCCTGCTGACGCATAGCGTGGAGACGCTTGGACAGATGTCCTGCAATCCGTCCATCGGGGGTATCGGCAAGGGACATCTGGTCAAGGAAGTGGATGCACTCGGGGGCGCAATGGCCTTGGCCACCGACGAGGCCGGCATCCAGTTCCGGATCCTGAACTCGTCGAAGGGCCCCGCCGTCCGAGCCACGCGTGCCCAGGCTGACCGGCTGCTCTACAAACACGCGATTCGGCGGCGATTGGAAAACCAGCCGGGATTGACGCTGTTCCAGCAGCCCGTGGACGACATCGTGCTCGAGGGCGACCGGGTCGCTGGCGTGGTGACCCAGCTCGGTCTGGAATTCCGGGCCCCGACGGTCGTGCTGACCGCGGGCACCTTCCTGGCAGGGATGATTCACGTCGGCTTGAACCACCACCAGGCGGGGCGTGCCGGCGAGCCTGCCGCCGTTGCGCTGGCGGCGCGGTTGCGGGAACTGAAGCTGCCCGTCGGGCGGCTCAAGACTGGGACGCCGCCTCGCCTGGACGCTCGGAGTATCGATTTTTCGGCGTTGGCGCTTCAGCCTGGCGATTCGCCGGAGCCGGTGTTTTCCTTCGTCGGTGCTCGCGCCCTGCATCCGCGCCAGCTGCCCTGCTGGGTGACCCACACGAACGAGCGCACGCACGACATCATCCGCGCCGGACTCGATCGCTCGCCGATGTTCACCGGCGTCATTCAGGGGATCGGCCCCCGCTACTGTCCATCGATCGAGGACAAGATCCACCGCTTCGCCGACAAAGCGAGCCACCAGATCTTCCTGGAGCCGGAAAGCCTGTCGACGAACGAGATCTACCCGAACGGCATCTCCACCAGTCTGCCTTTCGATGTACAACTCGCACTCGTGCGGTCGATACGGGGACTCGAGAACGCACATGTCGTGCGTCCGGGATACGCGATCGAGTACGACTACTTCGATCCGCGGAGTCTGCGCGACTCGCTCGAAACAAGAAGCATCGAGGGCCTGTTCTTCGCGGGACAGATCAATGGGACGACCGGCTACGAAGAGGCGGCAGCGCAAGGTCTGCTTGCCGGAATCAACGCTGCGAACCGGGCGCTTGGGCGGGAGCCGTGGTCGCCGCGGCGTGACCAGGCGTACATCGGGGTGCTGGTGGACGACTTGGTGACTCGCGGCGTTTCAGAGCCGTACCGCATGTTCACCAGTCGAGCCGAATATCGCCTGATGCTGCGCGAAGACAACGCCGATTTTCGTTTGACAGAAACTGGCCGCCGCCTTGGTCTCGTCGACGATGAGCGCTGGGGTGCTTTTGCTCAGAAGCGCGACGCCGTT
>Ga0137394_10003357_pt1 | contig 12016 bp, 6 predicted proteins | sample czobulk116metaG_FD_108278 | JGI IMG/M metagenome (GOLD analysis project Ga0137394, IMG submission 108278) | Vadose zone soil microbial communities from Angelo Coast Range Reserve, California, USA - czobulk1.16 metaG | ecosystem: Environmental > Terrestrial > Soil > Vadose zone | place: USA... | reverse complement strand
TGAGGCGGATGACGCCGGTGGTCGTCTCTTCGGTCCCGCCGATGATGCCCGCAAGAAGATCCCGCTTCTTCGAGTGCAGCACCGAGACCAGGTCGGCCCCGTCGTCCATGGTCAGGTGCGGCCCGCCTTCGAGCGCCGCCAGGATGTGGCGGTAGTAGGTGTCGTTGTCCTCACCCTTGATCGCGAAGACGGCGATGCCGTGATGCTCGGCCAGGGAGGCCGCGACGTCGTCCTGGGTGGAGAGCGGATTGCTGGCGCACAGCCGCACGTCCGCCCCTCCCGCCGCCAGGGTGCGGGCCAGGTTGGCGGTCTCGGACGTCACGTGCAGGCAGGCCGCCAGGCGCAGGCCCTTGAGGGGCTTCTCGCGCGCGAACCGCTCGCGGATCGAGCGCACCACCGGCATCTGGGCATCGGCCCAATCGATGCGGGTGCGCCCCTTCGCGGCCAGGGCGATGTCCTTGACGTCACGCGCGACTTGGGCCACGGTCCTCCCCTCTCGCGGACCGGCGCATCCTAGAGCCGGGCCGCCTTGCGCAGCGCTTCCGCCTTGTCGGTCCTCTCCCAGGTGAACTCGGGCTCGCTCCGCCCGAAGTGGCCGAAGGCCGCCGCGCGACGGTAAATCGGGCGCCTGAGGCTCAACCCGTCGATGATCTCGCGCGGCGTGAGACCGAAATGCCCGCGGATCAGCTCGACGATCGCCTCTTCCGGGATCGCCCCGGTGCCGCGTGTGTCCACCATCACCGACACGGGCTCGGCGACCCCGATGGCGTAGGCGAGCTGGACCTCCAGCCGCTCGGCGATGCCGGCGGCGACCAGGTTCTTGGCGATATAGCGCGCCATGTAGGCCGCCGATCGGTCGACCTTGGTCGGGTCCTTCCCGGAGAAGGCTCCCCCGCCGTGGTGCGCGTACCCCCCGTAGGTGTCCACGATGATCTTGCGCCCGGTGACTCCTGTGTCGCCCTGCGGTCCGCCGATGACGAACCGGCCGGTGGGGTTGATGTGCACCTTGGTCTTCCGATCCCGCAGCTCCTGCGGGATCACCGCGCGGATCACCTGCTCCTCGATGTCCCCTCGCAGGGTCTCGGTCGCCACCGTGTCGGCATGCTGCGTCGAGACCACCACCGCGTCGATGCGCGCCGGCCGCCCGTCAACGTACTCGACCGTGACCTGCGACTTGCCGTCCGGACGCAGATACGGCAGGGCGCCGGAGCGGCGCAGCTCGGACAGGCGCCGCACCAGCCGGTGGGCCAGATCGATTGGCATCGGCATCAGCTCGGGGGTCTCGCGGCAGGCGAAGCCGAACATCATCCCCTGGTCCCCCGCCCCGCCGGTGTCGACCCCCATCGCGATGTCGGGAGACTGCTTGTCGATCGAGGTGATCACCGAGCAGGTGTTGCAGTCGAACCCGAAATCCGCCCGGCTGTAGCCCACATCGCGCACCGTGTCACGCACGATGCTGGGAATATCGGCGTAGGTGCGGGTGGTCATCTCCCCGGCGACGAAGACGAGGCCGGTGGTCACGAGCGTCTCGATCGCCACGCGCGATTGCGGGTCGTCGCCCAGGACCGCGTCGAGGATGGCGTCGGATACCTGATCGGCGATCTTGTCCGGGTGACCTTCGGTGACCGACTCGGACGTGAACAGATAGCGTCCCTTGGCCATCGGCGAGACTCCTCCGGCATCCATGGTGCGAGCGCAGGTTCTAGGCGATCGCGCGGGTCGAAACTGTTAGGTTAGAAGACCTTCCGGGTCGAAGTCAACGGAATCTTACCGCCCCCTTGCCAAGGATCCCCTCCAGGGCGATGGTCAGGTCCCTGCTGGGGGACACCTTCAGGGCGCTCCCGGCCCGCACCGTGGCCCGGAACGACCGGGGCTGGATGATCTCCAGGTAGACAGGGCAAGGGCCCGGGCGCTCCTTCAGCAGGTCTCTGACCCGCTCGACCGTGTCTCGCTCGAGCCCGGGGGTCGAGAGGGCGATCACCACCTCGTGGGCCCGTTTTTCCTCCGCCTGGTCCAGGGGCAGGATCACGTCGGCGATCAGGCGTCGCTGGTCCTCGGCGATCTCCACCGTGCCCGTCACCAGGAGCGCCGCGTCGTCCACGACCAGGCTCCTGTGCCGGGCGTAGGCCTCCGGGAAGACGATCACTTCCACCGCGCCCTCCAGGTCCTCGAGGCCGAACACGGCCATCGGGTCGCCCTTGCGGGTCTGCCGCTTCTTCAGCGCCGAGACGATGCCCGCCATGGTCGCCTGCCGCGGCTGCTGCACATCACGCAGCGAGGATGTCGTGTGCGTGACCAGATCGCGGATCCGATCGGCATAGTCGCGCAGCGGGTGGCCCGCCATGTAGAGGCCGAGGGTCTCCTTCTCGTGGGCCAGCAAGTCCTGCTCTCGCCATTCGGGCAGCGGCGCCGGCGGCGCCGGCCCCGGGGCCGGGGCACCGAGCCCACCGAACAGCCCGCCCTGCCCGCTCTCGCGATCTCGCAGGACCTGCTGGGCGCCTTCGATGGCGCCATCCACGGCGGCGCTCAGGGTGGCGCGGTTCGGACCCAGGCGGTCCAGCGCTCCCGCCTTGATCAGCGACTCGAGCACCCGCTTGTTCACCAGGCGCAGATCGACCTCGCGGCAGAGGCCCCCGAGCGAGCCGAAGGGCCCTACCTTCCCCCGCGCCTCGAGGATCGCCTGCACGGCGCTCTCGCCCACGTTCTTGACCGCGCTCAGCCCGAAGCGGATCCCCTCCGACTCGACGCTGAAATCCATCCCCGAGGTGTTGACCTCCGGCGGCAGGACGGAGATCGCCATCTCGCGGCACTCTGCGATGTACTTCACGATGTTGTCGGTGTTCTCCTTCTCCGCGCTCAGCAAGGAGGCCATGAAGTGCCTCGGGTGGTGCGCCTTCAACCAGGCGGTGCGGTAGGCGACCAGCGCGTAGGCGGTGCTGTGCGCCTTGTTGAAGCCGTAGCCGGCGAAATGCTCCATCAGCTCGAAGATGCGGCGTGCGTCCTTCTCCGAGATGCCGTGCGGACGGCATCCCTTGACGAACTTGTCGCGCTGCGCCGCCATGACGTCCTTCTGCTTCTTTCCCATGGCGCGGCGCAGCAGGTCGGCCTCGCCTAGCGTGAACCCGGCCAGGCGCGAGGCGACCTGCATCACCTGCTCCTGATAGACGATGACGCCGTAGGTCACGCCCAGGATTCCTTCCAGCTGCGGCACGATGTACTCGATCGCCTTGCGGCCGTGCCGCCGCTCGATATAGTCGTCGATCATCCCGGAGCCGATCGGCCCCGGCCGGAACAGGGCATTGAGCGCCACGAGGTCGTCGAAGCGGTCGGGCTTGAGCTTGCGCAGGATGTCCTGCATCCCCGACGACTCGAACTGGAAGATGCCGGCGGTGCGCGCCGCCGCGAAGAGCGCGTAGGTTGCCGCGTCGTCGAGCGGCAAGGCCTCGATGTCCAGGTCGCCTCCCAGGTCGTTGCGGATGCGCCGGGCGCAGTCGTGGATCAGGGTCAGCGTCTTGAGCCCCAGGAAGTCCATCTTGAGCAGGCCGATGGCGCCGATCTCGTCCATGGCGTACTGGGTGACGATCTCGTTGTCCCTGGTGCGGCCCAGAGGCGAAAACTCGACGATCGGCCGCGGCGAGATCACCACCCCCGCGGCGTGCACCGAGGCGTGGCGCGTCAGCCCCTCCAGGCGGCGCGACACGTCCAGCAGGCGCCGCACCGTCTCGTCCTTCTCGTGGAGCTGCCTGAGCGCGGGCACGGTTGCGATGGCGCGCTCGATTGTCATGTCCGGCTCGGCCGGGATCATCTTGGCGATCCGGTCGCAGTCGCCGTAGGGGATGTCGAGGCCGCGCCCCGCGTCGCGCACCACCGCCTTCGCCCCCATGGTGGCGAAGGTGATGATCTGGGCCACGTTGTCCCGCCCGTACTTTTCGCGCACATAGTCGATCACCTGCCCGCGCCCCCGGATGCAGAAGTCGATGTCGATGTCGGGCATGGTGATCCGCTCCGGATTGAGGAAGCGCTCGAAGAGCAGGTCGTACTCCAGGGGATCGACGTCGGTGATGCGCAGGCAGTAGGCGACCAGCGACCCCGCCGCCGAGCCGCGGCCGGGCCCGACCGGGATGCCGTGATCGCGGGCGTACTTGATGAAGTCCCAGACGATTAGGAAGTAGCCGGCGAAGCCCATCCGCACGATCATCTCGATCTCGCTTTCGAGCCGGCGCCTGTATTCCTCCAGAGACACGCGCAGCCTGCCGCCCTTCTGCAGCGTCCGCCAGGCCGTGGCGCGCTCCTCGAACCCGCGCGCGCTGACCTCGCGGAAGTAGTCCTCCGTCGTGCGCCCCTCCGGCACCTGGAAAGTGGGCAGGAGGTTGCCCCCCTTCTCCAGCAGGAAGTTGCAGCGCTCGGCCACCCGGAGCGTGTTCTCCGCGGCCTCGGGGAGATCCTTGAATGTCTCCCACATCTCTTCGGCGGACTTGAAGTAATGCTCCTGCGTGAAGCGCATCCGGTCGGCGTCCTTGACCGTCCTGCCCGTCTGGATGCAGATCAGCACGTCGTGGGCGAAGTGGTCATCGCGCTTGAGGAAGTGGCAGTCGTTGGTGGCCAGGAGAGGGATCTTCAACCGCCGGCCCATGTCGACGAGAACCGGGTTGAGCCTCTTCTCCTCGGCGATCCCCTGGTCCTGGATCTCGAAGAAGAAGTTCTCCGGGCCGAACATCTCCCGGAACTCGGCCGCCACGCGCTCGGCCTGCTTCTCCTGGCCCGCCAGGATGAGCTGCGGGATCTCGCCACCGAGGCAGGTGGAGGTGGCGATCAGCCCCGCCGCGTGCCGCGCCAGGATCGCCTTGTCGATGCGCGGGCGGTAGTAGTACCCCTCCAGGAACCCGGCGGTCGACAGGCGCATCAGGTTGCCGTATCCCTCGCGGCTGCGGACCAGCAGGAGCAGGTGGTAATAGGGCTTCTTCCCCGGACCCGAGGGCGTCCGGTCGGTGCGCGCCCCCGGGGCGACGTAGGTCTCGCACCCGAGGATCGGCTTCACCCCGCGCGCGGCCGCCGCCTCGAAGAAGGGGATCGCCCCGAACAGGTTGCCGTGGTCGGTGATCGCCACGGCCGGCATCTCGAAGCGGGCGGCCTGCTCCACCAGCTCCTCGAGCTTGGAGGCGCCGTCCAGGAGGGAGAACTGGGTGTGGTTGTGCAGGTGGACGAAGCTCTTCCCCTTGGCCCGCGGCATGCTTACTCCCACTCGATCGTCGAGGGTGGCTTGCTGCTGACGTCGTAGACCACCCGGTTCACGCCGCGCACCGTGTTGACGATGCGCGCGCTCACGCGAGCCAGGAACTCGTGCGGCAAGCGGGCCCAGTCGGCCGTCATGAAGTCGTCCGTGGTGACCGCCCGCAGCGCCAGGACGTTCTCGTACGTGCGCCCGTCCCCCATCACCCCGACCGACTTCACAGGCAGCAGCACCGCGAAGGCCTGCGCCGTCTCGTCGTACAGGCTCCTGCCCGACACGCCAGGGGTGTCCTTCAGCTCGCGGATGAAGATGTCGTCGGCCTGCCGCAGGATCGCCAGGCGCTCCTCCGTCACCTCGCCCAGGAGCCGCACGGACAGGCCCGGCCCGGGGAACGGGTGGCGGGTCACCATGGTCTCGTCGAGGCCCAGCTCGCGGCCCAGGCGGCGGACCTCGTCCTTGAACAGCTCGCGCAGCGGCTCGATGAGCTTGAGCTTCATGGTCTCGGGGAGGCCGCCCACGTTGTGGTGCGTCTTGATCACTGTCGATGGGCCACGGAAGGAGGTCGATTCGATGAGGTCGGGGTAGAGAGTCCCCTGGGCCAGGAACTCCACCGGGCCGATGGCCATGGCCTCCTGCTCGAAGACCTCGACGAAGGTCCGGCCGACCACCCGGCGCTTCTCCTCGGGGTCGCTCACCCCCGCCAGCGCCGCGAGGAAGCGGGCCCTCGCGTCCACTCGGCGCACCGCCAGGTGGTGCACCCGCGCGAAGGCGGAGACGACCTCGTCGGCCTCGCGCTCGCGCAGCAGACCGTTGTCGATGAACAGGCAGGTCAGCTGGGAAGGAGGGATCGCCCGGGCGATCAGGAGGGCCATGACCGACGAGTCGACCCCTCCGCTCAGTCCGGCGATCACGTGCCCGGATCCCGCCCGCTCGCGGATCGCCGCCGTGGTTTCCACGATGAAGGAGTCCATGCGCCAGTCCCCTGCGCAGCCGCAGATCGGGCGCAGGAAGTTTTCCAGGATCGCCAGACCGTGGGCCGTGTGCGCCACCTCCGGGTGGAACAGGACGCCGTAGCGGCGCCGCTGGTCGTCGGCCATGGCCGCGCAGCGCGCATGGGTGCTGCGGGCGGTGATCGTGAAGCCGGGAGGCGGCTCGAGGATTTCGTCGCCGTGGCTCATCCAGACCCTCTGGCGGGCCGGCGTGCCCCGGAAGAGCGCCGGGGACCCCAGCACCTCGAGATCGGAGGGCCCGAACTCGCGCTCGGGAGCCCGCACCACGCGCCCCTGGAGCATATGCGCCATCAGCTGCATGCCATAGCAGATCCCCAGGATCGGGATGCCGAGGGCGAAGACGCCGGGATCGACGCGTGGCGCCCCCTGACTGTCGACCGAGTCCCAGCCCCCCGAGAGGATGAGGCCTCGGGGCTCCGCCGCCTTGATGCGCTGGAGGGGCGTGTCGCACGGCAGGAGCTCGCTGTACACGTTCAGCTCCCGAACGCGCCGCGCGATCAGCTGGCTCAGCTGCGAGCCGAAGTCCAGGACCAGGATGGTTTCGCGCGCGTCCGCGCGCCGCGCCGTCACGCCGTCCTCGCGACGCGCCTGCCGTGGCGGTGGATGAGCCGCTCGAAGGCATGCGCCGGGTCCTTGGCCCCGAAACCCTTCAGCTCGCGGTCCGCCAGGAGGCAAAGCCGGAGCGCCCCCCGGAGGGCCTCCACGCTCGCCCGGCCGACCTCCCTCTGGAACCTGTCGACGCGGCCCGGGTCGGTGCCGTAGAGCGAGGCCATCTCGCGAGGCGGGATGCGCCGCGCCGCGGCGGCGCGCGCCTTGAGGGCGTTGCGGATGTACCAGGCGAGCGCGCCCAGCATCTGCACCGGCTCCTCCCCGGCGAGCAACAGCGCCCGCACCGCCGCCACCGCCTCGCCCCGCTCGCCTCGCACCAGGTGCACCGCCAGGCGGAAGGCGTCCTCCACACGCGGCACCCCGGCCAGGATGGCGAGGTCGGCGGGATCCACCGGCCGTGGGGCGCCGATGGCGCTCATCAGCTTCGCGAGCTCCGCGTCGATCCGCCCCAGCCCCGCTCCTCCGAGCCCCGCGGCGATCGCCTCCGCCAGGTCAGGGCTGAGACCGTACCCTTGCTGGCGCAGGCGCTCGCGCACCCACAGAGCGGTCTGCGCCTCGTCGAGCGGCGCGCAGTCGATCCGCGCCGCCCCGCCCAGGAGAGCCCGGTAAAGCAGCCGCCGTCTGTCGAAGCGCGTATCGCTGAGTATCAGACAGGCCTTGGGGTTGGGACGTGCGAGGTAGCGCTCGAGCGGCTCCGCCTGCTCGGCGCGCAGGGCGTCCGCCCCGCGCACGACGACGAGGCGGCGCGCGGCGGCCATCGGGTAGGTGGAAGCGAGATCCAGCACCCGGGCCAGGGTGGTCTCAGCGCCCTGGGTCGATTCGCGATCGACCGAGGCGCCGCCGGACGGCAGCACCGCGCGCTCCAGAAGCCTTATGGCCTCGTCGTGGAAGAACTGCTCCTCCCCCTCGAGCAGGTAGACCGGCGCGACGGCGCCGCGCAGGAGGGCCTGCCGGAACTGCGCGAACTTCAGCGGCGGCGCCATCGCGGCTCAGAACCCCTCGAGGATGGAGGTGACGACGCCGCGCGCGAAGTCCGTGGCGACGTCGTCGATCGCCACGATCTCCTGGTCGGTGAAGGCCTGCGCGGTCGCCGGCACGTCGTATTGCCTCTTGAACATGAAATGGTCGTCCTCCCAGAGGACCCGGTCGGTCGTCGTCTCGCTGAGCGCGACGTGCGCGGTGATCAGGATCTCGTAGCGCGTGGCTCGTCCAAGCTGGCTGATCACTACGGGCGTGACCGTGTAGCTCAGGATGGTCCCCTTGAGGACAGCGTTCGCCCCCTCCTCGCCCGGCAGGATCCGCACCCGGCCCCGCGTGGTGAATTCGTCGATGACGTGCTCGGTCACACGCTGCTCCAGCTCGGGCCGGCTGGTGCGGTTGACGAAGGTCGGGATGCCGACGGAGTGGATGCCGGGAGGGAGCGTCGAGGAGCGGCCCGCCAAGTGGTAGCCGCAGGCGAGGGAGCCCAGCGCGAAGGCCAGGGCCGGCGCCAGCCGCACCGGGCCGCGCCGCGCCAGCCTCGCGAGAGGGGCCGGCTGCCGGTTGCGGGATCGCTGGGCCATCGCGGTCATTATATCAGCAGGGCGCGCGCGTCCGGCGCTCCCTCACTGCACCACGATGTTCAAGAGCTTGCCAGGGAGGTAGATCGTCTTGCGCACGGCTCGGCCGGCCAGGTGGGCGCCCAGGCGCGCGTCCCCCCGCGCCCGCTCCAGGACCTCCGCCTCGGGGAGGGAGGCCGGCACGACCAGGCGGCCGCGCAGGCGGCCGTTGACCTGCACCACGACCTCCACCTGGTCCTCCTTGAGCCAGCGGGCGTCGGCCGCGGGCCAGGGCTGCCCGGCGACGCTCCCCTGCCCCCCCACGGCGGCCCAGATGGCCTCGGAGATGTGCGGCGCGAAAGGCTGCAGCAGGAAGGCCATGGTGACGCAGGCCTCCTTGAGATAGGGACCGTCCTCTGGGGTCGCGGAGCGTTCGAACTCCTGGGTCGCGTTGAGCAGCTCCATGATCGCCGCCACCGGGGTGTTGAGGTGCAAGCGCTTCTCGATGTCCACGGTGACGCGTTCGATCGTCTGGTGCACCTTGCGCCGCAGGGCGGCGAGGCGCGGCTCCTCGGCGCCATCCCGCGGGCCGGGCAGCGCGGTAGCGGCCAGGGCGGACGAGCGCGGCATCACCAGGCGCCAGATTTTCTCCAGGAACCGGAAGCACCCCTCCACCCCCTTCTCGTTCCATTCCAGGTCCTTCTCGGGCGGCGCCGCGAAGAGCGTGAACAGCCGGGTGGTGTCGGCGCCGTAGCGCCGCACCATGTCGTCCGGGTCGACGGTGTTCCCTTTCGACTTCGACATCGCGGTGCCGCCCTTGAGGACCATCCCCTGGCAGAGCAGGCTGCGGATCGGCTCACCCTGCTCGAGCAACCCGATGTCGCGCAGCACCTTGGCGAAGAAGCGGCAGTAGATCAGGTGCATGGTGGCGTGCGCGATGCCGCCGACGTACAGATCGATCGGCAGCCAGTCCGCCACCCTCGCGGGATCGAAGGCCGCCCTGTCGTTGCGCGCGTCGCAGTAGCGGTAGAAGTACCACGACGAGTCGAAGAAGGTGTCCATGGTGTCGGTCTCGCGCCGGGCCGGGCGCCGGCAGCGCGGGCACGGGGCGTTCACGAAGGAGGCCACGTGCGCCAGCGGCGACCCGCCCTCCCCCGTCAGCGGCACGTCCTCGGGCAGCACCACGGGCAGATCCGCCTCCGGCACCGGCACCACGCCGCAGCCGTCGCAGTAGAGAACGGGGATCGGGGTCCCCCAGTAGCGCTGCCTGGAGATTCCCCAGTCCAGGATCCGGTAACGCACCGTTCCGGTGGCGAAGCCCGCCTCTTCCCCCCGGCGCAGCAGGACCTGGCGCGCCTCGGCGGAGGTGCGGCCGGAGGCGTCCCCGGAATCGACCAGGACGCCGTCCTCGACCATGGCGGCCTGCGGCGCGCCGGCTGCCTGCCCGGATCCCGGCGCGACCACGACGGTGCGGATCGGCAGGGCGTACTTGCGGGCGAACTCGTGGTCGCGCTCGTCGTGCGCCGGCACCGCCATGATCGCCCCGGTGCCGTACTCCATCAGCACGAAGTTGGCGACCCAGACCGGCACCCGCTCGCGGCTGTAGGGGTTCTGCGCCCGGAGGCCCGTGTCCACCCCCTCCTTCTCCTCAGGCTCCGTCCGCGCCCGGGAGATGTCCCGGCGCGCCAGGCGATCCTCGAACTCGCGCACGCGCGCCTTCTCCGGGCTCCCTTCGGGGAGCCTCGCGAGGATCGGGTGGCCCGGGGCGACCACGCAGAAGGTCGCGCCGAAGATGGTGTCGAGCCGCGTGGTGAAGATCTCCAGCGTCCCGGCATGCGCCCGCCCCGGCCCGTCGAGGATGGGGAAACGCACCAGGGCTCCCTGGCTCTTGCCGATCCAGTTGCGCTGCATCGCCCGCACGCGTTCCGGCCAGCCGGTCAGGCGATCGAGCTCGGCGTCCAGCTCCTCGGCGTAGCGCGTGATGCGCAGGAACCACTGCTCGAGCTCCTTGCGTCCCACGAGCGAATCGCAGCGCCAGCAGCGCCCGGCCTCCACCTGCTCGTTGGCCAGGACCGTCTGGCACGAGTCGCACCAGTTGACCCAGCGCCGGCTGCGGTACGCCAGGTCGCGCTCCAGCATCTTGAGGAAGAACCACTGGTTCCAGCGGTAGTACTCGGGACGGTGGGCGGCGATCTCGCGCTCCCAATCGTAGGAGAGGCCGAGGCGCCGCAGCTGGGCCGCCATGGCGGCGATGTTCTCGTTGGTCCAGCGGGCCGGATGGATGCCGTGCTTGATGGCGGCGTTCTCCGCCGGCAGGCCGAAGGAGTCCCAGCCCATGGGGTGCAGGACCTGGAAGCCGCGCATCCGGTTGAAGCGGGCCACGGCGTCCCCGATCGCGTAGTTGCGCACGTGGCCCATGTGCAGCCGGCCGGAAGGGTACGGCAGCATCTCCAGGCAGTAGAACTTGCGCCCGCGGGGCCGGGCCGGGGCGGCGAAGGCACCCTCCCGCTCCCAGCGCTCCTGCCACCCGCGCTCGAGGGCGTCGAATCCCTCCTTGTACTCCACCGACATGGTGATGCTCCCGGAAGGGCGGCCCTGCGCCGGCAGCAGGTCCGGCGCGCGCCGCGGAGGGGGCGCCATTGTAGCAGGGATCGCGCGCCGCCGCCCCGCGCCGCGCCACTGCGATTTCAGGATCGTAACCGGGGAAGCGACGCCGGGGCGCGAACTTGCGGGATCGCACGCGAAACCTATATTCGCTTCGCCTGAACGCAGGGCGCAACGGAGAGCGAGCGGTGCGCAGCACGGCATCGGCAGTGGAGGCGCGCACGAGGTCGGGCGCGGCGGCGCCGGGGAGCGGGCTCCTCGGCCTGCTGGCGGCGCCCTCCGGCTCCGCCCGCCGCGATGAGGCCCTGCACGCGGCACTGCTGGCGCTGCCGCCCGGCGCCGTCCCCTCCCTGCTCGAGCGCATCGCCTACCACCGCATCGACGGCCTGGCCTGCCGCGCCCTCGATCGGCTGCCCCAGGAAGCCCTCGACTCCTGGCTGCGCTCCTCCCTCAGGCGGCGCCACCAGCGCTTCGCCGCGGCCACCCTGGCGCAAGGCTTGGCCCTGGCGGAGCTGCTGGAAGATCTGCACCGGCGCGGCGTGCCGGTCGTGGTCATGCGCGGCCTGCGCAGCGTGGAGTCGATCTACGGCGACGCGGGATCGCGACCCTTCGAGGACCACGATCTCCTGGTCCGTCCCCGCGACCTGGGCGCCGCGCGCGCGAGCCTTCTTGGGCAGGGCTTCGCCGAGCAGGCTCCCGGCCTGCTACGGCGCGGCGGGATGATCGTCGACCTGCACGTCGACCCGCTGGGGGCCCGGCGACGACCCACGCGCGAGGCGGTCTACCCGATCGCCACGGCACCGCTCTTCGAGCGCGCGGAGAGGGTCCGGGTAGCGGGCGCGCCGGCCCTGGCGCTCGGACTGGAAGACGATCTGCTCCTGCTGGCCATCCACCTGGTCAAGCACTCCTTCGACCGCTTGATACGCACCGCCGACCTGGCGCACCTGCTGGAATCGCGGCGCGACCTCCTGGTCTGGGAGGCGCTCCTGGAGCGCGCCGCCTCCTCCAACACCCGTCGGATCCTG
>Ga0137394_10003356_pt1 | contig 12017 bp, 12 predicted proteins | sample czobulk116metaG_FD_108278 | JGI IMG/M metagenome (GOLD analysis project Ga0137394, IMG submission 108278) | Vadose zone soil microbial communities from Angelo Coast Range Reserve, California, USA - czobulk1.16 metaG | ecosystem: Environmental > Terrestrial > Soil > Vadose zone | place: USA... | reverse complement strand
CAGGATGTTCACGAAGAGGCCGACGAGCGGCAGGTTGAGGATCAGGAGCATGACGTTGCCGACGTACATCGAGGCGATGAAGCCCCAGAACAGCGCCGGGGCCTGGTGGATCAGGAGCGGGCCCGGGGCCACGCCGTGCACCATCAGCGCGGCGAGCATGACGGCGGGAATGGGGCCCGAGGGCACGCCGAGCGCGAGCATCGGCACGAAGGCGCCGGAGGTCGCCGAGTTGTTGGCCGACTCCGGGCCCGCCACGCCCGCCACCGCACCGTGCCCGAACTGCTCAGGGTGCTTCGACACGCGCTTCTCGACCGCATAGGAGACGAACGACGAGATGATGTGCGCGGAGCCGGGCAGGATGCCGATCAGGAAGCCGAGCACGCTGCCGCGCGCGATCGGCCACGCGGACTCGTTCCACTCGCGGCGCGACGGGAACAGCTCGCGGAACCTGGGCTTGACCACGGCGGGCGGCGTCGGCGCGCCGGCGGTGGCCAGGATCTCCGCGACGCCGAAGAGGCCGACGGCCACCGGCACGACGCCGAGGCCGTCACCCAGCTCGACGACGCCGTAGGCGTAGCGCATGTACCCCGTCATCTGGTCGATGCCGATGGTGCCCAGCAGCAGGCCGAGCGCGGCCATGGCCAGCGCCTTCAGCATCGAGCCCGAGCTCATGTACGCGAGCACGAGCAGGCCGAGCAGCAGCAGCGCGAGCTGCTCGGGGGGGCCGAAGCGCAGCGCGAAGCTGGCCAGCGGCGGCGCCAGGAGCATGAGCCCGACCACGCTGGACGTGCCGGCGATGAAGGAGCCGACGGCGGCGATGGCCAGCGCGGCGCCGGCGCGCCCCTTGCGCGCCATCGCGTAGCCGTCGATGCACGTCATGACCGAGGCCGCCTCCCCCGGGATGCGCATGAGAATCGACGTGGTCGAGCCGCCGTACATCGCGCCGTAGTAGATGCCCGCCAGCATGACGATGGCCCGGGTGGCGTCCATGCCGAAGGTCGCCGGCAGCAGCAGGCTGATTCCGGCCAGCGGCCCCACGCCGGGCAGGACGCCGACGAGCGTGCCGATCACGCAGCCGACGAACGCGTAGAAGAGCACCGGCGGCTGCAGCGCCACGGAGAAGCCCAGCCCGAGATTCTGCAGCGTCTCGAGCATTCGGTCAGAAGCCGTACGGTCCGCGCGGTAGCGGCACGCGCAGGAGCGTGTCGAAGAGCCAGAACGTCCCGCCCGCCATCGCCGCTGCGAACACGAGCATCGGCACGGGATGCTTGCGCTCGACGACGCCGACGAGGAACGCGAGGGCCAGGAAGATCGTCAACCGGTAGCCGAGCCGCTCGAAGGCGAGCGCGCAGAAGGCGCAGGCCGCGAAGATCGCCACGCTGTGCCGCCACTCGCTCCAGCTCAGGCTCGCCAGACGCGGGCCGCCGCCGCCGAGCACGGCCACGGCCACCCCCGCCACCAGCAGCGCCAGCGCGAGGGCGCCCGGAAAGTACGCGGGGCCGGGATTCGCGAGCGAGCCGAGCGGCAGGCGCAGCCGCCAGCTCTCCTCCAGCACGAGCAGTGCCCACAGGGCGAGCCCGAGGCCGGAGACGCGGTCGACGGTCATGGCACAGAGAGCCCGAGGAAGCGCGCGGCGTTGGCGCCGTCCAGGATCGCCGTCCGCGCGGCGGGCACGAGCTCGGCCGACTCCACGGCGTGCACCGGATCGTCGGCGCCCATGTCGAACGGGTAGTCGCTGCCGATGACGACGCGGTCCATGCCCAGCTCCTCGACGATGAATCGGAGATTCGACGCGCCGAGCGTGAGCGAGTCCACCCAGATGCGCCGCGCGTACGCGCGCGGCTCGCGCGGGATCGCGGCCGGTCCCTCGGGCCGCACGGCCCAGCCGTGGTTGAGGCGCGCCAGGGTGAACGGAAACGCGCCGCCGCCGTGGGCGAAGCAGATGCGCAGCCGCGGCAGCCGCTCGAGCACGCCGCCGAAGATGAGCGTGGAAATGGCCAGCGCCGTCTCCAGCGGGTTGCCGACGATCAGCGGGAAATAATACTTCGTCATCCGCGGGAGCCCGATGAGCGGCGCCGCCGGGTGCACGAACACCGCGACGTCGAGGTCGACGCATGCCGCGAAGAACTCGAAGAGCGCGGGATCGTCGAAGTCGTGCCCGCCCGGGCACGTGCCGATCTCCACGGCGCAGAGGCCCAGCCGCTCGCGCGCGTGGCGCAGCTCCTCGATGGCCAGCGCGGGCGCCTGCAGCGGCACCGTGGCCATCCCGACGAAGCGCTTCGGATGCTTCGCGACGATCTCGGCCACGTTCGCGTTCTGCATCCGCGCGAAGCCCTGGGTCGCCTTGGCGTCGGCCCAGTAGCAGAACATCACGGGCGGCGGCGAGAGCGCCTGCACGTCGATGCGCAGCCGGTCCATGTCCTCGAGCCGCCGCGCGGGGTTCCACGAGCGGTCGTCGATGGCGCGGAAGAACTGCGCGCCGGTGAAGATCGTCGCGCGGCAGTCGTCCCCGTGCTCCAGGCGCGGCCAGTTGCCACCGCCGTAGCGCGCCGCCCAGTCCTCCCAACGCTCGGGGACGAGGTGGGTGTGGACGTCGACGCGCACGCTACCTCGGCTCCACGCGCCCGATCTGCTTGATGACGGCGGCCATCCGCCGCGCGTCGGCGTCCCACCACGCGCGGAACTCGTCGGCGTCCTGGTAGGCGATCGGCGTCTCCACCTTGTCCATCGAGCTCCGGAACTCCGGGTCCTGCACCGCCCGGCGCGTGGCGTCCCGCAGCGTGGCGAAGACGGCCGGTGGCAGGCCGCGCGGTGCGAACAGCCCGGCCCAGAGGTAGTACTCGACGTCGTAGCCGAGCTCCTTGAGCGTCGGCACCTCGGGCAGCGCGGCCAGCCGCGCGGCGCCGAACGTCGCCAGCGGCCGCAGCTTCCCCGCCTTGATGTGCGGCAGCGCGATCCCGGGCGGCGAGGACCAGAGCGCGGCGTGGCCGCCGAGCACGGCCGTGGTGGCCGGCCCGCCGCCCGTCGTCGGCAGATGGCGCATCCTGGCGCCTGCGGCGTGCAGCAGCATCTGCATCGGCACGTGGGAGGCGCCGTAGAGCCCCGACGAGGCATACGTGATCTCGCCGGGATGCCGGCGCGCGTCGTCGATCAGCTCCGGGAAGCTCTTCCACGGCCGCTCGGCGCCGGCGACCAGCACCGGCGGATCGGCGTTGAGCCGCGCGATGCCGACCAGCTGGTCGCGCGTGTACGCCGGCGTACGGCCCAGCAGCGCGTCCACCTCGGGGATGGTCGAGATCGACACGAGCGCGACCATCAGCGTGTAGCCGTCGGGCTTCGCGATGGCCACCGACTGCATGCCGACGGCGCCGGCGGCGCCCTGCTTGTTGACGATGCCGACGGGCTGCTTGAGCACGCGCTCGAGCGCGGGAGCGAGCGGGCGCGCGGTGAGGTCGGCGACGCCACCCGGCGGGAACGGCACCACGATCGTGATCGGGCGCGCGGGGTACGGGTCCTGCGCCGTGACAGGCGCGGCGCCCAGCAGCAGGGCGAGCGCGACGATGACGGCGGGGCGGATTCGGGTCATCCGTCTCTCTCCGAGCACGGCGGGTGGCGTCGGGACACTCTACACCAAGGCGCGAACAACTCGAGGGCGAACGGGGTTCCGGTGGGCGCGGGGCGGACGACACGGAAACGCGGCGGCGCCGGTGGACAGGACCGTCGCCGCCGCGTCCCGGTGAGGGAGGTCGCTACCTCTTCTGACCGCCCTCGTGCTGTGGACGATCGGCGCCCTGCTTCATGCCGCCCGCCTCGTTGCCCTCGTCCTGCTGCTGGGGCTTGCGCTGCGGCTGCTGTGGCTGCTGCGGCTGATCCTTGTCGAGCTGGACCGGCTCGCCGCTCTCGGCGTCCTTGTTCTCGTGCTGCTGGGGCTTGTTGTCGGCCATGTCGATGCTCTCCTTCTCCCGCCACGCGGGTGTGTGCTCGGGGAAAGAGCAAAGGACATACCAGCCAACGGGAGCTACGACGCGCCGCGGCGACGATTGCCGAGCACGATCGCGGCGTTGCGAGCCAGACCCTCCCGCCGGGCGCGCTTGAGCGGCGAGCCCCGGAAGCGCTCGCGGAACTCGGCGTCGGTCATGGCCACCAGCACCTCGGGAGGCGGCGGCGGGGTGGCAGGAACCGCCTGCCGCGCCGGCGGCGCGTGACGGTTCCAGGGACAGACCTCCTGGCAGACGTCGCAGCCGAAGAGCCAGTCGCCGATCGGCGCGTGGAACTCGTCCGGGATCGACCCGCGGTGCTCGATCGTGAGGTAGGCGATGCAGCGGCGAGCGTCGAGCGCATAGGGCGCCTCGAAGGCGGCGGTCGGACACGCATCCAGGCAGGCCGTGCAGGTCCCGCATCGGTCGGGCTGCGCGTCGTCCGCCGGCAACGCGGCCGTGGTGAGCACCAGGCCGATGAAGAAGTACGAGCCGAGGCCCGGCGCGATCAGGTTCGTGTTCTTGCCGATCCAGCCGAGCCCCGCGGCGGCCGCGAGGTCGCGCTCGAGCACGGCGCTCGTGTCGAGCGAGGCGCGGCTCTGCGCGCCGGCGGCGGCGCTCAGGAAGTCGCGCAGCTCGTGCAGCCGCGGCCGCATCACGTTGTGGTAGTCGGCGCCGCGCGCGTAGCGCGCGACGCCGCGCCACTCCGCGCCGTCGTCCTCGCGCGCGTAGTTGAGGGCGACGGCGACCACCGAGCGGCAGCCGGGCAGCAGGCGCGCGGGATCGAGGCGCTCCGCGCGCGTCTCGGCGAGATACTCCATCGTCCCGCCGCGGCCGGTGTCGAGCCAGCGCTCGAACTCGGCACCGTGCGCGAGCGTGGCGGGCCCGATCGCCACGCGATCGAAGCCCAGCTCGAGGGCCCGGGCCTTCACCGCCTGCGCCAGCGCCAGCCCGGCGAGCGTCACGCCTTCCTCGCCTTCACGTGCAGGTGCGCGCGCGTGAGCGTGCGGCCGCCGTCCTCGAGAAACTTGATGTAGCGGAACCAGCGGCCGTCGGCGCGCCACTTTTCCTCCAGGCCGATCGCCGCCGCCAGCGCCTCCTCCACGGAGCCGAACGCCTGCACGTCGCGCTCCACCGAGAGGTGCTCGATCGCAAAGCCCGCGCCCGCGAGCGCGGCCCGCGCCTCGTCCTCGCTCCAGGCGAAGCGCGAGCGGCGGCCGGTCTCCTTCCACTGGTCGGCGTGGAAGGCGACGAAGGCGAACGGCGCGCCGCGGCCGAGCGCGCGGCCGGCGCGCTCGGCGATCGCGGTGGACATGCACAGGTGGGCGACGACGGCGTCCGGCTTGAACGCGGCGTACTCCCCCGCCTCGGCGTCGAGGCCGACGAACTCTACATTGGTGAGGCCGGCGGCGGCGGCGGCGTGACGCGCCTCGGCCAGCGCGGTCTCGTCGCGGTCGATGCCGACGACACGGCCGCAACGAGGGGCAAGCGCCAGCGCGAGGCGCCCACGGCCCGTGCCGACGTCGAGGACCGTGCGGTCGGCGAGGTCGTCGTCGGCGAGGAGCTTCAGAAACGCCGGGCTGATGTCAACCGGTGACGGCCCCATCGGACGCGGAAGAGACGAGGCGCGCATATTTCGCCATGACGCCCCACGTGTAGCGGGGCTTCGGCTTCTTGACGGCCTTCAGCCGCTTCTTGAGCTCGGCGGCCGAGAGCTGGACGTCGAGGCGGCGCTTCTTGATGTCGATCAGAATCGTGTCGCCGCTTTTCAGCGCGGCGATCGGACCGCCGTCGGCGGCCTCGGGAGCGATGTGGCCGATCATGAAGCCGTGCGTGGCGCCCGAGAAACGCCCGTCCGTCATCAGCGCCACCTTGTCGCCGAGGCCGGCGCCCTGGATGGCGCCCGTCACGTGCAGCATCTCCCGCATGCCGGGACCGCCCTTCGGCCCTTCCCAGCGGATGACGATGACGTCGTTCGCCTTGATCTTGCCCGCCTTCACCGCGGCGAAGCAGTCCTCTTCGCGGTCGAAGACGCGCGCCGGCCCGCGGTGCACGTCCTTCTTCTGGCCGGATACCTTGGCCACGCAGCCGTCGGGCGCGAGATTCCCGCGCAGGATGACGAGACCGCCCTCGGGCTTGATGGGGTTGCTCAGCGCGCGGACCACCTTCTGGCCCGGGCTCTCGCGGGCGGCGCGCGCCTCCTCGCCGATGGTGCGCCCGGTGACCGTCATCTCCTTGTCGTGCAGCAGTCCCGCGTCGAGCAGCCGCCTGGCCACCACGCCCATGCCGCCCGCCTCGTACATCTCGGGTGCCGTGTAGCTGCCCCAGGGCTTCATGTCGGCGAGCAGCGGCGTCTTGCGCGAGATCGTGTCGAACTCGTCGATGGTGAGCTTCACGCCCGCTTCCTTCGCCACCGCGAGCAGGTGCAGCACGGCGTTGGTCGAGCCGCCGGTCGCCATGACGCCGGCGATCGCGTTGTAGAGCGACTTCTTCGTGATGATCTGCCGCGGCGTCAGCCCCTTGCGGAGCACGTCCATCGCCAGCCGGCCCGTCTGGTACGCGATCTCTTCCTTGTGCGGGTCCGGCGCGGGCACGTCGTTGAAGCCCATCGGCGAGACGCCGAGCATCGCGAAGGCCGTGGCCATCGTGTTGGCGGTGAACTGGCCGCCGCAGGCGCCCTCACCCGGGCACGACGCGCACTCGACGGCGTGCAGCTCCTTGTCGTCGATCTTGCCGGCGTTGCGGGCGCCGATCGCCTCGAAGATGTCCTGCACGGTCATCCGCTTGCCTCGATGCTCGCCGTACATGATCGAGCCGCCGTAGAGCATGACGGAGGGAAGGTCCAGCCGCGCCATCACCATGACCATGGCCGGGATCGTCTTGTCGCAGCCCGAGAGCGTGACGAGGCCGTCCAGCAGGTGGCCGCGCGCGACCAGCTCGACGGAGTCGGCGATCCAGTCGCGGCTGATGAGCGAGGCCTTCATGCCCTCGGTGCCCATCGCAATGCCGTCGGTGACGGAGATCGTGTTGAACTCGATCGGCGTGCCGCCGGCGGCGCGGACGCCCTCGGCGACCTTCTGGGCCAGCTTGCGGTGATTGGCGTTGCACGGCGTCAGCTCGATCCAGCAATGCGCGATGCCGATCAGCGGCCGCGAGAGGTCTTCGTCGGTGAAGCCGACCGCGCGGAAGTAGGAGCGCGCGGCGGCGCGGTCGGCGCCGTCCAGGAGCGCGCGGCTCTTGTGGCGGGGATCGAACGTCATGGCTGCCCTCCGATGAGGTGGCAGTCTATCAGGCGGGGCGCTTGGCGACCAGGAACGTGAACTTGCCGTGCTGCACCACCTCGCCACGCTGGTTGACGACCTGGCGCTGCTCGATGATCACGCCGCCCTCCTTCATGGAGCGCTTGAGCGTGGTCTCCGAGCGGCTGTGGATCGTGTCGCCCACGCGCAGTGGCGCGTCCGCCGCCCACTCGACGCCCATGAACGCCAGCACGGCCAGGGGCGGCTGCGGTACGCGCCAGCCGAGGCCGGTGGTGAGGCAGAGCGGCAGGAGATCGGGCACGAGGCCGTGCTCGCGCGCGCCGTCGCCGGTCACGCCGCCATAGAGCGCGACGTGGGCCTCGGTCACTGTCATCGCCGGCGTCTCGAGCACGCCGTGCAGCACGACGTCCTCGAAGTAGAAGCGCGGCGCCGCGACGCTCACTTGCGCCGGCGCTCCACCATGAGCTCGGTCTCGCCCTCCTGCACCACCTCGCCGCGCTGGTTCACGACCGTGCGCTCGACGGTCACCAGGCCGCGGTCGGGCTTGGACGTTTCCTTCTTCGCGGTCACCTTGGCGCGCAGCCGGATCGTGTCGCCGATCTTGATCGGCCCCTTGAACTTCCAGCGCAGGCCCACGAAGGCGAGCGTGGCGTAGGCCTGGGTGGCGCGCGTGAAGAGGCCGGCCTGGATGGCGAGGCCGAGCAGGCCGTGGGCGATGCGCTCGCCGAAGATCGACTGCTTCATGAACTCGGCGTCGGTGTGCAGGATGTTGTAGTCGCCGGAGAGGCCGGCGAAGAGGACGATGTCGGCCTCGGTCACCGTGCGGCCCGGCGACTCGTACTCCTCACCCACGGCGATATCGTCGAAGAAGCGGCGCGAATCGGCCATGCGGAGCGTTAGAATATCACGCTGATACGACCCTCAGGATTTGGAGGAGCCATGGATCGACGCAAGTTCCTCACGAAGACCGCGGTAGCGGCGGGGGCGACGGCGGTCGCGCTCGCCGAGGTGCCGAGCGTCATCGCGCAGCAACGGTACCAGTGGCGAATGTCCACCACGTGGACGCCCGCGCTCGACGTGCTGCAGGGCGCCGCGCAGAAGATGGCGAAGATGGTCGACGACATGAGCGGCGGCCGACTGAAGATCCAGGTCTTCGCCGGCGGCGAGCTCATGCCGCCGTTCGGCTGCTTCGACGCCGCCTCGCAGGGCACGATCGAGGCCTTCATGGGGGCGCCGTACTACTGGGCGGGCAAGGACGCCGGCTTCCAGTGGTTCTCCGCCGTGCCGTTCGGCCTGAACCCCAACGGGATGATGGCCTGGTACCTCTATGGTGACGGCCTGAAGCTGTGGGAAGAGGCTTACGCGCCGATGAACCTGGTGCCGCGGCCGGGTCCCTCCACCGGCGTGCAGATGATGGGTTGGTTCCGCAGGAAGATCAACACCACCGCCGACTACAAGGGCCTCAAGATGCGCATCCCCGGCCTCGGCGGCAAGATCGTGGCCGCGGCGGGCGGCACCGTCGTCCTCACGCCGGGCGGCGAGATCTACACGGCGCTCGAGCGCGGCACCATCGACTCCTGCGAATGGGTCGGCCCGCACGACGACATGAAGCTGGGGCTGCACAATGCCGCGAAGTACTACTACTACCCGGGCTGGCACGAGCCGGGCACGACCGCGGAGTTCGGCTTCAACAAGAAGGCCTACGACGGCCTGCCCGCCGATCTCAAAGCCGTCGTCGATCACGCCTGCCAGTCGGTCCAGGTCGTGTCGTTCCAGGAGTACGAGTACAAGAACACGATCGCGCTGCTGAAGCTGAAGACCGAGTTCAAGAACAAGGTGGAGCTGGTCAAGCTCTCCGACGCCACGCTGAAGGACCTCAAGAAGCTCGCCGACCAGGTCATCAAGGAAGAGTCGGAGAAGACGCCGACCGCGAAAAAGGCCTTCGCGTCGATCAACAAGTTCGAGAAGGAGGCCAACGACTGGCGCCTCATCTCCGAGGCCGCCTACCACGCCCAGGTCGCTGCCATTTGAAATTGGGGGGCCCCGACATGGCCCCCCAAACCCCCCAGCCTTCGGGGCGCCTCGGCAAAGCCGTGGCGCCCCTCTACCCCAACCTCCCAACATTCATCCTCTGAACAGGAAGAAGAGCGCGCGCACGATCTGCGGGAACGCGATCGTGATCGTGAGCCCGATCAGCTGCAGCGCCACGAAAGGCACCACGCCGCGATAGATGTCCGTCGTCTTGATCTCTGGCGGCGCCACCCCGCGCAGGTAGAAGAGCGCGAAGCCGAAGGGCGGCGTGAGGAACGACGTCTGGAGGTTCACCCCGATCACGACGCCCAGCCACATGGGATCGAAGCCGAAATGCGTCACCAGCACGGGCGTGAGGATCGGCACGTGGATGAAGCAGATCTCGAAGAAGTCGATGAAGAAGCCCAGCACGAAGATGACGAACATCACCACGGCCAGGACCCCGTAGGGCCCCAGCGGCAGGCTCTTGAGGAAGTCCTGGATGAGGTGGTCACCGTTCAGGCCGCGGAAGACCAGCCCGAAGCAATTGGCGCCGACGAGGATGATGAAGGCCAGGCTCGTGATGCGCGTGGTCGCCTCCATCACGTTGCGCAGCATCCCCCACGTGAACCGCCGCTTCACCATCGTGAGCACGATGCCACCCACCGCGCCCACCGAGGCCGCCTCCGTCGGCGTGGCGATGCCGGCGAAGATCGCGCCGAGCACGGCAACGATGAGGGCGAACGCCGGGATGAGCGCGATCGTCACGCGCTTGAACGCGTCGCCGCGGAACACCGCGAGCTCCGCCTCCGGAATGGCCGGCGCCAGCTCGGGCCGCAGCCGCCCGAGGATCGCGATGTAGATGATGTAGAGCGCGACGAGCACCAGCCCGGGCAGTACGGCGCCGATGTAGAGATCGCCGACGGAGACGCCCATGATGTCACCGAGCAGCACGAGGATGACGCTGGGGGGAATGATCTGGCCAAGGGTGCCGGAGGCGCAGATGGTGCCGCAGATGAGCTGCTTGTCGTAACCCCGCCGTAACATCGTGGGCAGCGAGACGAGCCCCATCGTGATGACGCTGGCGCCGACAATGCCCGTCGAGGCGGCGAGGATGGCGCCCACCACGACGACCGAGATCGCGATGCCGCCGCGCATCTTACCGAAGAGCAGCGCCATCGTCTCGAGCAACTCTTCTGCGAGGCCCGATTTCTCCAGCACCACGCCCATGAAGACGAAGAGGGGGACGGCCAGCAGCGTGTAGTTCGTCATCGTGCCCCAGATGCGGATGGGCAGGATGTCGAAGAAGTCGGCGCGCAGCATGCCGGACAGCACGCCGAGGCCGCCGAAGAAGAGGCCGGTGAAGGTGAGGCTGAAGGCCACGGGGTAGCCGGCGAACAGGAACACGATCATCCCCGCGAACATGCACGCCGCCAGGATCTGCTCGGGCGGCAGCATCTAGTGGATCTCCTTCACGCGGACCTCGGGTTCTTCCCAACCCATGGCGATGTAGAAGTTCTTGATCGTCTCCGACACTCCCTGCAGCCCGAGCAGCACGAAGCCGATGATGATCACCGACTTGAGCGCCCAGCGCGCGGGGACGCCGCCCGGATCGGGCGAGCCCTCGTTCACCAGCCAGGAGTTTCTCAGGAAGGGGATCGTCGTGTAGATGACGAGGAAGATGGACGGGAAGAAGAAGATGAAGGCGAAGCAGACGTTGGCCCAGGCGCGCTTGCGCGGGCCCCACCGCGAGTACACGATGTCCACCCGCACGTGCTCGTCGTAGAGCATCGTGTAGCCGGCGGCCAGCAGGTAGCCGACCGCGAACAGATGCCACTCCATCTCCTGCATGAAGACCGAGCTCTTGTTCAATCCGTAGCGCTGGACCACGTCGAAGAAGACGACGAGCACCATGGCAAGGGTCACGAACGAGGCGAAGCGACCGACGCGCTCCTGGACGGCGTCGATGCGGCGGGCGAGCTTTCGGAGCATGCGGCTCCTCTCGTGTGGGGGGTCGGGGACCGAGTCCTGATAGCACGCGCGCCGTGATAGCGTCAAGGCGCCGGCCGGACTTGACAGGTTCCGGACCCCTGCCTACCATCGCCGCCACCCAGCGCGTCACACCGTCCGCAGCCACGGAGGGCTTCCATGACGACTCGCCGCGAGTTCCTGAACGTGAGCCTGGTCGCAACCGGTGCCGCGCTCGCGCCCCGCTGGGCCGACGCCGCCGGCAAGGCCACGAAGACGCTGACCACCGCCCGCGAGAGCTCCTTCATCAAGGCGTTCGACGAGTTCTTCGTGAAGACGCTGGCGCCGGAGTACGAGAAGCTCACCGGCGTCAAGGTCGGTTACGAGGCGGTGAGCGTCGGCGGCATGCTGACGCGGCTCACCACGATCGCGGAGACGAAATCCGGACCGGAGATCGTCGGCACCGGCCTCAACTGGCCGTACCTCTTCGACAACGCCCTCGTGGACGTGAGCGACATCGCGGGCGAGGTCGGCAAGAAGATGGGCGGCTGGCTCGACATCATCGAGGACGTCGTCGTGGTCAACAAGAAGTGGAAGGCGATTCCCTGGGGCAACATCGGCCAGCTCGAGAACTACCGGACCGACTGGTTCAAGGAGGTCGGCGTCACCAAGTTCCCCGACACCTGGGAAGACTTGCTGGCCGCCGGGCGGCTGCTCAAGAAGAAGGGGCACCCGTTCGGCTTCGAGCTGGGCCACGGCTTCGGCGACAACCACGGTTGGCTCTACCCGCTGTTCTGGTCGT
>Ga0137394_10003355_pt1 | contig 12019 bp, 8 predicted proteins | sample czobulk116metaG_FD_108278 | JGI IMG/M metagenome (GOLD analysis project Ga0137394, IMG submission 108278) | Vadose zone soil microbial communities from Angelo Coast Range Reserve, California, USA - czobulk1.16 metaG | ecosystem: Environmental > Terrestrial > Soil > Vadose zone | place: USA... | reverse complement strand
GCACGCGGATCGGCCTTGAGGGCTTCTTCCCTCAAACTGAAGAACTCATCCCAGGAGGCGGGTCTCCGCGACAGGATCACGTCCCCCGTCTTCTCATCCCTGCGGATGAATACTTCCTCGCCTTCGAATCGGAATTCGGAGGGCAAGCGCACGGCTTGGCTTCGGCCATTCTTAAAAAGCTTTGCGGTACGTGGCATATAGCCTCCTGTTAGATATATACCATGATATATGACAGGCAATCAAGGATTTCGCGTCGATCCTCGGGGGTTGTGCCTCGTCAAAACTCTGGCCGACCGCAGAATCAAGAGCGGGTGCACGACTTACAAGTGGAAGTTAGGCTGCCCGGCGTTCCCCCCAATAGTCTTCAAACTCGCCATTCAGATGGCCGCAGCGGAGAGCCAGGATCGCAGGCGGTCGCCCGAGGTCAATTTTGAGCGCTTTCCTGCAGACCTCTGGAGCACGCCGATTTGATGACGTAGAGCTAGGTTCTCGAGCCACGCGACCGGAAGATCGAGGCCAAAGATGCGAGGAGTGTCTTGAGAAAAATGAGCATCGTTTAGAATTATGTAGGAAATATAACTCCCGTCCCGTCAGATATTTCGAGATTTCCGGGAGGCACAGTTTCTCTTTAGATTGTCACGGGGACAAAACTCAGGGTCTTGCCGGGTTTTGGCGAGCGACAACTTGAAGCTATCCCACGAGATCTCCCTATGGGGCGAATTTTTACCGAGAGCGAATTTCCTAGCTCCAGAGCCGGTCCCAGGAGCGTTCGTTGTCCCACTGGGGCGTGGGTTCGAAATAACCGGTGCCGGGCGCCAAGTGTTGGCGAACGATGTCTTCGTTTAGAGTTACGCCGAGGCCGGGCCTGTCTGGCACTTCGATCCGGCCGCGATTGACGATTGGCGTCCTCGTTCCTTCTTGCACAATGGATGACCACCAGGGTACATCGAGAGAGTGGTGCTCAAGTGCCAGGAAGTTCTGCGTGGCCGCGGCGCAGTGCACGTTCGCCATGCAGCAAACCGGCGTTCCCGCGAAGTGCAGAGCCATGGGCACCCCGTACTCCTCGGCCATGTCTCCGATTTTGTGAGTTTCCAGGATGCCGCCAGCGGTGGCGAGGTCCGGCTGGATTTTACCTACCGCATGCTTCTCGCACAGAACTTGAAAGGGTTCCTTCAAATAAATATCTTCGCCAGTCAGAATAGGCGTGGGGCTCTGCTCAGAGATTTGTTTGAGCAGGTCCGTATAAGTCCAAGGGATGACATCTTCGATCCACGACAAATTGTATTTTTCATAGGCCTTGCCCAGTCGGATGATGGACTTCACCCCAAGATGCCCGAGGTGGTCCATGGAAAGGGGGATTTCCATTCCGACGGCGTCGCGCACGGCGGCGACATATCGCTCGAGCATGGCAATGCCTTTGTCGGTGACTTCCATTCCGAGCAGAGGATGAGGCAGCTGATTTGCTTCCCATTGATTTAGGTCTGTAGGATTGGTGACCGTGCCGGGAGTGCCCGCAACCATTTCGACACCCAAATCCATCTTAAGCCAGGTGAGGCCCATGCCTTCCTTTCGCTCCTTCATTCGCTGCGCGTAGACCTTGGGATCATCGGATTCCGTGGTGTCTGCATAGAGCCGGATCTTGTCGCGGAACTTGCCACCTCCCAGCAGCGCGTAGACAGGTGCGTTGTAAACCTTTCCGGTGATGTCCCACAGCGCCATTTCGATGGCGCAGACGCCACCGCCTTGCCGCGCGTGTCCTCCAAACTGTTTGATCTTGCGGAAAATTTTGTCGAGTTTCAGTGGGTCTTCACCGAGAATGCGGCTCTTCAGGAACAGTGCGTACGTCGCGCTTGCTCCGTCCCGGACTTCGCCGAGGCCGTAAACACCTTGATCCGTATCGATGCGAATGAGAGGACAAGGACTCGGGCCGGGTTTCACAAGAGTTGCGACGCGAAGATCTGTGATCTTCAGCTTGGACGGGCTCGAGTTGGTATTGACGCCCTTGGGAAAGGCTTCCGTCCGCTCCCCTGCCAGCACTAAACCGCCAACCGCCATTGCCGAGGTCTTCAGCACTTCGCGACGATCGAACGTGTTCCCGCCGTTTTTTTCCATGACGCGCTGTCCTTTTGAATCCGTAGAGTTTTTTGAATTTGTCTTATCGGCCTGGCTACCGACCTGCATCATCTCAGAGAATATATGCCCAAAACAAGATTTCCCGTTTGACAAATTGTTATTCTTTTGAGAGTTTCGGGCGCAACGAAAGATTGCCGCCTGCTGGCACGGGTGATAGTACTCGTCTTGTTTGTCGAGTCGCTGTCTTTCTACCTTCGGAGGTAATTTTTTATGAAGACCGTGCATGACGCTTGCACTCGAATAGTGATTTCGGTTGTTCTTGGACTTTGCGCAATGGTCCTGCTTACGCCCAGTCCCCTTCACGGGCAATTGTTGACATTCTCCAAGCAGGAGCTAGCCGACTACACGGCACAGAGCAACTTCGAACGTCTCCCCGACGGCCGGCCCAAGGTCCCTGACGATCTGATAGAAAGAGCGCGGGAACTTTCCTCGGAAGAAGTCTGGGCAGTTCTGGAAGAAAAAGGTTTCCGCAACCAGTACGCCGATGGATTTCAGATCCTGCATCCTGAAAAACCAATGGCTGGACGGGCATTCACCGTTCAGTTCATGCCGGACCGCCCAGATGTAAATAAGATTGCTTCGGCCAAAGCCAAGGAACGCGGTATTGGGCCGTTGACCAATCAACTGGCCATCGACATGCTCCAACCAGGCGACGTGCTGATCGTGGACCTGTTTGGTAAGAAAGTGAACGGAACCATCGTAGGCGACAATCTTTTCTACTACGTGATGAAAACTACGCATAGCGGTGGCCTAGTCGTCGATGGGAGCATTCGGGATCTCAACGGAATTTCAGAGATTGCTATGCCCGCTTATTTCAAGGCTGTTGATCCAACGCCCATAGGAAACGTGATGCTGACGGGCATCAATGTTCCGGTACGAATTGGCGGCGTTACTGTCATGCCCGGTGATCTGGTCGTGGGTGACCGCGAGGGCGTGTATTTCGTTCCGCCGCAGCTGGTGAAGGAAGTTCTCGACCGTGCGGATGAAATCCGCATTCATGATGAATGGACGAAGAAGAAATTTGACGAAATGAAATACAAGTCGCGCGAGATTTATTCCACTCCCGCCGACCCGAAATTGCAGCAGGAATACAAGGATTATTTGAAGAAGCGTTTGGAAGAAATTCGGAAGCAACGCGGTCCCCAATGAAGGAGAACAAATCATGAAAGATTCCCCTGGAAAAGAGCTCTCGCGTCGCAGGTTCATTGCCAAGGTTAGCCAGGGTTTTGTTGCCGTCAATGTGGCAGGAGCATTCTTGAAGGAAGCCGTAACGAAAGAGGTTGCCGCTCCAGATTCCCCGGGCAAGAAATTAGGGTGGGCCATCGTCGGCTTGGGCAATCTCGCCATTCACGAAATCCTGCCCGCCTTTGCGAAGTGCGAAAAATCCAGCGTTACAGCTCTGGTGAGCGGTCACCCCGACAAAGCGAACAAACTGGCTCAGCAATATGGGGTGAATCCGAAAAACATTTACAACTACCAGAACTACGACTCGATTAAAGACAACCCCGAAGTTGACATCATTTACATCGTTTTGCCGAACGGGATGCATGCCGAGTACACGATTCGCGGATTTCAGGCGGGCAAGCACGTCCTCACGGAAAAGCCCATGGCCAATACGCCAGACGATTGCCAGAAGATGATCGATGCCGGTCGCAAGGCCGGCCGAAAGCTGATGGTCGCGTACCGCTGCCGCTACGAGCCTTACAACAAAGAGGCCATTCGGATCGCGCGCTCCGGCGAACTCGGACCAACCCAGGTCATTCTCGCAAACAACGGGTGGAGGGTAACCGATCCCAATCAGTGGCGCTTGAAGAAGGACCTTGCGGGTGGTGGCTCCATGATGGACATCGGCATTTACGCTCTGCAAGCCGCTCGCTATTTGTCCGGAGAGGAGCCTACCGAGGTTAACGCGCTGATCTACACCACCCCGAATGACCCGCGCTTCACGGAAGTGGAAGAGAACATCAATTTCCAATTGCGCTTCCCGAGTGGAATTCTTGCGAACTGTACATCCAGTTATGGCTATGACTCGCAGAGTCACTACCGCGTTGTAGGCACAAAGGGCTGGCTGGAGATGGAGCCTGCCACCGTCTACCGGGGGTTGCGAATGAGGGTTCATCGCGACGGCGTTACCGAGGAACGAAGTCTGCCCGCGCTTGACCACTTCGCTCTGGAGATGGATCACATGTCTGAATGCGTCATGCAAAACAAGGAACCGCTTACCCCGGGCGAAGAAGGTCTGCGCGACCTAAAAATAATAATGGCCGTCTACTCGGCAGCAAAGACTGGCAAGACCGTAAAATTATAACTAAGTTTCGCGGACGGATCGAGGACAGCGCTGGAATGGCAACGAGACTTGGGGATTGCGAAGCAAAGGGCGACGTGGAGCAGCCTTCCTCTTTAAGCAACCTTCACACCACCCCCTGGCCCTCGATGATACGGATATACCGGTTTGGGGCGAGGTTGGTGAGCTTTTCGATACGTTTACTTGGCGCAGCCCAATGGATCTCGAGTTCATCGATCTGTGCGGCGGAGCCGATGCCTAGAACCTCCCTAAGGTCATGCGAAGAGAGATAACTGCCACCATTGTTCTTGAGGCGCTGGCGTGATTTAACGCCCGCTTTCCATAGAATGCGCGCGCCGATGGCATCGCGGTTACACGTCACGCCTTCCAGTTTGAGGCCCAGCCAATTGTTGCCCTTGGCCGCGTTGTTTTTCAACAGCACGGGAGCCCCGCCGTTGTTTCCAATGAGCACGTCAAGCGCGCCGTCATTATCGTAGTCGCCCACGGCCAGGCCTCTCGCAGCAAAATACTTCTGAAACACCGGACCCGCGCTTTCGCTTATGTCGTGGAGCTTCCGGTCCACACCTTGGTGAAACAAAAGCAGTGGCTCTTTGTATTTCACTTGCATCGAGTAACTATCGATCATGTCGTCAGGGTGGCCATCGGCCAGAAGAAGATCAACAGAGCCATCGTTGTCGTAATCGAAATACTTCAACCCCCAGCCGCTCAGCAATCTTGTAGCGCGAGCCACGCCATGCGCTTGAGCGGCATCGCGAAAAGTTTCATCTTTATTGTTTTCGTAAACCGAAAACATCTCGTGATCAACGTTGGCGACAAACAGATCCTGCCACCCATTTCCGCTGAGGTCTGCTGCATCCACTCCCATGCCTGAACGGGGTCGCCCGCTCTCGCTGAATCCAACACCCGCTTGCAATGCAACTTCCTCCCAAATCCAGCGGCCGTTGGAGCCGGGGCCGCGATTCATAAAGAGGAAGTTCTGCACCGTATCGTTGGCGACGAAGAGATCCATCCTGCCATCATTATTTATGTCCACGGCGACTACACCAAGGCCCTTTCCCAAAGCTTTAGCAATGGCCGTTCCCTTGCTCACTTCAGTGAAAGTACCGTCGCCATTGTTGTGGTAGAGGAAACTTCCGGTGGGCTTGAAAACGCGCGGCACACAGTAATAGTTCCTGCCGATTTGGTTATTCCCGCATTCGAGTTTGCGCACTCCCGAGTAATCCACAAAGCTGCAGACAAACAGATCCAGCCTGCCGTCATTGTCATAATCGAACCAAACGGCGCTGGTGGTCCAGCCGGGGGTGGCGACTCCGGCTTTTTCGGTTACGTCCTTGAACGTTCCGTCGTGATTATTCTTGTACAAAATACATTTCCCATATGCAGTAACGAAAATGTCTGGCCAGCCGTCGTTGTCGTAGTCGCCCACGGCGGCTCCCATCCCGAAATACGCGCCGGTTACGCCGGCTTTCTCGGTGACGTCGGTGAACGTCCCATCCCGATTGTTCTTATACAACGCATTGCGGACCGGCTTTGACGGAGTCCAAAAATCACTGGGGCCGCTGTTCACCAGAAAAATGTCCATCCACCCATCGTTATCGAAGTCTAGAAAAGCACACCCAGGGCCCAGCGCTTCGGGCAGGTAGCGACTGGGAGACATTGCGTTTTCGTGGACCCACTCAATGCCGCTTGCGGATGGCGGGACTTCAACAAATAAAGGCTGCGGCTGGCCGGAGGCGCCTCGCCCTCCCAACAACTGGCCGGCGCCAACCGTTGAGGCCAGCCACATCCATTCTCTTCTAGTGAATTTCATTCCGTCATTGTCTGGAGTCGCGAGTGCAGCAATCTATTGTGCCTTAGCTCCTGGCTGCTTGGCTTGCGCTTCCGCCGTCAGTTTCTGGACGATCTCCTGCTCCCTCTTGCCGTCCGCCGGCCGTTTCAAACGATAGTAAGCAATGGATAACGAAACATGTGCCTCGGTAAACTGGGGCGATTCTCTCACTAGGGTTTCGAGCATCTGCCGCGCCTCGTCGGGTTTGCCTTCGTCCAGATCTATGAGCGCCAGTTGATACCGGACTCCGGGGTCTCCTGGTCTGGTTTTTAGCGCCCGCGTGAAGTATCGGTTGGCCTGCTCATAGTTCTGCTCCTGCCTCGACGTTGCGCCCAGTTGCAAGTTCGAATCAAAATTGAACGGATTCACCGCCAGCTCAGCCTTGAATTCTTTCGAAGATTGATCGGAATCTCCCGTAAGCACCAGCGCCTTGGCGTACAGGACGTGCACTTCGGCGAGATTGGGATTCAGCGCCACGGCTTTGGCGAATTCGTCCCGCGCGCCGGCGAAATCGGAAACATTCATTTTGGCGCTGCCCAGCATGAGATGCGCCTCGGCCGAGTCGCCATTACGCAGAATTCGGTCTACCAGGAGCTGTCCCTTCTCGACTTGCTTGTCACGAATCAATGCCGTTCCCAACATATAGGCAATGGCGGCATCTTCAGGATGCTTCCGCTCCTCCGGCTCCAGTACGCGGATGACGTCTTTCTCTCGTCCCATTCGCAAATAGCAGTCGCCCAGCAACAACGGGACCTGTCCGTTCGCCGGGTCCTCGGCGCGGACCCTGGCCAGTTCCCGTGCAGCGTCCGCGATCCGACCCATTTTGTAATACACCAGGGCGAGGTTCAGTCTCGCTGCCGCCAGAGCAGGGGACTGCCTCAGGGCAGTTTTATACTCCGGAACAGCCTCTTCAAACCGGCCCAGCCCGGCTAAAGCGGCTCCCAGGTTGGAATGGATAGCGGTGGCCTCAGGGTGCAGTTTCAGGAATTGCTTGTACTCAGCAACCGCGCCCTCGAGATCGCCTGCCTGTTGCTTCTGGATTGCGTCCTGAATCAGTTCCTGAGGAGTTTGTGCCCGTGCGATCGCGCCAATGCTGAGAATCAAGACGACGGTGAATTTCCGCATATCAGCAGGCGCATCCTGTTTCAGTATACAAGAAAAAAATGGGATGGCCGAAGCCATCCCATCTTTGGTTGGAAACGTTTTTGATCCGTTTAGAAGAAGAACTTCACGGCAAACTCCATGACGCGAGCTCCCTGCTTCTGGGTCACTTTGCCGAAGTTCGTACTGGTCTGAGTTAGCTGCAGCGTCACCGGATCCTGCACGAAGTTGAGATTCAAGTTGCTGCCGTTAAATGAGTACAAAGGATGGTTCAGGAAGTTGTAGGCTTGAATCCGGAATTGAAGTTTCTTCGATTCCGTAACCGAAAAGTTCTTGAACACCGCCAGGTCGGAGTCGAAGTACTTCGGTCCGTAGGCCACCGGTAGCAGGGTTGGCCCATTCTTGCCAACGGTCGTTGGCACAGCGAAGCAGTTCCCATTGATGTACTGGTGCGGACCCAGGTTGGATGTCGGATTGCAAGTCACAATCGGGTTTAACTGCACAGCATTTGTCCCTAGAATGGATTGGTTGTTGATGGGAATGCCGTTCGGGTTAGCCGTGCTGGTAGAGCCAGGAATGATCGCTCCATTCAGGTTCATGCCGAAATTGGTGTTTGGGACGCCGGTGTAAGTGCCACCGTAGGTAAGATTGGCGCCACTTTCGATCTGCGTGATACCGGAGATTTGCCAACCATTGGCGGCTCCGTTCACGAAGTGGTTGTCGGAATGCACCAAGGTGCCTTCGTCAATCGAGTATGCGATGTTGAATAACTGCCTGCGGTCTGACGGCAGGACACCGTAATTGCTTCGGAGGTTGAAGGGGTTATAGGTCGGGGCAACGATCCCCAACGCCTTTTGCAGGGTGTAGTTGGCTTGAACGGTATAGCGGCCGACGTGGCGAGCCCACGACAGCTGCATGGAGTTGTAGTTAGCATACAGATTGTTGGTGGCTTGGTTGAGATCGCCATATCCAGCTCCAGTCGCTGGATTGTTCAGCGGTCTGAATTTGTTCGCATCAGCCAGACCCGGGTTCGTCGCGGTCAGCATCGCCCCCAGTGGAACCAAGTTGAGGTTGCTGCCCGCACCACCGGAAGTATTTCCCAGGTCCCTGCTGCGGTTCCCTACATACGCAACTTCAAAATAGCCTCGCCATGGAGTTTGCTGCCCAATGGTGAAGCTATAGCTATCGGTGTAGGGCTGTCTGTCGTCCTTGGAGTCGACCGCCGCAGGTGAAGCAGGTGAGGCGGCGACGTTCAGACAAGAGAGGTAAGAGGCAAATAGGCGATTACCCTGAGTACCTGAATTGGTCGGACACGCTGTCCCTCCAACCCAATTAGATGGCGACAGGCCAGCGCTCGCTACGCCCGCGGAAGCGTCCAGGCCGTTCGTGAACTGTCCGGAGTGGTAGTAGAAGCGTCCCCAGCCCCCGCGAAGTACGGTTTTGCCATTTCCGCGGAGGTCATAAGCAGCACCGAAGCGCGGCTGGTAAAACGACGCCCTCGTCGGGAATCCACCCAGTGGAACGGAGCTGTTTTTGGCGTGCCATTCAAATCCGCAGAAGGTAGGCGCACCTGCGCAGGTGGAACCCCCGCCGGCAGTGTAGGCCGCCTGGTCGAAGATTGAGTACCCGAAGTTCTTGCCGTCAATCCATGGGGTAAAGTGCGTAAAACGCATGCCGTAATCGATGGTCAGCCTCTTTGTGGCTTTCCATGAATCCTGCACGAAAAACTCCACGGTGGTGTAATTGATATCATTGATGCGGTTGAAGTTCGTTTCGCCGTAATTGCTCAGGTTGCCGGTTAGCAGGTCAGCATATTCATTGCCGTAACTGAAACTATTGCCTGAGGATACCTGCAATAGGCCGTTTGTGTTGTTATTCGCCGGCTGAGCGTTCCGAATCCACTCATAGAAGAAACCTGCTTTCAAAGTGTGCGTCGTGATTAACTTCGAGAGCGTATCGCTCACGCTAGGCATGTATTTGTTGGCATAAAGCCCCTGGGAAGCTCCGCCAGCTTCGAATCCGCCGGGATTGAACATCAGCGCGGCTTCACTGGGTCCAAATTGGCCGAATGAGGGAATCTGAGAGACGCCGTTTTTGAACAGCCCAGCGTAGGCGTAACCAGCGGTGTCCCGGGCCACCTTCTTGGGATCGGCAAACACGTTGGGGAAGCCCACAAAGGTGTACGCGACAACCGTTTCATTCGTCATCGTCGGACTGAATACGTGCGTGAGCGTCCCGGCCCAGGAGTCGGACTTATTCCGTCCCTGGATCGCACTTGGATACGGAACCTGGTCGCCATTGCGCCACCACAGACCTACGGGGAACTGCTGGACTTCGCGCTGGTAGTTGTAACGGACAAAGACCCTGGTGTTGTCGCTGATATCGTAATCCCCGCGTATCGTCCATTGTCTGTTGTTTTGCGCGAAGATCTCGGACTTGACGTAGTTAAAGCCTCCGGTCGAATTCGGATCCGCGTTCGGAGCGGGAAACAACTTCATCAACGCTTGCATGTTCGGGTCAATGCATCCTGTTTGACCAGCGGTGGTGCAGGCGGGGATCGTTGTGCCCCCAAAAGCCGCAATCGCTCCAGGTTTGAGTTGTCCCGGGGCTTTGCCAGAAGCGGTAATGGTCCCCTCCTTCGCCACTTCGGTGGGTGAGAAGTTGCCATTGATTTCGCCAGCCGTCGGCACCGTCGCCCTGAGCAGGCCGGTGTCAAGAGTCTGTTTGTAGTACTCAAACCCGGTCCAGAAAAACAGCTTCTGGCGGCTCTTGTTGAAGTCGGTTCCGGGGATCAGCACGGGGCCGCCGATGGTCCCACCGGGGTAATAGTAGGCGTTCGCGGGTTGCTTTACTCCGCTTGCGTTATTCAACCAGTCATTCGCGTTGAGAGAATGGTTTCGTGCAGAGAAGAACGCGCTGCCGTGGAAATCCCTGCCGCCAGCCTTCGTTACAGACGTGATGAGGATGGGTCCCTTCTGGTTTTCAGCACTGAAATTAGACGTCAGGACCCTGAACTCCTGGACGAAATCTGAGTTGGGATTGACTGGCGTGTCGCAGTTGCATCCGGGGTCGGAAACGTGCGCGCCGTCCGCGGTGATGTCCAAGCTGTTCGTGGGCAGGCCATTGTAAGAAAAGGCGGCGTTGAGCGGGCTTTGACTGCCGGAATCCCCGTTGGCGTTGATGCCAATCGTTGCGCCGTTGTAATTCGCCTTGTTCGATGTGCCGTTTTGGATGCCGAAGCCGGGCACAATTTTGATGTATTCGGCGGCGTTGCTTCCAACCTGAACGAAGTTCTGCAGTTCCTTGGCTTCCAAGGTGAACGACTTCTCGCCCGAGTCAGTCGTGGCTATCGCGGTGTCCTCAGCACTGACCACGATGCTCTGGGTGGAGGCACCGACGGCGAGCGAGACGTTGACGTTACGCTTTTCGCCACCGCCCAGGCGGATGTCATCCGCCTTATACAACTGGAAGCCGGTCGCCTCCACAGTCAAGGAGTACGTTCCGACGGGTACCGATGGGAACGAAAAGTATCCCTCTCCATTTGTCACTGTATCGCGCGCCGAGCCCGACACGGCATCCTTCAACACAACCTTGGCGTCAGCTACCACCGATCCCGAGGGATCGGTCACCGTTCCCGTCAAAGTTGCAAAAATTCCTTGAGCTCGCAGCGAGATCCCGCCGGCGAGAAGAAACAGGCAGCACAAAACGACCAATGAGGAAATTATGCGTTTTTCCACGATTCCACCCCTTTTCCGAATAACGAAATCCTGGACGGACAAACTTGGATTGGTAGTATTTAAATACTAGATGCCCAATTCCTGTCAATGAAAAACTCTATCGTTAACGTAAACGCTTATGGCAACATATTTAACTCTTTGTGTTTCAATGTGTTAAAAACAATCTCAAATCGCAACCTGGACGCGTTTACAGGCGCAAGATCAAAAATGCGATATTCGCCTAAGTCGATGCGGATTGAGGGTGCCGTGCTGCTTGAGGACATCTCGCTTGGATTTTTTGGCCGCCTTGCTGGCATTGACCAAATCTCTAGAATGTCGACCTTGGAGCGTAAATATAATTATGTACCGGTTTACGTTAACTTGCCGTACTGTTTTATGCCGACAGGCTGTTCAGGCTAAACCTGCCATCGCCTAGAGATAGATCCTCTCAGACTGGCGAATCGTCTCCAAACGGGAAGTTGAGGTCTGCCGGCGAAGCTTGCCCTCCCAACTTCCTGTTGGCGCATGATCCAGGACGAATAAGGACGTGTCGGCGTGTTCACGTCAGCCTCGCCGCGCTGCCTCGATGGCGGCGATGTCGATCTTCTTCATCGTCATCATCGCCTCGAAGGCACGCTTTGCCTCACCGCCACCAGCCGCAAGCGCATCGGTTAGCGCGCGCGGGGTGATCTGCCAGGAGAGGCCCCAGCGGTCCTTGCACCAACCGCACTGGCTTTCCGTGCCGCCATTGCCGACGATCGCGTTCCAGTAACGGTCCGTCTCTTCCTGATTCTCCGTCGCGATCTGGAAGGAAAAGGCCTCGGTGTGCCTGAACGCCGGGCCGCCGTTGAGACCGAGACAGGGAATGCCCAGGACGGTGAACTCCACCGTCAGCACATCGCCCTTCTTGCCGCCCGGATAGTCACCGGGAGCCTC
>Ga0137394_10003353_pt1 | contig 12021 bp, 14 predicted proteins | sample czobulk116metaG_FD_108278 | JGI IMG/M metagenome (GOLD analysis project Ga0137394, IMG submission 108278) | Vadose zone soil microbial communities from Angelo Coast Range Reserve, California, USA - czobulk1.16 metaG | ecosystem: Environmental > Terrestrial > Soil > Vadose zone | place: USA... | reverse complement strand
AGATAGTTGCTGCGTTGCGGCTCGGCGAAATTGATTTGGCTTTGACCTTCTGCAGCGCTGAAGTGCTCGCGCGCGATTTTTACGCGCGCAAACTGGCAAGCATCCCGAGTTTGGTTACCCTTCCGATCGACCACCCACTGGCATCTCAAAAGCAGATTTCAGTCTCGCAGTTGAAGAATGAGTCCTTCGTTAGAGCGCGGGATAGTGTCGTGCCCGGGTATAACCAAAAGATCGGCCAATTCTGTCGGCAGTTCGGCAAGTTCCGCCCGCGATTTGTCGCCATTGGGCAACCTGCGAACCTGGCTGAAGCCCTCGCCACCGCGGCGAACGAAGGGGCAATCGCGCTGGGCCCGAGTTTCATTTCTCACTTGGATAATCCCGAACGTCGTCATGGTTCCGATCGCCAACAAGGAGGCAACGTGGGATGTATTTGTCGTTTGGCAACGTGGCAAGACCGCCGGCCCCTTGCGCGCCCTGCTGGATCACCTTCAATTCAAACCCAAGGCTCAAACAGTGTCGCAAATATCAATTCCAGCACACTAAGAATTGCGTCCGGAATTACTCGACTCATCACGCTCCGACGACACGACTTGGAATTGTCAACGGAGTAGTCAAGGTGTTCACGCATAGTAGCCGCAGAGTAATGGAAGTGTCATGGAGGCGGAGGTCGGAATCGAACAGAAGAAGGGAGTTTTTTCAAAATCCACTACTCCGTTACTACCACCCCACCACCAGAGGCGCACAGCCTCATAACTAACGAACTCCAATAGAATCAGGCGTTTTCGCGTCTCTGTCAAGCGCTCGACATCACGCACTCAATACCAATCAACTACTCACTAATTACTCATTTACTACCCGTTCACTGGCACTTTCACTGGCACTGGAGACTACAAAAAACGTGTGAGAACAACGTCCAAACAAAGACGTTTTCTTGCCAAGGCTCGGTAAACGGAATTTCTCTAACCGATGAACTGTTCGCGGCCGTGTGCGATTGTCAACGTGCGCAACCAACGTGGCTGTGAAATGTCTCTCGGAGCCAAGTGGTCAAGAACTGAACCAGCTCGCTCTTATTCTTTTACATTCGCGAACCGGATGGGATGGCCGGCAAAGAGCAAAGCGGAGGCCGTAAGCTTCACCATTCAGAACGCAAGCGTCGATCCGGTTTTCCTCGATTTGCCGACAAGCTCTAGCCAGCGCCTCCCGCCGCGTGCCCGCCAACTCGTATTTCCAGCCAACGAGAATACTTTCGGGGAACAAGTCGCGCATCCTCGCGATCACCTTCGTTGCTGGTTCGAGGCTGATTGTCAGCGCGCCAGAACGGCTGGCGATTTTGGGCGAATTGCAACTCCGACCTTGTTCATCCTCCACGCGCTCGACCTTGTAGTCGCAGAGCGCGGCGACATGAAAGACGGCGGTGATATCATGTTCAGCGCTGGCTTGCTCAAGTAAATGCAGCAAGTCGTCATTCGTATCGAAGAGGCTCAAATGACATTGCTCGCCAGGGCCGGTATGCGTCGCACCGCTGCCTTTGAAACAGAACATCTCAAAATTGGCACGGGCCAGTTCGTTGCAGAGTCGGACACCGAGTTCACCTGTTGAGAAATTTGTGATGCGGCGAACCTCGTCTATCGGTTCGTAACTTGGGCCGCAGGTGACGATAACTTTCATGGGATGGTCAGGCCTGCGACTGCCTGCTTCAAACTCAGGACTTCAAAATGCAATTGCCGCGCTAGTTCCTTGCGATGCGTGCTTCCCTCTCGAAGTTCGGTGAAACCAACCGTGGCGCGAACGGCCCGCTTGCTCAACAGGTTGACCAGGTGCGGCACAAGCGTCATGTCCTTCCAATAGCACACCTCCTCGCTCGCGTCGCCGTCGCCGAGTTCGTATCTGAGCAACCCTGCCGTCAATGAGTGAGTCTGCCGCGCCGCAGGTTCGAGCAGCGAAGATTTGAAGGGCAAAACAGTTTCGCCGCCGGAACTTGTGCCTTCGGGAAAGAGCACAACCACCACACCGGTGCGCAGTGCGGCTTCGATTTCGTCCCTAGCTTGCGCCGTCTGTGTGCGTCGCTCGCGGTGAACGAACACGGTTCCCGCGAGCCGAGCGAACCAACCGAACACGGGCCAATGCTTCACGTCGCTCTTGGCGACAAACACGCAGGGGGCGAGCGATGCAAGGAGAAGAACATCGAGATAGCTAAGATGGTTGCAGACCAACAGGCCGCTGGATGGGATTTTGCCAACGGCCCGTACTCGCACTCGAAAAACTCGCAGCACCCGGCTCGACGAACGCTTCAGCCAGGTGGAGCGTGTTGCTGGCAACAAAGTCCGCGAACGAAACGCGCAGCGGCTCGCGTAGTTGAGTGCCGCAAGCAACAGTTCTCCGCCGAGCCACAACAGCCGGCCAGTAACACGCAGCGGATGCTTGAGCCAGGATTTCATGCGCCGGTTTCAGCCCAAGAATCTTTGCCGGGCCACCCGTGGTAATGTTTCGAGGTCAGGCAGGGTCAGGAAATCAATTGTCTTGAACTGGCGGTCGAGCGCGGGCGGGCCGCAGATTTTCGCGCCGAGGGTTAAGTAAGCGCGGAGCAGTTTTGGAATCGTCACCGGCTCGGCGGCGAGCTGGCTAAGAGAAAAATTGTAGGCCGGAAGGGGGCGTGTGTGCCACTGCGGTTCGACCAGATGCTTACGGCACAGGTCAGCGTAAGCCGACGCGCCAACCGCCTGGTCTTGCGAAGTGATGGAACTACAGCCGCAGAGATAGCGCGCGCCATGCTGCTGCGCGTAATTGGCGATGCCCTTCCATAGCAAGCCGAGGACGACGAGGTTGCGGTGCTGGCGGTGGATGCAGGCGCGGCCCAACTCAACCATTTCCGCGCGCAACGGCTCGAAGACTTGAAACTCAAATTCCTGCTCGCAGTAATATCCCAAATACGCGGCTGCGTTGTGCCCGGTTTGCAGGCGGTATGTGCCAACTATATTGGCCGAAGGCAAATGTTCGACGATGAGATGATCGCAAATGGCGTCGAAAGGGTCTTCGTCCAAGCCAGCGGCGTACGACTGTTCCAGTCCTTCGTTGAGTTCGAGATTGAATACCTGAAAACGCAAGGATTGTGCTGCGCGGACTTCAGCCATATTCCGTGCGAGCCGCGTTGCGTAATTCGCCGGCGTACTGACCAGGAGTCGGACGGATTTAAGTGTTGTGTTCACAATGTTTACCGTTTCAAACGCATGTGTCGGCGTCTGACAACCGGGCTGATTCTTTCTTAACAGTTGGTCGCGCGGATAATTGAAACCTTACGGGGGCAATTATTCCTTGTCAGCTTCAAGCCTTCGTTTGATGCGCTCGCGAGCCTCAGAAGACAGCACCTGCTGCGGTAAATGTTGCTCGGCGTGCTCACACTTTTTGGCAGCCGAGCGAAGGAATGTGATCTGCGCGCCATAGCGGCGACACCATCTGCAGAGCACAAGGTGAAAGCAGAGGCCGAGCCGCTGGAGAAGCGTGAGCTTGCGGTCCAGCGCGGCCGATTGCAGACGGATGGCCTCCTTGCAACTGGGTGAAAGGTCGGCAACCTTTCTGGCGAGGAGTTTCATCAGGTTGTTAAGCCAGTTCATTCTATTTCTTTGCCTGGGAATCAACCGACTTTTGCGGCAAGTTATGACCGTATCTTCACGAGATGCGGTATTACGACATAGGTTTGTCGCTGGGAGGTGAAATTCCTTACGAACTTTTCTTTTCCGCAGTTTGGAGGCGTTGCACCATGCGTTGCTTGGCTTCCGCGGACAAACCGCGATCCGGCAGAGTGTCGGCGTGGTCCTCGAACTGCGGCGCGGCTTTGTGCAGAAACTTCAGTTGCTTGAAATAACGTTTGCACCATACGCAGATGAGATAATGCAACCGCATCTTGAACCGCGTGCGTAGCGGCAGCGGCTGCTCCAGAGATCGCGATGCGAGCCGTGACATATCCGCGCAATTGGGCGTGTGCTTCCACACCCACACGATCGCGCGCCGCTTGATGGGTTCAAAGAGTTTCATTCTCAGCCACCCTCGTTCCTAAACCAGTTCGTTTCCAGGCAGCGGCGCAACGCCATGCGCGCGCGGTGCAGCATGACCCACAAATTGTTTTCCGAAATATTCAGCATGGCGCAGATCTCTTTGCTCTCGACACCGTCCACTTCCCGCAGGCTGAACACGGCGGCGACATTTTTCGGCAACTTGCTGGAGCAGTCATGGAAGGTTTTCCAAAATTCCTGACTATCGAGACTTGCACCGGGATCGGACGGCCATTCGAGCGGGCCAAGTTCGTGAATCCAGCCGTCTTTGAACAAACCATCCGGGATGAAACGGTCGCTTTCCTCGCCCGAGTAGAACTCCATGTCGGTGAAGGAAGTCTCGCGGCTGGCCTTGCGATAATAATCGCAAAGCTTGTTTTTCAAAATCCCCACCAGCCAGCTTTTTTCCGCGCTGCGCCCCTCAAAACTTTCCCCTCCTTTTAGCGCCGCAAGAAAAGTTTCCTGTACCATGTCCTCGGCTCTCGCCGGGTCGCGCAAGCGAGACAACGCGTATCTAAAAAGGTAATCACCGTGCTGCTCCACCCAGCGCTCCGGATCGGACAACTTGACAGTGGGTAGTGGCGGCGCGGCCGCTGCCAGCGACGACTCGCCTCCGGCTGGCTTGCTTTCCGTATCCATATCTTCGTTTGTTCGTTTGTTCGATTGCCTTCGCCGGCGAAACCGCTGGCAAGTGGTTGTCCTTTGGTCGCTGGACATGGCGGAAACCTTACAACCAAAATGAGCCGCCTCGGCGCCCCAAAATCTTCGCAGGGAGCGCCAGGACCATCCGCATCCAAGCTGCGCAATCGGGCGACCCTCTGCAAGTTGAACGCCAATGACGGAGACGCGAGGGAAGCTCACTGTAAGTTTTCAGCAGGATACGCGACCTACAGTTGAAGCGCCAGAACAGGATTCTGGCGCAGCGAGTCTTGAACGTTGAACGTGAGCGAAGCCAGATAAGTCGAAATTGTATGTCCTTGATGAAACCTGCAATAATTGTTGCCGCCGTGGTGTTGGCAGTTGGCATTGCCGCGATGGTGCGCCACGGGCGCGCCCAGCCGGCAAGCATCTCAACCTACGAACCAGAACGGATGAAGAATTTCAAGAAACCTGAGCCGGCGGAACTGAAAAAACAACTGTCCTCGGAACAATTCGCGGTCACACAACAGTGCGGCACAGAGCCGGCATTCCATAACGCGTATTGGGACAATCACAAGCCGGGCATTTATGTGGACGTGGTGTCAGGCGAGCCGCTGTTCAGTTCGCTCGACAAGTTTGATTCCGGCACGGGCTGGCCGAGCTTCAGGCAGCCCGTGAAGGGCGCGGATGTCGTGGAGAAGAAAGACTCGGCGTTCGGCATGGTGCGGACCGAGGTGCGCTCGAAAATGGCTGATTCGCATCTTGGCCATGTTTTCGACGATGGCCCGGGCGATAAAGGTGGGCTGCGTTACTGCATCAATTCAGCGTCGTTGAAATTCATTCCCGTGGAAGAGATGGACCAGGCCGGCTATGGCCAATATCTTGAACCGTTCGTGAAGGCGGGATTAATCAAGTCCCCGATACACGAAACGGCCATCCTGGCGGGTGGCTGCTTTTGGGGCATGGAGGAAATCATTCGCAAAATTCCCGGCGTGGCCAAAACAACCGTCGGCTACACCGGCGGCAAAACCGCGAACCCGGCCTATGAAGAGGTTTGCACCGGCGACACCGGCCATGCGGAGGCGATTCAGGTGGAATTCGATTCCACCCGGTTGAGTTACGAAACGCTGCTGGATTATTTCTTTCGAATGCACGATCCCACGACGCTGAACCGCCAGCACAACGACGTAGGCACACAATATCGTTCAGCTATTTTCTACACGAGCGAAGCACAGAAGCAAACCGCCGAGCGCGTGAAGACGCAGCGGGACAAGTCCGGCAAGTTCAATCGGCCGATCACGACGGAGATTACGGCGGCCACGAAATTTTATTTCGCCGAAGATTACCACCAGAAGTATCTCGCCAAAAACCCGGGCGGCTACACATGCCACGTTTTGAGGGACAAGTGATGGAATTCCGTTGGGATTCTGCCGGCGCGCGGCTGGCCTGGCTATTACCTATGAAGAGCCACATTGCAGCCTGACGCCGTGAGAGCTTTGCTTGTGCGCCTACGTGGAGGAAATTCATCTGGCATTGCCCAGCCCACCATTTCCCAAAAGTACTCACGCCAATGTGTGGGATACAAGCCGTCGTTCAATAAGAGTCCTGCCAGGTGCAGAGCCTGGCCATTACTTCGTTTGCGCGAAGAGCAGGAATACGCGCGGCCCTCTTGCCGTTGTGAGTTGATATCGCTGCTCATCGCAGGTTTCAGGAACTGCCAACCCATCGCAATTTTTGTCGTGCGCTGGCTGGCCATCCACTAGAAGCATGTAGCGGTGGGTATGATTGCCAAGAATTCCGCGAAGCGTGAGTTGCCAGGTATTGGTGAAGGCGTCGCGTGTCAATGCGACCGCCCGCCAATCCGTAAATGAACCAACCAACTCGACGGAAGACGACGGCGTGGTTTGCGGGTCGGGAGGTTGCCAGCGGAACACCTTGCTGAACGTCGGTCGGTGCTCAGACGCGCTTCTGCGATATGCCGCCGCGTCGGAGGGCGATTCAAGGACCGGAACGTTGCCGCTCCGTCGCGCCTTTCCGCCTGCGAGATTGTCGAAAGTGTTGAACATTTCCAGTGTCGGAAAATCAATTGTGTCTTCAATTTTACGTCGGAAGTGGGGTGCGATTCCTTACGGCACTTCTAGTTTTGATCGGGCGAGGCCAGGCTCGTGTTGACTAGGCGGCCAATTTCATGAGGAAAGTGTAAGGATTGGCCGACTGTGCCGACTAAATGGCGCACAGGTTTCAAGGTTACAGGATTGGTGTGTACGGCCGTGCAACCTGTTGGTTGCCCCGCGCCGACCCTACCTTGTCTTCGCCATGATCGCGGCAACGTTTTTGATTTTGATGGGAGCATACTTGGCCTGCGGGCTGGTATTCGCCATCCCGTTCGCTTTGGTTGTTGTGAAGCGGATTGACCCGAGGGCCACCCACGGCTCGTGGGGATTTCGGCTGCTCACTATTCCCGGCACGATGGCACTCTGGCCTTTGCTGCTGCGACGCTGCATGAGTGGCGTCCACGAGCCGCCCGAAGAATGCAATGCACATCGCCGTCTCGCCCCACCAGGGGCTTCTCATCACCAACCTCAATCCGCCTCTCCATAATGAAATTGTTCCGGACCATCAATTCACGATTCGATCCGAACCAGCCTCCCATTCAGTGGGAAGGCGACGTGCGAGGAATCATCGCCGCCAGGCGCGAGGCAGAAATGGCCAAACGGAATGCAGGCGCTCGTCTGCGCGTGGTTTGGCATGTCGCGAACGTTCGTACCATCAACCGGCCAACAATTGATGCGCCGATGGAGGTCGAGGCATGATTCGTCCCCTTCGCCAAAGACACCGTCGAATGATCACTACACTTGGTGTTGTATTGCCTATCGCGTTCGCCGCTGGCATCGCGGCGCGAAGACCTCCGCCAAGCGTAGCGTCGTTGCCGACGGAATTGCTCGCGTCGCCGCTAAAGTTCGCGATCACAGAATGGGAACGCGCCGGCCTTTTTGCAAAAACGCTGGTTCGAGTTCGACTGCTGCGCGAAAGTGCCGGTGCGAGACATTTTGCCGTGGAGTTGTCCGCCACGAAGAATTTCGTGAAGCCGGATTTGATTGTCTATTGGGTTGCAGGAAATCCGACCGTTACCGACACGTTGCCGGAAACCGCGATGCTCCTTGGCTCGTTCCATTCAGGTGCGCTTGCGCTTCCCGCCGAAGCTGCAAATGCCGACGGTTCGCTGGTCTTGTTCAGCCTGGCCGACAACGAAATCGTCGATGTGTCGAAGCCGATTCGATTCAACGATTCAACGAAGTAACGATTCACCAAGTTATGGGTGTCGAATACAAAGCGGTTCAATGGAACAGGCAGAAGAAAATTTATGACGCCGTGCTCGTCGGTGGCGTGGCAGTGTATCTCGTTGCATTCGGCGCTCTGACGGAAATCCTTTTTCCTTATGTCACGCCGGAAATCATGTTAATGCGCGCGTTTGGAACAGCGGCATTTGTGTTGTTGCACGTCATTCTTTGCATCGGCCCGCTTTGCCGGTTGAACCCCAGATTTCTCCCGCTGCTTTACAATCGCCGTCATGCAGGGGTGACGATGTTCACGCTTGGGCTGATCCATGCGGTGTTGGTGGTCGTCACCTATCACGCGGGCAGCGACACAAATCCGATTTTGAGCATCTTCGTTTCGAGTCCACTCAACGGCTCGGTATCCGGTGTGCCCTTTCAGCCGTTTGGCTTTTTTGCGCTGATGATTCTTTTTCTGATGGCGGCGACGAGCCATGACTTCTGGCTGGCAAACCTTAGCGCGCCAGTTTGGAAGTCGCTGCACATGCTTGTGTACGTGGCTTACGGGCTGTTGGTGTTGCACGTGACTTTCGGCGTGCTGCAATCCGAAATCAGCCCGGTTTACGTGCTATCTTTTGGCGTGGGTCTGGTCATTGTGCTTGGACTACACATCACGGCGGCGCGAAGGGAAACCGCTGCCGACCGCGAGGCGGAAGCCTCCGCCAACGATGATTTCGTTGACACTTGCGCTGTCGCCGAGATTCCCGAAAACCGCGCTCGCATTGTCTGCCTTTCCGGCGAGCGTGTGGCGATCTTCAAATATGACGGAAAGATTTCCGCCGTCTCGAACGTCTGCCAGCATCAGAACGGCCCGCTCGGCGAGGGCAAAATTGTTTTCGGCTGCATCACTTGCCCGTGGCACGGCTATCAATACCAGCCTGACACCGGCGCGTCCCCGCCGCCATTTGTCGAAAAAGTTCCGACGTTCAACGTGCGCGTGAAAAACGGCCGCGTGTTCGTTGATCCGAAACCGAATCAAGCAGGATCGAAAACCGAGCCTGCGCTTTTCGAGAAATGAACGACGAATTCTATATCGGTTGGGAAGCCAAGGCTGCGCCCGGCATCGGCTCGGCCGTACGCCGCACCGTCGTCGTGCTGCTCGCGCTCGCCGTGGTGCTGGGTGTGTCGCTGGCAGTCGCGCAACGCATGATTGGTGTAAGCGTATTCGAGTGGGGCAAGGTCAAGGAATTCTCCGGCATCCTGAAGAGTCGGCCGTACCCGCATCTGCTCGTGCCGCGACCGGGAATCGCGATCGGACAACCAGCGTGCTCCAGTTACTATCTGGTGAAGCCCTTCAAGTTTGGCCTCAACCCGGAAACAGCCAGACGTTTTGATGGCCAGGCCGTCCGCCTGCGTGGAACGCTGATCTATCGCGGAAACCAAACGATGATCGAAGTAGTTGACGATTCGATTCAAATCACCAACACGACTCTCCCGGCATTGACCGGTCAGGAATCCATCGCGTTTGGCAGGCAGACGCTCACTGGCGAGATCGTGGACAGCAAATGTTTTCTTGGCGTAATGAATCCCGGCCAACTGACCACACACCGGGCGTGCGCCATCCGTTGCATCAGCGGCGGCGTGCCGCCGGTTCTGCTCGTGCGGCAAAAGAATGGCCAAGCGATTTATCTATTGCTCGTCTCCGTGGACGGCAAACCGGTGAACAAGCAAGTGCTCGACCTCGTAGCCGAGCCGGTGGATATTTCCGGTGAAGTCGAACGCGAGGGCGAGTTGTTATTATTGCGCGCTGATCCCGCGACGTATCGGCGGGCAAAGCCAAACGATTCTCAAAATCCGCAGGCGACGAGGGAGCGACGTTCAAACTGAGAAACGAGTTGGAGACTCCTCACGTCGTCCCTCGCATTGTTGCCAATCATGAAATGCTTCAACCACAACGCAATGGACGTTGTGTCTGTCTGTGCCTATTACGGTCGGTCACTGTGCCCGACTGCATCCCATCTCCCTCGGTGGCGCAAATCGTTTGTCGAAACCGAGGCCTTGCGCCTAAAGGCTTAAACGCTTTTTTGATCACCACGCTCCTTTGCGAAATCTTTTTTGTAAGGGATTGTCCATCGCTGCGACGAACATAATAAGTAACGCAGCCGTATCGGTGACTCAGACGGCGTTTGCCCGTGGCAGTGTAGCTCGCGAGTGCAATGTGCAACGGTCGTAGGGCGTGTAAAGGTCGCCACCGCGCGTTTAACAACACAAACAATGACGGGCAGCAGAAACAAACGCATGAAAGCAAAAAATGGAAATAAAATGCAGCCGCACGCTGTAAGAATCGAGTTCCAGCATGAACAAGCACAAGCCGTGTGCGTTGCTGGGACTTTTAACGAATGGCGACCCGGTGTGACACCGATGCTTCGTCGTGAAAAAGGCCAGTGGATAAAGGAACTGGCGCTTCCACCCGGACGATATGAATACCTGCTCGTGGTGGATAGGGCGTGGGTCACCGACCCATCAGCCCCGGACCAAGCCCCTAATCCGTATGGGGGGAATAACTCTGTGCTTTTGGTGGGAGGCGAGCAATAATCAGCGCCAAGTCCGCCGGTTGGAAATCCGCAGTCAGGACACTCACTGGTGAACCATCTTTGCCGGTGTCGAAGCAATTGGTCGGTTATTACTTGCTGCTGGGCATGGGATTTCTCATTGCGGCTGGCATCATTGACACGCTGATGAAACCGAGCGTGCATGACTTGATTATTTTTTGTCGAGCCGCTCAAAATCACGGGTGAGGTTGTTCGTCAAGGCGATCTGCTGATTTTCCGCGCCGACCCGCCCACGTATCACTGTGTTGGAAAATAGGCGATCTGAAGTATGAAATGCTCCAGGCACAACAACGAGGCGGTCGCCGTATGCGCTTATTGCGGACGAGCGTTGTGCAGCAAATGTATCGAAGCTTCAACCACGCCGCGCATGGTTTGTTCGAGCGATTGCGCTGCCGCACTCACGCACGCCGACGAGGCGATTCAAATTATACTCCATCGCGGAGCGCAAAGCGCAAGAGCCAGCGCATTTTACTGCTACGTCAGCGGAGGACTCTCCGCTTCGGCCGCAGTGGTCGCGTGGTTTATGTTGCCTTCGCCATTTCTCCTTTTGTTCACGAGCGCGTGCGCGATCGTACTAATTGCATCTGGCGTTTGGTACGGGCGCGGCTCGAAAACACAGGACGATGATACGGGGTAGTCGAATTGGACGTAAATATTCGCTTCTGTTCGCGTCAGCCCATGAAAGCGTCTCGCCGGCAACGCATCGTTCGAATCCTTCTCGTGAGCGGGGCGGTTCTGCCGGTTTCACCTGTCGTTTTGCTCCACGTTGTGAGTTTTTTATTTTCTCTGCACGACAGGACGATGAAACCGTTTGCTTCAAGAGTCGTGACCGATTCACCCGGCCATACCCTGCGCTACTACGAACTGAAACAACGCGACGCCGAATGGAACATCCTTTTCATTCACGGCACGCCCGCGACCGCGGCGGTTTTCGGAGAACAATTCCGCCATCCGTTTCCCCACGCCAATTTAACGGCCTTGGACCGGCCTGGTTTTGACGCGTCCGGTCCAGATCGCCGACACCCAAGCCTTGAAGACCAGGCGAACGCCGTTGGCGCTCTGCTCAATAGCGGATCGGTGCGAAGAACAATTCTTGTCGGGCATTCCTACGGCGCGCCCGTCGCGTTGTTAGCGGCGCTGAAATTCACGAATCAAGTCGCGGGCGTGGTGCTGGTCGGTGGGAGCGTTGACCCAGCCCAGGAACGAACGTTTGCGATTCAACGCTTTGCCGATTGGCCACTGGTTTCGTGGCTCGTGCCGCGATCCCTGCGGCAATGTAATCGGGAATTACTCACGCTCCGCGCTGATCTTGAGCGGTTACAGCCGCAGTTGTCCGCCCTAGCAGTGCCAATCGTCATGCTTCACGGCGGCGAGGACCATCAAGTGCCGCTCGCGAATGTGGACTATCTGCGCGCCCAGCTCGCCGCCGTCGGAAAGACAAACCTT
>Ga0137394_10003351_pt1 | contig 12024 bp, 13 predicted proteins | sample czobulk116metaG_FD_108278 | JGI IMG/M metagenome (GOLD analysis project Ga0137394, IMG submission 108278) | Vadose zone soil microbial communities from Angelo Coast Range Reserve, California, USA - czobulk1.16 metaG | ecosystem: Environmental > Terrestrial > Soil > Vadose zone | place: USA... | reverse complement strand
TGACGTGGACGAACCCGACGCCGTCGATCGGCGCCGGCAACGCGACGCTGGTCTGGAAGCGGGCCAAACCGGTAGCGCGGCAGACGGCCCAGAAGTAGCCGCCGCATCCGCTGTCGGAGGGGAGTGCTAGGGAGTGGGACCACGGCGGTCCCACCCGGGCCAGCGCGGGTGGCATGGCCGTGTGGGAACCGTGCCAGTGAGACAAATCGGGAGGCGGTGCGTCTAGTGTTTGAGGACGCCCGAGCATCAGTTCGCCGCACTCGCCCTCGACTACGAGCTCCTCTTGCCCCACGCCGCGACCGGCCTGCCCTCGGGGAAACGCCAGCACTCTCCGGTCTCCGTGGTGAAGGAGTGGGGCGCGGCCTCCCCTCAGCTCTTCCAGGCGCTGGTCACCAACGAGGTGCTCGAGACCGTCGAGATCGAGTGCCATGGCGTCCTCGAGGACGGGACGAAGGGCATCGTCCACAAGCTCATGCTCTGGAATGCGAACGTGGCCTCGATCCGCCAGAGCGCCGGCGGCGATGCCGGCCCGCGCGAGCTGGAGACGGTCGCTTTCAGCTTCGAAGCGATCGAGCACCTCTCGCCGAAGGGCGAGACGTTCGCCAAGGACAGCAGGGTTTCTCCGGCGTAAGGATGATCGGCCGCCCGGGGCGGGCCTTCGGGCCGTGGAGCAGGAGTTGGCGATCGTAGATCACGCCGCCAGAGTACCAAGCTCCTCTTGGCTTTGGCCCTGCGGTCCCCGCCGGAGCTGGCGCAGCGAGAGTCCGTGCAAAATCAGCGAGAGCGGCACGGCGAACGCCGGAATCATGACCAGCGGGTAGCTCCGGGTCGCGGTGTTCTGGATTGCGACGGGCAGGCGTCCGGTCGTGGTCAGCGCGCCCATCGTGATCGCGACCACCAGATCGAGGATGCCCAGCGCGTTCCACGCAAGGGCCGCCCCCCGCCCGCCCCGGTGACCGGATCGCAGGTAGAGGGCGGCCGGCACCGCGAGCACGCCGACGAGCACATCTCCGATTCCAGCCGGGAGCGCGAAGGCGGCGGGCAGCGCGCCCTCGGCCCAGTGCAAGAGGAAGACGCCGCCGCGGAGGCGGTAGACCTGGAAGGCAACGAGCCATGCGGGCGACACCGCGTCGAGCATCGCTGTCACGCGGCTCGACCGGAGCAGCGGCGGCAGGAAGATCAGCAGCGGGAGGAAGATGGCCGCGGGGATGAGCGGCAGCGGTCCGCCCGTCCTGGATCGGGCCTCGAAGCCGCCAGTGCGGGCGAACTGCCACACGGTGAAGTGCCAGGCGAGGAGAGGAATTCCGATCGCGAGCCAGGTCCGAATGCGCGTTCCGCGGGCCAGCGGCGTGCGGCGCAGCGCGAGCCACGCACCGATCAAGAGTCCGCCGAGGATGAAGACGCGCAGCGCCATCAGGTCTGACCTCGACCCCGCCTATGGTGACGCACAGGCTGGATTGGTTTCCTTTTGGGAAGCAATCACTTTCAAAGCCTCGCGCTTGGAGCCCGGTTCGCATTGGCGGTAGCCTGCGGTCCGAGGGGAAACATGAATCCGGCGATGAGGTACCGTCGCTGGCGATGCGTCAGCGACTGACGAGGAAGATGTTGGGCCGCACGTCGTCTTCCGAAGTCGTGTGCCAGTAGCGGACCAGGATCTGGTACACGAGCATGCCCGTCTCTCCCTCGCCCAGGAAGAGGAACTTGAGCGCCTGGGTGAGTGGGTTCACCAGCGAGAGATCGAGATAGAGCGAGATCGGATCGAGCTGCTCCGAGATCCACGCGAGGGCGTTCGCGAGCGCCACGGCGCCCTCGATCTCGACGAGGAAGTCTTCTCCGTTGCGGCGGACGCTCGCGCGCAGCGCGCCGGTGAACTCGCTGCGGTCGTCCGCCAGCTCGACATGGAGGAACGCGAGCGGACCTTCCGCGCGGTAGTGCCGCCGCAGCACGCGCGACTTGGCGGCCCGCCGCGCCGGATCGGTGGTGCGCACGGGCACCAGATTGACGCGCTTGCCTCGCATCGAGTCCCAGAGCAGCCTGGATTCCTCGTCGGCGAAGGCAAGCGTCTCCACGCGCAGCTCGGTCGCTCGCGAGATCCGGCTCGCGGCGCTGACGACGAGGACGGCGAGGATGAAGACCGAGGAGATGATCACGCCGTCGGGGCGCTCGATGACGTTGTCCACGAGCGTATAGGCGAAGACCGCCGTGACCAGCCAGAAGTAGGCAGTGGCAAGCCGCCGGCCGCGGCCCTCCTTCGTCAGCGAGATTGCGACCGCGACCGCCGCGGAGAGCATGAGCGCGAGCACTCCAGTCGCGTAGGCGCCGCCCTGTGCCTCGACGCCTGCGCGGAAGACCCAGGTGACGAGGAGGTCGATCCCGAGGAGGATCAGGACCAGCGGCCGCCGGTGCTCGAGCCAGCGCGGAGCCATGCCGAACCGGGGGAGGTAGCGTGGGATCAGGTTCAAGAGTCCCGCCATCGCCGAGGCGCCGGCGAACCAGAGGATGGCGACGGTCGAGACGTCGTAGACGGTCCCGAACGCTCCGCCGAGAAGCTCGTGGCTGAGCCAGGACAGCGCGCGACCCGACGCGTCCCCGCCCGGAACCATGGCGGCGGGTGGAACGAGCAGCGTGGTGACGAGGCTCGAGCTCGAGAGGAAGACGCTCATCACCAGCGCCGCCGTCAGCAGGAGCAGTCGCGTGTTGCGGATGCGGCCGCGCGGTGGGACGGGATTTCCGGGCAGGCCACGCACGAGAGGCATCAGGGCGACCCCCGTCTCGAAGCCGCTCATGCCGAGCGCGAGCCTCGGGAAGACGAGGAGCGCGGACAGCGCGAGCGCCCCGGGGCTGCCGGACGCCGAGAGAGCGACCTTCCAGCCGTCGAGGAGGACAGGATGCGAGGCCAGCTCCAGGCAACCGCGGACGATGACGATCGCGTTGACCACCAGGTAGGGAATGCAGATGACCGCCGCGAACCGGACGGCTTCGTGAAATCCCCGCAGGAAGACCGCGGCCAGCGCGGTCAGCATGAGGCATGTCACCAGCATGTGGTGGGAACCGAGCGACGCCTTCAGGAAGGGGTTCTCCACCGCATGCTGGGCGGCGTCGGCGGCGGAGAGCGTCATGGTGATGACGAAGTCGGTGGTCGCGAATCCGAGCAGCAGGAGAACGAACAGCTTCCCCAGCCAGCCGGGCAACAGCCGCTCGAGCATGGCGATCGACCCTTGCCCGACGTAGGACCGGGAAGCGACGTTCGAGTAGATGGGGAGGGCGCCGCCGAGCGTGACCAGCACCAGCACCAGGGTCGCGAGCGGCGAGAGCGCGCCGGCGGCGAGAAAAGCGATCCCCGGCTGGTAGCCCAGGGTGGAAAAGTAGTCGACTCCGGTGAGCCAGAGCACGTGGTACCAGGGGTACGTCTGGTGCGGGGTGCTCGGGTCGCGTGTTCCGGCCGGGACGAGAAAGCGCCCGACCGGGCCGAGCGGCCGCAGCAGCTTGCGCGGAGAAGGAAGGCGCGCTGGGTCGAGCGTCGGCAACGCCATCTGGCGAAAATGTTAGCCGTCTCCGGGCCGCGAGGCACCTCGCCGGCTCCGCGCTCGCGATTTCGGGGCATCGCTGCGTGCTCTTGGGCAAGGTCTTCAAGGTTCAAGTTCAAGACTGCGTACACGCCCAGGGAGAAGGACCTCCAGGACGTCCAAGGATTGGCCAGGAAGTATGGCTTCGAAATTCCCCCCACCCACCGCGGGGCCGGTCAAACGTAGAGTCCGCACCATTCGGCGCCCCAAGGACAGGGGGACTGCTCCGTGCCTCCCTGCGCGGGCGGGGCTGGCCCCCGGCCGCCGGCCTGGCACGGATCACTCGTCGTCGTGCTCGCCGCGACCGGGCCGGAGCTGACCTCGGATCTCGCCGCCCGGATGCGCCGTCGTATGCATGTTCGCGTACGTCAAGCCCGCGCGCATCATCGCGATGATCCCGGCGAGGTTGCCCGGCTGGATTCCTTGCGCGGCCGGTCCGACCACGTCGGCGGCGACCACCGAGCCGGTGACGGTGCCGGAGGTGTTGGCGGGGCAGGCAGGCTTTCCGCCGCCGCCGCAGAGGAAGTAGCTGACGCCGCCCGCCACGTTCCGCTGGCCGAAGTGCACGTGCGCGACGAGCGGGTTCGAGGTCAGGTTCTCGTAGGTCAGGGTGAAGTTGATCTGTGTGTCGTTGAGGACGATCTCCGCCGTGAACCTGGCAGACCCTGCCTCGAAGATCGCCGGCGTCTCCTCGGTGCTGACCAGGGTTGCCTTGAACCGCGTGGCGTTGCCGTCCCCGTGCGCGGCGAACGAAGACGTCACCAGAACAGCCAGATAGAAGAGACTCTTCATGGGGAACTCCCCGCGCAAGCGCTCGACTGCAGGATTACAGCGAGCGAACGGATCGGGCGCGCGCGGCTTACTCCGCCTTTCGCGCCGGAGTGTCAAGACACAGCACGGCGTCTAGTTCATGACGCTTAAGTGGCGATGATCGCGGTCGGCGGCGGATGGTGGACGGCGATCGCGGGGAGGCTCCGCGATGACGCATGCTCTAGGGCCGGCAGACAGCGAGGGTTATTTGTGCGCGACGAAGGCGGCCTTCGCCTCGGGCAATTCGCGCTTGATGTCGGCGATCCGCTGCTCGCTGGAGGGATGGTCGGAAAGGAATGCGGGCGGCTCTTTTCCTTTCGAGTAGTCCAGCATCCGCTGCCAGAAGTCGACGGCCCGGGCAGGGTCGTAACCCGCCTTGGCCATGAGCATGAGCCCGATGTGGTCCGCCTCGCTCTCCTGCTCCCGCGAGAACGGCAGCTCCATGCCGAGCTGCGACCCCAGGCCGAGCGCGGCGCCGGTCAATTGCACGGCGTTCGGATTCTTCGCCTGGACCGCCGCGAGGATGCCGGCCTCGCCGAGCTGGGCCAGCTCCATCCGCGAGAGCCGTTCCGCTCCGTGGTGCGCGAGGGCGTGGGAGATCTCGTGGGCCAGGACGACGGCGAGGCCGCTCTCGTCCTGGGTGATGGGAAAGATTCCGCTGTAGACGGCGATCTTGCCGCCCGGCATGCACCAGGCATTGACGGTCTTCGGATCGTCGATGACCGCCGTCTCCCACTGGTAGCCCGGGTGGTACGCCGCCTCGGCGGTGTCCGCCAGGCGCTTGGCCACGCGCTGGACCAGGTCTACGTGCGCCGGGTCGGTGTCCTTCTTCACCTTGGCGAGCTCCTGCTGGTACGACTGGACCCCGAGCTGGTTGATGGTCGAATCGCCGACCAGATTGAGCTGCTTGCGCCCCGTGACGGGGGCGGTGGTACAGGCGGCGAGAATGACTGCTGCAGGGAGAAGATTTTTCACGCCTTCAAAGCTACGCACGGGATGTCGCTGGCACGAGGGGATGCGGAGCGGGGGTTGACCGAGTCGCCCGGCCTGGCCGTCGTGTCGGATCCGGATCCGCGTCTCGCTTTGGACGCCTTTGAGCGGAGTGAGCGGTCGACAGTCGATCGACTCTTGACTTCGCCAACGCCGGAGCGTACGCGACCCGCCTCCTCACTTCGAGAGAGGAAGCCATGAAGACCTGGACACTGGGACTGCTCTTCGCCGTTCTCGCCGTGCCGGCCGGCCAAGCCGACGATCAGTTGCTCAGCTTCAGCGGAGGCATCGGAGTCGATCCGGTCTCCGGAATCGCCGCCGGAGCCCCGGCTCCCAACGTGGTTCGCAAGGTCGGTCCGGGCGGCGCGCCCTGGACGATCGCCAAGCTCACCGCCAACATCGACGTGAGCGGGCGCATCCAGGTCCGCGGCCGCGGCCTGCTCCTCGCTGGAGGCGACGGCATCGGTACCAACGGGAATCAGAGCGTCCACGCCATCCTGTTCTGCGGCCCGGCGGCGACGGCTACGGCGCACTCGACTCCCGCCGCTGGAGTGCCGCTCGCGGCCAACGGCGATTTCAGCATCGACGACAGTCTCAGCCCGGCGCCGCCGAATCCCTGCACTACGCCGGTGCTGCTGATCGCCAACCCCGCGCCCCGGTGGTTCGCCGCGGGCATCCTCGCGAACGACGACGAGGACAAGGACTGACCTGCGTCAGGCCAGCAGCGTGGCGATCAATCCCGCTCCCGCCGGTAGCGCCTGGACGAACAGGATCTTCTTCGACGCGGTGACCGCGCCGAAGATGCCGGCGATCAGGACGCAGACCACGGTACCGCGCATCGCCGTGCTTGCTGGCTGCTCCCTGCGCGGCGGAGTGTAGTCAGCTCCGGCCGCGCTCTGGTAGGCTGCGGCGGCGGCGCGCAGCACTACGGCAACATGGTCCTCTCGCTCGGCTTCTGACACTGACCGTGCTCCGGCTCGCGCGCACCTTGCGGACGGGCGACGGCCTCGCCGTCATCGTCGGCATCATGGTCGGGTCGGGAATCTTCCGCACGCCAGGCACGGTGGCGGCGCTCCTCGGCCGGCCCGGCCTGACGTTCGTCGCCTGGGCGCTGGGCGGCGCCGTCGGTTTCGTTGGCGCATTGATCTTCGCGGAGCTTTCGACGCGACATCCGCAGGCCGGGGGCAAGTACGTCTATGCCCGCGAGGCGTTCGGCCGGCGCGCCGCTTTCGTCATCGGCTGGATTGAGGCGCTGGGCACGTATTGCGCGGCCATCGCCGCCATCGGCGTCGTGTGCGGCGAATACCTCGCTCGGCTTTGCGGCTGGCCCGCGACCCGCGCGCAGCTCCTGGGCACCGGCGTCATTCTCGCCTTCACGGGGATGAACCTGTTCGGAGTCTCGGTGGGCCGGTGGGTGCAGAACGTCGGGACCGGGGCGAAGGTCCTTGCGCTGCTCGCTGCCGTCGTCCTGGCGCTCGCCGCCGGAACCGGGGCGGGGTGGAAGGGAGCGTTGCCGGACGCTCCTTCCGGCATCGCTGCCTGGGGCGCGATGGGCCTCGCGTTCCAGTCGGTGATCTGGACGTACTACGGGTATCCCGACGCGGCGAAGATCGCCGAGGAGATCCGGGACCCGGACCGCGCGCTCCCGCGCATCTTCCTCATCGGCATCGCTTCCGTGACCGCGCTCTACCTGCTCCTCAACGCGGCCTTCCTGCATGTGCTCCCGTTCGAGCGTATCGCCAGCTCCAACCTGGTCGCCGGAGACGTGGCGGAAGCGATCCTCGGCAGCCGCGCGGGCACCCTGATGGCAGCGTTGGCGCTCCTGGTCCTGATCGCATCGGTGAACGGCAACCTCTTCGTCACGCCGCGCGTCGTGTTCGGCCTCGCCCGGGACGGGCTGGGCCCCAAGGCATTGGCGCAGGTGAACCAGGGCGGCAGCCCGTGGGCGGCGATCATCCTGGTCGGCGCCGTCTCGGCCGCGCTGGCCGCGACCGGCACCTTCGATCGCCTCCTCTCGCTCGCCATCGTCTTCGTCCTGGTGTCCGACGGCTTCATGGTGCTGGTACTCCTCCGGCTTCGCTCGCGCGAGCCGCGGGCGCCTTTCCGGGTACCGTTCCATCCCATCCTGCCGCTCGTGTTCCTCGGCGGATACGCCCTGCTCTTCGTCGCCGCCGTCGCGCAACAGCCGATGCTCTCGGCCGCCGCGGTGGCGACGCTGGCCGTGACTTACGCTTCCTTCAAGTTGTTCTCGTCCACCGCGTAGTCGTCGCCGTAGTACTTGCTCGTGATCCGGGTGTGGAACGGAAGCGCCTTGACGGGCGGATACTTGGCGGGAGCGAGCCCCGGCAGCACCTCGAGCACTTCGTCCTCCCAGAGGTAGATCGCCATCGGGAACGAGACGCGCGCCTTCGCGCGCAGCTGCGAATCGCGAGGCGGGCTCACCCGGTGGGTCGTCGAAGGAAGGATGTCGTTCGAGATGCGCTGGGCATAGTCGCCGGTGTTGAGGACGATGGAGCCCGCCGGCGCATCGAGCCGGATCCACTTCATGTTGGCCCGGTTGAGGACCTGCAATCCCTCGACGCTGGCCGCGGGCAGGAACGTGAAGAGATCGACGTCCTCGTGGCCGAGCATCCGTCCGGCGCCCGATTCGAGGTCGTCCGCGCTCAACGGCGGATAGTAGTTGAGGCGCTGCCCGAAGTTCGTCCGGGTGAGCTGGCGGTCGTAGAGATGCGGACCGCACCCGAGGTCGCGCAGGATGCTCTGCATCACCGGGAGGATGAGCTTTTCGTGCGCTTGCACGAGCTGGCGGAAGAATGGCTCGGCACCGGCGCGCGGCCAGTAGTCCTGCCAGCGGAAGGCGGCATCGCCGTCCAGATCGAAGGCGCGACGGCAGAAGACCCACCCCTCGACCAGGTCGGGATGGATGCCGCTCGTCTCCTTGATGGGAAAGTATCCCTGGTTCACGGAGCCGTGCCGCCTGGCGCGGAACCGAAGCTTGTCCTGCAGGCTGGTTTCGGTGAAGAGCTGTCCGGTCCGTGCCTCGGCCTCGCGGTAGAGCGCCGGATTGATGCCGTGACCCTCGAGGATGGCGAATCCGATCGAGCGAAGCGCGCCGCCCAGCTCGCGCGCGAAGCGCTCCTTGTCGGCCTCGTTTCCGCGCAGGAACCTGCCGATGTCGCAGGTCTGGATGCGCGTCTCTTCGTCGAACGGCTCCTGATGCCGTCCCTCGGCCAGGTGGTACTCCTGCTTCTTGTCCACCTGGTCGTACTGGGTGAAGGCCTGGTTGGTGGCCTCGATGCCCTGCCTCTTCCTGTCGTCCATGCTGGCTCCCGTGCTCTCAGGATACTTCCGTTTGCGCCCCCATGTCGGGCAGGATTGCGGCGATGGCCATCGAGCTGACGGAGGGCTGCCGGGTCAGCAGCCTTCACGAAGGGAACCCGCGAGGGCACGGCACCGTGCGGGCCTGGCAGCATGCCGGGCGCGACAGCGGGGCCGCGGCCATCTCGCTGCGCGTGCTCCAGGTCGGTCCCGGCCGCTCACCGGCTTTGGGCGGCGGCGCCTGCGACGAGGTCGTCTACGTCTTCGAGGGTGCGGGCGTGCTGCATTCCATAGGTGGCTCGCGACCGATTGGACCCGACACCGGCTTTTACGTTCCGCCCGGGACGCGGTTCGAGGTCGAGACTTCCGCGCCGATGACGCTGGTCAGCTCCCGTTGCCCCGATCCGGGTGAGGCAGCGGAGGCCGTCAGTCCGGGCGGGCCGCCTACGGTGGTGCGCCTGGACGAGTGCATCCGCGAGACCACCGGCGACCGCTGGTACCGCGTGCTGCTGGATCACCACATCGTCCGATCGCAGGTCACGCAGTTCGTCGGAGCGATTCCGCCGGGACGTGCGCCGGACCACTACCACGAGTACGAAGAGGTCCTCTGCATCCTCCAGGGACGCGGCCGGATGTGGGCTGGCGACAAATCGACGCCCATCGAGCGCGGCTCCTGCATCTATCTGCCGCGACGGCAGATGCACTGCGTGGAGAACACTGGCGAGTCCGAGCTGCGCTTGCTCGGAGTCTTCTATCCGTCCGGCAGCCCGGCAGTGCGGTACTCCGAAGGCGGATGACTCGCCCCGGGGTCCTTTGGCTTGATCCGGTCGAGACGACCGGTCATATACGCGCCATGCCGCGTCCCGGACTTCGCGAAGAGCTGCTCTCCGCCGGACTTGCCACCTTCCACGAGCGGGGGTTCAACGCCACCAGCGTCCAGGACATCACCGAGGCGGCGGGCGCGCCGAAGGGGTCTTTCTACAACCACTTCGAGAGCAAGGAGGCGCTGGCTGCGGAGGCGGTGCGAAAGTACGCGGAGAGGGGCAGGGCGCGGTTCGCCCTGTTGCGGGAGGAGAAGCTTCCGCCCCTGCGGCGCCTGCGCAAGTACTTCGAAAGCCTCATCCAGGCGGTGGTCTCCGCCGGGTTCACACACGGTTGCCTCCTGGGGAACTTCGGCGCGGAGTTGTCCTCCCAGAGTCCGCTGGTGCGGAAGCGGGTGGGAGAGGCCTTCGCGGGATGGACCGACGCTCTCGCCGATGTGATCTCCGAGGCGCAGAAGGCGGGGGACGTCTCGGGCGGCGTGCCAGCGAAGGCGCTGGCCGAATTCGTCCTGCACTCCTGGGAAGGCGCGCTGGTGCGGGCGCGGGTGGAGCAGGACAGGGGACCGCTGGACACGTTCCTCAAGGTCACCTTCTCCAGGATTCTCGTGTAGCCGTTCTCGCGCCAACGCGGGAGATTTTAGCCATTGCTTCCAGGCGCATGCCCGCAACGGCGGAGCACGTGACGAATTCGCGCATCCATTAAGACGACCGGTCATCTTCAAGGCGAAGGACAGAAACCCTGTCCCTGACGCAGGAGGTCGAACATGAACCGGTGGATGAAGATTGCAATCCTGGCCACGCTGGCTGGTGGCGCTGGTGCGCAGGCCCAACAGCGGCACGATCTCGCTGCCGGCGCCTGGAGGGGCGAGATCGACGGCGAAGGCTGGACCCAGCCGCTGAGCATCGACCTTGATCAGCAGAGCGGCGGTTGGCGCGGCGAGTGGAGATCGTTTACCTGGAGCCCCACCAAGCCACTCCAGAGCGTGGACGTGCAGGGCGACGAGGTTCGGTTCGAGACGGACAAGCTGCGCTTCATCGGGCAGGTCAGCGGAAGCAAGCTCTCCGGCACCGTCTCGCGCAAGGTCGACGGCGATTCCGTGGGCGAGTTCTCTGTCGTCCACGACGGTGGAGGCCTCGACCACTACTCCCCGGCTAGCGAGCCGTCCTTCCCATTGCCGACGTACTCCGATTGAGACGCGAGGGCGAATCCGCAGACGAAGCCCGTGGCTGCGGATCTCGGCGAAGGTCGTCCAGCGTTGACTTGCGAGTCGCACCGAAGCAACGGGCGGGTGAGCCGCTCATTTCTTCCCTGCGCGGCGGGGTGGCACACTCCAGCCCCGCCGCTGCCGGCGACGCTCGTGTGATGGCGTTCCCGGCCGCGATTGGCTATGGATGCCCGCACCATGGCCTGGGACATTCGAGGCAAGAGGGTGCTCGTCACCGGCGCGACCAGCGGGATCGGGTTGGAAGCCGCAAGGAGCCTGGCCAAGCAGGGCGCCAAGGTCGTGATGGTCGGCCGCGACGCCGCCAAGACGGCGCGCTGCCTCGAGGAGGTTCGGGCCGCCGCATCCGGGGCGGAAGTGACGTCCCTCCTCTGCGACTTCTCCCGGCAGGCCGAGGTGCGCCGTCTCGCGGACGAGGTCCTGCGGCGCTTCGATCGGCTGGACGTCCTGGTGAACAACGCGGGCACCGTTTTCAAGGACCGCACGGTCACCGAGGACGGCATCGAGGCCACCTTCGCGGTGAACCACCTCGGGTACTTCCTGCTCACGCAGCTCCTGCTCGACCGGATCGTCCGGAGCGCGCCGGCGCGCATCGTCAACGTGGCTTCCGTCGGCCACCGCCGGGGGACGATGGACTTCGACGACCTCGGTTTCGAGCGCGGCTACCAGATCATGAAGGCGTACGGGCGCTCCAAGCTGGGCAACGTGCTCTACACCCGCCTCCTCGCGCAGAAGCTCGCCGGCACGGGCGTGACGGTGAACAGCCTGCACCCCGGAGCCGTGGCCACCAACATCTGGTCCGGCGCGCCGGGGTGGGCGCAGCCGCTGCTGTGGCTCATGGGAAAGTTCGCGTTCATCTCCGCCGAGGAAGGCGGGCAGCGCATCGTGCAACTCGTGACGAGCCCGGAGCTGTCAGGCGTGACCGGCCAGTACTTCGAGAACGGCAAGCCCGTTGACCCCGCGCCGCTCGCTCGAGACGACGCGCTCGCCCGGCGACTCTGGCAGGAGAGCGAGCGGCTCACCGGCCTCTCCGGCGGAGTCTCGACGCCAGCGCGGGACTCGGTGGCGCGTCCGCCGAGCGAAGCGACGCGCTGACGTGAGCGCGAGCGTGCGCCAGGCGGAAGGGGAGGGCGTCATCTGCGGCTGCCGCGGGTCATCCGCAGAAGATGCATAGCGCCGCTCAGCGGAGCCCGCGGCGGTTGGCGGCGAGGATCTCGTCGGAGAGGGCGGGATTGGCGGCAGCCACGGCGCGGGCCAGCACCAGCGCGCCCACCAACTCGCTCAGCATCTGCAGCG
>Ga0137394_10003349_pt1 | contig 12025 bp, 10 predicted proteins | sample czobulk116metaG_FD_108278 | JGI IMG/M metagenome (GOLD analysis project Ga0137394, IMG submission 108278) | Vadose zone soil microbial communities from Angelo Coast Range Reserve, California, USA - czobulk1.16 metaG | ecosystem: Environmental > Terrestrial > Soil > Vadose zone | place: USA... | reverse complement strand
TGATTTGGACTTGCAAAGTTGAATGGCTTGCCATGGAAAAGAAAAAGCGGGAGCGAGCTCCCGCACTCCACCAGCTTCTCCGGTTCATCGATGGCCACGCCGATCCGATATCGGGCATTCGTACAGGCAAGGAATATACGGGTTATATGAGGCGATGAAGTAGGAATGAGAATGCTCATTGGCGACGGACCGCTCCTGCTGAGGTAATACTCCCAAGAAGCCCGCAAACGTGAGGCCTGTGGCGAGAAACAAGAAGGCGAAGAACAACTTCCAGCGCATGACCGTGTTCACTCGGAACTTTCTTCTGCAGCCGGCACTTCTTCTCTCGTTATTGCCTTCAATTCGCGACGGACGACGTCGGCGGAGAAGCCGGCGCGGAGGAGGCTGCTGTAAAGGGAAGCCATTCTCTTTTCGTCGACTTCGCCGCCATGGGAACGGAGCTTGCGCTCGATGCGCTGGCGGACCATCGCGGCTTCATCGGTTTGCTCGGCCGTTTCTTTCAGCGCTGCGTCGATGTGCCTATCCGGGACACCGCGTGCTCGAAGGTCCCGCGCCACGCGAAACTTTCCTTGCTTCCGCCCTTCTGTGCGCTGGCGGGCGAATTGTTTTGCATAGCGCGCGTCATCAATCATGCCGTTTTCTTTCAAACGCGCCATCACCACTTCGACCAGAAGTTTGTTGTCGCTGCGGTGCTCCAGTTTTTGCTTCATTTCGTGCACGGAGTGCGCCCGCCGCATCAAGGCGCGCACTGCTACCTCATACATCTCCTCTTCTGTTTCAGGCTGACGAGGTTTGCCGAACATGGAGGAAGCATAGAAGTAGGGGAGTAAGGAAGTAAAGAAAAGAAGATGCGGCGACGGGGAAGACTGGAAGAGACGTTGTGAGTAGCTGATCCGACACTACGCCCTGCTTTAAATAAACCTCGACATCAAGATCCACGCCGGTGCCACCGCCACGGCCGCACCGAGCGCAACGTGCCACCAGCGCAGGCTGTCCTTCACCGCTAACATGTAACGCAGGACCGCGATCAATAGGCTGAGATTCGCGATGCAAGCCACGGCCGCTAACAATGTCAACTGCCGATCGCGGGCGCTGGATACCTCTCCCTGCGCCAGCGCCCATAGCTCGAACGCCAATAGGCCCGAGCCCACGCCCAGTATTGCCGAGATTGCAGTAGCAAAGCCCGTTCCTACGCCGGGAGACGGAATTGCGAGCAGCAGCGAGAGCACTATGGCGTACATCGCGATTCCTATCCCTGGCAGTTTCCACGAACCTGGCTCTGGAAAGGCCGCCGTGGTCGTTGTCGCGATCGCCGCAACGGCCAGCAGGACGTACAGGACCAACAGCCGGCTGCGGGCACTTCTCTCTGTGCCAGTTGTTTGTTGGTTCTCCACAAATCTGCCTCTCAAGAGCGCATCGCAGCTGGTGGCGTTTCTTGCGTTGATGCAAATGAATACTAGCGGCCTTTCGCGGAATGTAACAAGAGAACGCACGGAGGCGGAGCACGAGAGGCGAAGAGCCTCGTCTCTGAAGGGGTGAGCTACAGCTACTTGCGGGCGAAGCGCTCGAAGTCGGCCATTTGGCGCTCCATTTCCTCACGTGCGGAGTCGGAAGCGGAGCGGATACCCTGAATGCGCAGCTTGAATTCGTCGGCGTTGGAGGCGCGGGCAAGAGCTTCGTCGAGAGTGATGAGCTGCTTCGAGTACAGATCGAAGAGCGACTGATCGAAGGTCTGCATGCCGTACTGGCTGGTGCCGGCGGCGATGGCGTCGTGAATCAAGCGCGTCTTGTCCGCGTTGATGATGCAGTCGCGGATGTAGCCGGTGGCGATCATGATTTCGACGGCGGGAACGCGGCCTTTGTCGTCGGCACGGCGAACGAGGCGCTGCGAAACGACCGCCTTAAGTGTGGCGGCAAGCTGCAAGCGAATCTGCTTCTGCTCCGGCGGCGGGAAGACGGCGATAATACGCTGAATCGTTTCCGTGGCGTCGAGAGTGTGCAGAGTGGAAAGCACCAGGTGGCCGGTTTCCGCGGCGAGCAACGCGGTAGAAATCGTTTCGAGGTCGCGCATTTCGCCGACCAGAATCACGTCGGGGTCCTGACGAAGTGCAGCGCGCAGAGCGGTCGAAAAGTTCGCGGTGTCCACTTCGACTTCGCGCTGGTTGATGAAACTTTTTTTGTCGCGGTGCAGAAACTCGATGGGGTCTTCGATAGTGATCAAGTGGTCGGCGCGATTGGCATTGATGCGGTCAATCATCGCCGCCAGCGTGGTGGACTTACCGGAACCGGTGGTTCCCGTGACCAGCACCAGCCCGCGCTGTTCTTCGCAAATCTTGTTAACAACGCTTGGGAGATTCAATTCATCGGTGGTACGAATTTTTGTGGGAATGACGCGCAGCACCATGCCGACGTTGCCGCGCTGCTGAAAAACGTTGACGCGGAAGCGGCCCAAGCCCGCAACGCCGTACGCCATGTCCAATTCCGCCGTTTCCTTGAACTTTTGCTTCTGGCGGTTGGTCATCATGCTGAACGCCATGGAAAGCATCTCTTCGGGGGTAACGCGGGGCACGTCGGTGAGCGCCGTAAGCAGGCCGTCCACGCGCAGGTACGGATGGTTGCCGACTTTCAGATGCAAGTCGGACGATTTGTTTTCGACCGCGCGACGGAGTAGATCGTCAATGCTGATTGCCATGTCGTGTGAACCCTCAAGATGGAACTAATGTATGAAGCTAGCATTGGCGGGAGGGGTGGGCAAGGAAACTGCGCGGTCTGGTTGCGCGCTAGTTAACTGGCCTGTACGAAGGCATTTTCAACAGAAGTCGTGGCTCAAGCCTTCTTCAGGAAGAGTGAATCATAGAGGAGGCCGGCGATAAATCCACCGGCGAGCGGGCCGACCCAGTAGACGCCTTGATGGGCCCAGTGGGTTCCGGCAAGCGCCGGTCCGAAGGCTCGAGCGGGATTCAGCGCCGCTCCCGTCAAAGGGCCGGCAACCAGAATGCCAAGGGTAATCGAGAGGCCGATGCCAAAACCTGCGATGGAGCGGAAGGCGCCTTTTTCGTCCACCGCGGTCGCGAAAACGGTCAGCACCAGGAAGAATGTGGTAACGCCTTCGAGAGCCATACCCGCCCAGACAGGAAAATCGCGGGCCAATTCCGGCGTGCCGAGAGCGACGGCGCGCCAGGTTTCTTCAGGGATGACCGACTTCAGCACAAAGGCCGCAGCAGTCGCGCCGGCCAGTTGCGCAAGCCAATACAGAAAGGCTTCGATCGTGCCAATGCGCTTGGTGACCCAGATGCCAACGGTTACCGCGGGATTGAAATGTCCACCGGAAATATGACCGAGCGCGGAAACCATGATGGCGATAGCGAGGCCGTGCGCGAGAGCGATGCCGAGAAGGCCGAGTCCGCCGCCCGCACCGTGCAGATATTGATCCGTGCAGATCGCGCCGGCGCCGAAAAAGATCAGCGCGAAGGTTCCCAGGAATTCCGCGATCAGCTTTTGCGACATGCTGTACATCGTTGATCCTCCACGCAAGGAAAGAAGAACGCGCTCGATGCGAACGGGTGCATTCTAGCTGGAATGCGGCGAGGAACGCCAGCGCTCACTCCGGAATTTCGAAGGCTTACCGGTAAGCACCGTCAATTCAGCGGAGGAAGGCCAATTCTCTTCACGAGATCGGCGAAGCGCAAGTCATCCTTCCACCGTGGAACCTGGTTTGCGCGTGCGCGGAGGCCGAGCAGGCGAGTGTCGCCTTGTTGATATGCCAGCTCAAGGGCTGCAAAGTAATGGTCTCTCTCATCCAGGCCCAGGTAGATATATGCGATTCCCAGCCAGGAGATATACTTCGTTTTCGCTTCCTCAATCAATTCTCCCAGGATTTTTCGAGCGTCTTCGGTTCTCCCGGCCAACGCAAGTGTGTAGCCGAGGTAGCCACGGTAGTAGGAGGACTCGGGATAAGAACGAAGAATCTTTTCCATTTCCGAGACCGCTTCATCGAGTTTTCTTTGCCGAACCATGATTTCAGCGAGCCCATAGTGGGCAAGGGCGAAATTCGGGTCCACGTCGAGGACTTTACGGAATTCCTTCTCAGCTTCCGAATAGTTGCCAGAAAAAAAGAGAGCAAATCCAAGGTTGTAGCGGAGAACGGGCGTGAAAGGTTCAAGGTCAACTGCTTTTCGCACTTGACGAACAGACTCATCGTAGCGGCCCGTATCGTATAAGAGTTCTGAATACCATATATGGGCATAGGGATAAGCAGGACTGATTTCAATAGCGCGTTTGAATTCCCTCTCTGCGCTTGCAAAATCCCAGTCAAAAACCAGAAGTGTGTTCCCCAAAGAAGTGTGAGCCTCAACGAGGGAAGAATCGAGTTCCATTGCTTTTTCTGCCGCCTGATGGGCTTTGGCCCCGGCTTCTTTGGGGGAGAGAGCCGACGAATTGCGGGCGAGAGAAAAATAGGAATCGGCAAGGCCGGAATACGCCAGAGCAAAATTGGGGTCTTTCCCGATGGCTTGCTGAAAGGAGTCAATGGCCTTTGTCACGCCGCCGGCAGTTCGCCGGTTCCAGTAGAATCGGCCCTGCAGGTACATTTGATAGGCCTCGGAGTTTTGGGTCGAGCGTTGCGCCAAGCGCGATTTTTGTGCGCCTGACAAATTCACTTTCAAATTGTCGGTGATGTCTTCAGTGATTTCAGCTTGAAGGTTCGGCACGTCGGCGAGTTTCCACTGGTATTGCTTGCTCCACAGGACGCGGTTATGTTCGGCATCCACAAATTCCGCGCTGATGGAAAGATCGTTGCCGCGTTGCATCATGCGGCCGGCGAGAATCGTTTCGACGCCAAGCTCGCGTGCGACAGCCGGAGGATCGATGGACTTGCCCTTGTAACGGTAGACCGAGGCCAGCGAAACAACTTTCAGGTTGGGAATCTGGGATAGCGTGCTGACGAGCTCCTGAGTGATTCCTTCGCTGAGATATTCAGAATTCGGGTCGCCTGTGGCATTCACGATGGGCAAGACGGCGATGGAATCCATGGGCTTCCGCCCAATCTCTTGAAGTCCGCGTTTGGCCAATAGGACAAGGCCAGCGACCAGCACGATTGAGCCGAAAACGATTGCCAGCTTGGTTGTGAGGGACATTCGTTTGCGCGGCTGGGCTGGAACAGGAACGGCTGCGGTGACGCGCGAGGATTCGGAATCGCGCTTCAAGCGCTTCAGGTCAGCCCCGATTTCGGAGGCGCTTTGATAGCGAAGCGCGCGATCTTTTTCGAGGGCTTTCGAAACGATCTCGTCAAAGCGGGAGGGTAGATTCGAATTAACGGCGCTGGGATTCGGCGGGGTGCGTTCGAGAATGGCGTGGAAAACGACGGCGGAAGTCGGACCGGGAAACGCGACGCGCCCGGTGGCCATTTCATAGAGCACGGCGCCGAAACTGAAAAGGTCGGTGCGGGCGTCGAGTTCTTCGCCGCGGGCTTGCTCAGGGGACATGTAGGCGACGGTGCCTATGGCGATCCCGGGACTGGTGAGAGCTTCTTCCGTCGTGACGCCTTCGAGGGAGCCGAGCGCGATTCCGGGGGCGCTGGCTTCCGGGGCGAGTTTCGCCAGACCAAAATCCATGAGCTTGGTCTGGCCGCGGGCGGTCATGAAAATGTTAGCGGGCTTGATGTCGCGGTGGACGATGCCTTTTTTGTGCGCGGCATCGAGCGCGTCGGCGATTTGAATGCCGATGTCAAGGAGAGCGTCGAGGGTAAGAGAACGCCCGCCGATGCGGTCCTTGAGGGTGTCGCCTTCGAGGAGTTCCATCACAAGGAAAAACTTGCCTTCATGCTCTTCAATATCGTGAATCGTGCAGATGTTGGGATGGTTCAAGGAAGAGGCAGCTCGGGCTTCGCGGCGGAAACGCTCGAGGGCCTGCGGATTCTTGTTGAGGTCCTCGGGGAGAAATTTTACGGCCACGCGCCGGCCGAGCTTGAGATCTTCGGCGGCATAGACTACGCCCATGCCACCGCCGCCAATCTTTTCGAGTATGCGGTAGTGGGAAAGGGTTTCGCCGGTCATGTTGTGAATGGCTGCTGCGCGAAATCATAGGGGGTAGGCGATGACGAGTCAACGCTTGGGGGATTTGAGCGGCCAAAATCACCAGATCGTGGGAATCAGTTTGGAGCGACGGATTTCGCGGTCCGCCGTAATCAGGGAGAGCCCTTCGACGAGCGCGGTGGCTCCTAATGGTTCCCACCTCCAAGAGGGTCACATCAGAGATCGCCAAGCCGTCAGCGAGATCCCGGGCTTCGTCAATGGCGGTTCTTGCCCAGCTTGAAATCTTGTCCTGCTCATAAGCGTTTCCGCAAGGATGAGCGCCGTCCCTGGTGCCACAGGCTTCGTGCGTCTGTACGGGGCGCAGCAAGCTGCGCCTCCCAGAAAAATAATTGAAACGATATTTGGCTAGCGCGTGGCGGCGGCGACGGGCGCGTTTACCGAGGTGAGCCAGTTGTGGCGATCGGGCTTGCTGCCGCTGGTGATGGCGAAGAATTCTTCCTGGAGCTTGCGAGTGATGGGGCCGGCGACGCCTTTGCCGACCTGGATGCGGTCCACGGAACGGATGGGCGTGACTTCGACGGCCGTGCCGACGAAGAACACTTCATCCGCAATGTAGAGCATTTCGCGCGGAATGACGGATTCTCTTACGGGGATATTCAGGTCTTCGGCTAGCTTGACAATGGCGTCCCGGGTGATGCCGGGAAGAATGCTGGTGGCAAGCGGCGGAGTGTAGAGCACGCCATCGTGAACGAGGAAAACGTTCATGCCGGAGCCTTCGCTAACGTGGCCGCCGGAATCGAGCGCGATGCCCTCGGTGTAGCCGTTGAAACTGGCTTCCATGCGAATGAGCTGCGAGTTCATGTAATTCGCGGCGGCCTTGGACATCGCGGGAAGAGTGTTCGGCGCGATGCGGGTCCAAGAGCTGACGCCGACTTCAACGCCTTTCGAAAGAGCTTCCGGGCCGAGATAGGCGCCCCAGCTCCAGCAAGCCATATAAACATCAATCGGCGAATTCAGAGGATTCACACCCGCTTCACCGTAGCCGCGCAGCACGATGGGCTTCACGTAACAAGAATTCAGCTTGTTCAGGCGGACCAATTCACAAGCGGTGTTTGCGAATTGCTCGACGGAGAAGGGAAGCTCCATGCGGTAAATTTTCGCGGAGTTGATGAGCCGCTGCATGTGCTCACGGAGCCGAAAAATCGCGGGGCCCTGCTTGGTTTCGTAGCAGCGGATACCTTCGAAGACCGCTGAGCCGTAACTCACGACGTGGGAGAGAACGTGCAGCTTGGCGTCGTCCCAGTTGATCCACTTTCCGTTGTGCCAGATTTTCTCGGTCGCCTGAATCGGCATAAATGCTCCCTGTTCGAAAGTGCCACGCGCCGTGGAACGGCTCGAAATCGCAGAATACGGTACAAGGTGGTGAGCGTCAATGAGCGGCGGGTACCAGGAGAGCACGGCTCGGAACCAATTTGGCGCGCTGACTGACGATAGAATCTTTTTACTGGCTGGGCCTGGCAGGCTGCTCGGAACTCGCGGGCTGCTCCAAGGAGTGGAACGCGGCTTGCGCCTGTTTCAGGATATCGCCATTGCTATTCTCCCAAGCGCCCAGGAGAAAGAAAGGCAGCGCCGTAGCCAGGGCCCAGAGCTTGGCGTTGCGCGGAATCTTGGACTCCGGTTCCCAGCGAAAGAGCTGCGCCGCAACGAAAAAGGTGAGCACGGCCCACAGGGCGAGAGCAAGAATTTGAATCAGGAGTTTCCAGACCGGAAACGATTGATAGAGAGCGCTCTGAAGTGCGGTAACAAGATAGGTGGCTGGCAAGAAGAGGCCGAAGTGCTGGATGGAGTTTGGCAAATAGGCGAGCGGAAAGGTGGCGCCGGAAAGGAAAATCAGCGGCAGCCAGATGAGCTGGTTGAGAACCTGTGTTTCCTGCATGGTGTTCGTAACGCTGGCGACAACGAGGCCCAGCGAGCCGAAGGACACCGTGCCGACGGTGACCAGAACGGCGAGAGAGAAAAGATTGCCGAGGCTCGGAACATGAAAGATGAATCGCGCGAGAAAGAGCTCGACGGAAATTGTCGGAAGGGTGAGCACAAAGTTTGCCAGAAGGCTGGAGGCCAGCATGTCCGTAGCGGTCACGGGAGTGACGTGGAAGCGTCGCAGGATTCCCTGTTCGCGAAACATCACAAGAGCGGCGCTGAGTCCCCAGAAGCTGCCCATTACGTTGAAGGCGATGACGGGACCCAGGAAATAGCTGACGGCGCGAGGATTGCCACGGGCGAAAATCCCGGCATACAGGAAAAACATGCCGAGCGGGAAGACCACGCTGAAGAAGAAAAACATTTTGTTGCGCATGGCAAGCAGAATGCGCGTGCGCGTCAAACTGGCAAAGTTACTCAATCGCGCAACCTCCTTCCGGTCATTTCGATGAAAACGTCCTCGAGCGAAGGGGTTGCGATCTCGAGGCTGACGAGTTCGTTGCCTTCGGCTTCCAAATGCTTGACGAGCGACACGATGGCTTGCGGCGGACGCATGGAGTGGAGGACGTAAGTGCCGTCCATCTCGCGCGCGTCGGCGACACCTTCAAGATTTTTCAGCGCGCCGTTCGATTCCGCTTTCGAGAGACGCACTTCGATGCGGGTGGCGCCGCCAGAGTGCGCTTTCAACTCGCGAGGCGTTCCTAGGGCGATGACTCTCCCGTGGTCCACGATGGCGACGCGATCGCAGAGGCGCTCGGCTTCTTCGATGTAGTGAGTGGTCATGAGGATGGTTTTTTTCTCGCGGCGCAATTCCTCGATGATGTCGTAAATCTCGCGGCGCACTTGAGGATCGAGACCCGCAGTAGGTTCATCGAGAAAAATAACTCTCGGATCGTTGACGAGGGCCATGGCGAGGGCCAGGCGCTGTTTCTGTCCGCCGGAGAGCTGATTGTAAAAAGTATTGCGTTTATCCTCGAGGCCGAACCGCCGGAGAAGTTCCTCGGGTTTGCGGCCGCGTTTATAGAAGCTGGCGAAAAGGTGCAGAGCTTCCATAACGCGAATCTTGTCGGGGAGGGAAGTGGATTGCAGCGCGGCGCCAATTTCATGTTTGAGAGCTGCCGATTCGCGTTGCGGATCGAGACCGCAAACGGAGACGCGGCCTCCATCCAAGTTGCGGAGGCCTTCCAGAATCTCGACCGTGGTGGTCTTTCCAGCGCCGTTGGGTCCGAGCAGGCCGAAGACTTCGCCTTCTTCCACGTTGAAGCTGACGCCACGCACGGCTTCTACATCGCCGTAGCGTTTTACGAGATTTTCAACTTGAAGAATGGAAGTTGGCATCGTAGGTCGCCCCCACTCGCGGGGGTTTGTAAAAGAGCGTATAGCATACCGCAGAAGGGCGTCCGGCTCGTAACGTGAGAGCAGGCCGGCTGCAGCTTCACTTCTGAATACGCTTGCTCGAGGCGCGGTATTTCACGGTTGATTTTTTGGGCGGTTTCCAGAGATAGCGTCTTAAATCCACGCGCGATTCGATCAACGTGATGCCTTCGCTTTCGAGGAGTTTTCTTTGCAGGGAAGCGTAAGGCTCGCGGATGAGGATTTTGCCGCGCTCGCCGAGGACGCGATGCCAGGGAATGCCCTTGCCCGAAGGAGTGGCGGCCATAGCGCGTCCGGCGCTGCGCGCGCCGCCGGGGAGGCGCAAGGCTTTCGCTAAGGCCCCATAGGTTAGAACCCGGCCGCGGGGAATTTGTTTCACGAAACGGAAAACAGGATCCCAAGTCATTGCGAATCAAGCTCCCAGGAGAGATGAGAAGAGATTCTTGCGACATCGTAGGTGCAGCTCCTGGCAAGAACAAGAGAAAAATGGCGGAGCCGGGTTTAATGAAGTGGCTGGTTGCTGCCGATAAAAAAGAAGCGGCATGGAATATCGGGCATCCAATCGGAGTAGTGGAATAAGAAGGGAAACGAAACGAGGATGCAAAACGGCGATGAAATGCAGCAAAAAAAGTAATGAGAAATTGCGTTCTCGATCCACTACGCCGGAACCGTTACTGATTGGATGCAACTTTTTTCGAAAAAAAGCGTCTTATCTTGTAGAGTGTAGTGGAAAAGAATTACACTACACGCGTTACGGAAGCATGAGGTGACGTCGTGGCTTTTGTCCGCCGCAAAGGAAATTCGCTCTATCTGGTGCACAGCGTGCGCCGAGGCGGAAAAGTGCGGCAACTCCACCTGGCCCGGCTGGGAGCCCGCGCGCGAATTACCGATGACCTGGTGCGCGAAGTTTCCAAAAAGCATCCCTTTGTGGAGCTGAATTGGAAAGCGCTGCGCGAACAATTAAACGGCCAAGTGGACCTGGCCAATCCCAACTCGCCCGCGGTCCAAAAACTTGTTTCCTCTCTTCGAGCCCTCAATCTCGAACTGGCGGACATGATTCCGCCGCTGCTCCGAATTTCTGAATCACCCGTGGTAGCACGTGAGCTGGTGGTGCAGTTGCGGCTCCTGCAGTCAACCATTCAAGTCAAACTAGACCAGTTTGGCCGTGGACGCGGACGATTCAGCAATGCGAACCCGTCAACGCGGGTTCGCTAGGAGGCGGTCATGAGCGACTACATCCTTCCACTCGATCCCAGCAAGCGCAGCACCGACACGATTGATTTTCAGACCGCGCTGGGAGGGAAAATTGTTGGACAGGAAGAGGGCGTCCAGGCGGTGGTGGACCTGTATCAGGTCTTTCGCGCCGGATTGAACTCGCCAGGCCGCCCGGTAGGAAATTTGCTGTTTCTTGGGCCGACGGGTTCGGGAAAAACGCGCATCGTGGAGGCGGCCGCCGAAATTCTCTTTGGCGATGCCCGCGCGGTGATCAAGATCGATTGCGCGGAGTTTCAGCATTCCCATGAAATTGCCAAACTGATCGGCTCGCCCCCGGGCTATCTTGGGCATCGCGAGACGCACCCGTTGATTACCCAGGAGACGCTAGCGGCCAGCCATAGCGACAGGTTGAAGTTGAGCTTCCTGCTTTTCGACGAGATTGAAAAGGCCAGCGACGCGCTGTGGCAATTGCTGCTGGGAATGCTAGATAAGGCCACACTAACGCTGGGCGACAACCGAAAGGTGGATTTGTCTCAGACGGTGATCTTTCTGACCTCCAACCTTGGCGGCGGCGAAATCGCCGAACTCATGCAGGGTGGCATGGGTTTTATTCAGCCGACCGACAAACCGATCGCCGGCCTGGACGAGAAGGTAGAGCGGACGGCGGTGGAAGCGGCCAGGCGGAAATTCTCGCCGGAGTTCATGAACCGGCTGGACAAAGTAGTGGTGTTCCACCCGCTGAAGCGCGAGCAATTGCAGGAAGTGCTGAATATCGAGTTGGGGCAAGTACAGCAGCGGGTCCTGGACACCGCCAAAGGGCAGTTTCTGTTTCGCGTGACGGACGCAGGCCGTGACTTCTTGTTGCAGGAAGGCACGGACCAGCGGTACGGCGCCCGGCACTTGAAGCGCGCCATCGAGCGGCATGTTGTGTATCCGCTGGCGAATCTGCTGGCCACGGATCAAGTCAGTCTGGGCGACCTGGTGCGAATCGACTGGGATGAAGTTCACAGGCAGCTGACCTTCGTGCGTGAAGGCGAAGGGGCGCTCGTGCAAGCTGCCGGTCAAGGAGCGGGCGGGCAAGGCGGGGCTGCCGAGGCCAAGGATGGCAAGTCCGCCGAGACGCCGACCCAAACCTCGGTTGAAGAGCGAAAGTCGCGCGCGGCACAGCCGGGCCCCAGCCCGGCGGCAGCCCCGCAGGGACGAAAGAAACAAGATCGCTCGAACACTTAAAGTGGAACTTTAGATTTGGCGAGGGGCGTGTCGAAGGATGCGCCCCTTTTTGTCGTCCGGGCGGTGACACAAACTGTTTCATCTCTCTCATTTTGCACTCGGATGGAACAACGTCTCACGGCTTGAGACAGTTTTCAGGATTCCAAATCACGTATCTTGTTGACTTTGCGCCATTTTTCGATGGCCCAGAGTGT
>Ga0137394_10003347_pt1 | contig 12027 bp, 10 predicted proteins | sample czobulk116metaG_FD_108278 | JGI IMG/M metagenome (GOLD analysis project Ga0137394, IMG submission 108278) | Vadose zone soil microbial communities from Angelo Coast Range Reserve, California, USA - czobulk1.16 metaG | ecosystem: Environmental > Terrestrial > Soil > Vadose zone | place: USA... | reverse complement strand
TTACTTCTTACTTCTCACTTCTTTTCTTTTTTTTCCTCCCACTCCACCGACGACTCGGGGTCGAGCTTCACCAGCAGCTCGGACAACCGATCGGTCTTCTTCTCGATCGGGAGCCGCACGTCGTAGTGCAGCTCCTCTTTCGACGAGCCGCGCAGCTCGAACTTCAGGTGATTGTTCGCCAGCAGCTTTTCAATGCCGACCTTGAGCGCAGCGGGATCCTTCGCCTTGATTTTCAGCGTGAACAGCTGCGTCGCATGCGGCTCGAACGACTCCACGACCCACAACAGGGCCAGCAAGAAGACGGTCGCGAAGCACGCCAGCAGCCACACTCCGACACCGGCGGCGAGGCCCACGGCGAGCGTCGACAGCATGACGCCGGCATCTTTCGGATCCTCGATCTTTGCCCGGTACCGGACGAGCCCCGCGGCGCCCACGATGCCGAACGCGCGCGCAAGGCTGGAGCCGACGACGAGCATGACGACCGCTCCCACCACCGCGAGGATGATCTGGGTCTGGATGACTGGCGTCTGACGCTTTGGCGTTCCGCGCCGGCGCGGCCGCAGCGCCAGTGCGGACGCCAGGCCGGCCGCGATCGGCAGGCGGCTGAGCGCATGTCTGAGGTCGCGAACCTGCTCCCCAAATTCGGGCGTGCGCTCCAGAACGTCGACGCGCCTCGATGATGTCGATGATGTATCCGGTTCTTGAGGCGGCAGTGTTTGCGCGGCGAGCCGCACGCCGAACGCGCCCGTGAGTGTCAGTGCGAGAAGGAGAAGGCGGAGCATTCACGGGACCTGGAGCAAGTACGTTGCCAGATGAGGTAAAGCTCAGGCGTAACCGAGCTGGCTGAACCCTTGCTACTTCCTTCCGTGGTGGCTGCGACCCGTATCCCCCTTTCGACGTATCGCCTGCAGTTCAATGGCGGCTTCACCTTCCGTGACGCCCGCGCGATCGTCGACTACCTCCACGATCTCGGCGTCAGCGATTGCTACGCCTCGTCGTATCTGAAGGCAGTGCCGGGAAGCCCGCATGGCTACGACGTGGCGGATCCGACGTGCCTGAACCCGGAGATCGGCACCGAGGACGACTACTGGGCCTGGATCGACACGATGAAAGCGCGAGGCATGGGTCACGTGATGGACCTCGTGCCGAACCACATGGGCATCGCGAAGTCATCGAACCCCTGGTGGCTGGACGTGCTCGAGAATGGCCCGAGCTCCCGCTTTGCGCGGTTCTTCGACATCGAGTGGCACCCGGTGAAGGACGAGCTGGCCGACAAGGTGCTGATCCCGATTCTCGGCGACCAGTACGGCGCGGTGCTCGAACGCCAGGAGCTGGTGCTGAGGTATCAGAACGGGACCTTTTTCATCCAGTACCACGACGACACGCTTCCGATTGCGCCGGACACATATGCGACGATTCTCGAGACCGACCTCGACCGTTGGGTGTCGGATCATCCCGGCGCCGACGCGGATGAACTGCAGAGCATCCTGACCGCCAGCCGGAATCTGCCGGCGCGCAGCGACCGGAGCGCCGATCAGATCACGACACGGGCGCGCGAGAAGGAGATCGTGAAACGGCGGCTCGCCGGCCTCGAGGCGGCGAGCGACGATGTCGCCGCGCTGATCAACGACACTGTACGCCGGCTCAACGGCATCGCCGGCCAGCCGCGCAGCTTCGACCCGCTCGATAAGCTGCTGAACGCACAGTCGTACCGGCTCGCTCACTGGCGCGTCGCATCCGAAGAGATCAATTACCGTCGATTCTTCGACGTGAATGAGCTCGCGGCGCTGCGGATGGAAGATCCGATGGTGTTCGACGAGGTTCACCGGTTCGTCTTCGAGCTCGTCGAACGGGGCGCCGTCACCGGCCTGCGCATCGATCACGTGGACGGCCTGTTTGCACCCGCGGACTACCTCCGGCGCCTGCAGGAGCGCTGCGCCGACGATGCGTCCACAGGGCGATTTTTCGTCGTCGTCGAGAAGATCCTCAATGCCGACGAGCAGCTGTCGAGCGACTGGCCGGTGCATGGTACGACCGGCTACGAGTTTGCGTCGACGGTCAACAATCTCTTCGTCGATCGGCGGAACGAGCGGGCGCTCGACGACATCTACCGGCGCTTCAATCGCGAGCGAGGGTCGTTCGCGGATCTCGCCTACCGCAGCAAGAAACAGGTCCTGCACGAGACGATGTCCGGCGACATCAACTCGCTGGGGCACCAGCTCAATCGGTTCTCCGAACGGAACCGGCATTTCCGCGACTTCACGCTCTACAGCCTCATCTCGACGTTGAAGGAAGTGATCGCCTGCTTTCCGGTGTACCGCACGTACGTGACGGCGAGCGATCTAATCAGCGACCACGACCGCCGCTACGTCGTCGAAGCCGTGCAGTGCGCGAAGCGGCGGGCACACGGTGTCACCGGGGTCGTCTTCGATTTCATCCAGCGCCTGCTCCTGAAGCAGACGCCGGTAACGACGCCAGACGAGTGCGAGGAACGCGCGGGCTTCATCGGCAAGTTCCAGCAGATCACCAGTCCCGTTGCCGCGAAGGGCATCGAGGACACGGCGCTCTACGTGCACAACCGCCTCGTGTCGCTGAACGAGGTCGGGTCGGATCCGACCCGGTTCGGGTTGGAGCCGGCGGCGGTCCACGGCTGGATGGCCGCGCGGCGGACGCGATCGCGCGCGGCGCTCTCGGCCACCTCCACGCACGACGCGAAACGCGGCGAGGACGTGCGCGCGCGGCTGAACGTGCTCTCCGAAATTCCCGGCGAGTGGAGGGCGGCGGTGACGAAATGGCGCGCGGTGAACCGGCGGTTCAGGGCCGACGTGAGGGGCGTGCTCGCGCCGGCCTCGAACGAGGAGTATTTGATCTACCAGACGCTCCTCGGCGCCTGGCCGTTCGAGACCGGCCACGACGGTCGGTTGTTCACCGACCGCATCGTCACTTACCTGACGAAGGTGCTGCGCGAGTCGAAGGTTCACACGAGCTGGCTGAGCCCGGACGAGGAGTACGAACGTGGCGTCGAGCGGTTCGTGCGCGCCATTCTCGACCGTGGTCGCGCGAACGCCTTTCTCCAGACGTTCGAGCCGTTTCAGGCGCGCGTGGCCGAGGTCGGCATCTACAACAGCCTTGCGCAGCTCTTGATCAAGATCACCGCGCCGGGCGTGCCGGATTTCTATCAAGGCACGGAGCTCTGGGATCTGTCGCTCGTCGACCCCGACAATCGGCGGCCCGTTGACTATGAGAAGCGGCGGGCGATTCTGACTGGCCTTGCGTCGTGCTGCCCGTCCGAGCTCGTCGAGCGCCGCGCGGACGGACGGATCAAGATGTTCGTGATGACGCGCGCGCTGGCCGCACGCGCCGAGCATCGCGCGGTCTACGAAGAGGGCGGCTACGTGCCGATGCAGACCGCCGGGTCGCACAGCGATTGCGTGTTTGCGTTCGCGCGCATCGGCCGCGATCGCGGCTCCGCGATCACGTGTGTGCCAAGGCTGACGTCGACGTTCATGCCGGAGGGAAGCGGGCCGCCCGTCGGCCGCGCGGCCTGGGCCGACACGCGGATCGGGCTGCCGCCTGAAGTCGCAGACGGGACGTTCCGCGACGTGTTCACCGGCGCGACGGTCGACGCCGATACGGCAGATGGCGGGCGGACGATTCAGGCGGCTGTGCTCTTCGAGCAGTTCCCCGTCGCACTGCTGGTCCCGTTCGATCCGTCCCGCCCTTCCAGCCCGTCCGGCCCGCCTCGCCCGTCCAGCCGCTGAACATGCTCTACCTCACGATTATCGGCGCGGCCTTCGTGGCGTGGCTGATCATCGCCATGCTGTTCACGCCTCACATTCCCTACCACATCGAGGCACCCATCGACGCCCGCAGCGATCACTTCATCCACGTCCTCGAGTCGACGTGTCAGACGCACCTCGAGCACGGCAACCGGGTGGAGATCCTGGCCGACGGCGACCGGTTCTATCCCGCCATGCTCGAGGCCATTCGCGGCGCACGCGAGACCATCAAGATGGAGTGCTACATCTTCAAGAGGGGGGAGATCGGCGATGCGGTCGTCGCGGCGTTGTGCGAGCGCGCGCGCGCCGGCGTCGGCGTGACGCTGGTGATGGATGCGATCGGCAGCTTCGGCGCGTTCCGCAGGGTGCGGAAGGCGCTCCGCGCCGCAGGGGCCCGCGTCAACGCGTATCAGCGGTTCAAATGGTACCGGCTCGCGCGGCTGAACAACCGGACGCACCGCGAGCTGCTGCTGGTCGACGGCACGGTAGCGTTCGCCGGCGGTGCCGGCGTCGCCGACTGGTGGGCCAGGCCGAGGAAGGGAAAGCCCATGTGGCGCGACACGATGGCGCGCATCGAAGGCCCGGTCGTGTCGGACATCGCCGGCATCCTCGCGGAGAACTGGCTGGAGTGCTCCGGCGAGATTCTGACCGGACCCGAGACATACAAGCCGCACCAGAACGTCGGCGACGTGGCGGCGTTCGCGATCAAGAGCTCGCCGGCCGATCGATCGACCGCCTCGCGTGCGCTGTTTCAGACGCTCATCGAAGGGGCGAACGCCAAGGTGCTGATTGCCACGCCGTATTTTCTGCCCGACAGGGCGTTTCGCCAGGCGATCTACCGCACGGTCGCTCGCGGCGTCGAGATGAAAGTGATCGTGCCAGGCGGCGCCACCGATCAGAAATGGGTCCGCCTGGCGAGCCGCCGCATGTACGGCCAGATGCTCGAAGCCGGCGTGGGCATCTTCGAATATGAACCGGGCATGACGCACAACAAGACGTTGCTCGTCGATGACCTGTGGGCGATCGTCGGCACGACGAACCTCGACAACCGATCGTTCGAGCACAATGACGAGGTCAACATCGCGTTCCGCAACGCGGAGGTGAACGCGCGGCTGACGCAGGACTTCGAGGCCGATCGCCAGCGCAGTTGCGAGATTCTGCTGGATCAGTGGCGGCGCCGGCCCCTGTGGGAAAAGCTCATTGGCACGGTCGCGTGGATCCTGGAACGACAGCAGTAGCAACTCTCAACTCTCAGCTCGAACGACGACGTTCAACCGCAGAGCGTGCGGAGCACGCAGAGCCAAAAAACAAGCCCTCTGCGATCTCTGCGGTTGAACGTGGACTCTCAGCTCTCAAAGCCACCACGAGTCCGCATCGCTGACGGGCAAGGTGGAACTCGACACCTGAGAGGTGAGGCGCTCGAGCGTTATTTCTTGTCGATCGCAGCCGTCCAGATTTCGATCTGCTCGCGCGTCATCGGCCCTTCAGGCTGCGCGCGGCCGTCGCGATACTTCCAGCGCTCGACGTCGTACACGTACTGCTCTCGCGAGAGCAGCGTGCCGTAACAGACGTCGTTCTGTACGTTCGGCCGGCTGACACTCAACCGGCGGGTGAGCTCGTCCATCACCCACGCCGGAATGTTCTGCCGCTTGTCGGGGTACACGAACCCGAACAGGATCAGATGGCTGAGGAGCACGCGCCAGTGGTCTCCGAAGCGCATCAGCAGCCGCGGCCAGTCGAGCGACGGTCCTGTTTCGCGGAGCAGGTGGAGGACGTCGGCGCCATCGAACCGCTCGCGCTCCTGGATGAACGCCTTGGACCAGATCATTTCTTCCGCAGGCGACAGCCGGACGATCACGCCGAGCATGTCCGTCCGCGGCGCATGGTCGAACCAGAGATCGTCGACGCGCGCGACGCCGTTGCCCGAACTGAAGATCACGTCCATGAAATGCCGGCCCGCCCAGATTTTCCCCAGCCAGTGAGGAAACGGCACTTCGGTCTGATAGCCGTGGCGCTCGAACGCCTCGAGCACGCGCGGGCAGTCCTCCGGCTTCACGAAGACGTCGATGTCCTTGGTGTCGCGCGGCACATGGGCATAGTGCGAGAACGCAAACGCGCCGCCCAGCATGAACGGGATGCCGGTCTCCTGCAGCTTCTGCAGCGCGTCGATGTAAAAATCGGCGGCCGGGTCGTGTATGCAGCGTGCTGTCGACGTTTCCATGAGCTCCTCACGAAGCGATGGACCGAATCGCGTCAGTCGCGCGGCGGCCACGTGCGGGCGCCGGGATCGGGTGAGCGTTCGATGTCTCCTCGACTGGTATGTCGAACACGCGGAACGGCAGGCGATCGGTAAACGAGCGCGTGAGCAGCGGCATCGAGACGTTGTAGACCGGCACGCCGGCCGCCGTCGACCCCTCGAGCTGGCCCCGATGCGCGTGCCCGTGCAGGACCAGCGACACAGGGTAGCGCCCGATCGGCTCTTCCAGCCGACTCGAGCCGAGGAACGCGAAAATCTCGGGCGGCTCGCCTTCGACCGTCTGCTGGATCGGGGCGTAGTGCAGCAGCGCGATCAGCTGCCTGGTCCGGACCCGCGCAAGCGCCGTTTCGAGCTTGAGCGCCTCGTCGACCGCTTCGCGCACGAACTGCTTGATGATGCCCTCGCCCCACGGCCCCAGCGCGCGGCGGCCGAACCCGCCGCCGAAGCCCTTGACGCCGGCGATGCCGACTCCCGCCAGCTCGCAGGCGTCGCCGTCGAGTACGATCAGCCCCGCGTCGCTGAGGATCTCAGTGACCTCAGCCGCCTTGCCCGATTCGAAATCGTGGTTCCCGAGCACGGCCGCGGCCGGGATGCGCAGCGCAGCCAGCTCCCTGGCCAGGACCGCCGCTTCTTCGGGCAGACCATAGTCGGTGAGATCGCCGGCGATCAGGGCCACGTCGGCGGACTCGGCGATCCGGGCGAACAGCGGTTGGAGCGCTCCGTGCGACGTCCTCGTGCAGTGCAAATCGGCCAGCGCGGCCACTCGAATCCCAGCCATTCGTTTCTTGGACTACAAGAGTTGAGCCAAGCCGCGCAGGCCGCCAGTTCTCGGCGGCACGCGATCAGTGCGCTGTCGCTGAGCTGCGTACGGGCCAGCGCCTTGCACGAGTGATGACGCATGTCCGGCCCGGCACGGCCACAGGCCGGGCGCTCGATCGTCGCGCCGTTCACCACCATCGGGGTGCTGGCGGCGGTGCTGACATGGGAAGTGGAACACGCTGGCTCGATCCTGCTCGCCGTCGCCGTCACGGCCGGCGGTGCGGCAGTCGGCGTCGTCGTTGCGCGGCAGCTCCGGCGCGACATCGAGAATGTCGCCGACCAGGAGCTGTACCTCTCGGTGTCCGACACTGGCATCGGCTTCAGCCCGGACGTCGCGGCGCATCTGTTCGAGCGCTTCCGGCGGGGCGACAGCAGCTCGACGCGCCAGCACGGCGGGCTCGGCCTGGGCCTCGACATCGTCCGTCACGTGGTCGAGCTGCACGGCGGCACCGTCACGGCGACGAGCGGCGGCGAGAACGCCGGATCGACGGTTCGAAGTCCGGCGGCCAATCCGGCCGTGGGACGCGACGGTCCTCGACGCGCCCTGCTCACGCGCGTCGGTGCCGTCGCTGCGCGGCGTCTCGGTACTCGTCGTCGACGATGATCTGAAGGCGCTCGAGTTCGTACGCACGACGCTCGAACAGTTCGGCGCGATCGTCGCCACGGCTTCGTCAGCGAAGGAAGCGAAGGCGCGCTACAGACGCGAGACGCCGGACGTGTTCGGGTGTCCTTGCGCAGGCCGCGATCGCGGGAGGAAGGGGCCGGATGACGAAATCGCAGCGCTACGCCAGACGGAAGATGATGTGAACAGTGGTGCGAAAGTCGATCGGCCGGCCGCTGCTTTGCGCCGGCTTGAAGCGCATCCCCTGCGCGGCGCGCGTGGCCGATTCGTCGAGCCCATGGCCGAGACCGCGCACGATGCGCAGAACATGGACATCGCCGTTCGCGGAAAAACTGACCTCGAGCACGACGTCCCCTTCGATCCGGAGCGTGCGCGCTTCCTCGGTGTATTCCGGCGTCGGCTTCGAGAGGATTTCGAGCGGCACGTCCACCCGCGGCTCTTTGGCGGCGGCTCGCGGGCCCGGCTGCGCCGGCTGCGCGTCGAAATCGGTGGTGCGCACAACCTGCGCCGCCTGCGGCCGGCCTGCGGCCGGCGCGCTGCTGCCGAAGCCGGCGTCGGCGACCGGCCGGCTGGCCGCGCGCGGTCCGGCTGGCGCCATCGCGGCGCCGAAGCCCGCGTCAGTGACGAGGTTCGGGCGGTCCGAGCCTGGCTGCGGGCGCGTCGCCGCGGCCGCCTGGTCGAAGGCGCCGACGCTGGTCGTTACCGGCGTCTTGGCCGGCGCGCGCGCGGCTGGCGCGTCGAACCCGGCGCGATCCAAAACGGGCGGCGGTTCGAACGTGTGTACGGCGACGGTCGACGGCAATGCGCCCACATCGGGCTTTGGCCGCACGACGGGAATCGTCGCCACCGGCGGCTCCGGAGCGGGCAGCGGCTCGAGTGTGGGAGCAATGGTTTCCTCGACCCGCGCCGGCGCCATCTCGAGCGGTGGGAGGTGAAGCGGCTCCAGCGGAAGCACGAGCGCAGGATCCGGAACCGCGAGCACGCTGATGAAGGTCAGCGGGCGCGAGGCGCGCGGCAGCGGCCCCGACGCCGCGGCGTGTGCGGCGACCAGCGCGGCTGCGAAAGCGCAGGCGTGGAATACGGCGCTCATCGTCACCGCCGCCCACGATCGCGAGCGCGAACGCGGACCTGCGGCGCCGAACAGGCTCCTCGTGGGAGTCGGCTGAATCACGACAGCCTACGTATCGGCCGCGGGTGCCCGCCGCTGCACGACGTCCCGGATGTGCGTCAAACGGCGCGCACACATGCAGGAGTGCGCAATCTACTATTTCGGAAAAAGCAGTGTAAGCACGGAATCGGCGGTGAACATGCATCGCGCGTTGTGCCCGCACAACGGCACGACCATCGTCGAATGGTGGGCGCCGAGCTTCTCGTTGACGTACTTTCCCCAGGCCTGGCCGCGGAGGTTGCGGTTGGCCCCCTGCGCCATCGCGGGGCACGAGGAGTCGAATCCGGCGAGCGGCAACGTGTCGAGCTCCCCGACCAGATACGTCGTCGGCCGCGCGGCGAGCTGCTTTTTCAATTGATCGTCGCTCAGGCGGGACGTGTAGCCGGTGCGGTTCTGAATGCCGTACGGCCATTTGTCGTAGGTCGTGCAGTTGCGGCCGTCGCCGAACGGACGGAACTCCGTGGCGCCGTTGGCGCCGGCGGAGGGACGCGTGGCATCCAGGTATGCGTAGCTCGATGGGTTTGCGACCACATAGGTGATCGGGACGCCGAGCGCGTCGTGCGACTGGTTGGCCATCTCGTACCGGTTGACGAACTGGCCGCCCGCCGAATGTCCCGAGACCACGATCGCCTTCAGGTTCGGGAACAATGATTTGTTCGCAACCTTCCGGAGAATCGCGTCGGCGAAATCGTACGACGTGAGCTTCCCTTCTTTGTCTGCCGCGCCGCCCGACCGCCAGCTGTCGCCGTTGCACGGCCAGCTGACCTCGTTCGCCGCGAGCTTGTCCTGACAGCCGTTGCCGCTCGACGCGAAGCGCGGCGAGATCACGAGCGTGTCGTCGAGCGCGCCCGCGAGAAAGGCCGCGGCCAGCGCGGTGCGGAAGTAGTTGTCGGCGTCGCGCCCGGCGCCGTGCACCATGATCAGCGCGCGCGCGATCGCCTCGTTCTTCTGGTCGAGCGGGTAGGTGCGATAGATGAGCGAGCGCGAGGGGCCGCCGCTGAACGTGATCCACTCGGTGCAGTCGGCTTTCGTCGTCGTGCACGGCGCGGCGGAGGCGGCTGCAGCAATCAACAGACTCGAGATCAGCGCGACGGTGACGGCAGACGGGCGTTGCATGCGGCAGACCTTAGCACGAGTGGAGCTCCGGCACCGGTGGCCGGCACTGGTGTCCGGGCACTGCAATGTATTGGCATCCTTCAAACTGCAATGCAATTGACACCCTGCCTGGACTGCTACCTTGTTAATACAAGGTAGCTTCCCAGCGAACACATGAGCGTCACCGAAACGTTCAGCGCCATCCGCAAAGGCCTGCTCGAGCTCCTCATCCTGCGAATCATCGCGACGGACAAGGTCTACGTCGTCGACATCCTCAAGCGCCTCAGCATAAGGATCTAAGGATCTAAGGATCTAAGGATCTGAGGGTCTGGGAACCCGAGGTGAGGACGTGAAAATCCTGAGATAGATCCTCACATCCTCAGATTCTTAAATCCTCAACTAACAAGAAACACATTTGTGATTGTTTTTCGCGCCCATGCCCTCGAGCAGCTTGATCGTGTCGGGGAACGGGCTGATGCGCTGCACCGGACCGTTCGCCATGTCCGCAGTGGTCTTGCCTTCGCGGTTCACCTGCATGACGTCGGCGCCCTTCGACACGAGGTAGAGAATCATCTCGTTGTCGCCGCGGGCGGCCGCGTTGTGAATCGCCGTGTTGCCGTCATGATCCTTGGCGTTCACGTCGGCGTGCAGCTCCTCGACGAGGAACTTGACGGCCGCGAGCATGCCGCCCGGCGCGAAGCGATGGTGGTTCGCGGCGAACCCTTCGCCGTAGCCGACGCCGGAGGCCGCGAGGAGCGCCGACACAGCCGGCCCGCCGGCGGGGACCGGCGGCAGCGGCGACACATCCCGCACTTCGCGCGTGATGTCGCCGGTCCGCACGCGGCCCGGCGTCCGCATCGTCGTGATGTTCGGATCGGCGCCGTACTTCAGGAGCAGCCGCATGCCATCGACATCCGCGGCGTACGCGGCGCGCCAGAACGGCGTCGCGCCGGCTTCATCCACGCCCGACTGATCGAAGTCGTACTGCGAGTACCAGACCTTGCGCGTGAGCCTGGCGTTCGGATCGGCGCCCTTCTCGAGCAGCGCCGTCATGAGATCGAGATAGGACAGCTGCTGCTGCTCGTAGGCCCGCGGCTGGGGATAGAGCGCCTTCGCGGCCCACTGGCAATTGAGGGCGGCGTACAGCGGCGTCGCACCGTTCGCATCCTGCGGCTGATTCGGGTTCGCCCCCTTGTCGAGCAGGTACTTTGCCAGGTCGAAGTGGCCGTTGATGATGGCGACGAGCATCGGCGAGGTCTTGTCGCCGGCAACTGGCTGATTCACGTCCGCGCCCGCGTCGAGCAGCGCTTTCGCGACCTCGACATGCCCCTGCCGGGCCGCCAGATGCAGCGGCGACATGCCGCCCCAATAGCCGACCAGCTCGGTGTAGTTGTACTGGCGGTTGACGCCGGCGATCTGCGGCCCCTGCGCCCCGCGACCGGCCGCTTGCGCCCCGGGCTCGCCGCCGCGTCCGCCGCGTCCCTGGGCGGCGCGCTCGGCGGCAAAGCGTTCCTGCTCTTCCCTGGCGAACGACTCGAGATCGACGACCTTGGTCGTGACCATCGGATCGGCCTTGGCGGCGGTCAGGGCGCGCACGACGTCCGCGCGGCCGTACGCCGCGGCGAAGGCGAGCGCCGTCTCGCCCTTCACGTTCTCTCTGGCATGAACGTTCGCGCCCCCGCCGATGAGCACCGTGACCGCGTCGAGCTTTCCGGCCGCGGACGCCAGCATGAGCGCTGTCGTGCCGTTGGTGGTAGCGCCGTTGGGGTCGGAGCCGGCCTGCAGCAGCGTATCGATCATCGCCGCGTCGCCGTTCCTGCTGGCGATGAGCAGCGGCGTATAGGCGCCGATCCGCGTGGTGGCGCGGACGTTCGCGCTTGCATAGAGCAACACCTTCGCGAGCTCGACGTCGCCCTTCTGGGCCGCCCAGTGCAGCGCCGTCATGCCGTCGGCCTGCGCGGTATTCACGTCGGCGCCATCCTTGAGCAGACTGCGCACGGCGTCGCGATTACCGTTCATCGCCGCTTCGACGACCGCCGTGGCGGCGGGCGCCGCGTCGATCAGTACCGACAACGGCGGCGCCGCGAGCGCGGCCAGACAGCAGATGGTGATCAGTGTTCGTCGCATATCCGCTCCACATCCACGGCAACCCTAAGAGTGGATTGCGAAATTTGGAATCGAGAATTTGGAATTTTGAATTCGTGCCAGAATTCCAAATTCTGAATTCCCTGATTCCTGATTTCGCAACGTGTTCTAAAGGGTCGCCCTACATCTTGCTATCCACGGC
>Ga0137394_10003346_pt1 | contig 12027 bp, 8 predicted proteins | sample czobulk116metaG_FD_108278 | JGI IMG/M metagenome (GOLD analysis project Ga0137394, IMG submission 108278) | Vadose zone soil microbial communities from Angelo Coast Range Reserve, California, USA - czobulk1.16 metaG | ecosystem: Environmental > Terrestrial > Soil > Vadose zone | place: USA... | reverse complement strand
CTCCCGTACATGGCTCCCGAGCAAATCCTCGGCGAGGCCATCGACCAGCGCTGCGATATCTGGGCTCTGGGCGTAATCCTCATTCAAATGATTACCGGCAGTCATCCTTTCGTCCGGCCGAATAAGGGTGCGATGACATTTGCAATTCTCAACCAGCCGCCCGCGGCGCTCGACGCGGTTCCCAAGGCCGTCGAACCTGTCGCTTGTCGTGCGCTCTCCAAGAAGCCCGAGGGCCGCTATCCGAGCGCCGATGAAATGCTCCGCGATCTGGAAGCCGTGCTCGCCGAAATCACGTCAAGCCCTCGAGTGGCCGAGGAACCGACGCTCACGCGTTCCATCAATGCCCGCGAACTCAAGCGGTACATGGAGAATGCCTCCACACCAAGCTGGGCCATGGGCAAACCGAGGAAAGCCCGGCGCCTCCTGTTTCCCTCCATTGGAGTGGTCTTGGCGGCTATCGTGCTTTCCCTTCTTCCGCCCGTGCGCGAACGCTTCGCGGGACTCGCCTACGCCGGGAGCGAAAAGCATATCGCGGTACTTCCGTTCGTCAATTCCGCCAACGATCCCGAATTTCAGCCGGTCGCGGAAGGACTGATGGACTCACTTACCAACGAACTCTCGAACCTAGAGGCCGCCCAGCAATCGCTTTGGGTGGTTCCTGTCAGCGTAGTCAGAAACCGCGGAGTCAACGATCCGGCAACCGCCTTCCGCGAACTCGGCGCCACCATGGTGGTGCAAGGCAGCATCCGGCGGATAGGCCCCGGGGTGCACCTGACGTTGGTTCTGATCGACTCGAAACGCCTCCGCCAAATCGGCTCGGCGGAGCTGGAGGATCACACGGGTGACTTGGCCGCACTTCAGAACCAAGCCGTTTCCGAACTGGCTCGCCTGATGAAAGTCAAAGTGACCGAGGCGACCCAAACGGCGGCGGGAAGCGTCCCGCCGGGCACATACGAGTCCTACCTCAAAGCGTTAGCCTATATGCAGCGTTACGACAAGCCCGGCAATGCTGATCTAGCCATTTCCGCGCTGAATTCCGCCATCGAGAAAGACCCTCGCTTTGCCTTGGGCTATGCGACCCTCGGGGAAGCCTATCGCTTGAGATTCCTGATGGATCATCATCCGGCGTGGGTCGATCAAGCTTTCCGAAATTGCCGGACGGCCCTGCAGATCGACGATCGTTTGCCTGCCGTGCACGTCACTTTGGGTCATCTCCAGGCGACCCTGGGCAAGAATGATCTCGCTCTCCAGGAATTTCAGAAAGCACTTGGCATCAATCCACGCGACGCCGGTGCTTTGATAGGCTTGGCCGCCGTCTACGAGAAAATGGGCCGTGTCCCGGACGCTGAAGCCAACTACCAACGCGCCATCGCTCTTAGGCCAGATTACTGGGAAGGGTACAGCGTTCTCGGAGCATTCTACTCCCGGCAGAAACGCGTTCAGGACTCCCTCGCGCAGTACCGGCGCGTCATCGAACTCACCCCCGATAATCCCGAGGGGTACAGTGATCTCGGCGTCGAGTATATGGAGCTCAACGATTCGCAATCCACTGCCGCAGCCGAAGCGGCGTTTCAGAAATCCATTCAGCTGACCCCCAACTATCAGGCCTACGCCAACCTCGGCTGGTTGTACATGAACCAGAAACGCTATGTGGAAGCTGCCGCAGCCACGCGCAAGGCCCTCGAACTCAATGACAAAGATTGGCGCGTTTGGGCCAATCTGCAGCTCGCCTACACCTGGCTCAAGGATGACGAAAAGATGCGTCCAGCGCGCGCCAAGACCCTCAGCCTTCTGGAACAATATGCCTCGGTGAATTCTCAGGAAGCCCGGGTGCAGTCCATGCTCAGCATGCTTTATGCCGAAGACAAACTTCGCGAAAAAGCCCTGGCTCATGCGCGTGCTGCCCTCAAACTGGCGCCAAATGACCCATGGGTTCTCTCCGATATCGCGGAAACCTATGACGACCTCGGCGACCGTAAGAGGGCCATCGAATTCGCACAGAACAGCCTCAAGAACGGATACACTTTGACGGATCTTCAGCAACAGCCCGCCCTCGAAGGGCTGCTAGCTGACCCAAGTTTCCAGCCCCGCGGAAAGCACTAAGCTTTGAAAGGAGAATCACCGTGGCTACCACAGGAGCAGTTAGAGCGAGACAAGTTACCCTGCCCCGATCCGCAACGATTACCGTCCGCAAACAGACACCCAGGCCCGACGGCAAAGTAGAGGTGGCGCCGGGGGTAGGCCGGGTTCACTTCAAGAACGAGGATAAGAAGGGATATCGCCTTCGCTTTTGGAAGCAGGACACCGGGCCCCTTCGAGGCATCGACATTTTGTTTCCGGCAAACGGTCGCCTCACCGTGATGATCAAGAAAGAGGATGAATTTTTCTACACCGTGCTTAACCTTGGTGATGAGGCCGCTACCGGGAAAGGCGGCGGCCCCATTGTAAATTGATTCACGGTTCTTTCAGCAACGGTCATACACTCGATGGGCGCGGCTACATCGAATTTAGGGCGCACTGCGAGTGATGCGCCGCCGTGTCGATTCTCGGCGCGCCGCATTATGTGTTTGCTCGCGCTGAAGGATGATCACCGGGGTTTGGCATCCTCCAGACGCAAAATCACCAAGGAAATATCGACAACGGAGCAAGCTTCGGCTACCATTTGCCGCGTGGGGTTCTGCGGGAAGGAAACGGCGCACAAATGCGCCGAAAGGTGTCGTATGCTCAAATCAAGTCTTCTTCGTGGAAAAGATGTTTCCGCCTCGTGAGAGTCTCGTGGAGCTACTGGGAATAGGGTCGGTTATCTATTTGGAGCAGACGTGAGCCAATCGTCTCTGATTGATACTCCTCGCAATTCCATGGGGGAAGACGCGCGGCGCAGCACGCGCATCGAGCGGTCCGTCCCGCTGATCGTCTTCGGTCAGAACCGCATGGGCGAACCATTCGTAGAAAGAACGGTCTCAACTAGCCTGAATCTGCATGGGTGCCGCTATCCCTCGCGGCACGATTACGGAGTTGGATCGTGGGTTACGCTGCAGGTGGTGGGATTGGAAGTTGAACCGAAGCCCCCGGCGGTACGCGCAAAAGTGCGCTCGGTCCACACATCTCATAGCTCCCGGGAATTGCAGCAAGTCGGCGTTGAATTGGAAAATCCGGGGAATGTTTGGGGGATTGTTACGCCGCCCCAGGACTGGATAAAGATGGGAGGAACGAATACCGCTGCGCAGTTCGCGGCGGCAGCTGCGCCTGCACTGGATCCCCCGCCCACGACGTTAAAACTCGACGAGCTGCCGGCGAACGCCGAGCACAAGATGGCTGGGGTCGCCACATTTCCTTCCCCGTCGCCGGCGGCTTCAAAGCCGCAGGCTCCGAGGGCGGCCGAGGGCCCCAAACCCAAACGTGTCATCATCACGCCTGAAGGTCTCATCGCCGCGTTGCAGGGAAAACTGCAGCAAGCAGCGGAGAAAGCGGCGCAAGCGGCGGTAGCGAGGCAAGTGGACGAAGCGGTGCGCGAAGCGCTCAGCTCAATTGATGACGTACGCAACTCGAGCGTGCGCGAGATTCAGGAACTTTTCCCGACACGGGTGGAGACCATGCGACTTTCCCCGAAGGAGGAATTCACCGGCGAGATCGCCTCGCATTGGAAAGAACAAATGGAAGAGCACCGCGGCCAGGCGGAGGAAATGGCCGAGCGGCTGGAGAAACAAGCAGAGGAGTTGCGCCGCGAACTCGCGAGGTCGCAGGAATTTGTTGAACGAATGACGCGCGAAAACGAGCCCCAGATCCGTGCGCGCCTGAACGAAGCCGTGGCCCAGGCTACATCCCAATTCGAAACGGCCACTGCCCGCTCCGCCGACCGCAGGTATCAACTTATGCTGGAGAATGCCCAGGCCCTGACACAGGAGGCGCTTTTGAAGCTCGATGCGCGCTCCGCGGAAATGCAAGCGCTGGTGCAGAGCGCGCTGAATTCCGCTTTGGCGGCCTTCCAGAAGCAGACCGGCCACCATGCGGATGCCGTGCTCGCCGAGGCCAAGGAGCGAGCGGTGGCGGCGCTCTCCTCACTCGACGCGGAGAGCCGCGCTGCGTGCGAGGCCCGCCGCCAGGCGTTGGAGACCGAAGTTGCCCGTTCCGCCGAGCGTTCCACGGACCAATTCCGCAAAGGAATGAAGGCTTTCCTGTACTCCTGCCTGGTGGCCGCCGTCAGTGCCGTGGATGAACATTCGAAATCCACGCTGGACGGGCTGGTCAAAGACAACGGGAAAACTCTGTTCGAAGCGGAAAGCGATTCGGGAACTGAGGATGATGGGGAGATTATTCCTGATACCGACATCGATCCGCTGACCCATTGAACGAGAATGGCCCGCGAAGACGGCGCTGCCGGGGCGTCCCGGTAACCGGTCCAATCGTCAATAATTTGAGGGCCGCATTGATCCCGCATTGATCCCCGCATTGATCATTGATCCGCATTTGGCGTAGTCGAAGAATAGGTGGGCGGCGGCGGCGCGACATCTCCTATCCCCGCAAAAAAAGGCCAACCGCTCTCTCAGGACGGTTGGCTCTTTTTCTTCGTTCCTGTTGCCGCGGAGACTGTGTCAGCCCTGAAGGAGGCAGGGTGACAAGCTCAGCGTGTGCTCTGGCCAAGGCCAGAAGGTCATGATTTCAATCAGCGGGCTGGCGCGGAACCCGGACGTCGAAACGGCCTGCGCGCCATGTCTTCGATCGTGTAGATGCCTTGCCGCGTGGCCACCATGACCGGGTGTTGGCTGTCTGCGATGCGCTCCACGGCCAACGCCCAACCGCGATGCATCATGTACAGGCTTCCGATCACAAAAGCGATGGCCGCGAATCCTACGGCGAACAGTACAAACACGGCCAGTAGTTCCCACACAAAATACATTTGCAGCGAAACCAGCGCTGCCAGGAACGTCCACATCCACTTCCGGCCCTTGTCCTCGGTCTTCATCTTCCCTCTGTTCCCGATGTCTGTGCTTCGTTTCTTCCTATCTTTGCCACTCCCTTAGATGCTCGACCCTGTCCGGAAGTTCTAATCGGACCCTTCCTGCCTGTCCCATTTGACATCTTCAGCGCCCAAAAGGCGATGGTACAGAAGACACATTTTGGGGCCCAAACCAGTCTCCTAGTACCGCAGCTCTCAGGACCAAGATCTCCTAAACAACACAAAATAAATATGTTATACGCAATTCGACTTTCGCCGCAGTTTTCGCCTCGTTTTCCCTGTACTAGCTGTGGAAAACCTGTACCTAGGTACAGGCGTTTCAGGCTCCTTCTGTTGTGATCCTATGTTCCCAAAGGTTTCATCGCCCGCCCATTTGCCTTTCCCGGCCACTTTACCGCTCGATTGGCTCCCTCTTCGCGCTGCCTAATCCAGAACTGTGCGGGGGGGGGGTCTCAAATCTTCCCCCGAGCGTTGCATTTTGCCCCCAACAAGGGAGTGCGACTTGGCTCTTTGAAACGGCTCACATCAGAAGGGGCAGCTGAGCGGTCTTGCCCGAGTTAACGAAGGCGTGCAGATTAGGTGATCAAAGGAGGGGCTTGTACCACGTTCCTGTGGGTTCAGACGACGGAAGGAAGAGCGTGAAGGAAGAGCGCTTTCCGGGAGCCCCTTCTGCAGTCCCGCTAATTTCCTCTTAGAGCGTAGCCCACGTCAAAGGGCAGCTTGCCATCCACGCGGAGGACTTTCACCGAACTGTTGATGGAATAAACGTCGAGAATTCCGACAGCCCCTGGCGTGGTTTCCACCATGTGCAGCAGATCCTCGTCGCTAGCCACGATCTTTACCAGCACGTGAGACTCGCTCAGTTTCGCAATCGCTGCTTTGGGGTCGCCGCTGGAGTCACCGAAAAGCTTCTGCACGGCCAGGCGCATCTCGGGAGACTCGGGATTCTTGATTACGAGTGTGAAGCTTTTTCCGTCTGGCCAAGCCTTCTGGATGCCCTTGCACAATTTGATGAGGTCGGCCAGTGGGATATCCGAGAGCTTGCTCCCCATGGAAACGACCACCGCCATGTTCTTGATCGCTGCAGCGGCTGAACCGCCGAGCACCGGAGCAATAGCCAAGAGGGCCGTGATTCGCAGCCATTTTCCGCAGGCGTTCTGCTTCATAACTCCCATGCTCACTTTCAGGCCGGTTACCAACAGTATGTTCAAGCGTCATTGCGCGGAGCAAGTCCCGGTTTCTGCCCCTGTGCCCAACTGTGCGCCTCCCCCTTTTGTCTTCAATCCGTCAACCCTTCTTTATCATCATGCACACCTGTCCTAAAGGACAGTATCCCCGCGCCGGTACTCCGCGCTACGTTCTCAATTAGGGCTCATTCTATTCCTTTCGGAAACGGAGACTGTTTCGCATGAAACGTTTTGCGGCGCGTTATCTCTTTCTGCTCTTGCCTTCGCTCTTGGCCACCGGAGCTTTCGCGCAAGCTCCCGCTTCTCATGTCGCGGAGACCGCCAGTCGCGCGGCTAGGAACACCCCGCCCGTGGTGTCCGTTGCGCAGCGCCTCTTTGGCGCCATCCCTCTGTCCACGCAATCCGCAGAGGCCCGCAAGTTCATCGAACTAGCGTGGGACAAATACGAAAACTCAATGTTTGACGATGCAATTGTGAATGCCCGTCATGCTACGGAAAAGGACCCGCAGTCTGCACTAAGCCATGCTCTGCTTTCCTTCATTGCCCGGCGGGGTATTCCCAACTCGGCGGCGCTGGCGAAAGCCAAATCTCTTCTGCCCCGTACCACGTCTGACGAGCACCTCCTTGTCCGCTGGATGACTAGCATCCAAGAGGGCGACCTTCTTCCGGCGATAATGAACATGAACGACCTCCTGAAGCGCTACCCCAAGGACAAGCATGTCCTTTACCTGACTGCCGAATGGCTGTATCTCCAACAGGACTACGATCGGGCGCGAACGATGATGGAGACGGCTCTCGAAATCGATCCGAATTTTCCCGCGGTCCTGAACAGGCTCGGCTATGTGTACGCTGAAGCCGGTGAGCCTCTAAACGCAGTCGCCTCCTTGGAACGATACGCGAAAGTGGAACCCGGCTCTCCTAATCCGGAGGACTCACTCGGGGAGATTCTGCGAACTTCCGGTGATGATCGCGGTTCCCTGGAGCACTTTGGCGCAGCTTTGCAGATCGATCCCACCTATTTCGCCTCCCAGGTCGGACTGGGAGACACGCTGGCTCTTATGGGCGATTTCAGCAGCGCGCGAAAAGAATATGACCGCGCCTTTCAAATCGCGGAGAATCCGCGCGACGAACTCTACGCCGAATTTCAGAAGGCGCTTGTCTCTTTCTGGGAAGGAAACGCTGCCGAGGGCCGCAAGGAACTTGCCGCTCTCTCTAAACGAGCCGCTGACAAGAAAGAACCCAACATGCAATTTGCCATCGCCTTGGGACGCGCCATGCTTGCCGCCAATTCTCAGGACGAGCTTGAGCAGCTCGGCATTCTTGCTGCTTTCCTGGAACAGCCTCTGGCCGGCATGAGCGAATCGGACCGCGGGATCGCCCGCGCCACCGTGCTCCGCGAACGCGTGCGCATTGCCGCACAGAATGGTCTCTCGGACCTGGTGGCCAGCACCATCTCCAAACTCGAAGGCTTTGCGGTATCCTCTCGCGATCTTGTCATCGAAAATGCTTATGAGTCCGCGCGCGGCTATGCACTGTTCGAACAGCGTGACTATCCAAACGCCGCCGACGAACTGGCGGCGGATTCCCATTCGCCGCTGGCGCTCCAGCAACTTGCCGTCATACAGGAAAAACTGGGAAAACCCGATGCGGCGCAATCAACTCGCACGCGCCTGAAGTACCAGCGGGGACCGACCGTCGAGTGGCTTCTGGTCGCACACCCAGAAGCCGGCAGTTCACACTAGGGTTTTCTCGAGAGAGAGAGAGCAAATGGCGTTCTGCCCAGTCTGGTCTCTCGGCCCAGGGAACCCGCTCTAATTTTCTTCTGATACCGAGCTAGGCCTTTTTCAGCAGCCGCGTGATCCACACCAGAATCACCGCGCCAACAAAGGAGACGATGATCGAACCAATTGGTCCACCCGCATGGAGTTCCAGCAGCCCAAACACAAAGCCGCCGACAATCCCGCCGAGAATTCCGAGGACAATATCCATCACCACGCCATATCCTCCGCCCTTCATCACTTTTCCAGCGAGCCAGCCGGCAATCAGCCCGACCACAATCCAGTAAATAAATCCCATCTTGGCCCTGCTTTCTCCCCGCCGGAACCGCCCCGTCTGCGCGCGTCCCTTTTAGAACGCGCCTTGCCGAATGTCAACCGCGCAGCTTACACTGGCTCGCAAGAAAACTACTTGCCGGCAACGGAGCGTTGATGATTTTTCGCATTCGTTTACTTCTTCTACCTCTGCTCGTAGTCGTTCTGATCGGCGCCGCCTGCTCGAAGTCTCCCACACGGGGTGATTCGGCTTCCTCCGCTAAATCCGGTGCGCGTCCCACCATCGTTTTCATGACCGACTTCGGCACCGCCAACGACGCCGTGGCCATCTGCAAGGCGGTTATGGTTAATATCGCTCCGGATGCTCGCATCGTGGACATCACCCATCAGGTGACGCCATACTCTATAGAAGAGGGCGCGCGATTCCTTGAAGCCGTATCCGCTTACTACCCGGGTGGAACGGTCTTTGTAGCAGTAATCGACCCCGGAGTCGGTACCTCGCGCAAAGCGATCATCGTCAAATCAAAAAAGGGTCAATATTTTGTCCTTCCGGACAATGGCCTGATCACGCCCGTCGAGGATCGCGACGGTCTGGATTCCGCTCGCGAGATCACCAATCCAAACTGGACGATTCAATCCGCGATTTCTTCCACCTTTCATGGCCGCGACATTTTTTCTCCGGCGGGCGCGCACCTCGCCGCCGGATGGGATTTCCATCTCGTCGGCCCCGAGGTCCCTCAACTCGTCCGACTTACTCAAAAAACTTCCACCACCACCGACAAAGGCATCGCCGGCGACATCATTGGTCTCGATGATCCCTTCGGCTCCCTGGTCACCGATATTCCCGGCGACGAATTCAAGAAGCTCGGCTACAACTTCGGCGACAAGCTCAGGATCGAAATCAACAAGAAATCGGTGACCCTGCCTTACGTAAGAACTTTCATGGATGTCCCAGTCGGCGATTCGCTTCTGTTCGTCGATTCTCGCGACCGCGTCAGCATTGCCGTCAACCAGGGCAACTACTCCAAGAAGTTCAACATCCAGCCTCCCGGCACCATCTTCATTCCGCGTAAAGGCGCCCCTCTCAAGGAAAAGTAAGGCTTCCGGCCCTCCGCCGAGTGGTTGCCAAAATTCCGGGGAACTTCTCCTTCTCCCGGTCGTATCACTCTATTGGGTAGTCAAATAGAGTGTGTCTTTTTGAATGAGCAGACATTCGCGAGGGTAGGCCATGCAATCCATTAAGAACGACCTCAAGCAGATCCTACGGAGGCTCCGGCGCGCCACGATGTTCACGGCCATTACCCTCATCACGCTGGCCGCCGGCGTGGGGGCCAACACCGTCGTTTTCAGCGTCCTCGAAGGCGTCCTCCTCAAGCCCTTGCCCTATCCGCAACCCGAGGAACTGGTAGGTGTCTGGCTTACGGCACCAGGCATCCAGCTCAAAGACTGCGAATTGTCCCCCTCCGACTACTTCATCTACCGCGAACAAAGCCGTACCCTCCAAGATATTGGCCTCTATGCGGATGACTCCGTGAGCGTGACAGGTGTTGCCGAGCCCGAGCAGGTTCCTGCCTTGCGCGTCACGGATGCCACTTTGCCTCTTCTCGGCATTCCTCCGTTGCTGGGCCGCAGCTTCACCAAACAAGATGATTCGCCGGGCGCTCCGGAAACCGTCATGCTCACCTACGGCTATTGGCGCCGCAAATTTGGCGGCGACCCCTCTGTCATCGGCCGCAACGTCATCGTGGATGGCAAAAGCCGCCAAATCATCGGCGTCCTCCCACAGCGATTTCATTTCCTGGACCAGGAAGATCCCGCCGTTATCACCCCATTCCAGTTTGACCGTAACAAAACGCACCTCGGTAACTTCAGCTACGACGGTCTCGCCAGGGTTAAACCAGGCATCACCGTCGAGCAGGTCAATGCCGACGTTGCTCGTATGCTTCCGATTGTTATGACTTCGTTTCCGGCGCCGCCTGGTTTCGGCATCAAGCTCTTTGAAGACGCGCACATCGGCCCCAACGTTCGTGCTCTCAAGCGCGATGTTGTCGGCGACATCGGCAGCGTCCTGTGGGTCCTGATGGGCTCGATCGGCATGGTGCTGCTGATCGCCTGTGCCAATGTCGCCAATCTGCTGCTCGTCCGCGTCGAAGGCCGCCGTCAGGAGCTCGCCGTGCGCGCTGCTTTGGGAGCGAGCCGCGGGCGGATCGCTGCCGATCTTTTGGCCGAGAGTGTTATTCTCGGATTGCTCGGCAGCGCCATCGGTCTGGGCCTGGCCTATGCCGCGTTGCGCGTCCTCGCAGCTATCGCCCCTGCGGGACTTCCTCGCATTCGCGAAATCGGCATTGACGGGCGCGTCCTTCTCTTCACTCTTTTGATTTCACTGTTCTCGAGCATCCTGTTTGGCTCTATTCCCATCTTCAAGTACGCCGGAGTGCGTCTCAGCACCGGCATCCGCGAAGGCGGACGCGCTCTCAGCCAGAGCAAGGAGCAACACCGCGCGCGCAGCGTCCTCGTCGTCGTGCAAGTCGCCCTTGCGCTCGTATTATTGATCTGTTCCGGGCTGATGATTCGCACCTTCGGCGCCCTCACCAACGTCAATCCTGGATTCTCCGGGCCTGCCGCTTTAGAAACTTTCCGTATCTCGATTCTTAAATCGCATGCGAAAGAAGACGAGCAGGTCGTCCGCGCGCACGAGGAGATCATGCACAAACTCGCTGCGATTCCAGGAGTCTCTTCGGTCGGAATCAGCTCCAAACTTCCGATGACCGGCGGAGGCTGGCATGATCCCATCTTCCTCGAGGACCGTACTTACGCCGAAGGTCAGCTTCCGCCGCTTCGCGCCTTCAAGTTCATCTCGCCTGGATATTTCGGCACTCTTGGCACTCCACTGGTTGCCGGCCGCGAAATCACTTGGAACGACACTTACAAGAAAATCCATGTCGCTGTGATCTCTGAGAACCTGGCTCGCGAGTATTGGCACGACCCATCGGCCGCGCTCGGCAAACGCATCCGCGTCAGCACCAAAGACGAGTGGCGCGAAATCATCGGCGTCGTCGGCGATGTTTACGACGAGGGCGTCAGCAAGCCCGCCTCCACGTCCGTCTATTGGCCGCTCATGATGGATCATTTCGAAAGCGATGATTCCTTCGCTTTCCGTGATGTGGCCTTCGTCCTTCGCAGTTCCCGCACCGGCTCGCAAAGTTTCTTGAACGAAGTCCGCCAGGCCGTCTGGTCTCTCTATCCCAGTATTCCTCTCGCCGACGTCCACGCTCTGGACTTTTTCTACAAGCGCTCCATGGCGCGGACTTCCTTCACGTTGATCATGCTTGGCGTTGCCGGTATCATGGCGCTCTTGCTCGGCGTCGTCGGTATTTACGGCGTGATCGCCTATTCCGTTTCACAGCGCACGCGCGAGATCGGCGTTCGCATGGCCCTCGGCGCACAACAACGAACGCTCACCGCCATGTTCATCCGCCACGGGTTGGTGTTGACGGGCATAGGTGTAGCCTGCGGACTCTCCGTCGCCATCGTCGTCATGCGGCTGATGTCCTCACTGCTCTTCAAGGTGAGCCCGGTCGACCCGGTCGCCTATGGCGCGGCGTCTCTCGGCCTCGCGGCAACGGCATTCCTGGCCAGCTACTTGCCGTCTCGCCGCGCCGCGACAGTGGATCCCGTCGAGGCCCTGCGCGCCGAGTAGTCTCCGGCCCGCCAACTTCTCACCACGCATTGCGTCTATCCGGACCGCCTCCGCGCCCTTCGCTTCGTCACTTCCATCGTTAGTTATGATTCTTGTTTTCCTAAACTATTGTTTGATATCAGCGCCCGTCGG